>LNFM01005787.1_pt1 | contig 28806 bp, 27 predicted proteins | sample 596031 | NCBI WGS metagenome assembly LNFM01 (sample SAMN04254537, study PRJNA301005) | activated carbon metagenome | isolation source: dual media filters at the Ann Arbor, Michigan drinking water treatment plant | place: USA: Ann Arbor
AGGGCGCGGCCATGCCGACGGTGCAGGCCCAGGTCCAGGCCTCGGTCATCGTGGCTTTCATGATGGGCCGGCTGCAGCGTTATTCACGCTCCGGCTTCAAGCGCCTGCCGTCCGAACACCTGGACGCCAGCCTGGGCATGCTGCTGGGTTGATCCGCCGGGCACTGAAGCGCTATCAAATCAGGAGCTACTTAGGCCCGCCCGGCATGGGCTGAAGGCCTATTTGCTTCATAAATCCCGCAAGATACCCTAATTGCTGTCCAGTTCGGCCTGCAACTGCGCCAGCGCGCCCAACACCCCCAGACGCTGGATGGCGTCCAGGCGGCGGGTGACCAGGGCCAGCCAGCGTTCGTCTTTCGGCAAGGCCTCGCCCCAGATCGCCGGCAGCGTCCCGAGTGCCCGCACACTGGCGGCGGCATCACCGGCATGTGCCAGGGCCAGGGCCTGCAGCCCGGCGGCCATCGGATCGTTCATGGCATAGGCCCGGCCTTGCTCGTCGCTGCCGCGCAGATAACGCATCCAGGCCGCGGCGGCAAAGGCCAGGCGCTGCACCGGCAGGCCGGCGCCTTGCGCGCCCCGCACCGAGGGCGGCCAGCGCTGCGGAATTTTCTGCGAGGAGTCGGTGGCGATCTGGTGCACGCTGTGCTGCAGCGCCGGGTTGGCAAAACGCGCCAGCAGCGCATCGCGGTAGGCCGGCCAGTCCGGGCGCGCCAGCTGCGGGCCGACCTCTTCGCTCATCAGGCCGTGGATGAAGCGGCGCACCGCCGGCTGCGTGATGCATTCACCGATCACCGGCCAGCCGGCCACCGCGCCCATACAGGCCATGGCGCTGTGGCTGCCGTTGAGCAGGCGCAGCTTGGCATCCTCGAAGGGCGCCACATCGTCGACCACGGTCACGCCGGCGGCGGCGAGGACCTCCGCGTCGGACGCATCGGCAAAACGCCGTTCGATCACCCATTCCCAAAAGGCTTCGGTGCCCAGCGCGGCGTCGTCGGCCACACCCAGGGCCTCGCGCGCGGCGGCCAGGCGCTCGGGCGTCGCGGCCGGCACGATGCGGTCCACCATGCTGTTGGGGAAGGCGCAGGCGCTGCTGACCCAGTCCGCCAGCGCCGGGCTCAGCTGCCGCGCGGCCGCCACACACAGGGACTGCAGTTGCCGGCCGTTGGCCCCCAGGTTGTCGCAGGAGGCGATGGTCAGGCCGGGCAGACCCGCCGCCTGGCGTGCCGCCAGGCCCTGAACAATCAGTTGCGCCAGTTCCGGGCCATAGCCTTTTTCGGTGACGGTCAGCGTGAGCCAGCGGGTGGACGGCGCGGCGATCGCAGCGATGACCTGCGCCGGCTCGCGCGCTGCGACGGCGGTTTGCCAGATCGCGCCGCCGACCTGCCACTGGCTGCCGGCGCTGCTGGCCACCTGCACCGCGTAGAGGCCGTCCTGTGCCCGCAGGCTGTCGGCCAGCGTGCTGCTGCGCATGGCCACGCCGAACACGCCCCAGCGCATGTCGCCACGCTGCAGCAGCCGGTCAAACACCAGCGCCTGGTGCGCCCGGTGGAAAGCGCCCAGGCCCAGGTGCACCACGCCGGGCGCGCCGCTGCGCGGGTAGCCGGGAACCGGTATACCGCGGCCGGCGAGGGCGGGCAGGCCGGCGCTGCCCAGCCGGGCCGCCATGTCAGGGAAATTCATGGTTGTTTTGGCCTTCAGCCCATGGCAGACATGGGCTGGCAGCTATCAATTTCATAGTGAAACCGGAGCGCTCAGTCCGGCAGCGACACCCCGACCTTGCGGCCGGCTGCCACGAGTTCCTGCCAGGTCCCGGTGTCGACGGTGATGCCACTGTCCTGGCGCTGCAGCCGTGTGGCGCGCTCCGGGTCGCCGGCGATCAGCACCGCGTCGGTGCCGGGCGCGGCCGGCGCTGCTTTTATCCAGTCGGCAAAGGCCAGCGCCTCCTGCTCGAAGCTGGCCTGGGTGCCGAGTTTGACCGGATCGATCAGCACGGTCAGCATGCCGTTGATCACCGCGCGTATGGCCGGGTCGGCCGGTTTGTGCGCGGTGCCGCTGCCGGTCAGCGCGCCGCCCAGCAGCTCGCAGGCGACCGCCATGCCGTAACCCTTGTGTTCACCAAACGCCATCAGCGCACCGAACAGGCCATTGCTTTGCGGCACCACGACCACGCCGGGGTTGGTGGTGGGGCGGCCGAACTCGTCAATCAGCATGCCGGGTGCGACCTGCTTGCCCTCGTTGTGGGCGACCCGCATCTTGCCCTGCGCGACGCGGCTGGTGGCGAAGTCCAGCACAAAGGGTTCACGGCCTTTCAGCGGGATGCCGATGCAGCAGGGGTTGGTGCCGTAACGCCCGTCGGCGCCGCCGAAAGGCGCGACCACCGGCCGCGACAACACGTTGACGAAATGCATGGACACCAGGCCCTCAGCCACCGCCATCTCGGCAAAGTGGCCGATGCGGCCCAGGTGGTGCGAATTGGCCAGCGTCATGATGCAGCTGCCGTGGGTTTTGGCGCGTTCCATGCCCAGCGCCATGGCCTGCTGGCCGACCACCTGGCCGTAACCGCGCTGGCCGTCCAGCGTGAGCAGCGATCCGGTGTCCAGCAGCACCCGCAGGCTGTTGTTGGGTGTGAGGCCGCCTTCGAGCACCGCGTCGACATAACGCGGCAACATGCCGACGCCGTGCGAATCGTGGCCGCTCAGGTTGGCAAACACCAGGTTGGCGGCGACGCTTTCGGCTTCTTCCCTGGAGCTGCCGGATGCTATCAAAACAGTAGCTACATGTTTTATCAGGGCGGGGGCTGTAAAGGTCTTTTGCATATGAGAAGTGGTGTTTTATTGGGGTGGCTGTGTTTCGCCTGTCATGCCGGACGCGATCCGGCATCCATGTCACACAAGCACCGGCGTCAGCATGCGCGCATGGATTGCGGGTCAGGCCCGCAATGACAAGAGGAGGGGCAGGGAATCAACTCACATCACCGCGCCGACCTGCCAGGGCACAAACTCGTTCTGCCCGTAGCCGTGCGCCTCGCTTTTGCTTTTCTCGCCCGAGGCCGTGGCCAGCACCAGCTCGAAGATGCGTTGCCCCATCTCGGCCACCGTGCTGGCGCCGTCGATGATCTCGCCGCAGTTGATGTCCATGTCTTCTTCCTGCTTGCGCCACAGCGCCGAATTGGTTGCCAGCTTCAGCGAAGGCGAAGGCGCGCAGCCGTAGGCCGAGCCGCGCCCGGTGGTGAAGCAGATCAGGTTGGCGCCGCCGGCGACCTGGCCGGTGGCGCTGACCGGGTCGTAACCCGGGGTGTCCATGTAGACAAAACCGTGCGCGCCCACCGGCTCGGCGTATTCGTACACGGCCTCCAGGTTGCTGGTGCCGCCCTTGGCCACCGCGCCCAGCGATTTTTCGAGGATGGTGGTCAGGCCGCCGGCCTTGTTGCCCGGCGAGGGGTTGTTGTTCATCTCGCCGCCGTTGATTTCGGTGTAGTGCTCCCACCACTTGATGCGTTCGACCAGCTTTTCACCGACCTCGCGCTTGACCGCGCGGCGCGTCAGCAGGTGTTCGGCGCCGTAGACCTCGGGCGTCTCCGACAGGATGGCGGTGCCGCCGTGCGCGACCAGCAGGTCCACCGCCGCGCCCAGCGCCGGGTTCGCGCTGATGCCCGAGTAACCGTCCGAGCCGCCGCACTGCAGGCCGATGGTGATGTGGGAAGCGCTGCAGGGCTCACGCTTCACGTCATTGGCGCGCGGCAGCATTTCGTTGATCAGGGCGATGCCTTTGTCCACCGTCTTGCGTGTGCCGCCGGTGTCCTGGATGTTGAAGACGCGGAAGTTGTCGCCTTCGCGCAGCGCGCTGTGCGCCAGCCAGGCGTTGATCTGGTTGGCCTCGCAGCCCAGGCCGACCACCAGCACCGCGGCGAAATTGGCGTGGGTGGCGTAGCCGGTCAGCGTGCGCTCGAGGATCTGCATGCCCATGCCCTTGTCGTCCATGCCGCAGCCGGTACCGTGGGTCAGTGCCACCACGCCGTCGACATTCGGGAAGGCCGCCAGCGCCGCAGGGTTGGTCTGGCGCGAGAAGTGGTCGGCAATCGCGCGCGCGGCGGTGGCCGAGCAGTTCACGCTGGTCAACACGCCGATGTAGTTGCGCGTCGCGACCCGGCCGTCGGCGCGTTTGATGCCCATGAAGGTCGCCTCGCGTTGGGCCGGTGCGGGCTTGACGTCGGCGCCGTAAGCGTAGTCGCGCGCGAAGTCGCCCTTGTCCGGGCCCATGTTGAGGTTGTGGGTGTGCACATGTTCGCCCGGCGCAATCGGCTGGCTGGCAAAACCGATGATCTGGTTGTAGCGCCGCACCGGCTCGCCGGCGGCGATGGCACGCGTGGCGACCTTGTGGCCGGGCGGGATCAGGCCGCGCACGGTGACGTTTTCGGCCTGCGCGCCGCCCACCAGCTGGGCCCGGGCAATCAGCACATCGTCGTTGGGATGCAGTCGAATAAATGGTGTCATGGTGCGTACCTTGATTTATCGGGGGCCACCGCGGAACCGGCTTTGCCGGGCCGCTGGTGGCGCCCCCTTGAGGGGGAGGCGCCGAAGGCGCTTCGGGGGGGAGCCATTTTCAATAGAACATCTTCGGCAGCCAGAGCACGGCGGCGGGCAGGTAGGTGATCAGGCCCAGCGCGACCAGCAGCGGCACCAGCCAGGGCAGGATGGCCATGGTCGTGCGTTCCACCGACAGCTGGGCGACCCGGGCCAGCACAAACAGCACCATGCCCATGGGCGGGTGCAGCAGGCCAATCATCAGGTTCAGCACCATCACCAGCCCGAAGTGCACCGGATCTATGCCCAGCTGCTGCGTGATCGGCAGCAGGATGGGCACGAGGATGGTGATGGCCGCGGTGGGCTCCAGAAAGCAGCCGACAAACAGCATCAGCAGGTTGGCCAGCAGCAGGAAGACCCAGGCCTCCTGCGTAAAACCCAGCACCCAGGACGCGATGGCGGTGGTCACGCCGGTGGCGGTCAGCATCCAGCCGAAGATGGACGCGGCCGCCACGATGAACAGCACCGTCGAGGTGGTTTCCACCGTCTCCAGGCAGACCTTTACGAACATCTTGAACTTGAGCGTGCGGTACCAGGCGAACCCCAGCACCATGGCCCAGACACAGGCCGCAATGGCGCCCTCGGTCGGCGTGAACAGGCCGGTGGTCATGCCGCCGATCAGCAGCACCGGCGTCATGATGGGCAGTACTGCTTCAAAGCGGAAAATTTTGTCGAGCACAAACAGCGCGACCAGGCCGAGGAAAACCGTGGCCTGGGGCGGTGCCCCGGCCTGGACCAGGCCCCACATCACCAGCGGCCAGCCTGCCACCACGGCCAGCTCCAGCAAGGCCTTGCCGAAACGGCTGGACGAAAACTTGATGTCGCCGCCCCATTTGTTCTTGTGCGCGAAATACGCCACGGTCAGCATCATCAGCACCGCCAGCAACAGGCCCGGCAGCAGGCCGGCCAGGAACAGCGCGCCTATGGAGACGTTGGCCATCATGCCGTAGATCACAAACGGCAGGCTGGGCGGAATGATGGGGCCCAGGGTGGCCGAGGCGGCCGTCACACCCACCGCGAATTCCGACGAGTAGCCGTGTTCCTTCATGGCCTTGATCTCGATGGTGCCGAGACCGGCGGCATCGGCTATCGCCGTGCCGCTCATGCCGGCAAAAATCACCGAGCCCACCACATTGACGTGGCCGAGGCCGCCCTTGAGCCAGCCGACCAGCGCCAGCGCGAAGTTGTAGATGCGGGTGGTGATGCCGGCGTTGTTCATCAGGTTGCCGGCCAGGATGAAAAAGGGCACGGCCAGCAGCGGGAAGCTGTCGATGCCGGACACCATGCGGTGGATGACCACGAAGGGCGGCAGGTTGCCGGTAAAGAAGATGTAGACCAGCGACGCACCGGCCATGGCGATGGCGACCGGGACACCGGCGCCCATGAAGATCAGGAAGAATATTTTGAGCATGGTGGGGGGCCGGTCAGCGGTCCTGCATGGTGGTTTCGGGCCGCTCGAGCACGCTGTAGCCACGGCGGTGGTGAATCAGGGCGACCTGCAGCGAGCGGAACAGCATGGCGGCAAAGCCGAACAGGCACAGGCCATACACAATGTTCATGGGCAGGTCGACAATCGTCATGCGGGTCTGGTTGCCGATCTTGAGCATCATCTGGATGGTCATGACCACCGCAGCGCCAAAAAAGCAGATGCGCAGCAGATCCACCAGCGCTGACATCGCCCGGCCCATACGCGCCGGCATGTGGCGGTAAAAGAAGTCGACGTGGATGTGGTTGTTCTTGGCGACGCCGATGGCGGCGCCGATAAACACCACCCCTATCAGCTGGTAACGCGCGATCTCCTCGGTCCAGGCAGCCGAGTCGTTGAGCACATAACGCGTGAGGAACTGGTAGAACACCGTCAGGCCCAGCATCCAGAAAATTCCCAGCGCCAGCCACGCTTCAAAGGTGGTGTGCGACAGGTCGATGGCCTCGTCTTCGAGGTGGAATTCGCCGTCGTCACTGATGATTTTTTCGCTCATGAACGCTCCGGGTGCTGTCAAAAAAGAAGTTGGCCGGTGGCGCCACGAGGGAGCACACCGGCCAGCGGCCATGGCTTACTTGATGGCAATGATGCGGTCGTAGTCCTGCTGGCGGTAGCCGTGCTCGGTCGGCTTGGTGTTCTTGAGCACCGCTTCGCGGAAGGCGGCCTTGTCCACCGTGATCACGTTGTTGCCCTTTTTCTTGAATTCCTCGGTCAGCCGTGCTTCCGAGGCGATGATCTCGCGCCCGGTTTTCTCGGCGGCTTCCTGCATCACGTCGGAGAAAATTTTCTTTTCATCGGCGGACAGCTTGGCCCACAGCGCGCCGGAGGTCACCGTCAGCAGCGAGTCGATGATGTGCCCTGTCAGCGAGATGTTTTTCTGCACCTCGAAAAACTTTTTGGCCTCGATGGTGGGCAGCGGGTTCTCCTGGGCGTCCACGGTGCCGTTCTGCAGCGCGAGGTAAACCTCCGCAAAAGCAATCGGCGTTGCGTTGGCACCCAGGGCTTTCGGGAAGGCCAGGTAAGCCGGGGCGTCGGGCACGCGGATTTTCAGGCCTTTCATGTCCTCCGGTTTGGACACCGGCTTGGACGCGGCCGAGGTCACATGACGCGCGCCGTAATAGTTGAGGGCGGTGATGTGGTTGCCGCTCTTGTCGTCGTAGCCCTTGGCCAGTTCCCTGAAGACGTCGCTTTTGGCGTATTTCAGCAGGTGCTCGGCGTCGCGGAAGATAAAGGGAAAGTAGGTGACGGCCAGCGGCTTGTAGGTGTTGCCGGCAAAACTCGCGCCGCTCAGGATGATGTCCACCGTGCCTAGGGTCAGGCCCTGGTTGATGTCGGACTCCTTGCCCAGCGTGGAAGCGGGGAAGACCTGCACCTCGTATTTTCCGTTGGTGCGTTTTTTGATCTCTTCGCCGGCCCAGACCGAGTATTTGTGAAACGGCTCGGACGTCTCGTAGACGTGCGCCCATTTCAGCTTGGTTTGTGCGGACGCTAGGCCGGAAGTGCCCGCAGCCCCCGCCAGCATTGCGCACACAGCTATGGTTTTGAGAGTAAATCGCTTGTTCGATGCAGTCATGGAAAGTCTCCTCTTGGGTGGGTTGCTGGCTTTTAAAGGAACGATGTACATGCCAGCCGTACATCGTGGTTCATCGGATCATCTGGTGGCGGCCAGGCTGGCGAAGGGCTCCTTGAGCTGCCGCGCCTGGCGCCAGCTCACACTGAAACGGGTGTGCGAGTTGTCCATGTGGGCATGCATGGCCAGGCGGGCCGCCGCGGCGTCGTGGTCGCGCACCGCCTGCAGGATGGCCTCGTGTTCGCTGATGGCGGCGCACCAGGATTCCATGTTTTCAAAGTAGCCGCCCAGCCGCTCGAACAGCGGGCCGCGGCGCGCGTCCCAGAAGCGCTGCACGGTTTCGATCAGCACCGCGTTGTCCGATGACTCGACAATCGCGGTGTGAAAGGCCCGGTCTCCTTCGAGTGGCAGTACACCCCGGTCGGCGTCTTTTTTCATGACCTCCAGCGCCTTGCACATGGCGCTGATGTGTTTGCGTTTGGCCTGCAGCGCCGCGATGGAGGCGATCTCGCCTTCAATCACCCGGCGTGCGCGTATCAGCTCCAGCGGCCCCCATTCGTCGGGGGCGATCTGCGGCCGGCTGGCGGCGGCCGCGGCGGCGTGGCTGCTGCGGTCCAGCACATACACGCCCGAGCCGGTGCGCACCTCGACCCAGCCTTCGACTTCCATCGCGATCAGCGCTTCGCGCACCGAGGGCCGGCTCACGCCGAGTTGCTTGGCGAGGTCGCGTTCGGCCGGCAGCCGGGTGTTGACGGCAAACTCCCCGGCGCTGATCAGCGCGCGCAACTGCCCCGCGATCTGGCGGTACAGGCGTTGGGGTTCGACGGTTTGCAGTGGCACGGGAAAGGGTGAAAACGGAGGATTAAGGGTTAGCCAGAATTGGACAAGTGGTAAGGCCAATTAATAATCCCATGAATCCCCGGCGGCAACATCCGGCAAAACCCTGTGCAGGGTTTTGCCGGCGCCGCTTTCGCAACCACAGGACACATCATGAGACTTGAAGGAAAAACCGCGCTGGTCACCGCCGCCGGGCAGGGCATAGGCAAGGCCAGCGCGCTGGCCATGGCCGCAGAAGGTGCGCAGGTCTGGGCCACCGACGTCAATGAAAAGCTGCTGGCAGCCTATGAAGGAGTGCCCAACATCCGCGCCCTGCCGCTCAATGTGCTCGACAAGGCAGCCATCACCAAAGTGATAAGCGACATGCCGGCCTTGCATGTGCTGTTCAACTGCGCCGGTTTTGTGCATGCCGGCTCCATCCTGCAGGCCACCGACGAGGAGTGGGAGTTCGCCTTCAACCTCAATGTGCGCTCGCAGTACTGGACCATCCAGGCGGCCTTGCCCAAAATGCTGGCCAACAACGGCGGCAAGGGCAGCGGCAGCATCATCAACATGGCCAGCGTGGTCAGCATCAAGGGCCTGCCGAACCGTTTTGTCTACGGCGCGTCCAAGGCGGCGGTGATCGGCCTCTCTAAAAGTGTCGCAGCCGACTTCGTGACCCAGGGCATACGCTGCAATTCGATCTGTCCCGGCACGGTGGACACGCCGTCCCTGCAGGACCGCATCAACGTGTTCGAGGATCCGGTCGAGGCGCGCAAGAACTTTGTGGCGCGCCAGCCCATGGGGCGTCTGGCGCAGGCCCACGAGATCGCGCCGCTGGTGACCTTCCTGGCCAGCGATGAGTCCGCGTTTGTGACCGGCCAGTCCTACAGCATCGACGGCGGCATGACCATATGAACCAGCTCGACTTCGGCGGCCGCCACGCGGTGGTCACCGGCGGGGCTACGGGTCTGGGCTTCGCTATTGCCCAGCGTCTCATCGCATCCGGCGGCAGCGTGACCCTGTGGGACCGCGACGAAGCGGCCGCCCGCAAGGCTGCAGCTGCGCTGGGAACGCGGGCGTGGGCGGTGGCGGTGGATGTGTCGCAGCACGTGTCGGTCTGCGCCGCGGTGGAGGCAACACTTCTCCACGCGCCCAGGGTCGATGCGCTGGTCAACAGCGCCGGCGTCACCGGTCCCAACGTCAAGCTCTGGGACTACCCGGTGGACGCATGGGAGCAGGTGATGGCCGTCAATCTCACGGGCCTTTTCCTTTGCTGCCGCGAATGGACGCCGCACCTGCGCGCCAACAACTATGGCCGCATCGTCAACATCGCCTCGGTCGCCGGCAAGGACGGCAACCCGAATGCCAGCGCCTACAGCGCCAGCAAGGCGGCGGTGATCGCGCTGACCAAGTCGCTGGGCAAGGAGCTCGCCGACACCGGCGTGCGTGTCAATTGCGTCACGCCGGCCGCCGTCAAGACCGCGATCTTCGACCAGATGAGCGCTGAACACATCGCCTTCATGCTGTCGAAAATTCCCATGGGCCGTTTCGGCACCCCGGAAGAAGTGGCCGCCATGGTGGGCTGGCTGTGTACCGAGGAATGTTCGTTCTCGACCGGCGCTGTATTCGACCTGTCCGGTGGCCGCTCCACTTATTGATTTGTTTTAACCAGAAGGAAAACCATGAAACTCGTTCGTTACGGCAACCCCGGCAAGGAAAAGCCCGGCCTCATCGATGCCGACGGCAAATTGCGCGACCTCAGCGCGGTGGTCAAGGACATCGGCCCCGAGCAGCTCGGTGATGCGGCGCTGGCCAAGCTGCGCAAGCTCAAGACCGCCAACCTTCCGCTGGTGAAAGGTTCGCCGCGCCTGGGCAGCCCGGTCGGCAATGTTGGCAAGTTCATCGCCATCGGCCTGAACTACGCCGACCATGCGGCCGAATCGGGCCTGCCGATCCCGCCCGAACCGGTGGTGTTCATGAAGGCCACCAGCTGCATCCAGGGCCCCAACGACCCGGTCATGTTGCCCAAGGGATCGGTCAAGACCGACTGGGAGATCGAGCTGGGCGTGGTGATCGGCACACGCGCGCGTTACGTGTCGCAAAAGGACGCGCTGAATTTTGTCGCCGGTTATTGCACCATCAACGATGTCAGCGAACGTGAGTTCCAGATCGAACGCGGCGGCACCTGGGACAAGGGCAAGGGTTGCGACACCTTCGGCCCGCTGGGTCCCTGGCTGGTGACACGCGACGACGTGCCGAACCCGCAAAAACTCGCGATGTGGCTGGACCTCAACGGCAAACGCATGCAGACCGGCAATACCAAAACCATGATTTTCAGCGTGGCCAAAATCGTCAGCTACTGCAGCCAGTTCATGACCCTGCTGCCCGGCGACGTGATCACCACCGGCACGCCGCCCGGCGTCGGCCTGGGCATGAAGCCGCCGATGTACCTGAAAAAGGGCGACGTGATGACCCTGGGCATCGAGGGCCTGGGCGAGCAGCGCCAGCTGGTGGTTCCGTTCAGGTTGTAGGCCTGTAACCCTGCCCGCGGCATGGCAGGTAAACTGCAAGCGATGAGCGCCGCCCCCGACCTGTCTTTCCTTTCCGGCGATACCTCCACGTCGCGGCTGATGTGCGACAAGGACTGGTCGGGTCCGGGGCTGGGGCCGCCGCAGCAGTGGCCCTTTGCGCTGCGCTCCGTGGTCAGCCTGATGCAGGGCTCGGCCTTCCCGATGTTTGTGGCCTGGGGGCCGGGCCTGTACATGCTGTACAACGATGCCTATGCCGACATCCTCGGCGCCAAACATCCGCGTTCGCTGGGCCAGGCCTTTTTTGATACCTGGCACGACATCCGTACCGACATCGAGCCGCTGGTCAGGCGGGCGCTGGGCGGGGAGTCGCTGTTTGTTGAAAACCTGCACCTGCGCATGCAGCGGCGCGGCTTCGACGAAGACACCTGGTTCACCTTCTCCTATTCGCCGGTGCGCGATGAAGCCGGTGCCGTTGCCGGTTTTTTCTGCGCCTGCACGGAAACCACCGGCATGGTGCTGGCCGAACGCCACCAGCGTGCGGAACAGGAGCGGCTGCAGTCCTTGTTCAGCCAGGCGCCCGGCTTCATCGCCATCATGCGCGGGCCCGACCACGTGTTTGAAATCGCCAACCAGGCTTATGTGCAGCTGACGGGTTTTCGCGACGTGATCGGCAAGCCGCTGGCCCTGGCGCTGCCCGAGGTGGTCGAGCAGGGTTTTGTCAAGTTGCTGGACCAGGTGTACAGCAGCGGAGAGCCTTATGTAGGCCGCTCCGTGCGCCTGATGCTGAACCGGGAACGTGATGCGCCGCCCACCGAGGCCTGGCTGGACTTCGTCTACCAGCCGCTGCGCGATGCGACGGGTGCGATCAACGGCGTGTTTGTCCAGGGGCACGAGGTGACCGAATTGCAGCGCACCCAGCAGGCGCTGCTGGCTTTTTCCAACAGCATCCCCGCCATCGCCTGGGTGGCCGCGGCCGATGGCCCGCTGGAGCGTTTTAATTCCCAATGGCAGGTCTACACCGGCCAGACCGCGGAGAGTGCGCTCGGCAACGGCTGGATGGCGTCATTGCATCCCGATGACCGCGCCGTGGCCCGGGAGAACTGGGCGCGGGTGCGTGGGGGCAACCAGGAATGGCAGGTCGATTACCGCCTGCGCGGCGCAGGCGGCGGCTACCGCTGGTTCAAGGCGCGCGCGGTGCCGCAGCTCGATGCCGAGGGCCGCGTGTTGCGCTGGTTCGGCACCACCACCGACATCGAGGAGACACGCGCCGCAGCCCAGGTGCTGCAGGATGCGGACCGGCAAAAAGACGAGTTCCTCGCGACCCTGGCGCATGAGCTGCGCAATCCGCTGGCGCCTATACGCACCGCGGTCCAGTTGCTGGCCTCGCCCGCCGCGAGCGCCCAGGTGCGCGCCCAGGCGACTGCCGTGATCACGCGCCAGGTCGGGCACATGGCGCACCTGCTCGACGACCTGATCGACATTGCGCGCATCACCCGGCGCCGGCTGACCCTGAAGAAAGAGCGCATGTCTGTCGACGAACTGGTGGAAACCGCCCTTGAAACCGCGCGGCCGCTGGCCGAGGCCAGGCGCCAGCTGCTGGAGGCGACGGTGGCCCGGCCCGGACTGCAGTTGCTGGCCGACCCGGTCCGGCTGGCACAAATCCTGTCCAACCTGCTGAACAATGCCACCAAGTACACCGATGCAGGCGGACGCATCACGCTGGAGGTCACACTGGCGCCCGGCGCCGTGGTCTTCACGGTCACGGACAGCGGTATCGGCATGAGCGAGGCCGCCATCGGCAAGGTTTTCGCCATGTTTGCCCAGGAGCAGTCGGCGCTGGACCGTTCCGAGGGCGGGCTGGGCATAGGACTGGCGCTGGTCAAGGGGCTGGTGGAACTGCATGAAGGCACGGTGACTGCACACAGCGCGGGCCCGGGCCTGGGCAGCCGCTTCACGGTCACCTTGCCAGGCCCGGTGCCGGGGACCGGGCCGGAACAGGTGACACAGGCTGTCGCTCCCTCTCCGGTGCCTGCACGGGCCCGGGTCGTGTTGCTGGCCGACGATAACCGCGATGCGGTGGACCTGCTGGCTGAACTGCTGCGCATGGACGGCCACGTCGTGCATACCGCCAACGACGGCTTGCAGGCGGTGGCACTGGCGGCGCAAGTTCAGGCCGATGTGCTGGTGCTGGACATCGGCATGCCGGGCAAAAACGGCTACGAGGTGGCGCGCCATGTGCGCGCGCAGCCCGGTGGCGACCGGCCATTGCTGATCGCCGCCACCGGCTGGGGCCAGGACGATGACCGGCAGAAAGCGATGACCGCCGGGTTTGACCTGCACCTGACCAAACCCTTTGATCCCTTGCGGCTGTCTGCGCTGATCTCGGAGCGCGTGGTTTAACAGGCCCCGGGTTTACCCGGGACAGCCCTAGGGCTGACCCTCTATAAAACCCCGGTTTTTTGGGGGTTTGGCTTGACGGGGCTGGTTTTGCGGCAAAATAGAACGATCGTTCGTTTTTATTCATTGCCTGTACGCCACTCCATGTCCGTGACTGAACTCTCTTCCAAAACAACCCGTTCCGGCGGGCGGGACGGCGGCCGTGCAGGCCCCTCCGGGTTGCAAAAGGGCCAGCAAACCAAGGCGGCCATCGTCGATGCCGCACTGGGACTCGCGACCCAGATCGGGCTGGAGGGCTTGAGCATAGGCGCGCTGGCCGAAGTCATGCGCATGAGCAAGTCCGGGGTGTTTGCCCACTTCGGCTCGCGCGAAGAACTGCAGATTTCGGTGATCCGCGAATATTTCGCGCGTTTCGAGGAAGAGGTGTTTTATCCCGCCATGAAGGAGCCCAAGGGCCTGCCGCGGGTTCAGGCCTTGTTCGGCAACTGGATGAAACGTGTGGCGGTCGAGCTGCAGTCGGGCTGCATCTTCATCAGCGGTGCGGTCGAGTTTGACGACCGGCCGGGCCCGGTGCGCGATGCGTTGGCAACTTCGGTGCAGACCTGGCTGGCGGCGATGTACCGCGCTGTGGTGCTGGCCAAGGAGGCCGGACATTTGCGGGCCGATGCCGACGAGCGCCAGATCGCCTTCGAGATCCATGGCCTGATCCTGGCGCTGCACTACGAGGCCCGTTTTCTCAAGACGCCGGGCTCCATCGAGCGGACCCTGCAGGCTTTCCAGAGCATTCTGGCGCGTTACGGCAGCCCCGCCAGCCAGGCGTCTGCACAGCGCGCCAAGCCCTCTTCTACCGTTTAATTTCTCCCCAAAAGGACCTTTCCATGCCTCAATACACCCCGCCACTGCGCGACATGCAATTTGTGATGCACGAAGTGCTCAAGGTCACCGACGAGTTCAAGGCCTTGCCGAGGCACGCCGAGGTGGATGCCGACACCATCAATGCGGTGCTGGAAGAAGCCGGCAAATTTGCCGCCGAGGTGACTTTCCCGCTGAACATCAGCGGCGACACCGAAGGCTGCAAGCTCGATCTGGCCACCCATGAAGTCACGCCCCCGAAAGGCTTCAAGGAGGCTTATGCCCAGTATGTTGCGGGCGGCTGGGCCGCGCTGAGCTGCGATCCTGAATACGGTGGTCAGGGCCTGCCCTTTGTGCTGAACCAGTGCCTGTACGAGATGCTGAATTCGGCGAACCAGGCCTGGACCATGTACCCCGGCCTGTCGCACGGCGCCTATGAAGCGCTGCATGCGCACGGCACCGACGAGCAGAAGAAGACCTACCTGCCCAAGCTGGTCAGCGGCGAATGGACCGGCACCATGTGCCTGACCGAGCCGCATTGCGGCACCGACCTGGGCCTGCTGCGCACCAAGGCCGAGCCGCAGCCCGACGGCAGCTACAAACTGACCGGCAACAAGATTTTCATCAGCGCCGGCGAACACGACATGGCCGCCAACATCGTGCATCTGGTGCTGGCGCGCCTGCCGGATGCACCCCAGGGCAGCAAGGGCATCAGCCTGTTTGTGGTGCCCAAGTTCAACGTCAAGCCTGACGGTTCGCTGGGTGAGCGCAACGGCATCTTCTGCTCCGGCCTGGAACACAAGATGGGCATCCACGGCAATGCCACCGCGCAGATCGTCATGGACAGCGCCAGCGGCAGCCTGGTCGGCCAGCCGAACAAGGGCCTGGCCGCAATGTTCGTGATGATGAATGCCGCCCGCCTGGGTGTGGGTAACCAGTCGCTGGGACTGACCGAAGTGGCTTTCCAGAACGCGCTGGCCTATGCCAAGGACCGCATCCAGATGCGCAGCCTGTCGGGCGTGAAAGCCAAGGACAAGCCGGCCGATCCGATCATTGTTCACCCTGACGTGCGCAAGATGCTGCTGACGGCCAAGGCCTATGCCGAAGGCGGCCGCGCGCTGGCGATCTACTGCACGATGTTGCTCGACAAGGAGATCCACCACCCTGACGAGAAGGTGCGCAAGGACTCGGCCGAAATCGTTGCGCTGCTGACGCCCATCGTGAAAGCCTTCCTGACCGACAACGGCCACATCGCCACCAATGCCTGCATGCAGGTCTTCGGCGGCCACGGCTTCATCAAGGAATGGGGCATGGAGCAGTTTGTGCGCGACAACCGCATCAACATGATTTACGAAGGCACGAACACGGTCCAGTCGCTGGACCTGCTGGGCCGCAAGGTGCTGGGCAACAACGGTGCCACGCTCAAGAAGTTCGGCAGGATCATCGCCGCGCTGATTGCCGAGGAAGGCGTCAACGAGAAGATGGCCGAGTTCATCAACCCGCTGGCCTACCTCGCCGACCAGATGACCAAATTCACGACCGAGCTGGGCTTCAAGGGCTTCCAGAACCCGGACGAAGTCGGCGCCGCTGCGGTGGATTATTTGCGCGTGGCCGGCCACCTGGTGTTCGGCTACTTCTGGGCCCGCATGGCGCAGGTGGCGCTGCGTGAAGTGGCAGCGGGCAACACCGACCCCTTCTACCAGGCCAAGCTGCAGACCGCGCGTTTTTACTTCGCCAAGCTGTTCCCCGAGACCGCAACGCTGATGCGCACTGCGCGCAGCGGCAGTGCCGCGTTGATGGACACCGACGCCGCGCTGGCCTGACGGCCGGATCCCCAACCTTCAAGCCTTTTGCCACTGGAGCCCCTATGTACCGTGCGTTAATAGCTATCATTTTGGTAGCAAGTGGCGCCTCCGGCTTTGCCCAGATGAGCCCGGTGGGCACCTGGCGCACCATCGATGATGCGACGGGTGAGGCCAAGTCCGAGGTCGTGATCACGGACAACGCAGGTGTGCTGAGCGGGCGGATTTCGAAATTGCTGCGCAAGGGCAGCGACCAGAACGCTGTTTGCGACAAATGCCCCGACGACCGCAAGGACAAGCCGCTGATCGGCCTGGAGCTCATGCGCGGTGCCAAAAAGTCCGAAAGCAAAAATGTCTGGGAAGGCGGGAAGATCGTCGACCCCGAAGGCGGAACGGTTTACTCACTCAAGCTCACGCCGGTGGATGGCGGCAAAAAACTGGACGTCCATGCCTATGTGGGACTGGCGTTCATCGGGCGCACCCAGACCTGGGTCCGTGTCCAATAACTTTCTGGAAAAATTCATGTCACGTTTCCAAGTCAAAAAAGTCGCCGTGCTCGGCGCCGGTGTGATGGGCGCGCAGATCGCGGCTCATCTGGTCAACCTCAAGGTGCCGGTGGTGCTGTTCGACCTGCCCGCCAAAGAGGGCCCGAAAAACGGCATCGTGACCAAAGCCGTCGAGGGCCTGAAAAAACTCAAGCCCGCGCCGCTCGGTGTGCCGGAAGACGCGGCATTGATCCAGCAGGCCAACTACGAGGAACACATGGAGGTTCTGAAGGAGTGCGACCTGATCATCGAAGCGATTGCCGAACGCATGGACTGGAAGACCGACCTGTACCACAAGATCGCGCCGTTTATTGGTGAAGGCGCCATCGTTGCCAGCAACACCTCGGGCCTGTCGATCACCAGGCTCAGCGAGGCCTTGCCGGAATCGATCAAACCGCGCTTCTGCGGCATCCACTTCTTCAACCCGCCGCGCTACATGACGCTGGTCGAGTTGATCAACACGCCGACCACCGAGCCCAAGGTGCTGGACGACCTCGAGGCCTTTGTCACCAGCGGCCTGGGCAAGGGTGTGATCCGTGCGCATGACACGCCCAACTTTGTGGCCAACCGCGTCGGTATCGCCGGCATGCTGGCCACCATCAAGGAAGCCGACAACTTCGGCCTGAGTTACGACGTGGTCGACGACCTGACAGGCAAGAAGCTGGGCCGTGCCAGCTCCGGCACCTTCCGCACCGCCGACGTGGTGGGCCTGGACACCATGGCCCATGTGATCAAAACGCTGCAGGACAACCTCGGCCCCGGCAAGACCGAAGACCCGTTCTCGGACATGTATGGCACACCGCCGGTGCTGGCGAAATTGCTCGAGAGCAAAAGCCTGGGCCAGAAAACCGGCGCCGGCTTTTACAAGAAGGTCGGTCGCGACATCATGCGCCTGGACCCGGAAAGCATGGAATACGTTGCCGGCGGCGCCAAGGCCAACGAGGTGGTTGGCCGCATGCTCAAGAAGCCTGCCGGCGAACGACTGAAACTGCTGCGCGAAGCCGAAGGCGCTGAACCGCGCTTCCTGTGGGCGATTTTGCGCGACCAGTTCCACTACGCCGCCGTGCACCTGGCCACGATCGCCGAGACCGCACGCGACATCGACTTTGCGATGCGCTGGGGCTTTGGCGCCAAACAGGGCCCGTTCGAGTTGTGGCAGGAAGCCGGCTGGCTGCAGGTGGCGAACTGGATCAAGGAAGATATTGACGCGGGCAAGGCCATCAGTTCTGCACCCTTGCCCGACTGGGTGTTCAAAGGCCCGGTCGCCGACGCCGGGGGTGTGCACACGCCGGAAGGCTCCTGGAGCGCCTCGGCGAAAAAATTCATCGCGCGCCGCAAGTTGCCGGTCTATGAGCGCCAGTTTTTTCCTGAGGACGTGCTGGGCGCCAACGCGCCTTCGTTCACGACGGCCGGCACCACCTTGCATGAGGACGATTCGATTCGCCTGTGGACGCTCGATGGCGAACAGGGCGACGTGGTGATCGCCAGCATCAAGACCAAGATGCATGCGATCGGCCCCGACGTGGTCGAAGGCCTGGCGATGGCGGTGGACCTCGCCGAGAAAAGTTACAAGGGCCTGGTGATCTGGTCCAACGACGAAATGTTCTCGGCCGGCGCCGACCTGCAGGCCATGCTGCCCGCCTTCATGATGGCCGGTGTGTCGGCCGTCGAAGGCGCCGAAGCCGAGATGCAAAACGTGATGCTCAAGCTGCGTTATGCGTCCGTGCCGGTGGTGTCGGCGGTTCGCGGCCTGGCCCTCGGGGGGGGTTGTGAACTCGCGGTGTATTCGGCCAAACGTGTGGCGGCGATGGAAAGTTACATCGGCCTGGTCGAAGTCGGTGTGGGCCTGGTGCCCGGCGCCGGTGGCCTGACCTATATCGCGCGCCGCGCCGCCGAAAATGCCGCGACCTCCACCAACAAGGACGTGTTGCCGTTCCTGACCGAAGGCTTTACCGCCGCGGCCATGGCCAAGGTCGGTACCAGCGCGATCGAAAGCCGCAAGATCGGTTATCTGCTCGACAGCGACGTGATCGTGCCGAACAAGGATGAGCTGCTGTATGTGGCACTGAACGAGGCACGTGCGCTGTTCAACTCGGGCTACCGCGCGCCGCACAAGCGGCCTTTCCCGGTCGTGGGCCGCAGCGGCCTGGCCACCATCAAGGGCCAGCTGGTCAACATGCGCGACGGCGGCTTCATCAGCGCGCACGACTTCCACATCGCCAGCCTGATCGCCAATGTGGTTTGCGGCGGCGACGTCGATGCCGGTTCGCTGGTGACCGAAGAATATTTGATGACGCTGGAGCGCAAGGCCTTTTGCTCCTTGCTGGAACACCCGAAAACGCAAGAGCGGATCATGGGGATGATGAGCACGGGCAAACCTCTGCGTAACTGATCAAGCTACTGCGGAATCGTCATGCGTCGTTGCAGCCCAAGCCCAATCCTCACGTACCTGAAGTACGTTCCGGTTGTGCCCGGGCGCCCGCGCCTCGCCTGCCGATCCCTCGCTACGCTTGCTCAGTCACGCACGCTACTTCGCACAGGCAATCAAAGTTCATGACGACCCCCCACAACAACCCGAATCGCCTCGAGCGCCAGTTGAACCGGCTGTCGGACCTGCCGGCGTTTGCGCGGACCTGGTGCCGGGGCCTGGTGATGCACCGTGCCGTGCCTTTTACAGGTACTGCAGGGCTGGATTTTCTGGAAATGACGACGCGCCGCGTCGAGATCGGCCTCAAGAACGAGAAGAAGGTGCAGAACCATATCGGTGGCATCCATGCCTCGGCGATGAATTTGCTGGCTGAAACCGCGACTGGCATGGTGGTGGGCATGAACGTGCGTGACGATTGCATCCCGCTGGCGAAAGAACTCAAGATGGCGTTCAAAAAACGCGCCACCGGGGCCTTGCGCGCCGTGGCGACGCTCAGCGATGAGCAGCGCGCCGCCATGCAGGCCAGTGACAAGGGTGAAGTGAACGTAGCGGTCACCGTGACGGACGAGGCAGGCGTGAGCCCGGTCGAATGTGAATTTGTGTGGGCCTGGATTCCGTCCGGCCCGCGAAAAAGTTAAAGAATCTAAGGAAAACATCATGGCCAAACAAGTCCAGGAAGCCTACATCGTTGCCGCCACGCGCACGCCCATCGGGCGTTCGCACCGCGGTTTTTTCCGCAACACCCGTCCGGACGACCTGCTGGTGCGCGCGCTGCATGCGGCGCTGGCCCAGGTGCCGACGCTGGATCCCAAGGCCATCGAAGACATCATCTGCGGCTGTGCGATCCCGGAGGGCCCGCAAGGCCTGAACATCGCGCGCATAGGCGCGGTGCTCGCCGGTTTGCCAACCAGCGTGGGTGGCATCACGGTCAACCGTTTCTGCGCGTCCGGCCTCTCGGCCATCCAGATGGCGGCGGACCGCATCCGTGTCGGTGAAGCCGATGTGATGATTGCCGCAGGCACCGAAAGCATGAGCATGGTGCCCATGTCGGGCAATTCGCCTTCGCTGTCGCCGGCCATGTTCGGCAACGATGAAAACATCGGCATCGCCTACGGCATGGGTCTGACCGCCGAGAAAGTGGCGCAGCAGTGGAAGGTCTCACGCGACGCGCAGGACCAGTTCGCCCTGGAATCGCACCAGAAGGCGATGAAGGCGCAAAAGGATGGGGAATTCACGGCCGAGATCACGCCGGTGGAAGTGACCGACCGCTCACCCGACTTGGACAGCGGCGAGGTGATCGCGAAAACCCGCACCGTGAGCCTGGACGAAGGCCCGCGCCCCGACACTTCGCTCGAAGGCCTGGCCAAACTCAAGACGGTGTTTGCGGCGCGCGGCTCGGTCACAGCCGGCAACAGCTCGCAGACTTCCGACGGTGCCGGCGCGCTGATCCTGGCCAGCGAAAAGGCGGTCAAGGAACATGGCCTGAAGCCGCTCGCGCGCTTTGTGAGCTACGCCGCCAAGGGTGTGCCGCCGCACATCATGGGCATAGGCCCGATCGAGGCGATTCCCGCTGCCTTGCGTTATTCCGGCCTGCAGCAGGACGATATCGACTGGTATGAGCTCAATGAAGCTTTTGCCGCGCAGTCGCTGGCAGTGATCAACACGCTGGGATTGAATGCCGCGAAAGTGAACCCGATGGGCGGCGCGATTGCGCTGGGCCATCCGCTGGGCGCGACCGGTGCGATCCGAGCCGCCACGGTGATCCATGCCTTGCACCGGCACCAGCTGAAGTACGGGATGGTGACGATGTGTGTGGGGATGGGGCAAGGCGCCGCCGGAATCTTCGAACGAGTCTGACGGCGGGGCTACTGCGCGGGCGATCTGCGGCGTTGGTCCGGTGCTCCCCATCCTCACGTACCTGAAGTACGTTCCGGTGGGTCCGCTCCGTCCGCCTTGCAGCTCATCCCGCTCGCTACGCCCGCAACAGCAGTTTCTTGAATCGGGCACTTCACAACTCGCCTTGCGTGTTTACGAGCCGGCTGGGCCGGCGCGGGCCAGTGTGGTGATCGGCGGGGCGATGGGGGTGCGTCAGGACTACTACGCGCCGTTTGCCGGATGGCTGTCGGGCCAGGGTTTCCGGGTCACGACCTTTGACTACCGTGGGTCGGGCGAATCCCTCCCTGGAACGCCGGATGGTGGTTTGCGCGGCTTCAAGGCCGATCTCTTCGACTGGGCCAGCGATTACGAAGTCGTTGTGGATGCCGCGAAAGCGGCTTTGCCGGAGGCGCCGCTTTACCTGCTCGGTCACAGCCTGGGCGCGCAATTGCCGGGCTTCCTGAAAAACCAGGGCAAGGTCGACGCACTGGTCAGCATTGCTGCCGGCAGCGGCTACTGGCGCGACAACGCACCGCAGCTCAAACGCCTGATTTTGTATTTCTGGTACGTGCTGGTGCCGCTGGCCACGCGGCTGTGTGGGTACTTCCCCGGTCGCAAGCTGAAAAAGGTCGGCGACCTGCCGGCCGGCGTGATGTTGCAGTGGCGCAAGTGGTGCCTGAACCCGGAATACAGCGTGGGCGCCGAAGGGGAGGGCGCGCGCCTGCGTTATGCGCAGGCCCGTTTCCCGGTGCTGGCGCTGTCCATCAGCGACGACGAACTGATGACCTGGCGCGGAACACAAAACCTCATCAACCTGTACACCGGCGCCGCGCGCAGTTTTGAGCGCATCAAGCCGGCCGACCTGGGTGTCCAACGCATCGGACACTTCGGATTTTTCCGCCAGCAGTTCAGCGACTCCCTGTGGCCGCGGCTGGCGCAAACCCTGGAGCGCATGGGCCAGGTGCAAGCGGTGGACCGCGTCACCGGCACGACTGCCTGAGTCCTTCCGGGGCGGCATACTCGAATCATGAGCTCCCATCCTTTTGATTCGGCCGTGGCCCTGCAGGTGCAGGCCGACGGCACATGTCTCGGGCACACCAGTGCGGCCTATGCCAACATGGTCGGGCCCTTCGGTGGCATCACCGCCGCCCAGGCCCTGAATGCCGCGCTGCAACACCCGCAGCGCCTGGGTGACCCGATCTCGCTGACGGTCAATTTCGCTGCAGCCCTGGCCGATGGGCCCTTCACCGTGAACGCGCGCCCGGCACGCACCAACCGCTCCACCCAGCACTGGGTGATCGAGATGCAGCAGAACGGCGAGACAGTGCTGACCGGCACGGCCTTTTTCGGCTTGCGCCGTGAGACCTGGGGCGCCGATGAACACACCATGCCCGACGTTCGCCCGGCCGCCGACGTGGCGCGTGCCACCGGCCCGGCACGGGTCGAGTGGGTCAAGCGGTATGAGATGCGTTTTATCGAGGGCGCGATCCCGGTGGAATGGCATGGCGCCGACCAGGGCACCAGCCGTACCCGTCTCTGGCTGCGCGACGACCCGCCGCGGCCGCTGGACTTCGCCTCGCTGACCGCGCTGTCAGATGTGTTTTTTCCGCGTGTCTGGCGGCGACGCCCGCTGCTGGTGCCCATAGGCACGGTGTCGATGACGGTGTACTACCACGCCGACGCCGCGCTCTTGCGGTCCACCGGCAGCGGCTACCTGCTGGGCCAGACCCAGGCTCAGGCCTTTCGCAATGGCTACTTTGACCAGACTGCGCAGTTGTGGAGCGAGGCGGGTGACTTGCTCGTGACCACCCACCAGGTCGTCTACTACAAGGAGTGACTTTGAACAACAAGGTAGCCCTCATCATAGGCGCCGGTGACGCCACCGGCGGTGCGATTGCCCGGCGCTTCGCGCGCGAGGGCTACACCGCCTGTGTGACGCGGCGTAGCCTCGACAAGCTGCAGCCCCTGCTGGCGCAGATCCGCGCCGAAGGCGGGGTGGTGCACGGCTTTGCGTCGGATGCGCGCAAGGAAGAAGAAGTGGTGGCGCTGGTCGAACAGATCGAAAGCACGCTGGGCCCGATCGAGGTGCTGGTGTTCAACATCGGCGCCAACGCGCCCAGCAGCATTCTCGATGAAACGGCGCGCAAGTATTTCAAGATCTGGGAGATGGCCTGTTTCGGCGGTTTCCTCAACGCGCGCGAAGTCGCCAAACGCATGGTGCAGCGCGACGGTGACGGCCACAAGGGCACCATCATTTTCACCGGCGCTACCGCATCGCTGCGCGGGGGTGCCAACTTCGCCGCGTTTTCCGGTGCCAAGATGGCGCTGCGCGCGCTGGCCCAAAGCATGGCGCGTGAACTCGGGCCGCGCGGCATCCATGTGGCGCATGTGGTGGTCGATGGCGCCATCGATACGGCCTTCATCCGCGACAACTTTCCGGAGCGTTACGCGATGAAGGACCAGGACGGCATCGTCAACCCCGAACACATCGCCGACACCTACTGGATGCTGCACTGCCAGCCGCGCGATGCCTGGACCCACGAGATCGACCTGCGGCCCTATATGGAGAAGTTCTGATGTCCCAAACCGTCGAGTTCTTTTTTGATGTGGGCAGCCCGGCTGCCTACATCGCCTGGAAGCAGCTGCCGCAGGTTTGCCGCGAGACCGGCGCTGCCATCGCCTACAAACCGATGCTGCTCGGCGGCGTGTTCCAGGCCACCGGCAACCATTCCCCCACCACCGTGCCGGCCAAAGGCCGCTACATGATGGACGACCTGGGCCGCTTCGCCGCGCGTTACGGCGTGGCCTTCCAGCAGAACCCGCATTTCCCGATCAACACCTTGATGCTGATGCGCGGCGCAGCCGGCCTGCAGATGTGGGAGCCCGCGCGCTTTGTGCCCTATGTGGATGCGGTGTACAGCGCGATCTGGGCCGATGCGAAGAACATGAACGATCCCGCCACCGTCGGCGCCGTTCTGCAGGCCGCGGGTTTTGATCCTGCGGCGCTGCTGGCCATGACCGGCGAGCAGGCGGTGAAAGACCGCCTGAAAGCCATCACCCAGGAGGCGGTCGAACGTGGCGTGTTCGGCGCGCCCACTTTTTTCGTCGATGGCCAGATGCACTGGGGGCAGGACCGGCTCGATTTTGTACAACAAGCACTGAAAGCAGCAGCATGAGCACAGACATCCTTACCCATACCGAAGCCGGCGTGATGACCATCACCCTGAACCGGCCGGAACGCAAGAATTCGATCACCGCGGACATGTACGGCGCCATGGCCGATGCGCTGGTGGTGGCAGCGCAGGATGCCGGCGTGCGTGTCGTCGTGCTGCAGGGCAACGAAACCGTCTTCAGCGCCGGCAATGACATCGGCGACTTCCTGAACAAGCCGCCTGCCGGCATGGATTCACCGGTCTTCCGTTTCCTGCGCGGCATTGCCGCTTTTCCCAAGCCGCTGCTGGCAGCCGTTTGCGGTCCGGCCGTGGGTGTGGGTACCACGATGCTGCTGCATTGCGACCTGGTGTACGCCGGCGACAACGCGGCCTTCTCCATGCCCTTCGTGAATCTGGGCCTGTGCCCGGAGGCGGCTTCCAGCCTGCTGGTGCCGCAGATGCTGGGTTACCACCGCGCCGCGGAGGCGCTGCTGCTGGGTGAACCCTTCATGGCCGAGGCGGCGCTGGAAGTCGGTCTGGTCAACCGCGTCGTGCCGCCCACCGAAGCCCATGGCCTGGCCCAGGCCGTTGCGCGCAAGCTTGCTGCCAAGCCCTTGAGCTCGCTGGTTGAAACCAAGCGGCTCATGAAGAAAGGCCAGCAGCAACTGGTTCAGCAGCAGATGGACGAAGAAGGTGCAAGTTTCGGCCGCATGCTCGGCGAACCCGCAGCGAAGGAAGCCTTCGGCGCCTTCATGGCAAAACGCAAGCCGGATTTCAGCAAGCTCTGAATCCGTCCCCACGCCGTGTGAAGCCGTCGCCGCCGGGCCGCGGCGGTTTTTTGCCGATGGCGGTCCGGGGCTCCAGCTTGTGTATCAAAAGTGGCCATTGCCCTTGTACGGAAAGGGTACGCAGCTATACATTTGATAGCAATGGTGTGCCTCGGGCGGCCCGGGATGCGGCTTCCGGGCAGGCGCGGCATACTCCACTCCAGACTTTCCGGAGGAGGCAGATCCATGCCGTATATGTTGTTGATCCATGAACCTGTCGGCCAGCGCCAGGCGCGCGGCGAGGCCGAGGGCCGCGTCGTCTACGGGCGCATGCTGGACTTTGCAGCCGACCTGAAGGCGCGCGGCCTGTTGCTGGCCACCGAATCCCTGGCCTCGCAGGACCAAGCCGCGCGCGTGCGGGTCAGCGGCGGCCGCGCCAGCGTGCTCGATGGCCCGTTTGCCGAGGCCAAGGAAATGGTCGGCGGATTTTTCCTGCTGGCTTGCGACAGCCGCGAGGAAGCGATCGCCATCGCGGGCCAATGCCCGGCCGCCGAGTGGGCCACCCTGGAAGTGCGCGGATTGGGGCCCTGTTTCGCCTGAGGCGGGCAGGGCAGGCGGCCCCCCAAAACAATCAAAAACTTTTTAACGCTGATTTGTCGATTTGGCGTTGGCTGCTTCGTCGTGAGGGAAGAAGCCGCCATTTTTGCGGGCCTCCGGCCCCCGGCTTCGTTCCATGCCAGGAGAAGCCATGCGATTCATGATCATTGTCAAATCGACACCCGAATTCGAAGCCGAGACTACGCCCCAGGTGCCGGACGAAAAACTGATGGCCGCCATGGCCGACTACCATGAGGAGTTGTCCAGGGCCGGCGTGCTGCTGGACGGGAGCGGCCTGCAACCGAGCCGCAAGGGCTGGCGCATTCATTACGACGGGCAAAAACGCACGGTGGTCGACGGCCCGTTTGCTGAAGCCAAGGAACTGATTGCCGGGTTCACCACCATCCAGGTACGCAGCCGCGAAGAGGCGCTGCAATGGTCGCGCCGCTACCCCAACCCGGTCGGCGAAAATGCCACGGCCGTGATCGAGGTGCGCCAGCTGTATGAGCTCGACGACTTCGAGCCCAGCGCGCAGGTGCAGCGTTTCCGCGAGATCAACACGCCGAGCCAGAAATAAGGGGGATTGCCATGCTCAAGACCATTCTTCTTGTCACACTCGGCCTGGTGCTGCTGGCGATCGCCGCCGTGTTGCTGCTGGCCGCGCGCCAGCCCGACACTTTCCGCGTGCAGCGCAGCACGCTGGTGGCGGCGCCGGCCGACCGCATCTTCCCGCTGATCGCCGACCTCCGGCAAATGAACAGCTGGAACCCTTTCGTCAAGCGGGATCCGCAGGTCAAGGGCAGTTACAGCGGCCCGGCCGCCGGACCCGGCGCCACCTATGTCTTCGAGGGCAAACAGGCCGGCAGCGGCAGCCTGCGCGTGACCGACACCGCCGTGCCCACCCGGGTCGCCATGAAGCTGGACATGAGCGCGCCGATGGCTGCGCACAACGACGTGCTTTTCACCCTGGCTCCCGAGGGCGGCGCGACCCGTGTCAGCTGGACCATGCAGGGACCCAATTCATTCCCGGGCAAGGTGATGGGCGTGGTCGTCGACATGGACAAGATGGTCGGCGGCGCCTTCGAGGAAGGCCTGGCTGAACTCAAGGTCCGCGCCGAAGGCGCTTGAGCTTGCCTTTTTTCCAAGTCTGAAATCCCGGGAGAACTACATGTCACGCCAGATTTTTGTCAACCTGCCCATCAAGAACATGGAACGCAGCCAGGCTTTTTTCAAAAGCCTGGGCTTTTCGTTCAACCCCCAGTTCACCAACGAGCAGGGCGCCTGCATGGTGATCAGCGAGGACCACAACTACGTGATGCTGCTGGTCGAGCCCTTCTTTCAGGGCTTCACCCAAAAGCCGATTGCCGATGCGACCCAAACCACCGAGGTGCTGATTGCGCTGTCCTGCGCCAGCCGCGAGGAAGTGGACGAGATGGTGAAAAAGGCGCTGGCCGCCGGCGGCACCGCGCCCAACCCGTCGCAGGACCACGGCTTTATGTACAGCCACGGTTTCACCGACCTCGACGGCCATACCTGGGAAGTCTTCTGGATGGATATCAACGCCGCACCGCCACAGGCTTGATCCGCCCGGGCTGATTCTGGGACACTCGCCGGATGCATTCTGCTACCCATCAGGCGATTGCCGCCGTCTGGCGCATCGAGTCCGCAAAAATTGTCGGCGCGGTGGCGCGTATGGTGCGCGACATCGGCCTGGCCGAGGAACTGGCGCAGGATGCGCTGGTCTCGGCCCTGGAGCACTGGCCGCTGGACGGCGTGCCCGACAATCCCGGCGCGTGGCTGATGCGGGTGGCGAAAAACCGGGCATTGGACCACCTGCGCCACAGCCGCATGCAAGCCGAAAAACTCGAACAGATCGGCCAGGACCTGGAGGCGCAGGAGGCTTTGGTCGTGCCGGATTTTGTCGATGCGCTGGACGCCGCGCGGCAGGACGAGATCGGCGATGACCTGCTGCGCCTGATCTTTACCGCCTGCCACCCGGTGCTGCCGACCGAAGCCAGGGTGGCCTTGACCCTGAAGCTGCTGGGCGGCCTGAGCACCCACGAAATTGCGCGCGCCTTCCTCGCGGCCGAGCCGACCATTGCGCAACGCATCGTGCGCGCCAAACGCACGCTCACCGAGTCGAAGGTGGCTTTCGAGTTGCCGCGTGGTGATGCACTGGCGGCACGGCTGGCTTCGGTGCTCGAGGTGGTCTACCTGGTGTTCAACGAAGGCTACACCGCCACCGCGGGTGACGACTGGATGCGCCCGGCATTGACGCAGGAGGCCCTGCGCCTGGGGCGCATGCTGGCCGAGCTGGCGCCGGCAGAGCCCGAGGTCCACGGCCTGCTGGCCCTGATGGAGTTGCAGGCCTCGCGCGCGGCAGCACGGGTGGATGCGCAGGGCCGGCCGGTGTTGCTGCTGGCGCAGGACCGCGCGCGCTGGGATCACCTGTTGATCCGCCGCGGCCTGGCGGCGCTGGAGCGGGCAAACACACTGACCGACGCAGCCGGGGAGACGCCCGGGCCCTACGCGGTTCAGGCGGCGATTGCGGCCTGCCATGCGCGTGCCCGGCAGGCCGACGACACCGACTGGACTGGCATCGCGGGGCTCTACGACTTGCTGGCCCGGATCGCCCCCTCTCCGGTGGTGGAACTCAATCGCGCCGTGGCGGTTGGCATGGCTTTCGGCCCGGCCGCCGGCCTGGAGATCATCGACACGCTGCGCTCGGAAAAAGCGCTGCAGAACTACCAGTGGCTGCCCGGTGTGCGCGGTGACCTGCTGGCCCGGCTGGGCCGCAAGGCCGAGGCTCGCGAAGAGTTCGAGCGTGCTGCAGCGCTGGCGGGCAATACCCGCGAGCGCGAGCTGTTGCTGGAACGGGCGCGCGGTCTGGGGCGTGCAGGTGTTTCCAGTTGAGATGAAAACTGAGCTCCAGCCCTTGCCGGGTAAGCGTAATTAGCTATGAAATTCATAGCGTTTGCATCACGCTGCCGCTGCGGTCTGCTTTAGACAGTAAGTCTGACTCCCCACTGCCACCCCTAACCCCTCCCTCGCCCCGCTGGGCGATGGAGGGGGACAACATGCGGCCGCGTGCGCTGCGCTCGCGTGCAAACATGACTGTTCGTTGGGATTCCCGTCCTTGAAGCGCTCCGCGCTTCAAGGACTCCGGATTTTGTCCCCGCATCGGCTTTCTTCCTCCACCCTTCTGTATGCGCCGAGGAGCGGAGGACCAGACGGATCAGGGCGAGCGATTTTGAGCGAAGCGAGTCGAGCTCGACCCCGGCTGGACCGAGCACCGCAGGTTGCCCGTAGCGAAGCGGAGGGACGCAGACAGCAGGGTCGCCTTTTCTTTGCTTACTTTCTTTTGGCGAAGCAAAAGAAAGTGAGTTGCCGCCGGGCAACCCCCGGC
>LNFM01005493.1_pt1 | contig 28800 bp, 31 predicted proteins | sample 596031 | NCBI WGS metagenome assembly LNFM01 (sample SAMN04254537, study PRJNA301005) | activated carbon metagenome | isolation source: dual media filters at the Ann Arbor, Michigan drinking water treatment plant | place: USA: Ann Arbor
AGTTTTGATTAAACTTCATGATAATCATCGCGCACAAGTAAATGGTGACTCTTACATTATTACCGTTACACGAAAAGATATTGCTGGCATGGTCGGAACGTCTACAGAATCGTTAAACCGAACTCTTGCAGACTTCAAAGAAGAAGGTATAATTGAAATATTAGACAAAGGACTTCGAATTTTGGATTTGAAGGATCTTGAACTAGTGAAAAATTAAAAGCTTCAAACCCGGTATACTGCTTGAGAAGGACGATGCATTTTGGGGGAGGAATCGTGCCGTTCAATCAAATATTCCCATCCTGGCTTATCAACCAATTCGTCACAGATTTCCTTGAATATCCAAACTAACTCATCATCCTGGGAAGATTCCACCAATTCGCCACTTGCATCCACGTTCAATAATGAATTATTATTTTTCAAGGCCACTGAATAAGCAATGATCTTTAAAGATCTCAATTTTAGATTTGATCGAATCTCCACTAAGGAATCCATTGTATCACTCTTCCTTAACTTCGAATCGATAAGAACCAGGTCAGGAAGTTCACTGTTGGACTTCTGTCTTGTCGCAAAGTAGGCCGAGAGTTCAGCGATATTATTAACAAAATCAATGGAATGGGCCACATTCAACTCTTTAAACGCAAATAACGCAAATAGTCTGTTATCGGAATCCTCATCAACCATCAGTATTTTCATCTTCTTTCGCTCTTATCTATTAAGTTATACCAAAATCATGATGCAAGTTGGGAGGTTTGAAAAGATTAGTCATTACAAGTAATACCCGGATTGTTGTATAATCCACAGATTGATGGTCCGTTCTCCTATGGCTCTTAATGCAAAGTAAATAGTTCCTATGATTGGGTGTTTGAGGAATTATTCCTCAACGAGAAATAAAATACACATGCGTGTGAATAAATCAGTTTCAAATCAGTGCATTGCCATAAAATAAGATGGTATGATTATCCCTATTCAATGTGGTGAGGTGGATCAGACTAACTGGTTCCACATTCAGATACAATAAAAATAATATAACTATGAAAACAGGAACAATTCTCACACTCTTGGTGGTCGTGTTGGTTATGGGACAAGCACAAATGACCTTCGCTCAAACTGCCAATAAATCTCTTGATGGATGGACTTTGTTGGGCACCCGCACTGTGGACTACACGCTGGACCGGGATGTGGTATCAATTACTGATCGGCAATTTTTCACCGAACTTAAGTTTATCGTTAAGAACGGAACGCTGAATATGCACAAATGCACGGTTCATTTTGCAGATGGTGATACCAAAGATATTTCATTTTCAGATGCTGTGAATAAAACAAATGATGGCCGGATCCTGGACTTAAAAGGGAGCAACAGAACGATTGAAAAAGTTACCTTTTGGTATGATACCAAAAAGGACTCCAACAATAAATCAATTGTAGAACTATGGGGTAAAAAGTAATCCTGGAAACAGATCACTTATAAGGATCCCGGAAATGGGATCCTTTTTTATTCACTCATGATGGAAAAATACAGACTATACACTTAAACATTTATGATCTAAATCCTTAAAAACCATGAAACTGTATGTAAGAAATATGGCCTGCCTTAGTTGCAAGGTTGTAATAAAAGACGCGTTGCAAGAACTGAATATAACTCCTCTCAAAATAGATCTGGGAGAGGTAGAAACCAAAGAAGATGTAGATTCAGAAGCAAGGAAAAAACTAAACACGATCATAAAAAAGGCGGGTCTCGAATTACTGGAAAGCAAACAAGGTATATTGATTGAGAAGATACGGGAAGTAATTATAGAGTATGTATACCATACGGATGAAAAAACCATTACCAACTTCTCTGATTTACTGAGTAAAAAACTGAACTACAATTATACTTATCTGGCTAATTTCTTCTCTGAGGTTGAAGCCACTACCATCGCACAATATGTAATCTCACTTAAAATTGAACGTATCAAGGAGTTAATCATGTTCGAGGAGTTAACATTATCTGAGATTGCTTTCAAGCTGCACTATAGCAGTGCCGCTCATTTGTCAACTCAATTTAAGAAAATAACAGGGCTCACCCCGTCACACTTCAAAGCATTAAAAAATAAAAGAAGAAAAGCCATTCAGGAGATTTAGTGCCCGGTTAGTCCTTCTGGACTGATTCTGTATTTATATCTCTATTCGGCTCTCTCTGCCACTTAGCGAAATTATAACTACATGGTCCTTTCCGTCATTGACCAACTCCATATAATCAGTTTGTTGTATAACTCCGTCAACCAAAACTTGTAACTGTCCTTTGCCTGTCCTCTGTTTTACTTCAATAAAATAATGAGAGGCTCCATATTTATATCGCATCGAAAACGATTTCCAATGAACGGGAATACAAGGTTCAAATTTTAATTTAGTTCCCTCCCTTCGTAAACCAAGAAAAGACTCTGTAATCAGTTGATACATCCATCCAGCTGAGCCGGTGTACCAGGTCCACCCACCCCTGCCTGTATGTGGATTTACCCCATATACATCGGCTGCCATCACATAAGGTTCTACTTTATAGGTAGACGTTTGATGCGGAGTGCTGCTATGAAGAATAGGGTTTATTAATTTCAATAGTTCTTCAGTCTTTTCAACGTCACCCAATTTAGCAAAAGCCATCACGGCCCAGATGGCCGCGTGAGTATATTGCCCTCCATTCTCACGAACTCCGGGTACATACCCTTTAATATAGCCTGGTTCCATGTCAGCTTTATCAAAAGGTGGCTCCAGCAATTGTATCAATCCCTTATCACGATTCACAAGAAACTTATTCATGGCGTCCATCGCTTTCACCGATCGGTCCGATTCTCCCGCACCCGATAATACTGACCAACTTTGGGAGATCGCATCAATTTTGCACTCCTCATTATTTGCAGACCCCATGGATGACCCATCATCAAAATAAGCCCGCAGATACCATTCTCCATCCCATGCATTTTTGTCAAGGTTTTCCTTCAATAATTTACTTTGTTTATCACACTCCCTTGCAAATTCAACATCACCCTGAAACATGGCAAGCGTTGAAAACTTAATTAATACATCGTACAGAAAAAATGCCAGCCATATACTTTCCCCGCGACCTTCAATCCCTACGAGATTCATTCCGTCATTCCAATCTCCAGAGCCCATCAAAGGAAGACCATGTTCACCAAATCGCTGACCTTGAATAATAGCTTGTTTACAGTGTTCATACAGTGTAGCCTGCGAATCCAGAGAAACTGGTAAATCATAGTAAGATTCTTCATTTACATTGAGGTACCGACCTTGTAAAAAAGGAACCAACTCTTCCAATATCTGCTTATCTCCCGTTGTTAAAATATACCGACTGGTAACAAAGGGAAGCCAGAGAAAATCATCGGAACACATGGTGCGAACGCCTCGTCCTTGAGGAGGATGCCACCAATGCTGTACATCGCCTTCAACAAATTGACGTGAAGCACATCGTAATATTTGTTGGCGGGTTAAGGTAGGCTGCGTATGCATTACAGCTAGTGTATCCTGAAGTTGATCTCGAAAACCAAACGCACCTCCGGATTGATATAAGCCACTGCGGCCCCACAACCGGCATGAAATAACCTGGTACAACAACCACCCATTTGTCAAAATATTTATAGATGCATCGGGTGTATCAACTTGTACCGCTCCTAATGTGTCCTTCCAGAATTGGTGTACCCGATCTAGAGATTGGGTGCCTGCCGCACTACTCTGAAAACGCTTAATTGTTTCTCTCGCTGAATGCAAATCCTTGCCCGCTCCTAACTTGAAAATAATTTTTCGCGCTTGTCCACTCTCTAGCGCAAAATCAACTTGTATCGCTGCGCAGGGATCCATGCTGGCACCCGACTTACCTGAGAGATTTATCCGACTCATTGCTTCCGGGTTACGAAGCGACCCGTTGCGTCCTATAAATTCGGTGCGATCTGTTGTATAAGTAAATTCGGAAGCATCCACATCAAAGAAGGCTACATAATTTTGAAATTCAGTATTGAAAGAATTTCTGGATAGTAAAGCCCCTGTTGCCGAATCTAATTCAGTAACGACATGCATAACAGACTTCGCTTTCAACTCCCCGAGAATCCATTCAACAAATCCAACCGCTGAAAGCTTACGCGAACGTCCTGATTGATTAACTACATCAACTTCGATGAACTTTACCGGTAACTCATGATCAACATAGATGCAGACCTCCGATAGAATCCCATCCTCCATGTGTTCAAATTTGCTATATCCAAAACCATGTTTCGTAACATACGTGGTTGAACTTTTTGCAGGCAAACCCAAAGGCGACCAAAAGTGAGAACTTTCATTATCCCGCAGATAAAAGGCTTCCCCAGCGCTATCAAGAACGGGATCATTTCTCCACGGTGTTAATCTAAACTCATGAGCGTTTTCGAACCATGTATAAGAAGAACCACTCTCGGAGATAATTGTACCAAAATTTGGATTGGCAATTACGTTAATCCAAGGCAGCGGTGTGTGTGTATTGTTTCCTGTAACAATAACATACTCATTTCCTGTTTGTGAAAAGCCGCCAGTACCGTTAAAAAACTGGAGATCTTTCGGACTATCAATTGATTGATTATTTAATGGGTGCAGTCGTGTGGGGCTGATTTTCGGCACCAGAGTTTTTGCTGTTGTTCGTTTATTCAACTGATCTTCTAAAGTACCCCGCGTATCAGATATAATAAGCCGAGCTACAGTTTCCAATAAAATTCTATCTTCCTGGGAAACCTGATCAATAGGTCTTACAAAAACCCGACCCTTTCTTTCCACAGACATAGTTCCAATGGCTGCCGCTATCAAGCCTTGAATCTGATCCTGCAAAACCTGGCGATAACCACTGGGATCTTCATTAAGAATGATCACATCCACCGCCAGACCTTTCATCTGCCAGTAAGCCTGAGCTTTTATTAATTGCTTGACTAATACTATGCTTTCCGTATCTGTTAATAACAATAACACAATTGGTAAATCGCCAGAGATCGAGTAACTCCATAAAGCAGATTGTCCGCGAAGATTTTTAACAATTACACTGGGGTGTGCCCGTAATGCAGGATTAAGATAAAGAATGGAGCTAGCCAATTTACTATATACTTGCGCATCAGCTTCCGTGGCTCCTATTTGTCGTATTACTACCTGACTATGCGTCCATGCTAATTCGAAAGCACGATCACGCAGTTGCTTATCCTGATATTTATCAATTAAACTTTGATTTACTTCGCGGGTATCGGCAGCTCCGGTAACCATATCAACAATAGCTGACTCACCTACACCTAACACTATCTTATATTGAATGGAAACAACTGGGTCTAACACGGAACCCTGAGAACCAGACAATGAATTAGTGTCACTCATGGCAACTGGATTACTTAATGAGTACCCACGGCCAATAAATTTACTCCGATCAGTCTCGTAGGAAATCCCGGTTGCCTCTACACCACTGACTTTCATCAGGTGAAACATCCAAGGCGGATTTTCTTGCCTGGACCGCGCTCTCCTTGTGCAACTAATTACATTTTGATGTTCGTTAATTTCGGTTTGAACAAACAGATTACTAAAAGCAGGATGCGCATCATCTGCAGCAGGGGCAGCCAATACCACTTCTCCATAACTGGTCACATCAATATTTCGTTGGCTGCGAGAATGATTTATAATATGTACCCGTCTTATTTCTACATCATCCTCGGGGGAAACAATAATGACGGTATACGTTTCTATACCTTCATCTCGTCTTCTAAACTCTGCCCTTCCTTGTGAAAATATTGCCTCATAATGTTCAGCAGGTTTTAAGGTTGGTTGATAGGCGGTAGACCAAAAGACCTGGTTATCTAAATCGCGGATATAACAAAACATTCCCCAATTATCGCACGTTGCATCTTCACGCCAGCGGGTAACAGCCAGATCGCGCCAACGACTATAGCCACCACCTGCATTAGAGATCATTGTAAAATACCGGCCATTCGATAGTAATTGAACTTCGGGAATCAGCGTATGTGGCGTCTTTATAATCCGGATTTCAGGAGTAGCTGAGGTCGTTGCCACATCCTTATCATCCGTAGAACCGGTATAGAAGCCTGTTGATTTAGGTACTCGTTCTTGCAAAAGTAATAAAGCAGTTTGCAATTGGGCATCACTCTCAAATCGCTTTTGCATCAGTTGGCCTAACAAGAGGGATGACAGTGAAAGCAAACTCATACCTTGATGGTGAGCCATAAAAGTTTGAATCACTGCATGTGTTTGTCCACGTGACAATCGATTGGGTGTATAATCAATAGCTTCATAAAAGCCATATTTTCCTTCAAACCCAAGTAACTTCATCCTTTCCAAATTATTACACGCAGACTCGGGATCAATCATCAAGGCTAACACAGTTGCATAAGGAGCAATTACCAAATCCTGACCTAATCCACGCTTAAAGCCCAGACCCGGAATTCCAAATGCTTTATACTGGTAGGTTAAATGTGTATCCACCAAATTGTAACACGACTCGGAAATACCCCACGGAATATCATTTGTTTCACCGTACTCAATTTGCTTTTTTACTGAACCAATTCCCATCTCATCAAGCAGCGTTTTTTTATAAATGGGCATAACTAAAGCAGGCATCAGATATTCGAACATCGATCCGCTCCACGAAAGTAAAACCGGTGTAGTGCCAGCGGTAGTTAATCTTCTTCCCAAGGCAAACCAACTTTCTTGTGGAAGTTTTCCCTGGGCGATCGCTACAAACAAACCAAGTCTTGCTTCCGAGGCTAATAGATCATAGAAGCCGGCATCGCGCTGGTGGTCATCAACCGTGTATCCAATCGCCAACAAGTGATGTGATTTATCATATAAGAAATCATAATCCTGATCAGCAAATTCAACGCACTGCGCAGCAAGAACTTGTAATGTAGCAATCCGCTGGCGGGCATGTATACTAGCTCTATGAGCACATTGTTCGAAATGATCTAACCATTGATTTTCTAATTCAGAATTTTGAGGATCTGCTAAGTTGGTAACCTCTGTAACAATTTCCCGATCCATACGTGCCAACTCGGTCAGGGTAGGTATACCAGAAACCAGTTTATGATCAATAAATTTTTCGGGTATTGCCAAATCAAACAACCAGGGCGTTCCCAACAAAAGCTCAGCTTGAATTGCCAGTAGTTGCTGCTTAGCCGCGATGAGCCATACCAATACCTCGACTGAACGACCCTCAAGGGAAGTCATAATAGTTGAAAGCTGTAATAGAACAGCTTCGACATGAACTTTAATTGACGGTAAAAGAAAATTTGGTGTTCCTACAGATGCGTGTAAATCTGTTAAACGCAAATGCAATTCATTTTCTTTGGCTGGAATTTCATTCAGGGCAAGTTGAAGAGTATCCTGTAAGCCCGGCAGATATTTAGGCTCAACTATTGGGTGATTAGGTATAGCTTGTAAACCCTGTCGCAAGGTTAATAGGTGCCCGGCAAGGTTTCCACTATCCACTGTTGAGATGTAACGAGGATGCAACACATTTATAGTATGTGTATCATACCAATTAAAAAAATGTCCAGACCATCGATCAAGCTTACTGAGTGTAGAGAATGTATTTGTAGTTCGATCTATAAGTTGTTGAACCGTTACATAGCCAAAATCGAAGGCCGCAAGATTGGCCAAAAGCGATAACCCAATATTGGTTGGGGATGTTCTGTGTGCCACTACAGGCACAGGAAATTGTTGTAAGTTATCCGGGGGCAGCCAATTGTCTTCTCGCGTTACATAGTTTTCAAAGAATGACCAGGTTTTGCGTGCAAGTCCTCGCAAATAGAATTTCTGATTTTCGTTCAACGAAGATTTTTCAGAATCTAAAGGTTTACCGAGCAGATTGACAATAAGGGGAGATAACGACCATACTAATAGAATAGGTAGTGCAATAAAAAGTGCTGGTGATGAAACATTCATTAAATGGATTAAAAGACCTGCGGACAAGGCAGGGGCTATCCACATCGTGCGATACGTTGTAATTAAATTTTCCTCTGAACTTGTGGTAAACCCCGATGCACTCCACTCCAATAATTTTTTACCACTGATGATTATCCGCCACAACGTCCGCAGTATAGCATCCATACTTATAAATGCTTCATAGGGTAAGCAAACAAATGCGAATGCTGATTGAAGAATGCTGCGGGATGTTGCTTGGGAAGCATTGTTGATGTGTTGAGAGACTCCTACTTCATCAGGCTTCCAGGCAAGATTCCAAACTGAAATAATAATGGAAGGAATAAAAACAAAACCCACTACAAGTAATGTCCAAACCCAGGGGAACGAAAATACAGTCCAGCCAAAAATTAAAATCATTGTAAGTGCAACGGGCACCAGGCTGCGTCTCAGGTTGTCAAATATTTTCCATCGCGAGAGTGCGGATATTGAATTTTTCTTTAACCTATTGTCTCCGCCCGGAACAAACGGCAAAAACCAGATGGCAATTTGCCAGTCGCCTCGGATCCATCGATACCGTCTGTTGCCATCCAGCCGGTAGTTGGATGGATAATCCTCATACACCTGCACATCACTAGCAAAGCCGCAGCGGGCATATGCGCCTTCCAATAAATCATGACTTAGAATTCTATTCTCCGGAAAACGACCCTGTAATGCTTTTTCAAAAGTTTCAATTTCATAAATACCCTTACCAATAAATGATCCTTCGCCAAAAACATCCTGGTATACATCCGAAGTCACGCGCGTGTAAGGATCAATACCAGAATCATTTTCATGAAGATACGTATAGCCTGAGCGGGTAGCACCATGCAGGCTAATGGCAATGCGTGGCTGGATAATCCCGTATCCATCCACTACCCGTTTTTTCTTCTCATCATAAACCGCATGATTTAAAGGATGGGCCATCAGTCCCACTAATTTCCATGCTGCATCACGTGGCAATTGTGTATCTGTATCGAGGGTGATCACATATTTTAAAGAATGATAAATACGTGAGTCGCCAACAACGATCGAAAATTGATTCGCTGATTTTCCTAACAGTAATTGATTTAGGTCCGAAAGCTTTCCTCGTTTTCGCTCATACCCCATCCATATCTTATCTTTTGAATTCCATGTGCGTGACCTGTGAAAAAGGAAAAATGTATCATCCGATTCCCGTTCGTATCGTTGATTCAATTCTTTTATTCTCCTTTCGGCTAACTTAACTAAAGAATAATCCAGAGGTAACGTCTGCGAAGGTGCATCCGTAAAATCAGTTAGCAAACCAAAAGTAAGATTAGGATCGCGGTTGGCCAGAAAGCGAACTTCCAATTGCTCTATCAGTTTTTCAACCTGGGTAATGCTCACCAATAAAGTGGGGACAACAACAAGCGTCCTGTTTTCATTGGGTATGCCCGTTGAAAAATCGAGTTTGGGCAATGGCTTAGGTTTTATCCAAAGCGTTACTCCCCAATTCACTATGGCTATAGAAAGATGACTAGCTCCGATTAACGCCAGTAGGCTCATCACAAGTAACCAGCCCGTGCCTGGGTTACCCGTTGCCGCCATAACCATCATTCCACTAGCAATAAGGAGCGTAATAACAATCGCACTAAGATTGTAGATTGAATGTTTGGCGTTAAGTATCTTTTTCAGGATAGTTTCAGTTGCTGATAAATGAACGCGGGCCATTCTTTCTGTTTGTAAAACTCCCTTCCCGATCAAATAGTAGCCTACGTGTGATTTCCTTTTGTCCAGATTGTTTTCAGCGTAGCTATGCCGGGCAAATTCTATCGCAATCTTCGCAATATCGTTTTCATTCAATCCACTGTTCTTTGCAATGGCTTCTACTTTGTGCCGATAGTCATCGCGTGTATAAAAGTCCATGTTAGCATAAACGCCATCAATGTCGTGACGTAGCGTTTGTTCAACAACACTCATCGTTTCAACAAACTCACGCCAATCCATTTTGGCCAGAAATCGTAAGCTGTTAATACTGTTACTAACGGAAACCTGATTGGCTGCTTGTTTTTGATTTTCTATGGCAACCATCGAAACAATGGTATCACCTGTTCCGCTGAGATGCTGCTCGACCCAATTTAATGGTAACGTAAGTTCTGGACCCTTCCATTGAAGTTTTCGAACAAACTCTGCTACAAATGCACTCACCATAGGTGGTGTAGACCGCGCCATATCAGCAATAATCAACACTAAATCCTGAGGTACGGTTTCGGCAGTATCAACAATAAGGCGCGCCCATTTATTAGCTAAGGCAGAATCCTTTCTATCTACTGCAATCCGGGTCGCTATTCGACTCAGGTTTTCTAGCAAAGCAAGACGAAGCATGATGGGGATAGCCCATAATTCGCCTAGCGTAAGATTACTTGCCTTCTGATACGAATCAATAAAATGACTTAAACTTTGAATATCGATATGTCCATCGCTATGTGAAATTATTTCTATGGCAATTGAATAAACACGAGGGAAACCACTTTTCAATTTTGGCAGGCCTTTACTATATCCCTTGGGCAGATATCGCTTCCCAATTACTATCTCCTCTTCAATCAAATAATAATTATCTAATAGCCATTCGGCAGCCGGACTTATGGACCTTCTATTTTTAACACTTTCCTTGAGTAGCTCATTAACCTGGGTAATGGTTTTCTCATTTTCTGATAATCCCTTCAGCAAGAGTTCAGGCGAACTAGTCTTGCTCAGTACGTGGGTACCTGCCAAGTATTGGGCATGCACTTCCATCTGATCCTTGCTAAAAAGTTCAGATCGCAAAGGTGGATTTTCATTAACCTCCTTATGAGTAAAATTATCCCTTTTAAAGTGAGATTTTAAAGGATCCAAAAGGTGATCAATCTCGGGGACAAGTAACCTCATGGAGCTTTGGGGACTAATTAAATGTAAACGAACTATTTGCGTGACGAAAATTCACGCTTCCTTTTCACCAACGTCCTTTATGGGAACATCTTGTTAAGTTCATCTTTTAAAAGCGACTTGTGAAGGATGCGATAGGATGTTGAAGCGACCTTCGGGACTTCCATGGCTGAGATCAGAATTAATTTTGTTTCAGGATAATTCGCCACAATAAAATCAGTCTTACTCCAACCAAATCCATCTGGCATGTTATTGTCTAAAAAGGTAAAATCAGGAGTTTGCTCGTGCAATACGCGCAAGCCTTCTGAAATAGTGTATGCTACAAAGACTTTACAACCCTTTTTTGAAAAAAATGACTCCATCAAAAAACCAAAGTCCTTCTGATCATCAATGACCAGTACTTTCTTGTTTTTCATCGCGTCACCTGCTGTACGCTTTAAAACTGTGGGTGACGAAGGATTCATCGCTAGTAAATAAGTTAAATTCACCTATTTTGACTTACGGCCCAGGGTCAGCATCAATATCCCGGCTACTGCCAGTACGCCTCCTGTTATGGGCGACCAATAAATAGGTGTCTTTTTATTTGCGCTAATCTCTACTGATCCGAAATCCACCACCTTTTCTTTAGTAACCAAATTAAACCCAGTGAAGATTGTCATCACAATTCCTATGACTAACAATACTGTTCCTACCATTTTAATATTCATATAATCAAAATTTAAACGTTTTAAGGAAATAAAAACTCTGACGGTCATCCAATTGATATTTTACTAACCAATTGTTTTCATTTCAACCTTAGCAATTAATCAGCCACTCCAAAAAGTGGCCTATTCTCCATCCTGAACGCCCGTGTGGGGATGCTTTTCCACACTCTGAATAATTAACTTCCCAATAGGATAAAAATGAAGAGCCATTTAATGGCTTCCACGATTATTTACTCGCAACTCTTTATCTTACAATTCATCATCAAAGTAGGGCTTCGTTCTCACTTACAGTTGCATGAATCCACATGGCAACTACCCCTCATTGTGTAGAATTATTTCTCATGGAATGATGTTTTTTTCAACCAGGATTTCGAATAAGCGAATTTGAATTTAATTTTTGAATATAATAGGCGATCGTATACAGACATATAAGAATACATTAAAGGGAACAATTATTGTCCATGCATTTGTACTGATCAGATATATCAATTTTTCCTAATGAGTGTCGAAGATATTTTTGGAGCTGCTAAGATTCCCCTAACCCATATAACAGTGCTGCAGGCAGAAACACCCAACTTAATCGTATGGGCCATCCCTGTCATGTTCTTTTTCGTTATTCTTGAATACGTGATATCACATAGGCAGCGCAAAAAATATTATGATGTTCGGGAGACTATTGGCTCAACGTTGGTAGGTCTTGGAAACGTAGGGATTGGTATCCTAATTAAAACACTCCTTTTCTTCTTATTCTTAATAGTCTACAACCTTGTTCCGTGGCGCATGGAATTAAGCTGGTGGTCATTTATTCCCTGCTATATAATTTTTGATTTTTGCAGCTATTGGGCCCATAGAATCTCACATCATTTAAGGCTCTTATGGGCTACTCATGTTGCCCATCACTCCGGTGAACACTATAATTTAAGTATCTCCTTCCGGTTAGGATGGGTGCAATATGTAAAAATCATCTTCTTTCTTCCCGTTGCACTAATTGGCTTTCATCCCATTATCATCTTTGTGACCAATCAAATAGCAATATTATTTCAATTTTGGGTTCACACAGAATATATCCGTAAACTACACCCTGCTATTGAATACATGTTTGCCACTCCATCCAACCATCGCGTTCATCATGGCTCCCAGGTTAAATACATGAACAAGAATTTTGGAGCAACATTTATTATTTGGGATAGAATATTTAAAACCCATCAACTGGAAGAAGAACAGCCAAAATACGGCATTACGCATAATATATCCCGAAGTTATGATCCCATTGAAATTAACTTTCGCGAATACGTTGATATCATTCATGATGTGAAGAATTCTACAAACTGGAAAGATGCATTGTTTATGATCTTTGGTGATCCGATCGCCATTGACCAGCAAAAGAAAAGATTACAAGAAAAATAAGTGAGATCGTTATCCTTTTAGACATTATTAAAAAGGTCATTTATTTTCAATTCTTCTCACTCTGTAGAATAATTTTCACATTCTCCAACTGAGCGACTGCGAGGATTCAGACATTCAAAAGAACTACTCTGGCATGATAATTAACCTAGCCTATCGTAAAGTCATCTTGCTATGCTCGCGAAACAGGAAAGCCCCTTCCATCAAAAATTTGCCTTTATTCTAATCATACTTGCGGCACTTTGTATTGCATTGATCTATGGTAAAGATTTAATCCTACCCATTTTATTTTCGATTCTATTAGCAAATATATTATTGCCACTTACTAATTACTTTGCCAGAAAGGGATGGAATAAAGCTCTTTCCATTTTATTACCGCTTCTGCTTTTTATTGTGGTCGCCTCTGGGGTCGTATACTTTTTGTCGAGCCAGATCATCAATTTCATGAATGATGTGCCAGCCATAAAGGAAAGAATAAATGAAGTTACTAAAACGTTCCAACAGTGGTTTAAGGAAAGTACGAGTATGACTATTACCAAACAGAATCAATATTTTAAGGATACGGTAAGTGATTTAAAAGAAAATGCCCCTGAATTGGTGGGACTAACTTTTGTTTCACTCACGAGTGTGCTAACCTATTTTCTTTTAATGCCTCTCTACACCTATCTGATACTTTACTACCGTAAGGTTATTAAAACTTTCTTGATATCGGCATTCAAAAGCGACAAAGAACATAGGGTAGCCGATGTCCTTATAAAATCTACAACTGTTGCACAGAAATACCTTACCGGGTTAGCCATAGAAACAGGAATTGTGTTTACGTTAAATACAATAGGCTTTTTGATCTTAGGCATTAAGTATGCGATCTTCCTGGCCCTCCTGGCGGCTCTTCTCAACTTAATTCCATATGTAGGCATGTTAGTGGCCAACGTGCTATGTATGGTCATCACCTTAGTAAGCTCTCCCGATCCAACCAAAGTACTTTGGGTAGGAGCCATTCTGGCGGTTGTTCAATTATTAGATAATAATGTTGGCATGCCATTGATTGTTGGAAACCAGGTAAGAATTAACGCACTGGTAACGGTGATAGGGGTGTTAGTAGGCGGTGCGTTATGTGGAATACCCGGCATGTTTCTGGCAATCCCTGGCCTGGCCGTTCTAAAAGTCATATTTGATAAGGTACCGGATCTACAAGCCTGGGGTATACTTCTTGGAGATAGAGCAGAGGAGAAAACATAGACTGAACCCAGCATGACAAATAAATTTAATTAAGAATATTTTGAAGTAACCTTTTAAAACAAAAATTATGAGTCACGAAAATAATAGCGCAGAAAATTTAGCTAGTACAGCTGTAGAGCTTGTTGAATCGTATCGAGATCTTGTAGCCTTAAAAATTACCGAACACACTTCGCTCGGAATTTCGGTAAGCATTATCGGAATTTTATCACTAATGATAGCCGTTTTTGTATTCCTGTTTGTTGGATTGGGCGCAGCCTGGTGGCTGGGCGAATATTTTCAGGATATGAAAGTAGGTTTTTTTATAATGGGCGGAATTTATACAGTCCTGTTTGGAATTATTCTGGCAACTTCCGAAAAAGTATGGGTACCTAAGATCAGAAATCTAATAATCAAAAAAATATATGACAAGGATTAATAATTACGAAGAATTACTAGCCGAAAGGAAACGTGTCGAAGCCAACATAGTCGAGCAGCGATTAACTCTAAAAGCAGGTCTTCAGGATGCAAAGGAGAAACTGCAGCCCTTCCTGTATCTATTGCCTATCCTGAATATTTTTAAAAAGAAAGACACAACTCCGTCACTTATGAGTGCCGCAGCATCTGTGGGAATTGATTTATTTGTGGGTCAAAAACTGTTATCGAAAGCCGGCTGGTTTACCCGGTTAATTGTTCCCATGATGCTTAAGGGAGTGTCATCGATAGTAATGAAGAATAAAAAAGTAAAAGCAACCAGCGATGTACCCTCGGTGGATGTCGGCCTACGTGAAAACTAACTTAAATACAGGCATTTTGTAATATATCGTTTCTGCAAGATGAGTTTCCATATTCTCACAAATTACCTGCCCTTGAGCTAGGTCCAATAACTCAAATCGGTACTGAGTGCGGCCTTGAAGTTTGCGAAAAATATCCCCGGGCTTTAAAAAACTAGCCAACTGTTCTACACAATTGACAATCTTATTATTGATGATTTCGGTACGTGGTTTCATGAGATAAAACTTTTATAATTTTTTCGCCTTTTCTTCGGCCTTTTTCTGTCTTCTGAAATATCCCTTTAGCAAAAAGTTATGCTGTAAAGCCTCCATATTATCGTCAAGTTTAACGGAAGCCGCAGCAGCATTGTCCATAGTGCCACGCAGTTTATGTGCAAAGGCGGTGTCCGTCAGTAAAACGCCTACTGCATTGTCGCTGCTGTTTATCTTTTTAACTATTCGTTGAAGATCCTCAGACATGACTTTTGAGTTTTCCCCAACGCGCGCAATATTTTGCAACGTACTGTCAAATGTAACTGCATAGGTGGTGTCATTAATCAATTTAGAAATAAGGCCATCTCCATAATTTATTTCGTTCATTATTCGTTTTGCATCTTCCGAAATCCGATCTGTATTCTCTCCGGTTGCTTTCAATGCCAACATGGTCTTTCGTAAGTCCATCGCAAAAGGACCGTCCTTTAGCAGTTCACCAAAAACTCCTTCGCCTTTATTAAGTCTTTCAGAAATTAATCTTAAATCATTTGAAATTGACCGTGCGTTTACACCCACCTCTTTGGCGATATTGAATAGTTCCTGCGTATCCGTAGGAGAAAGTGCATTGATGGTATCATTATCCTGAATTATTTTAGGTGCCGACCCAGGTCTGATTACTACAATCTTACTACCCACGAGCCCATCCGAACCGACATAGGCAGTTGCGTCCTTTTTGATAAATTCATTCTGCTTGTCTTTCAATGAAAAACTGACAATCACTTTTCCTTCGGATACAATTTGAACTTTTTTTACTGTACCAATTTTTACACCCGACAGCCATACGTTATCACCTTCTTTAAGGCCTTCCACATTCTTAAAAATAGCGGAGACGGTAAAGGTTTTGTTGAACATATTCCCCTCGCGCCCCATATAAAATACGGACGCTAAAAAAATGACGATGCCACCAACGACAAACGCACCTAACTTGATATTTCTTTTTACATCTGAATTTTCCATACTAATAATTAAAAAAGTGCTTTAGATTACTATCATTGGCTGCCTCCAGCTCCTCAAACGTGCCTTCCAGTTTACTTTCACCATCAATCAATGCCACAACGCGATCAGACACTTGCCGCGCGCAACTTACATCGTGTGTAATAATGATTGATGCCGTATGATATTGATCACGAACCTGCAAAATCAGTTCATTAATTTCCTCCGAAGTTTGAGGATCAAGGCCTGAAGTCGGCTCATCATACAACATGATTTTAGGCTTTAGAATTAAAGTGCGTGCAATACCAATTCGCTTTTTCATTCCTCCGGATAATTCATCAGGTCGCTGGTCTACGGCACGCTCCAATCCAACCTCCTTTAATGATGTCATCACAATTTCATTTAATTGGTCCCGTTCGTAGATGCCCAAATTACGCTTGAGCGGAAACTCCAGATTCTGACGAACCGTCATGGAATCATATAACGCACTACCCTGAAAAGAAAAACCAACCTGAAGGCGCAACTCGATAAGCTTTTTGGCTGACAAAGAAGGAACATCGTAACCCAAAACCTGAATGTCTCCTTCATCCGCTCTAAGCAAACCAACTATACATTTAATCAATACGGATTTACCACTTCCTGACCTGCCGAGGACTGCCAGATTCTCTCCTTCATGCAAATCAAGATTTACATTGTTAAGTACAACGCGATCACCAAAACTCTTTTTAAGGTTTTTAATCTCCACAACTTTTGACTGTGTTGTTGGGGCTCCTGCTGTAGTATTTGCTGCTAGAGTTTCCATTACCGAACCAGGTTTAAAAATTGAAGCATGATTAAATCAATAATAAAAATGAACGTCATGGAAAATACTACCGCGACATTTGCAGCTTTCCCTACACCGATGGTTCCACTGTCGGAATTATAGCCCGAATAACAACTGATAATGCCAATGGCAAAACCAAATAAGGCAGCTTTTATCATGGATGAAAAGACATCCAAGTAAGAGATGGATGTTGAAACTTCGTTGATGTATAATTGAAACCCAGAATCGCTAAATGAATTCACCATGATAAACGAACCCATCAGCGCTACTCCATCAGCATAAATTACTAAAAGGGGCAGCATCAACGTAGCCGCTACAACACGTGTCACAACCAAATAAGAAAATGGTCTCGTTCCCGATACTTCCATAGCATCAATCTGCTCTGTTACTTTCATGCTTCCTAACTCTGCACCCATATTGGAGCCTAGTTTACCTGCGCAAATCAATCCTGTAATTAATGGACCCAACGAGCGAACCACCGCCTGCGAAACCAACGAGGGCAGCCACGATTCTGCACCAAACGATGCCAACGATGGCTGAGACTGCTTTGTAAAAACAATACCCGCTAGAAACGATGTGAATGTTACCAGAAACAAAGACTTATTCCCTATAGCAAAACACTGATTTAAAATTTCCCGTCCTTCATAAGGTGGAGAAAATGTTGTCTTAAAAAACTCTACAATAAATTTATAAATGTTAGAAACATCTATTAGCGCCTTCGTTATGGTCATAGGTCAACTTGAGTATACCCTATAAGAAAATTTATGCCAGAAAAGATGCCTTATAAAAGCTGTTTGTAGCCACTTAAGAGGAATAATCTTAGGGTTTAGTGTGGATTTTTTTACCCACTTGCTTTTTAGATTTATCGGTAGAAACGGCAACAGCCGTAGGTTGGGGCTTTACTCTATATTTAGTTATATATACTTGCGTGAACTCGGCTCCAAATAATAAAATCATTCCGGCATAGGAAACCCAAAGCATAATTAGAATGATAGAGCCTGCAGCTCCATAGGTAGAACTAAAATCGCTTTGACCAAAGTAAAAACCCAGAACAAACTTGGTGATCACAAATAATATCGAAGTTAGGAAAGCCCCTGGCCACACATCTTTCCATCCGATCTTTACATCCGGCAAATATTTATAGATAGAAGCAAAAAGAAAGGTTATCACGGCAAGGGAAATTAGAATATCCAATGCACTGAAAATAAAATTAAGTGACTCCGATAAGTGGAAGGACACCCAGGCACTGATTGCACTTAGACCTGCCGATAGCACTAACGATACCAGAAGTAAAAATCCCACAACCAGTATTAACCCAAAAGAAAAAACCCGATCTCGGATAAGTTCGAGTATTTTGTGCCGCGTCTTTACTTTTGGCTCCACCTTCCAAATTTTATTCAACATCTGCTGCAATTGATAAAATACTCCGGTAGCTCCAAAAAGCAGGGTGGCAACTCCAATGATTGAAGAAATGATGGAGCCCTCCGTCTCACTTGCCATCTTAATAATCGATTCAATGTCCTTGGCAGTGTCTCCGCCCATTACTTGTTGAATCTGACCCGTAATCTGATTTGTTATATCCTGCTTATCATAAAAATAGGCTGCCATATTTATTATAATAATAAGCAGACCGGGTAAGGAAAAGATAGTGTAATAAGCGATGATAACACTGTTATTGAAAGGTTCCCGGTCAATCCACTGTTTAAATGTTTGTTTAAGAAGAACACCAAGTTCACGCAAGTAGTGGATCGAATTCGAATATGAAAGATTCATGGATATATGTAACCATACCACTACCTCAATAGTCGGACCACTTTACCTCGTGGTTCCTTACTAAATAGCTTTACCTTTTATAAAGCGTGAGCATAATATTCCACACAGCGTGCAGGCTGAATATAATCAACACATTTAACAGGGATTACTATTCAGAGAACGGATATAAATCCATGGCATAATATTTTCATTCGGTGCGGCACATGATACACACGTTAAATCAAAACAGGTGGCAAAAAAGTAAAAGATGGATAAAGATCACTACCATTACTCTTGCTGTACTGATCCTTATCAGGCTTTCGCTGCCATTTATAATTCTATTTTTCGCCAATCAAACCCTGGCTAATATGAAGGGCTATTATGGACACATTAACGATATAGATCTCTTCCTCATCCGTGGGTCCTACCGGCTAGATAGTATTCATATGAATAAGGTGGATACCGTTACCTCGAAACAAACACCGTTCTTCTCTGCCTCCCATATTGAATTGGGTGTAGAGTGGAAATCTCTTATTCACGGAGCGCTCGCAGGGGAAGTAATACTAGGAAATCCAGTGCTTCTTTTTACTAAGGATAAGGTTGAACCAGAAGTATTGATTCGGGATTCCACCTTTTTAAAAAAGATGTTTCACAAATCCATGCCCTTAAAAATAAATCGTTTTGAAGTAATAAATGGTACCCTTCGCTATCGTGATGAAGGTTCAAAGCCTATTGTGGATGTGGAATTAAATAAAGCTTCTTTAATTGCTCAAAACCTGACTAATAGCTACGATTCTACCAGTCAGTTGCCCGCTAGAATAAAAGGCAGTGCCAATGTATACGAAGGCCAGCTCGATTTCACCATGAGAATTAATCCTATGGCAGATAATCCTACATTTGACATGAATCTAAATCTGCAAGAGACCAACCTTATTAAGTTGAATAGTTTCTTTCAGGCGTATGCCAAGGTGGATGTTAATAAAGGGGTTTTTGGATTGTATGCTGAAGCCGCAGCTAAAGATGGAAAATTCGTTGGCTATGTAAAACCGTTGATTAAAGACCTGGATGTGTTAGGTAAAGAAGACAGAAAAGATAATATTTTACGAAAACTGTGGGAAGGCACCGTTGGTTCTGTGGGTCAGGTATTCAAAAATCAGGAAAAAGATCAGGTGGCCACTAAAATAAGTTTTGAAGGCAATATCGAAGATCCCAATACAAGTACCTGGAATACCATTGTAAACATCCTGGGAAATGCTTTCATCCGAGCTTTGCAGCCCGCTATTGATAATCAAATCAATCTTGCTTCAGTTAACGAGGTGCCGGAGAAAAAGAACTTTCTTCAAAAAGTATTCGGAAAAAAGGTTAAGACTGGAAAAGTGGAAAAAAATTAACCGACTCTATTGATACTTTTGATATCTGTAACTTCACGTACAAAACCTGAAACAACACCATCTGCATAAATACCGTACGTATCGATGAGCGTTCCCCTTTTCCCACTACGGGTATGAATCAGGTATAAGATGGAAGTGTCTTGTGAATCAGCATAATTATCGAACCGGTAGGTGTTGTCTATTGTAACATCCGTTGTTTCATAATTAAATTCTCCATCTGAGGTGGTGAGCTTTTTATCCAAAATTTTAAAATTTTCTGAATAGCCTTGATCATAGGCTTCATTAGCGCGCTCGGATAAAGTCTTCATTCTTTGTGTTCGTTGATGATTTCTTGTAATCATATTAAAGCAGTTGGTATTGAGGTATATTTGAGGATAAAAATGGAGCGCCATCCCTTCAGATGGCGCTCGATAAGTGGTTGTTATTAGAAATCCCTTACAGACTTGCTAGCTCAGCCTGAATTTGCTCTTTCGTCTTACCCAGTGACTTCTGGAGTCTACCGAAGAGTTCATCCTCTTTACCCTCTACATAGGTAAGATCATCATTCGTTAAATTAGCATACTTTTGCTTTAGCTTACCTTTCATGGAATTCCACGATCCTTTTAACTGTAGCTTGTTCATACTAGTTGCGGTTAAGTTAAACTTTAAGTCTCTCGTTGGTGGAATTGATAAGTTCTTTTCCACGCTTTGATACCTCGTCAGCACCCATATTAAACTTGCCTTTCAGTGTTTCGAGTGATTCTTCCACGCTGCCGGTTACGCTATCCACCAACTTTCTTGATCCGGTAGCTAAATTTTTACGCGTTTCTTTACCCGCTGCAGGAGCCAATAAAATGCCTATTGCCACACCAATCGCTGCTCCGGCCAATAGGCCCCCAATTAAATTTTTCGCATTCATAATAGTCCTGTTTAGTTTTAATAAATCTTCACACACCTTGCATGAATTGACTTCGAAGAAGAAAATACTATGCCACACAAGGCCAAACTAATTTAAAAATTTGCACAACATCATATCGACCAATATGGAGGTCTATCGACACAATGGCCTCTTAAATTTTGCAGATTTTTTTCAGACCCCCGAGCCAATCAAAATTTCAGTTGCACACGTTGTGGAATCCGTCTTCTGAAAGGGGTAAAAATTCCCCTTATAACTATAGGAAAAAAATCGATATTCCCCCCACGACAGGCTGACTGCGTCACGCAGGCAGGAAACCTGCATGTAGTATTTTATGAAGAAACTTTTTACCAGCAGCTGATTTGAAATATTTCTCGCGAACCCGTGCAGCACTGTAATTGGGATGTGGTTCTTTATAGATGACCTTCCAGGGAATGAATGCTTTAGTGTAGCGATTCCTACCTTTGTTATGTTCAATAAGCCTCCTTTCCACATCGTTCGAAATGCCAACATAGATTTCTTGGTTGACTGAGTTAGAAAGACAATAAACATAAACTGTGACCCCGGCAGGAATCGAACCTGCATCTTCAGAATCGGAATCTGAAATACTATCCATTGTAATACGGAGCCAAAATGACACATTAAAATTTTTCCTTAATGCAATTCCGGAGTCAAACTCAGAACCTGCATCTTCAGAATCCCTGCCTGACTGCGTCACGCAGGCAGGGGAATCTGAAATACTATCCCCGCCTGAACGTACCGTTCAGTACGGGCAGGCATTGTAATACGGAGCCAAAATGACACATTAAAATTTTTCCTTAATGCAATTCCGGAGTCAAACTCAGAACCTGCATCTTCAGAATCCCTGACATTAAAATTTTACATCAATGCAATTCTAGTTTCAGAACCTGCATCTTCAGAATCCCTGCCTGACTGCGTCACGCAGGCAGGGGAATCTGAAATACTAACCCCGCCTGAACGTACCGTTCAGTACGGGCAGGCATTGTAATACGGAGCCAAATAAAACTTACCTTATTCAGATTCCGGCAAAGGTAATAAAGACAGCCTTTTCAAAAAACTATTTAATCACAGCAATAGCCTCAATTTCAATCATTATATCTGGATGATACAATGCCTGAACCCCGGCAAGTGTGCTGGCCGGTGGGTTTTCGCGTGACAAGTACAGAGCTCTTACTTCCCGAATTATTGCTACATCGGCAGGTTTATAATTGACCACATACGTATTCATTTTCACTACATCATCGAAGTTGGCATCCGCAGCCTTCAAAGCAAGCTTCAGATTTTCATAAACCTGTGTTACCTGTTGTTTCAAATCTCCCTTTCCCACGATTTCTCCCGCTGCATTCACAGGCACCTGGCCAGAAATGTAAATTGTCTTACCGGGTCCATTAACCACAACAACATGCGTATAGCCAGGCGGCTTGGTTCCAAAAGGATTGATAAATTGAGTGTCTTGTGCACGCACTGCTACTGAAGCACACAACAATAAAATAAGTACCGATATCCTCTTCATATATTCAAGATTAATTCCATACAAAAGTACCTACGGCCCCCGCGGAAAGTGAAGTAGTCGAAAACTTGTTATTATGCTTTATTGAAAATGCTTTTTCGAAATCATTATCATTTACAACAATCAAAACCTTGTTTCCCTGGGGAGTCAGGAAAGCAACATTGTGAAGGTTATCAACAATCGTTGAAGAAATTCGAATTGAACCCGGAGGCACAAACTTAGTGGCATGAGCGATTATATAATACGAAACATTACGCATTACAGAATCACCAATCGTTAAAGCCCCCTGGCAAATATCGCAGCCTCCATGTGGAGTATGAGGATCAAAGTTCTCATCGGCAGCCAGATTCCATTCCAGCACCGTACGACTCCAGTTGCGCGTTGCACCTACAATCAAATTTTTTACATGCCAGCGTAAGTCTCCTCCAAAGTCGCCCTTACCCGATGTCCATTGCTCCGTGAAATAAATATTCTTGTCTGGATGTGCGTCATGAACTTTACCCAGCGCATCAATCTCTCCCAAATACAGATGAAAGGCAGATCCATCAACAAACGATTTGGTTTCCGGATCCTCGAGTATCGAAATCGGATATTCGGGATGATCACAATTATGGTCAAACAAAACAATTTTTGTTCTAATAGAGGCTGCTTTGAAAGCAGGACCTAAATACTTTTTAATAAACAGACTTTGTTCAGGAGCTGTCATGATCATACTGGGCGTGTTGTTTGGATTCTCCGGTTCATTTTGGATCGTAATCGCGTCAATGGCTATTCCTGCTTTAGCCATTGCCTGAATATATTTTACAAAGTAACTCGAGTACACCTCGTAATACTCAGGTTTCAAACTTCCACCTTTCGGATGATTATTTGTTTTCATCCACACCGGTGGCGACCACGGACTGCCCATGATTTTGATTTGCGGATTGATGGCCAATATTTCTTTTAACACAGGTATAAGATAAAGCGTGTCGTACGCAAGACTAAAATGAGTAAGTGAAAGATCTGTTTTTCCCTTTGGCAAATCATTGTAAGTGAAAACGAGTTCGTCCAGATCAGAAGCGCCAATGCTCAGGCGCAGGTAACTGATGCCTATTCCGCCTTCAGCGGTTGAGAACAATTCTGTTAACAACCTAGCTCTCTCGATTGCCGTAAGCTTTGTAGTAAGCAGCATTGCACTGCCACCCGTTAATGCGAAACCAAAACCATCGATGGTTTGGTAGGTGACACTTGAATCTACTTCGATTATTGAGGCTAGTGACGAATCACTCGTAAAATTCACACTACTGCCCTCTCTTAACAACTGTGATTGATCTGTGGACGTGATCCAAACATGCATAACAGGATCAGGCAATGTTGTTTTATTTTTTTCACAGCTTACAATCATCAGCGTTAACGCTATAACCGTAATCGCCATTAACTTTCTTTCTTTCATACGAATCAAAGATATAAAAAAAGATAAGTGCTTTATTGAAATGAATACTTTCATCGACATACTATTATTGATGATGCTTGTGAAATGTATAAAAGATATTCTTGACTAGACATCATCTATCAAAAAAGTACAAACTGAAAACAATTACATCAAAATTTGCTATTCACAAACTTTAGAATTACTTTTAAACATAATTTAACTTAAATAAAAATTGCTATGGCAAAAAAAGCAAAGAAAAAAGTAGCTAAGAAGGCTGCTAAAAAGAAAGTAGCTAAGAAAGCAAAGAAGGCTGCTAAGAAAAAGAAGTAATGAACGTATGTTCATTCAGAAAAAGGTTGACAGCAATGTCAACCTTTTTTGTTTTAAAGATAGGAAGGCCAGCAAATCAAAAGTTTAGGATTGGGACTTAACATAACTATAAACAATCCTGAGCGATTTAAAAATAAATTCATTAAAGCTCGATGAAAGCAGAAGGGAACTAAATATAATTCAAGTAGCACTCTACCTTCACGTTTATGAAGTCTAAAATTCCCTTTGAATTTGTACTCGAAGAACTGGATCGCATTCATCCGCGGGTGAAACCCATGTTTGGTTGTTATGCTATTTATGTGGGTGAAAAACTGGTATTAATTCTACGTGAGCAAAAAGAGCATCCCTATGATAATGGAATATGGCTAGCGGCACTTCACGAACATCATCCAAGTTTAAAAAAAGATTTTCCCTGCATGCGCTCCGTGCGATTGCTCGGCTCAGCCGAATCAGTTTGGCAAAATATTCCGGCCGAAGAAGATGATTTTGAAGAACTGGTACTCAAAGCCTGTCGTTTCATTTTAAAAGGGGATGTAAGAATCGGGAAGATTCCAAAGAAGAAGAAGGCTCGAAAGAGTGAATCATAACTAACACAATTAAGATCCAGAGACATTAACGAATGGAAAGAATACTCAACCGAAATATTGTGTCCACCACATGATGAAAATTGTAATAAGGACACCTACAATGACTATCGAAACCATCAGACCTAAAATTTTTTTGCGGGTTTCTTCGCGATTGGATTGCCAGGTGGCCTGTATGAGCTGGATGCGCTCTGGATCAGAAAGTTTTTTATCATTGTGAAGCAGATTATCACTGATCCTCGTAGAGTAACCCGTCTTTTCGAAAGGTTTCTTTTTCTTTGCTTTAAGCAGATCACGGTTCTGCTTTATGGTATCATTCATATCCCTTAGCGCCCCAAAGCCTAGCATAAATAAGATTTTGTTATTAATACACTGGAGGGTGAAAATGTAACGATTGAACCTGCATTCAGAGCATTCACAAACTTATTTTGATTTCGTTCGCTAAAAACAAAAAAGTCTTTCCCATTCACATGGAAAAGACTATTGTGGAGCTGCAGGGAATCCCTGCCTGACTGCGTCACGCAGGCAGGGAACCCTTAGCATAGACTTGTTCTATAAACAAAAAAGTCTTTCCCATTCACATGGAAAAGACTATTGTGGAGCTGCAGGGAATCGAACCCTGGTCCAGAGAAGATGAACGTGTACGTTCTACATGCTTAGTTGACTTTGATTGTCGAAAGCTGCAAGGCAGGCAACAGCCTAAACAACTTCGTAGTTACTGTTATCTCGACATCGTTGCGCAACAACAACGAGGCCCAGTTTATGCTGTCGACACTGCGGTTCCGGCACCGCTAAACAGAGCACCGGGCAATGATGGCTTCCACCGATCTTATCAGCGGATAAGCAAATCTAACCTTAGGTCAGATTAAGCAGCCATGGCGTAAGTATTCTCGCCACTTATAATTGTAGGACCATCTTTTAAGGCTCTCATCCCATGAGCCTGCATGCTGGCATACACCCCCACGCATCCTGTCAAAACCGGTCAGCCCCGGATTTAAAAAGTTGGCAGTTGGCAGTAAGCAGTTGGCAAAGTTACGTTAAAGCATTTAATTTTAACCTTTACAGCTTTTCGCTTACTTGTCCGCCTATTGGCGGATCCCTGCCGCAAAATTTACTCTCAAGAACGCAACCTGATTACAAAGGTAATCGAAAAATAGTTCTTACCGGAGGCGCATTTTTAATACCTTCGAATAACCTAAACCATTAACCTATGAAAAAACTCCTCTATGTACCTATGCTAGTGCTGCTATTTCAATGCGGTGCCGATAAAGTTCAGCAAGATTTGCTTAACTACATCAATGTCGAAATGCCTTCCGTGGCTGCGTTAGAATCTGAAGCCGGAACTGCTTACGAAAGTGTAAGTGGTGAAAACTATCAGAGCGACTCTCTTATGTATTATACCATATCCGAAACCGTTGTGCCCAGGTATCAGGAGTTTTATGATAAACTAAAGAACATTAAACCCGCTACGGAAGAGGTAGCCAGCCTGCATAAAGTATATGTGCAAGCAGCCGCTGATCAGTTAGAAGCCTTTAATCTTATTCTCGAAGCCATCGAAAAACAGGATGCACAAATTATAACCCGCGCCAATGAAGATCTTGCAGAAGGCCGGGCTTTGATAAAAATGTGGCGTGCCGATTTAGATTCGGCCTGCAACAAACACAACGTAGTGATTGATGCGGAAGGGGAGTGAAGAGCTGAAGTGGAAAGCTGAAAAGTAAAAAACTTAAAGCTCAAAGTTAAAAGTAGAAAGCTAAAATTGGATAGTAAAATGCTTCCGCTTTAGGCTTTAAGCTTTAAGCTTTCTGACTCCACGCCCACTCTATCAATCACCAGGTATTTCCTTTTAGAAACGGATTGCCTGGCCAGTAATTCGGCAATAAATCCCGTAAGGAAAAGTTGCACACCCACTACCAACGCAACCAGCGCCAGATAAAATATGGGTTGTTCGGTTACCTCACGCTTGAGCGGAATTTTAGAAATGAAGACCGAATCAATTTTATCGTATAAAATTTTTACTGTAAACCCAAAACCAAATAAAAACGAAACAATACCCCAGGCTCCAAAGAAGTGCATCGGGCGCTGGGCAAACCGACCGATGAAGGTAATCGACAACAAATCCAGAAAGCCGCGAACAAATCGTTCCCAACCAAATTTGCTGCGACCGTATTTTCGTTCACGATGCTCAACAACTTTCTCTGTAATTTTTGTAAAGCCCGCCCACTTGGCAATCACCGGTATGTAACGGTGCATTTCGCCATACACCGAAATGTTTTTTACAACCTGATGATGGTAGGCCTTGAGTCCACAATTAAAATCATGCAGGTGAATGCCCGAGATTTTACGGGTAACATAATTAAAAAACTTCGAAGGAATAGTTTTTGAAATCGGGTCGTGTCGTTTTTTCTTCCAGCCACTTACCAATTGAAAGCCATTTTCTTTAATGAGTCTATACAGCTCAGGAATTTCATCCGGACTGTCTTGCAAATCGGCATCCATGGTAATCACCACCTCGCCTTGTGTCAATTTAAAGGCTGTGTGCAAAGCCGCTGACTTACCAAAATTGCGATTAAATTTTACTCCTTTAAAAGAGGAGTTGATCAGATTTTGTTTTTGTATCTCCTCCCACGTGCCATCGGTGCTGCCATCATCCACAAAGATTACTTCATAAGAAAAGCCGTGTTGCTGCATAACACGGCTTATCCACTGACTGAGTTCTGGAATAGATTCTTGTTCGTCCTTAGCGGGGATGATTATTGATAAGTTTATCATTTAAAATGATTCCTCCGGGCTTTTCTTCTGCGTAAAGATTGAAATAATTAGGGCTATAATTAAACCTCCTAAAATACCACCCATCGCGTAAATAGGCCAGAATAAATTCTTAGTCCAAGTCATAGCCATATCTATTGCCTCTTCCGGAGTGCCTTGCTCTTCCATTTTAAATTGTGTTTCCTCAAGCATTAAATCGAAAGGAGCAGAATCTATAAATGTTAAATAAACAAATGAAAAAAGTCCGGCTATTACTGTACCTACAAGCGCCAGCCAAAATCCGACACCCACACCTTGCCCATAGGACATAAATCCGTCCCCTTCATCCTTGAAGTATTTATGCGCTAATACGATTAATGTTATCACTATAGGAATTCCTACCCAGTTCCAAACTCCTTGAAATGGATTTTGTCCAAGTAATGCAGGTATTAAAAAAAGAACAATTGAAATAACTCCAGAAAATAATCCATAACGAATACCTGCATCTCGGGTAGAAACTACTGACTTCTCATTATTCTCTTCCATAATTAAGTGGTTTTGGGTTGACGTCTTAAAATTACTGATATAATTATGCTTATAAAAAAACTGATTATAAAGCTTTTAACAAAGTAATCGAGGGCTAAATCTTTTCCCTTAGTTGCAGGAAGGGCGCTTAAATTACGCCCAAACTCATCTTTTCCTAATTGTTCAATTACCTCGGGTGCTATGGCATTCATTTGGCTCATAGCCGTTTCAATATAGTTCGATAAAAATCGCGGCTCGATGACGCAAAAAAGCCAGATCATTATTGCCGCGATCATTGCAAAAATTGTGGTAAATAAAAGATTGCTAATCATCCCCTGGCCAAAGGAAAGCTCGCCTTGCTGATGGTCGTCACGTAGTTCTTTTAACCCCATCACCATAAAAACCGCAAACAAAATAATGCGAAAATCGAAATAAACAGGGAAGAGAAACGGGTGCTTCCCCATATAATAGAGTGCCAGTAAAAAGGCAAAACCCAAAAGGCCGGCAATCAATCCATTGCGCAGCGAAATAACTACCAGTCTCGAAGCCGTTTTAGGCATCAATCCACTGTTTTGAATTATTGAATACTGCCGCGACTTTTCCTTTCAACGCTTTGCCGAGCCACGGAGAGTTTTTGGATTTAGATAAATTCGATTCAGA
>LNFM01003839.1_pt1 | contig 28799 bp, 25 predicted proteins | sample 596031 | NCBI WGS metagenome assembly LNFM01 (sample SAMN04254537, study PRJNA301005) | activated carbon metagenome | isolation source: dual media filters at the Ann Arbor, Michigan drinking water treatment plant | place: USA: Ann Arbor
ACCGGGTCAATAGACTGCTTTCACTTGATTCGGGGTGCGTCGATGAAACTACTTCTGCTGCTTACGAACGTTCTTGCCGTCGGTCTGATGTCGACAACCGCGGCGGCGCAAACGCCGGCGCTGCCTCCGATACCTGCTTCGGGCGCACCAGCCGCGGCGCCCAAGACGTACGCGCTCGTTTCGGCCGTTGGCGACCAGATTAACTATGTCCGCCAGCGCATGCAGACCGGCACCAGCTTCGAGGGCTACCGCCGAGCCACACTGCAGATCAACGACAAGTCGATCGACGCCGCCGTGCTGCGCGGCATGGATCGCGTGCTGGCTCGCCGCGAGCCTGAGAGCCAGCGCGTTTTCCTGCGCCTGTCGCCGGGCGAACTCGATAACGTCCTGCCTGAAAACCGCGAGCGCGTGGCGCTGGACAAGCTCAAGACCGAACTGGCCAAGCTTCCGCAGCGGGAAAAGTGGGACCGCATCATCATCATCACGCCGCACTACAGGATGTCCGAGTTGCGCGGCCTCGCGAGCAAGCTGCACGGGGTCGGCGTCTACATCCAAGGCATGGATACCAACGTCGACGAGAGCAACTCGCCGATCACGGGCGGCCAGCTGACCATTGAAGGACCGGAGACCAAGCTGCCCGATGGCAGCGCCGGCACGCGATCGAGCAAGTACATCGCGCTGTATGCCTACACGCAGATCTGGGTGCTGGATGCCAAGTCGCTGGCGGTCCTGCAGAACGATGCGTGGCTGTTTGACGAGAAGATCTACGACCCGCAGTCCGCCGCGCTGGACGTTGCCCGACAGCTGACGCCCGATCAGCTGGCTGAGCGGTTCGAGGCGTTCACCGAGCGCGCAGCCGGCCGCGCGCTCGCTTCCACTGTCCCGGTGGTCGAAGCAGGCGACCTGCGCGTGGTCGAGCCGCCCAAGCCGGCCCGGTAGGTCCGCCGTCGGCCCGCCGGAAACGGGCGCGGTCAGTTAGATCGCGCATGCGGGACCGGGAGCGTGTGGTGCCCGCCCCTATAATCCGCCCCGAGCCGACACGATGGCGTCGGCTGATTCGTTCGATCCCGCCCACGAATCCCTCGTGATTCGTCATGATCGTCGTCGGCGGTGACCTGCACGCCCACTCATGCCTGCCGCTGGCCCATCCGGCCCGCCCTTCATCATGTCGACGATCCTTCAGCACTTACCCACCGGCCAGAAGGTCGGCATCGCCTTTTCCGGCGGTCTCGATACCAGCGCAGCGCTGCTGTGGATGCGCCATAAGGGCGCAATCCCGCACGCCTACACCGCCAATCTGGGCCAGCCCGACGAATCCGACTATGACGAAATTCCGCGCAAGGCGCTGCTGTACGGCGCGGAGAAGGCGCGACTGGTCGACTGCCGGATGCAACTCGTCACCGAAGGCATCAGCGCCCTGCAATGCGGCGCCTTCCACATCAGCACCGCGGGCGTGACCTACTTCAATACAACCCCGATCGGTCGCGCCGTCACCGGGACCATGCTGGTGGCCGCGATGAAGGAGGACGACGTCAACATCTGGGGCGACGGCAGCACCTTCAAGGGCAACGATATCGAGCGCTTCTATCGCTACGGGCTGCTCGCCAACCCGGCGCTGAAGATCTACAAGCCCTGGCTCGATCAGACCTTCATTGACGAACTCGGCGGCCGCGCAGAAATGTCCGAGTACATGCGCCGGGCCGGCTTCGCCTACAAGATGTCCGCCGAGAAGGCTTACTCCACCGACTCGAACATGCTCGGCGCCACCCACGAGGCGAAGGACCTCGAGCAGTTGTCGTCCGGCATCCGCATCGTGCAGCCGATCATGGGCGTGGCCTCCTGGCGTGACGACGTGCCCGTCAAGCGTGAGGAAGTGCGGGTGCGCTTCGAGCAGGGCCAGCCAGTGGCGCTCAACGGCATCGAGTTTGCCAACCCAGTCGATCTGATGATGGAGGCCAACCGCATCGGTGGGCGCCACGGCTTGGGCACGTCGGACCAGATCGAGAATCGCATCATTGAGGCCAAAAGCCGCGGCATCTACGAGGCGCCGGGCCTGGCGCTGCTGTTCATCGCCTATGAACGCCTGATCACCGGTATCCACAACGAAGACACGATCGAGCAGTACCGCGACAACGGTCGTCGTCTGGGTCGCCTGCTGTACCAAGGGCGCTGGTTCGACCCGCAGGCGATCATGCTGCGCGAGACGGCGCAGCGCTGGGTCGCACGCGCCATCACCGGCGAAGTGACGGTCGAGTTGCGCCGCGGCAACGACTACTCGATCCTCAACACCGAGTCGCCGAACCTCACCTACAAGCCCGAACGGCTGACGATGGAAAAGGGTGAATCGAGCTTCTCGCCGCAAGACCGCATCGGCCAGCTGACGATGCGAAATCTCGACATCGCCGACACGCGCGAGAAGCTGATGACTTACGCCAAGGTCGGGCTGCTAACGAGCGGCGGTGGCATCGGGCTGCCAAGTCTGGAAGACAAGACCGACAAGTAGCCTGGGCGGGGATTCATCGGCACGATGATCGCGGCGCACCAGAGCGCTCGGTAGAAGGCGATCGCTAGATCACCACCGGCTCGGGCTCGAGCGCCACGCCGAACTTCTCCTGCACCTTGGCCTGGATTTCGCGCGCGAGCGCGAGGATCTCACCGCCGGTCGCGCCACCGCGATTGACCAGCACCAGCGCCTGCTTCTCATAGACGCCGGCGCGACCTCGGGTGGCGCCCTTGAGGCCGGCGGCGTCGATCAACCAACCGGCGGCGAGCTTGAATCGACCCCCGGCCAGCGGATAGTTCACCAGCGACGGAAATCGGGCGATGAGTTCGCCCCGCTTGTCGCGGCTGACGATCGGGTTCTTGAAGAAACTGCCCGCATTGCCCAGGACGGCTGGGTCCGGCAGCTTGCGGCGTCGAATCGAGATGACCGCCTCGAACACATCCTGCGCGGTCGGCTGCGCGACGCCGCGGGCGGCCAGCTCGTGGGCGAGTTCCGCATAGCCCGTCACCGGCTGCCATTCGCGCGGCAGCGACAGCGTCAGGTCCAGGATGATGCGCTGACCGGCCAGTGCGGTCTTGAAGACACTGTCGCGATAGCCGAAAGCGCAATCGGTCAAGGACATCTCCACCACCTGTGCGCGCTCGATGTCCCAGGCGCGCAGACTGTCGAAACGCTCCGCCAATTCCAGTCCGTAGGCGCCAATGTTCTGGATCGGCGCCGCGCCGCATTGACCCGGGATCAGCGCCAGGTTTTCCAGACCCGGTCGCTTCAGATCGAGCAGGCGCTGCACCGTGGTGTGCCAGTTCTCGCCCGCGCCTACCTGCACTCGCCAGGCATGCGCTGACGGCTCAAGTTCACGCAGACCGTCGATGTCGATCTTCAGTACCAGGCCATCGAAGTCGCCGGTGAATAGCAGGTTGCTGCCGCCGCCCAAAACGACGCGCGGCAGATCGCGCACGCGCGGGTCGACGAGCACCGACGACAGGTGTTCGATCGTGCACACCCGCGCGAAGAAACGCGCGCGCGCTTCCACGCCGAACGTATTGAACGGCTTGAGTGCGACATCGGTATGCAGCAGTTGCGAATTCATGCGGCGATTATCGCCCGCACACTAGACTTGCTCTTGCTGCAGGCGCCCCCGTCGCACCTTGGAGAATGACATGCCCTCGTTCGACATCGTCTCGAAACCCAACATGGTTGAAGTTCGCAATGCGCTCGACCAGGCCAACAAGGAGATCAGCACACGGTTCGACTTCAAGGGCTCGGACGCACGCATCGAGCACAAGGAGTTCGAACTGACCGCGTTCGCCGACGATGAGTTCAAGCTCGGTCAGGTGCGTGACGTGCTGCTGACAAAACTAGCCAAGCGCGCGGTCGACGTGCGCTTCGTTGACTTCACCGCCAAGCCGGAGCGAATGAGCGGCGACAAGCTCAAGCAGGCGATCAAGTTGAAAAACGGCATCGAGTCCGTGCTGGCCAAGAAGATCGTGCAGACCGTCAAAGACAGCAAGCTCAAGGTCACGGCCAGCATCCAGGGCGATGCCGTCCGCATCGCAGGAGCGAAGAAGGACTCACTGCAGGAGTGCATCGCCCTGCTGCGGCAGAAGATCGATGAAGTCCCGCTCCAGTTTGAGAACTTCCGCGACTAGCGAACGCGCGACTCCCCGCCGGCGCGCGCAGACCCACTTCGCGTGGTGCTCCGTCCACCCGCACCCACCGGGTGTCGCCCGTCGTTGTCCGTTCGATCGGTTCGAGGCGTTTGCGACAACGCTTCGGACAACTTTTCGGCAACTGGACGATCTACATCGACTTAATAGCGTTAACATGTCATCCGTTCGGATGTTTATCGACCATCAGGCTCGCTAAGCATTCCCCAAAGCTGAAATTGCTTTCGTTTTCTTTGCAGGCAGTGCCCAGAAAAAGTGATTTGAAATCAATGACAAAGGGCTTTGTTGTCGCCATTAGATAAGCCGACACCTCGATTAATGAAGACCAGCCGTTCCTACGATCCTTTCGCCGCCCTCGACGTCCGTTCGACGGTCCAGCTCAGCCGCAGCAATGCCGCGCTGTCGTCAGGCGATTGGCAAGCGAGAGCGCAGGCGCCGTCATTGCTGGAACGCCGTTATCCGCAGATGGCGCGTGCCATCTCGCTGCTGTGGGGCTATCCGGAGATGAACGCGTACTTCGGCAAGCTGTGGCTGCCGGATGGAAAGGCCGAGCCAATCGATCCCGAGGTCATGGCCGACTTGATGCTGCTCGCTCGCCTACATCTGGACATCGTGCCGACGACCAATGCCGCACCGAGCCCGTACGGCCGCAGCTACCCGCAACGTCCGGGGCGGTCCGACGTCTGGGCAGACGTGCCCAACCGACGCTGAAGCGCCAGGTTCAGTACGGCCGCAGCGCCGGCAAAGCGCGCCACGATCATGCGCGCGACAGCCCGCGCGCCCAGCGTGCGTACAAGCGTGTGGCCAGCTGATTCAATCGCGCCGCACGCAATTGCACATGCGCGCGAATCGACGCTGGCGATTGCACGCCCGGACCACCGGTTCTCGCACGCTCTGCGTCGATCTCAGCCTGTCCTTCGGGTCCGACCCAGTCGTCGACCAACGCGGGCGTCATCTCGCAATGGAACTGCATGCCAAGGTGTGCAAACCCTGCGCGCTCGACCACGTAGGCTTGGCGCGCGCACAGCTCGCTGGCAAGAAAGTTGCGCGCCCCAGGCGGCAACGCAAAGGTGTCGCCATGCCATTGGAACCACTCGGCGTCCTGCGGCAGATCCTCGCCCAGCCAGTCACGTGCAACGTCGGGGTCGGTCACGGTGAGCCGATGCCAGCCCAGTTCCTTGACCGGATTGCGCGCGACATCGCCACCCAGCGCCTTCGCCAGCAACTGACCACCGAGGCAATGGCCGATGACCGGCACGCCCACGGCGTCAGCCGCGCGAATCAGCGCGCACTCCTGGTTGATCCAGGGCAGCGGATCGTTGACGCTCATGCCACCGCCCATGAAGCACAAACCGGAGAACGCGCGCGCGTCCGTCGGCACGGCGTCACCTCGATCGATGCGAACCACATGCAGCGGCAAGCCATTTTCCTGCGCCCAGGTCGCGAAGAAGCCGGCGGGCGCGTCGCTGTCGTGCTGAAACGTGGCAATCGGCTTCATGGCGCGCGACAGACGGCAGGCCGTTCGCCTGCCGCCCAGCCGTTCAGGCGACCGACTTGATGCGCGCCGACGGGCGGGTCCCTTCGGCCGGCTGCATCAGCGCGCCGAAGCGAGCTCGGATCGCCGCTTCAATCCCCGGCGCATCCAGGCCGATGCTGGCGAGCAGCTTGGCCGTGTCGCCATGATCGACGAAGCGGTCTGGCAGCCCCATCAGCAGCAGTGGTGCTTCGATGCCCATGTCCGCCAGCGCCTCCGCACAGGCTGACCCCGCCCCGCCGACCACCGCGCTTTCCTCGACAGCGACCAACGCATCGTGCGTGCGCGCCAGCCGCGCAAGCAAATCACGGTCTATCGGCTTGACGAAGCGCATGTTGGCCACGGTCGCATCCAGCGACTCGGCCACTGTCATCGACGGTGCCACCATCGAGCCAAACGCCAGGATCGCGATGCGCCGGCCAGCCACGGCACTCGATTCGCGCCTTACCTGGCCCTGCCCGATGGGCAGCGTGGTCAGTTCGGCCTGCAACGCAGTACCGATGCCGGTGCCGCGCGGATAGCGCACTGCTGCCGGTCCCGGATGCTGGTAAGCCGTCGTGAGCAGCTGCCGACACTCACACTCGTCGGCGGGCGCCATGACCACGATGTTCGGAATGCAACGCAGGAAGCTGTGATCGAACGCGCCGTGGTGGGTTGCGCCATCGGCACCCACCAGCCCGCCGCGGTCGAGCGCGAACGTCACATCCAGGTTCTGCAGGGCGACGTCGTGGATCAGTTGATCGTAGCCACGCTGCAGGAACGTCGAGTAGATCGCCACCACCGGCTTCATGCCTTCGCAGGCAAGCCCGGCCGCGAACGTGACGGCATGCTGCTCGGCAATACCGACGTCGAAGTACCGCTCTGGGTACTCCTTCTCAAAACGCACCAGGCCGGAGCCCTCGCGCATGGCGGGCGTGATGCCAACCAGGCGCACATCCGCCCGCGCCTGGTCGCACAACCAGTCGCCGAAGATCTGGGTGTAGGTCGGCCGTGCACTTGCCGACGCCTTGATGCCTTCAGCAGGGTCGAACTTGCCGGGCCCGTGATACAGCACTGGATCGGCCTCGGCGAGCTTGTAGCCCTGACCCTTGCGCGTGACCACGTGGAGAAACTGCGGGCCGCGCAGGTCCTTGAGGTTCTGCAGCGTCGGAATCAGTGCCTCAAGATCATGCCCGTCGATCGGACCGATGTAGTTGAAGCCGAACTCCTCGAACATCGTGGCCGGCACCACCATGCCCTTGGCATGCGACTCGAAGCGACGCGCCAGCTCGAACACCGGCGGCAGGTTCTTAAGCACGTTCTTGCCGGCCTGCTTGGCCGCCGAATAGAACTTGCCGCTCATCAGGCGCGCGAAATAACGATTCAACGAGCCGACCGCCGGCGAGATCGACATGTCGTTGTCGTTGAGGATCACCAACAGCCGGATGTTGTCGGTGACGCCGGCGTTGTTCAGCGCCTCGAAGGCCATGCCACCGGTCAGCGCGCTGTCGCCGATGACAGCGATCGAATGCCGGTCGACTTTCTGATTGCGCGCCGCCACCGCCATGCCGAGCGCCGCCGAAATGGAGGTCGAGCTGTGCGCCGTGCCGAAGGTGTCGTACTGGCTCTCGATGCGGCGCGGAAAGCCCGACATGCCGCCGAACTGGCGCAGCATGGCCATGCCTTCGCGCCGGCCGGTGAGGATCTTGTGCGGATACGTCTGGTGGCCGACGTCCCACACGATGCGATCGTGCGGCGTGTTGAACACCGAATGCAGAGCGATCGTCAGTTCGACCGTGCCGAGGTTGGACGACAGGTGACCGCCCGTGCGGGCGACCGACTCGACCACGAAGGCGCGCAGTTCGACCGCGAGCTGCTGCAGCTGCGCGCGATCGAGCCGCCGCAGGTCGGACGGGTCGTTGATGGTGGAAAGCAACTCCGGCATGGCTGCCTCTGGGTTTGATGACGGCATCAGCTCTTGCGCAACACGATGAAGTCGGCCAATTGTCGCAGCCGATCGCCGCGGTGATCGAAATCCGACAGGGCGGCAAGGGCTTCGCCCCGCAGGCGCTCGGCCCAGGCCTTGGCAGGGTCCAGCCCGACCACGGAAACGTAGGTGGGCTTGCCCTGGGCGGCGTCCTTGCCCGCCGTCTTGCCCAGCATGGCCGAGGTCGACTCCACATCCAGCACGTCGTCGACGATCTGGAACGCGAGGCCGACGGCCGCCGCGTAGGCATCCAATGCCGCCAGCGTAGACGCCGGAGCCGAACCGGTGATCGCACCCATGCGCACTGCCGCCCGCAACAGGGCACCCGTCTTCATCCGGTGCATCTGCTCGAGCTCAGCGAGGGTCATCGCCTGGCCGACGGCCGCCAGATCGATGGCCTGGCCGCCGCACATACCCGCCGTCCCGGCCGCATGCGCCAGCTCTCGCATCAGCCCAGCCTGGGTGCCGGCCGGCACCGGCGCACCCGAGAGCACCCCGAAAGCCTCGGCCTGGAGCGCGTCGCCGGCGAGCATGGCGGTCGCCTCGTCGAAGGCGACGTGAACGGTTGGCTTGCCGCGCCGCAGGACATCGTTGTCCATGCAAGGCAGGTCGTCGTGGATCAACGAGTAGACGTGGACGTACTCGACTGCCAGCGCCGCGCAGTCCAGACCAGCAGCCGTAGCGTCGACCAGTTCGCCCGCGGCGTACACCAGCAGTGGCCGCACGCGCTTGCCGCCCTGCAGGACGGCGTAGCGGATGGCCTCGTGCAGCCGCTGCGGCGGCCGCTCAGCGGAAGGCAGCTGCTGCTGCGCCGCGCGCTCGAAGCGCTCGAGCTCCCGCGCCATCCAGTCAGCCAGCGATGTAGCGCCCGCGACCGGTTCGCGCAGCGGGACGGTGGCGTTCATCTGGATCGAAGCAGGCAGAGAAGACGAGTGTTGTTCAACCGGCGCCGCGCAGCTCGGCCGGGTCGAGGGGCTTGAGCAGCTCGCCGTCGAGCTTGCTGATCTCCTGCTCAGCGGCTGCCAGCATCCCCTGGCAATGTTGCGCCAGTTCGGCGCCACGCCGATATGCCGCGATCGACTCGCCGAGCGCGAGTTCACCCGACTCCATCCGGTGCACCAACGCGTCGAGTTCATCCAGCGCCTGCTCGAAACTGAGCGCGTTCACCGGCTCGGAAGATGCGGACGCGTTGCCGCGAATCGGAGGATTGACCATGCGCGGGATTGTAGAGCAGCCCCCGCGAATCACGGCGCCGCTACGGCAAGTCGCTCAAGCGCACGGCGATAAACTGCGCGCCTATGCAATCGCTCTGGATGCTTGTCGCCTCATTGCTGTTCGCGGTGATGGGCGCCTGCGTGAAGTTCGCCGCCGCGCAGTACAGCATCGCCGAAATCGTCCTGTATCGCTCGTTGATCGGCTGCCTCGCGCTGGCGCTGTTCGCACGGGCGCGCGGTCTGTCGCTGGCCACGCCAGTTCCGTGGATGCATGTGCGGCGGGGTGCAGTCGGCACCGTGGCGCTTTCATTGTGGTTTTTTGCCACGGTGGCACTACCGCTCGGCACGGCGATGACGCTCAACTACGCCTCGTCGCTTTATCTGGCAGCCTTTCTCGTCGGCGCCGCCATGTTGGCCGGACGACGCGTCAACTGGCCGCTGGCAGCCACCGTGGGCACTGGCTTCGCCGGAGTGCTGATGGTGCTGCAGCCAAGCTTCAACCCGACCCAGGCGGTGGCCGGCCTCGCTGGCCTGGTGTCGGGTGTGCTGTCCGCCAGCGCCTATTGGCACGTCAAGGAACTGGGAAAGCTTGGCGAGCCGGAGTGGCGCACGGTGTTCTATTTCACCTTCACCGGCGTCATGCTTGGACTCGCCGGCACGCTCATCACGGGCTTCACCGCGCACACGCTCGGCGGTGCCGCGCTGCTGCTGGGAATCGGCGTGTCTGCCACGCTTGCACAACTGGCCATGACGCGCGCTTACGGTGCCGGCCGTGCGTTGCTGACCGCCAATTTGCAGTACTCGGCGATCGTGTTCGCCTCGATCATCGGCGTGGCGGTGTTCGCCGATCGGATCCCCTTGATCGGCTGGCTGGGAATCGCCACCATCATCGTCAGCGGCGTCGTCGCCACCGTGCTGACATCGCGTGCGACCGCTCCGCTTCAACCGGCTGGCGTTGCGCAGGTCGAGCCGCCGGCCGTCGACTCACCTGGCCCGAACTCACGGAGCACGCGATGAGATCCACCACGCTTATCAACGTCGAGCAACTGCAGCAGCACCTGTTCGATCATGACTGGGTCGTGGTCGACTGCCGCCACGACCTGGCCGACTTCTCGGCCGGCTTCAAGGCCTACCGTGCCGGCCACATCCCTGGCGCAACGTTCGCGCACATCGAGGAGGATCTGGCGGGAGAGATCACGCCCGAGACCGGCCGTCATCCGCTGCCGGTGCGCGAGCACCTGGTCACGATCTTCCGCGAATGGGGCATCAGTGACGACACCCAGATCGTTGCCTATGACGCCCACGGCGGTTCATACGCCGGCCGCCTGTGGTGGTTGGCGCGCTGGCTAGGACACGCGAACGTCGCGCTGCTCGATGGCGGCTGGCATGCATGGCTGGCGGCGACCAACTGGATCAGCATCGAGGAACCGGAGCGCCCGGAAGGCCAGTTTGATGCGCGTGCGCCGTTGGTGGGCGCCGTCGACACGGCCCAGGTGCTCGCCACCCTCGGAGACGAACACACCGTGGTCCTCGATGCGCGTAATGCCGAGCGTTTTGAAGGTCGCAATGAAACGATCGATCCAATCGCCGGCCGCATTCCGGGCGCGGTCAACCGCTTCTGGCAGAACAACCTGGACGATGGCAAATTCAAGTCGGCCGATCGGCTGCGCGCCGAGTTCGAGCCTTTGCTGCGCGGCCGAACGCCCTCCCAGATCATCCACCAGTGCGGCTCCGGCGTGACCGCTGCCCACAACGTGCTGGCGATGGAGATCGCCGGCCTGCCGGGCTCTGCGCTGTATGCCGGTTCCTGGAGCGAGTGGATTCGCGATCCGCGCCGGCCGATCGCGACCGGCCCGGCATCGCGTTGATGCTCAATGGGCGTGAGAATGAAGCGCGCTCATTAGCACGCCGGCAACAATCACGCCGGTCAGGACCAATGCCACCTCAGGCAGTGACTGGGCGAGCGACTTGCGCCGCATCATCTCCGGCAGCAGGTCGCTCAAGGCGATGTAGATGAAGCTCGCTGCAGCGACGATCAGCGCGTACGGCAGCAGCGCGCCGCTGGCATCGAGCACGTAGTAGCCGACGATGCCGCCGAGCACCGCCGACGACCCGGAGATCAGCTGGAACACGAACGCCTTGCGCTTGGTAAAGCCGGCGTTCAGCAGGATCATGAAGTCGCCCACTTCGTGCGGGATTTCGTGCGCCATGACTGCCAGCGTGGCGAGCAGGCCGGCCTTCCAGTCCAGCATGAAGGCGGCGGCGATGACGACGCCGTCGGCAAAGTTGTGGAACGCATCGCCGACGAGAATCGGCAGCCCGCCACGACCGGCCTCGTGCGCATCATGGCCGTGGTGATGGTGGTGGGCGTCGCCCTCGTGGTGGTGGGTGTGATGGATCAACGAGGCCTTTTCCATCAGGAAGAAGCCGATGATCGATCCCAGCATCACCCAGCCGAGCACGAACGGATCGGCCTCGCTGTTGTAAGACTCGGGCACGAGGTGGGTGAAGGCCACCGTCAGCAGCAGCCCGGCGGAAACGCATACCAGCTTGTCGACCAGGCCGGAGAGCAGGCGAAACGACAGAAGTGCCGCCAGTCCGATCGAGATGACCGTCGACAGCAGGTTCGCCAAAATGATGAAGACGAGCGTGGTGGACATGCGAAATCCAGGGCAGAGCCTTTGACGGTAGCAAACGTGTCAAGCCCTCGCGCTGCCCGACCATGAAGAGAAACGGCCGCCAACAGGCGGCCGTCCGCGACTTCCCGCTGCGCGATGCCTAGGCGAGGTGCTTGCCGAACCAGGCCAGTGCACGCTTCCAGCCATCTTCGGCCGCGTCCTTGCGGTAGCTCGGTCGGTAGTCGGCATGAAACGCGTGCGGCGCGTCCTTGTAGAGCACCAGTTCCGAGCGTGTATTGCCGCTGCTCTTGAGCGCAGCCATCATGCGCTCGACGGTCTCGTTGGGAATGCCGCCGTCGGCGCCACCGTACAGTGCCAGCATCGGCTGCTTGATCTGCGCGGCGACGTCGATCGGATGCTTGGGCGTGTTGGCCGAGGCATCGCCCACCACGCGCCCGTACCAGGGCACGCCTGCCTTCACTTTGGGGTTGTGCGCGGCATACAGCCAGGTGATGCGGCCACCCCAGCAAAAGCCGGTGATCCCGAGCTTGTCGGCGCTGCCGCCATTTTTCGCCGCCCACGCCACCGCGGCATCCAGGTCCGCCATCACCTGCGCATCCGGCACCTTACTCACCACGTCCTTGATCAGCGTCGGGATATCGGCGTACTTGGTCGGATCGCCTTGGCGCGCGTACAGCTCCGGCGCGATGGCGAGGTAACCCGCCTTCGCGAAGCGACGGCACACATCCTTGATGTGCTCGTGCACGCCGAAGATCTCCTGCACCACCAGGATGGTCGCCAGTCCATTCTTGCCGGCAGGCGCCGCACGGTAGGCGGGCATCTGGCCGTCCGCGGTGGCGATCTTCACTTCGCCCGCTGTCAATCCCTGGGTATCGGTCGTGATCATGGTCTGCGCGTGTACCGGCATGACCGCAGCGGCGAACCCGGCGGCCAGTGAGGTGGTGACGAAACCGCGACGGGTGAGGTCGTGCGGGGGATGGATGCGATCGATCTCGTCGCGGGCCTCTTGCCCGATCCGGTTGCTGTCGTCCACAGGAGTCTCCTTGGTGTCTTGTTGTGCCGAGGTCAGGCTGGCGGGAGTGTAGTCATCGGAATCCGCACGAAGCGCGGTGGCACAATCCCCGCCCTCCCCGTTTCATGCGGTTGGCCTGATCGGGCCATCGCTTTCACCCGATGCCTTTCGACTCCGAGACCCTGGCCAGTCGCTTTCGCCGCCTGGCCCCCGCAGTGGACTATTGCGCGCTGCGCGTGGTCGAAGAAACCTCCCAGATGGTGTCCGTGCGGCAGGATGTCGCCGACCCCACCCGATCGTCGATCGACCAGGGGGCGATGGTTACCGTGGTCGTCGGCGACGGCATCGGCTATGCCGCCACCAGCGACCTGTCCGACAGCGGCCTCGCCTGGGCGATCGCCCGCGCCCGCGACTGGGCGCAGCTTGCGCGCGGGCGCAGCGTGTTCCAGGGCGTGCCGCCGTCACTGCCGCGCCCGGCCGGTCGCTATACCTCGCCCACGATGCGGCCGGTGCCATGGAGCAAGGCCGAGCGCATCGAGGTGTTGATGCGCGAGTCGCGCGCCTGCCGCGTCGATCCGCGCATCGTCGACTGGGAGGCAAGCCTGTGGACCGTGCAGTCGCGCCAACTCAGCTTGACCGCCGACGCCAGCCAGCCCGACGACTTCGCGCTGCAGGAGTTCGAGTTCACCATCCCGAGCCTGCACGCGGTGGCGCACGCCGACGGCATCACCCAGGTGCGCTCCTGGGGCGGCCGCTACAACGGTTTCTGCCAGCAGGGCGGGCTCGACGTGATCGAGCGCGCCGGCTTCATCGGCAGCGGCGCGCGCACGGCTGACGAGGCGCTGCAACTGCTGGCGGCGCCGAACTGCCCGAGCGGCACGATGGACGCGGTGCTGATGCCCGACCAGATGATGCTGCAGATCCACGAGTCGATCGGCCATCCGCTCGAGCTCGACCGCATCCTCGGCGACGAGCGCAACTACGCGGGCACGAGCTTCGTCACGCTCGACATGTTCGGCAGCTATCAGTACGGCTCGCCGCTGCTCAACGTGAGCTACGACCCGACGCGCAGCGAGGAGTTTGCGAGTTTCGCGTTCGACGATGAAGGCACGCCGGCGCGGCGCGACCTGCTGATTCGTGACGGCGTGCTCGTCAAGCCGCTCGGCGGCACCAGTTCGCAGCAGCGCGCGCAGCGGCTGCGCGCCGATATCGACGGTGTGGCCACCACCCGCGCCTGTGCATGGAACCGGCCGCCGATCGACCGCATGAGCAACCTCAACGTCGAGCCGGGCGACGCCAGCCTCGAGCAGATGATCGCGGCCACCGAACTGGGCGTGCTGATGAAGACCAATCGCAGCTGGTCGATCGACGACTCGCGCAACAAGTTCCAGTTCGGCTGCGAGTGGGGCCAGATGATCCGCGACGGACAGCTCGCCGAGATCGTGCGCGACCCGAACTACCGCGGCATCAGCGCCACCTTCTGGCGGTCGCTCGCGCAGGTTGGCGGCAGCGACACGATGGAAGTCATGGGCTCGCCGTATTGCGGCAAAGGCGAGCCCAACCAGGCGGTACGCGTGGGTCATGCCAGCCCAGCTTGTCGCTTCACCGGCATCGACGTCTTTGGCGCGGAGCAGTGATGAAGGAACAGTTCTTCGCCCTCGCCGATCACGCCTGCGGCGCCTTGCGCGGCAGCGAGGTGCTGCTGGTCAACTTTGCCGGTGAGCACACCGACTTCGTACGCTTTAACCAGGCGCGGGTGCGGCAGCCGCTCACCGTGCGTCAGGCCATGATCACGCTGTCGCTGATCGACGGCGCGCGCCGCGACAACGTCACGCTGACCCTGAGCGGCGAGATCGCGCAGGACCAGGCCGCGGTGGTCGCGGCGCTGGCCACCCTGCGTCGCGACCTGCCGTCGCTGCCCGAAGATCCGTATCTGCTCTACGCCGACGGCGCCGCGCAGTCGAACCGCGAGACAGTCGGCCGCCTGCCCTCGGCCGCCGAGGCGATCGACGATGTGACACAGGCCGCCCGCGGCGCCGACCTGGTGGGCGTGCTTGCCAGCGGACCCATCTATCGCGGCTTCGCCAGCTCACTCGGCGCGCGCCACTGGCATGCGGTCGACGCGTTCCTGCTCGACTGGTCGCTGTACCACGCCACCGACAAGGCGGTGAAGGCGGCCTGGGCAGGCAGTCAGTGGGACGGCGCGGAACTTCAGCGGCGCATGGAAAGCGCGCGCGCCCAGCTCGCGCTGCTGGCCCGGCCGCCCCGCACCCTCGCTCCGGGCGAGGTGCGCGCCTATCTCGCACCGGCCGCCGTCGACGAGCTGATGGCCATGCTCAGTTGGGGTGGCGTCTCCGGCAAGGCGCAACGCACCAAGCAAAGCTGCTTGCAGAGGCTTGCCGATGGCGAGGCCGCCCTCTCGCCGCTGGTCACGGTGCGAGAAGAGGCCGCCGCGGGGCTGGCGCCGGCGTTCGATGAGTCCGGCTTCACCCGGCCGGCCGCGATCACGTTGATCGCCACCGGCAAGCACGCCGGCGCCATGGTCAGCCCGCGCACCGCCAAGGAATTCGGCATCGAAGCCAACGGCGCCGACGATGACGAGGGCATGCAGTCGCTGGCGATGGCGCCCGGCGCGTTGCGCGAAGACGCCGCCGCCGCAGCACTGCACACGGGCCTGTGGATCGGCAACCTGCACTACCTGAACTTCTCCGACCGCGCGAGCGGCCGCATCACCGGACTGACCCGCTTCGCCACGTTTTGGGTGGAGAACGGTGAGCCGGTAGCGCCGGTCAATGTCATGCGCTTCGACGACTCGCTGTACCGGATGCTCGGCCACAACCTTGAGGCACTCACCGACGCGCCCGAGTGGATGCTCAACAGTGGCACCTATGGCCAACGGTCGGTACAGACCAGCCGCGTCACCGGCGCCCTGCTCTCTCGCTTTGCCCTGACGCTGTGAGCGGCTGATCGTCCGCAGCAACGTCAGCGCGACAGGAACTCGCCGATCGAGCGGAGGACCGTGTCGTCCTTGAGCACGCCGCGATGGCCCAGCCCGTCGGTGGCCAGCAGTTGCGCACCGGCAATCGCAGCGCCGAACGCCTCACCATCGGCGAACGCATTGATGCGATCCTGACGATCGTGCACAACCAGCGTTCGGCTGCCGATGCGCGGCCCCACGGCACCCGGCTCGAACTGCGGCATCACGATGCCCTCACGCGCTTCCACCCGACGCTGCAGTCCCGCGCGCAAGGCTTCACCCAGACCGAATGCCTGCGCGAACAGGCGCGTGTAGTGGCGCGGTGACGCCGGCGGTGCCAGCAGCACCAGGCGCGGCACCGCCAGGCCGCGACTTTCCGCGTAGGCGGCGGCATTCGCGCCAAGCGAATGGCCCACCAGCGCATGGACCGGCTCACCCCGCTCGCGCAGTCGGCTGACCACGTACTCCAGCGCACGGGCGAACTGCGGCAGAGAACTGTTGAGGCCGCCGCTGCGCCCGTGCCCAGGCATCTCGATGATGCGGGGGAGCCAGCCGGCCGCCGCCAGCATCGACGCCAACGGCAGCATCTGCCGCGCGTGTCCGCCCCAGCCGTGTGCGAGCACCACCACCGGCGCCTGCGGTAGTCCAGGCACGTCGGGCGCATACACCGTGATCGACCGCCGCTCGAACGCCCACTGCTCATGGCACCAGTTGGCTAGCACGCGACGGCGCTGCTGCCATTTGAGCGGCAATGGCAGGCAGAACAGCCGCATCGCCAAGCCATGCCCCGCCGCCGGCCACAGGCCGTGCGTCGCACGCATCAGCCAGCCGATGCTGCGCATGCCGGCGCCGCCACCGTAATAGCCGCGAGTCATTTCCACTGCCTGACGGCTCACGGCGCGCCTCAGTAGAAGTGAAAGTCCTGGTTGCTGCGCGGAACACCGCGCAGCGCCCGATGCATCGTCGGCCACACCCACCCGGCAATGCCGACGGCCAATGCGATAAGAGTCCACATGTTCGCCTCTACTTACGCACAATCGTGCGAAATTAAATCAATGCCGTACCTTGCGGCACGGCCTCTGACCGCCTTTAGGACGGACTGACTTGATGGTTTCGGATTAACCGTTGCCACGCAGCGTCGCAGCGGCTGCCCGCATGCGCGTCGCGCAGAAAGCGGGCGTCGTGCAGCAGGCCGATGATCATGCTGCTGACCTCGCTCACGACCTGCTCCGGTTCGGTGTCTGGACGAAGATGACCGGCATCCATCGCCTGCTGCACCGAGCGCCTGAGCGCGGCGCGCCAGCGCTTGACCTCGCGCAGCAGGCAGTCGCGCAACTCGCCCTCGCAATCGTCGAGTTCGAACGCGCCCGCTGCGTACAGGCAGCCCCTGTTCGCCTCGACGTCGCGCGTGCGCGCGATCCAGCGACGCACAATCTCGTTCAGCCGAGGCAGGCCCTTCGGCATCCGCATGGCCGGAACGAACACCTCGTCGACGAACCGGCGCCCATACTCCTCGATCACCGCCTTCTGCAGCGCCTCGCGCGAACCCACGCGCGAGAACACACCGCTCTTGGACAGGCCGATCTGATCGGCCACCGCCTGCAGCGAGATGGCCTCCAGCCCCTGAGTCAGCGCCAGTTCGAGCGCAGCACCGACCACGGCGGCGCGCGTGAGTTCGGCTTTCTGAGTCTTGGCATCGAGCATGGGCAGACATTAGCACGGCCGTGCGAAATATGTATCCCGTGAAGTGTGGATACGAATCACGCCCCGCTACGGCGGCATACCCCCGCGTGTCGGCGGGCGCACAATGCCGGTCATGCGTCGTGAACATCGACTCCGCCAGACCGCGCGGCCGTGGCTGCCTGCGTCCACCGCCGCCCTCCTCGTCATGGCCGCCATGCCGATGTACGCGCAGACCGCGCCGCGCGACAACGCCTTCACGCTGCATGGTGGCTTTCGCGACGGCGGCAGCTTCGTCGACACCGCCACCGACCGCAAAGTCCGCCTGGACGGCAGCGGCATGTTCGCCGCGAGCCTCGACCTGGGGCTCGACGGCACGCGGCAACTGCAGTTCCATGTTTCGCAGCAGCGCTCCGATCTGCAACTCAGTTCGGCCACCGGCGCCAGCAGCGGTACCGGCCGACTGCCGCTGACGGTCACCTACCTGCACCTGGGCGGCACCAACTTCTTCGCCGGACCGATCGGTCGCGGCCCCTACGTCCTGGGCGGCGTCGGCGCGACGCTGCTGCGCCCGGGCACGAGTGAGTACGCAACCGAACTGCGTCCGTCGATCAATCTGGGCCTCGGCTACCAGTTGCCGCTGGGTGAGCGCGTGGCGTTGCGCTTCGAGGCGCGCGGCTACTTCACGCTGGTCGACAGCAGCGGGGGGCTCTTCTGCGACGGCGGCTGCACGCTGTCGATCCGGGGCGACGGCTTCACCCAAGGCGATGTGCAGATCGGCGTGTCGATCCGCTTCTAGCGAGCGCCGTGGCGTGAACATCACGCCGCCTCGGCGAGCGCAGCTGCGCCGCGCTCGACCTGGTCGATGAATCCCACGATCTGCCGGTCGACCGCGCCGCCATGGGTGATCGGTCCCATATGGCCCGCCGCCGCAACCACCGTGTGCTGTGCCTGCGGCAGGGCTTGCGCCAAACGCGTTGTCACGGCCGCTGCGACCCGCCGCGTGCGTCCGCCCTGCAGCAGCAGGGTCGGCATGGCGAGCGATCGCAGATCGTCGCTCAGCGGCCAGGCGAACAGCGACCAGAAGTGGCGGACGATCTCCGGCATCCGCAGCGCAATCGTGGTTTGCGCCTGCGCGCCCATCGCGCGCCAGCGGCCCGGGCCCGACCAGTAGTCGACAAAGGCCCGACCCGCTTCAAGCAGGCGCCGCATCTGTGCATGCAGCGCAATCGTGTGGCCGGTCTGGCGGATCTCCTGCCACAGGTCGCCATCGGCAGCGCGCTGGCGCAGCATCCCGAACACCACCGGCTCGTAGACCGTGAGCGATCGGACCCGCTGTGGATAGGTCAAGGCGACGCGCAGCGCCACCGCACCGCCATAGGAGTGCCCGACCAGATGCACCGGGCCGAGATCGGCCACCAGTGCCGCAACGTGGGCCGCGTCCTGATCGAGGATCGGCCCGGCCGCGACGTCGCTGCGCGGGCTACGACCGTGGCCAAGGAAGTCAGGTGCGATCACCCGATGATCGCGCGCCAGCATGGTCGTGAGCGACCGCCACTGGGTCGACGAACTGCCGCTCGAATGCAGGCAGACGACGGTGGGGCCGGTGCCGATCTGGCGCGTGTTCAACTGAACGGCCAGGCTAGGTGAGTTGTTTGGCATGACGGTTCCTCGGCCCGTGGCTTCGGGCAAAGACGGGGATTCAGCGAATCGGCATCAGATCGAAGTTCAGCCCTGGATGATCGGCGCCAACGCGGTCTGGATGCGTTCGCCCTGATCGGGCGTGATCAGCATGCCCAGCACGTTGAGGAAGCGCGGGTCCTGTACGCCGGAGACGATGTACTGCCAGCGATACGCCTTGAGCACCAGCGCGCCGATCTGCGCGGCCTGCTCGGCGGTGAAGGGCCGGTCGGCATGCATCAAGAAATACTTCGCATCCTCGGCTGACTGCACTTGGAGAATGCCGTCGACCGCCGCCACCAGCCCGATCAGGTCGTCGACCGCCTGGTCGCGTTGCCTGATCGACAGCCTGGCGTCTGCGCGCAGCCACTCCATCTCGTCCATGATCGCGTGCTGCGACTCTTCCTTCCAGTGGAAGAGAAACACGTCCTTCCACAGCGCCGACAGTTCGCCGTCGGGCTCGATGCTGCTGCGGTAGTGCGCCTGCGTGAACAGTTCGATATGCAGGGTCAGGCCGAGCACCGCCCAGGTCGATGCCTTGAGCACCGCGCCGGCGACGTCATTGGGTTGCGGCAGGTAGGTGTAGCCGGGCGGCATGCCCTGCGCGGCCATCTGCTCCAACCGCCGGAACAGTGCCTGGTGCTTGAGTTCCTCGTCGGTGAAGCGCACCAGTGCCTCGAGTGCGACCTGGTCGCCGAGCCAGTGGTCCTGGCTCAATTCGAGCATCTTGGCGCCGATGAAGCGCTCCACGAGACCGAAGGTGTTTGCGTACGTGCGTCCCTGGATCTGCGACAGGAAGCGCTTCTCGTCGGCGTTCAGGAAGCTCAGCTGCGGAACCAGCGATAGGCCGTCCGGCAGGAACTTCTTGCCAAAGTCGAAAGCGCGCTCGCGGATCACGTCGCGCTCGATCTCCCAGCGAACCCGCTTCGAGACTTCGATGCACTTGGCGTAGCGATCGGTGCTGACGTCGTGCTGCATGGCATGTGACATGGGTCGGACTCCTCGGGCTCCTCGGTTGATTGAATCGGCAGGTTGGCGTCGCCGGGACAGGTCAGTGAGCCGCCCGGCGCCGCCGAATCGCGGCAACCAAGCGACGCACCGACGCGTTGGCGGCGACCGCCGGCGTGTTCAAGGACGCGGCGGTCGAGCCGCCTGGCCCGGCGGCAATGAACTCACCGCCGAAACCGTTGCGCGCCAACGTACGCACTGCCCACGCATGCACTTCAGCGGCACGTGCCCGCGCCACGTCCTGATGGCTGTGTTCGCCGTTGCTGCCGGCCGCGGCGACGGCGTCGGCGTTGAATGACTTGCGCATATCTGCCTCCTGGGTTCGTGTCGGGGACATCGCCGCCCATCGGCATGTCCTGATCACGGGACGCAGTCTGTGAGGCGACAGTTATCGGGTGTCTGCAATTGCGACACGCTTTGTTTCGCTGTGTAATCGGTGGACGTTTCGCGCCGTGGGTTCCTGCATGAACGGCACCAAGCTTCTGATCGTCGATGACGACCCGTCAGTGCGCCGGATGCTCGTCACCTACCTGGGCGGCCATGGCTTCGACGTGGTCGAGGCCGACAGCGGCCAGGCGATGCGCGAACGCATCGCCACCTCGATCCCCGATCTCGTGCTGCTCGACCTGGGCCTGCCCGGCGAAGACGGCCTCACGCTGGCGCGCTGGTTGCGCGAGCACCACGCCTGCGGCATCGTGATGGTGACCGGCAGCGCCGGCACGGTGGACCGCATCGTCGGTCTTGAAGTCGGCGCCGACGACTACATCGGCAAGCCGTTCGAGCCGCGCGAACTGCTCGCCCGCATCAAGAGCGTGCTGCGCCGAACCCAGCCCGCGGTTGCGCCCGCGGGTCGAGCCAACACGCGCGTGCGGGTGGGCCGCTGTCATCTCGATGTTGCCTCCCGCCGCCTGATCAATGAAGAGGGCGAGGAAGTCACGCTCACGGCGATGGAGTTCGACCTGCTCAAGGCCTTCATCGCCCATCCTAACCAGGTGCTCACGCGCGACCGCCTGCTCAACCTGACCCGTGACCGCGACTGGGAGCCGTTCGACCGCTCGATCGACATCCGCATCACGCGCCTGCGCCGCAAGATCGAGGAAGACCCGGAGCGGCCCCGCACGATTCAGACCGTACGCGGGGCTGGCTACATGTTTGTCCCGGCGGCGACGTAACAAGGACGGCGTTGCAGCGAAGCATGTAACCGGCGTGTATCAGCCGGTTTCTGGCGGGTAATGCCGGCCGACAGCCCACGCGCCGATTCCTACACTGGCCGCATCGCCCTCGCGCTCCATGGCAGATGAACGCGCCCGAATCCATCCACCGCCTGCAGCAACTGCTCGACCGCACCACCGCGGCCGCGCTCGCCGCGTCGAGCGTCGAGGGTCCTGATGTGTTCGCCGAGCTGGTGCGCGGCGTGGCCAACGTGCTCGGCACGGACGCGGCGATGATCGCCGTGCATGCGCAGACCAGCGATCCGACGCGCCTGTGGCAGCGCATGCGCTCGCGTGCGGCGATCATGGATGGAAAGGTGCTCGCCACGTTCGAGTACGACCTCGATCACTCGCCCTGCCGTGGGGTGATCGGGCGCGCCAGCCGCTTCATGCCGTCGGGTGCGAACCTCGAGATGGCACCGGGCACGATTTTCCGCGAATTGAAGTTCGACAGCTTTGCCGCGCGCTCGCTGGTCGACAGCCGTGGCCGGCCGCTCGGCCTGATCGCCGCGCTCGACCGTGCGCCGATGGTGGACCAGCCGGTGACCGATGCGGTGCTGCAGATCTTCGCTGTACGCGCCGCCGCGGAGCTGGAACGCGAGGCGGCCGAGCAGGCATTGCGCGACAGCGAAGCGAGCTATCGCGCGATCTTCGAGGCGAACGAGGACGCGATCTTCATCCACGACTGGGACACCGGCACCATCGTCGACGTCAGCCCCAAAGCGGCCGAGATGTTCGGCTATCCGCGCGAGGCGCTGCGGCGTATGCACGTGGGCGACCTGAGCGCCGATGAGCCGCCGTACACACTGGCCGAGGCCGTCGCCCGCATCGAGCAGGCCAAGGCCGACGACGCGCCGGTGCGCTTCCAGTGGCGCGGCAGACACCGCGACGGTCGCCTGATGTGGCACGAGATCACGCTCAAGCGCGCGCAGATCGCCGGCAAGCGGCGCGTGCTGGCGTTTGTGCGCGACGTTACCGACCGCCGCCTCGCCGACGAGTCGCTGCAATTACGCGAGGAGCAGTACCGCGCCATTTTCAACGCCTCCGCCGATGCGCTGGTGCTGTGGAACGATCAACTGCACATCGTCGACGTCAATCCGGCGTTCCTGCGCATCTATCGCTTTGCGCGCGACGAAATCGTCGGCCGCAGCTACCCGCCGCATCTGCCGGGCGACTACATCAACGAGCGCGTCGACCTCGTGCGGCGCGCCCTCGCCGGCGAACGCTGCGAGCTGGAGACGCGCGCCTACCGCGCCGATGGCGAGCTCTTCGATGTCGAGCTGCGCGTGTTCCCGATCCGCCATCGCGGCGCGCCGCACGTGCTGGCAATCGCGCGCGACATCACCGAGCGGCGTCGCGCCGAGGAACGCCTGCGCGCCAGCGAGGAGCGCTACCGGCTGCTGTTCGAGACCGAGTCCGATGCGATCGTGCTGGTGGACACCGAGACGCTGCGCCTGGTCGACGTCAATCGTGCCGCGCTCGAGATGTACGGCTACACGCGCGAGCAACTGCTGTCGATGGCGGCGACCGACCTGTCGATGGACCCGGCCGGCACGCGCGCATCGATCATGCACGGGCGCGGCGCGCTCAACATCCCGCAGCGGCTGCATCGGCGCCGCGACGGCAGCGTCTTTCCCGTGGAGATCCGCGCCAACCGACTGGAACTCGATGGCCGCATGACGGTGGTGGCAGCGATCCGCGACGTCACCGAGCGCCGCGAGCGCGAAGAAGCGCTGCAGAGCAGCGAGGCGCGCTTGCGCGTGACCGTGGATGCCGCCTTCGATTGCGTAGTCGGCATGGATCGCGCGGGCCGCATCATCGAGTTCAACCCGGCCGCCGAGCAGTGCTTCGGGCTTACGCGCGCGCAGGCGATCGGCGCGAAGCTGGCCGAGATCCTGATCCCGCCGCGCGTGCGTGCCGGTCACGCCGCCGGCATGCAGCGCTATCTGGCCCAAGGCGAAGGCGCCTACATCGGGCGCCGCGTCGAGACCACCGCGATGCGCGTCGATGGCAGCGAGTTTCCGGTGGAACTGGCCGTGCGTGCCGCGCGCAGCGGCAACGACGAGATTTTCGTCGGCTACATGCGCGACCTCACCCAGGTCCGGCGCGCCGAAGCGACGCGCACGGCGCTCGAAGCGCAGTTGCGCCAGGCGCAGAAGATGGAGGCGATCGGCCAGCTCACCGGCGGTATCGCGCATGACTTCAACAACATCCTGGCGAGCATCATGGGGTTCGTCGGCCTCGCCGCCGAGCGACCGGGCGCCCGCGATGATCCGGCATTGGCCGAGGACCTGCAGCAGGCCGAGCAGGGCTGCCGCCGCGCGCGCGACCTGATCCAGCAGATGCTGGCGTTCGGCCGGGGCCGCCACGCCGAACGCGAGCGCACCGAACTGCTGCCGGTGGTCGAGGAGTCGTTGCGCCTGTTGCGCGCCACGCTGCCGGCCAGCACCGAGCTGGGGCTGTCGGCTGACGACGCGGACGCCACCGCCAACGTCGATCCGGTGCAGGTCCAGCAGGTGATGCTCAACCTTGGCATCAACGCGCGCGATGCGATCGGCGGCGTCGGCCGCATTGACGTCGGGCTGCGCCGAGTCGACGCGCATGGGCTCACCTGCAGCAGTTGCGGGCGACCGGTGTCCGGCGTGTTCCACGAACTGTCGGTGCAGGACAGCGGCCCAGGCATTGCCGCCGAACTGCGTGCGCGCATCTTTGAGCCGTTCTTCTCCACCAAGGCGCCGGGCCGCGGCACCGGCATGGGGCTCGCCTCAGTGCACCGGATCGCGCACGACCATGGCGGCCACGTCGTCCTGACCAGCGACCACGGTGCGCGCTTCGCCGTTCTGTTGCCGGCAGTGGCTGCCGGGCCGCAGCGCGCCGCGGGCACGCCAACATCAAGTCGGGATCGCGCACCGCTACGCGGTCGCGTGCTATTGGTCGACGACGAGGAGTCCGTGCTGAACTTCATGCGCGAGCTGCTGCGCACCTGGGGCCTGGAGGTGGAGGCAGTTCGCCATCCGCGCCAGGCGCTTGCGCTGCTGCAGGCCGACCCCGGTTTCGACCTGCTGCTCACCGACCAGACGATGCCGGGCATGACCGGCCTCGACCTGGCACACGCGGCACTGTCCTACGCGCCGCGCACGCCGGTGCTGCTCTACACCGGCTACGCCGACCTGATCGACCCCGAGGCATTGCGCCATGCCGGCGTGCGGCGCCTGCTGCACAAGCCGGTAGAGCCGGCCGAGTTGCGCGCTGCCCTGACCCACTGCCTCGCGACACCCCGCACCTAGCACGACGCGCAGCGCGGCACCTGCTCGGCGCGCGTCTTCGCGATTACCTGCGCGAAACACATCCACACCAAGCCGATCACGCGCGACATCGGCCGATTACTGCCGCTGCCTAACTTCGTCTGCCTGAACGGCGGTCATCGCGACCGCCCATGCGCACACGAAAGGCACGGTCATGCAGCGCTTCGCCCGGCACCGGAACGCTCCCTGGATCACGGTCATCGCCGCCGCCCTGTTGCTGGCGGTGGCGATGGGCACGCGCTCGTCGCTCGGCCTGTTCCTGGGGCCGCTGAACTCGGCCACCGCCGCCGGCATGGCCACCCTCGGACTGGCCGTGGCGCTGGGTCAGCTCGCGTGGGGCGTGGCGTCACCCGGCTGCGCGTTCCTCGCACGCCGCTATGGCGTCGGCCGCGTGGTCGCGTGGGGCGGCATGGTCAGCAGCGCCGCGCTGGCAGCGATCGGCCTGGCAACCGGCTCGCTGTCGCTCACCAGCGCGATCGTGGTGTACGGCGCTGCCGGCGCTGCGGCCGGCAGCGCACCGTTGCTGATGGGCGTCGTCGCGCAGCGGCTCGCGCCGGGGCGCCAAGGCGTGGGGCTCGGCGTCGTCAGCGCCGGCGGCTCGGCCGGCCAGTTCGTGCTGGCGCCCGTGGCGACGCTGTTGCTGGCGGCGTTCGATTGGCGAATCGCCTTGCTGGTCTTCGCCGGACTCGGCCTGGCCGCGCTGCCGCTGTCACGCGCTTTCGGCAGCGCGACACCGGTTGCGCGCTCACCCACGCCGTCGGTGCCGGCAACTTCGCTGCGCAGCGCCCTGCGCGATCCGTCCTACTGGTGCATCACCACCGGCTTTGTGGTCTGCGGCTTCCATGTGTCGTTCCTGACCACGCACATGCCCAACGTGATCGAGCTGTGCGGCCTGCCGGTCTCGCTGTCCGGCGCGTGGCTGGCGATCCTCGGCGCCTGCAACATCGTCGGCAGCCTGGCATCGGGCTGGCTCAGCCAGCGGGTGCCGATGAAAGCACTGCTCGGCAGCCTGTATGCGCTGCGCGCGCTCGGCGTGGCGGTCTTTATCGCATTGCCGCCGAGCGAGGCGGTGATGATCGGCTTTGCGCTGTGGATGGGCCTCACCTACATGGCGACGGTGCCGCCCACCAGCGGACTGATCGTGAAGCTCTACGGCGCGCGCAACCTCGCGGCGCTGTTCGGCATCACGATGGCGCTGCACCAGGTGGGCAGCTTTCTCGGTGCTTGGCTCGGCGGGTTGGAGCTGGAAACGACCGGCGCGTTGCACTGGATCTGGCTGGTCGACATCCTGCTGGCGGTTACGGCGGCCGCGGTGCACCTGCCGATTCGCGAGCCCGAGGTGCAGGCTGCGCCGTTGCACTCTTCGACGCCGCAGCCGGTGGCGGCGGCGAGTTGAGTCATCGGCCGGGCGCTGCGATGGCGGCGCCAGGCGCAGGGCAATGCGCGATCAGTGCGCCTCGTCCCAATTGCTGCCGACGCCGACCTCGGCCAGCAGCGCGACCTTCAGCTCAGCCACGCCGCTCATCAGGCGCGGCACTTCAGCGCGGACGCTGTCGAGTTCGTCGTCGGGGACTTCGAGGACCAGTTCGTCATGCACCTGCATCACAAGCTTGGTGCGCAGCTGCTCGCGCTTGAGCCAGCCCTGCACCGCGATCATCGCCAGCTTGATGAGATCGGCGGCGGTGCCCTGCATCGGCGCGTTGATCGCCGCGCGCTCGGCGCCGGCACGGCGCGGGCCGTTGGGCGAGTTGATCTCCGGCAGCCACAGCCGGCGGCCGAACACCGTCTCGACGTAGCCCTGGCGCTTGGCCTCGGCGCGGGTGCGCTCCATGTAGCGCGCCACCCCAGGGTAACGGGTGAAGTAGCGGTCGATGTACAGGCGCGCCGCATCGCGCTCGATGTTCAGGTTGGACGCCAGGCCGAACGCGCTCATGCCGTAGATGAGACCGAAGTTGATCACCTTGGCGGTACGGCGCTGGTCGGAGGTGACCTCGTTGACAGGCACGCCGAATACTTCGCTGGCGGTGGCGCGGTGCACGTCCTCGCCGGCATTGAAGGCGGCCAGCAGGCCGTCGTCGCCGCTGATGTGGGCCATGATGCGCAGCTCGACCTGCGAGTAGTCGGCACTGAGGATGCGGCTGCCCGCTGGAGCGATGAACGCCTCGCGAATGCGCCGCCCCTCGGGCGTGCGGATCGGAATGTTCTGCAGATTGGGGTCGCTCGAGCTGAGGCGGCCGGTGACGGCGATCGCCTGGCCATAGCTGGTGTGCACGCGGCCAGTGTGCGGATTGATGCTCATCGGCAGCTTGTCGCAGTAGGTCGACTTCAGCTTCGACAAGCCGCGGTGCTCGATCAACGCCTTGGGCAGCGGGTAGTCCTGCGCGAGCTTCTCCAGCACCTCCTCGTCGGTGCTCGGCGCACCGCTGGCGGTCTTCTTGACCACCGGCAGGCCGAGCTTGCCGAACAGGATCTCGCCGATCTGCTTCGGGCTGCCCAGGTTGAACGGCTGCCCCGCCAGTTCGTGCGCCTGCACCTCAAGCTCGCCGATGCGCCGAGCCAGCTCGCCGCTTTGCGCGACCAGCTTGTCGCGGTCGACCAGCACGCCGGTGCGCTCCATCTCGAACAGCACCTTGCTGACCGGCACTTCGAGCTGCTCGTAGACGTAGCGCAGGCGATCGTCGTGCTCGATGCGCGGCCACAGCGCGCGATGCAGCGCCAGGGTTACCTCGGCGTCCTCGGCGGCATAGGCGGTGGCGCGCTCGACCTCGACTTCATCGAAGCAGATCTGGTTGGCGCCCTTGCCGCACACCTCGACGTAGGTGAGCGTCCTGCGGCCCAGGTGCCGCTCGGCCAGCGAGTCCATGTCGTGGTTGCGGTGCGCTTCGAGCACGTAGCTCTGCAGCAGCGTGTCGTGCGCGATGCCGGCCAGGCGGATGCCATGGTTGGCGAACACATGGGCGTCGTACTTCAGATGCTGGCCGACTTTCTTGTGGTGCTCGCCTTCCAGCCAGTGGCGTAGCTTGGCCAGCGTGGCGTCGAAAGGCAACTGATCGGGCGCGCCGTGATACCGATGCGCGAGCGGGATGTAGCAGGCCTCATGGTCGCTGACCGACAGCGAGATGCCGACCAGCTTCGCCTGCATCGGGTCGAGCGAGGTGGTCTCGGTGTCGATGCAGGTGAGCGATGCGCCATTCAGGCGCGTGAGCCAGGCATCGAGCTGATCCTCGGTGAGAATCGTCTCGTAGCGCAGGTCGAGCGGCGCGACCGCGCGCACCGATGACTCCGCGGCCGGCTCCGCGCCGGTGGCCTCCGCCGCCGGGGTCACCACCGCCGCTCCGCCAAGCTCCTTGAGCAGGGCCTTGAACTCGAAACGTTCGGCGAGCGAGCGCACCTGCGCCTCGTCCGGCCCCTTGACCTGCAGTGCCTCGAAGCTCGGCACCTGATGCGCGATGTCGCCGTCGCACTTGACCGTGACCAGCGTGCGCGCGGTCGGCAGCCAGTCGAGGCTCTTGCGCAGGTTCTCGCCCACCACGCCCTTGATCTCGCCGGCGGCGGCGACCACACCGTCGAGCGAACCGTACTGCGAGAGCAGCTTGACCGCCGTTTTCGGGCCCACCTTGTCGACCCCGGGCACGTTGTCGACGCTGTCGCCGACCAAGGTCAGGTAGTCGACGATGCGTTCCGGCGGCACGCCGAACTTGCCGACCACGCCGGCAACATCCAGCGTCTCGCCGCTCATCGTGTTCACCAGCGTCACCTGATCGTTGACGAGCTGCGCCAGATCCTTGTCGCCGGTGGAGACGACGGTCTTGACGCCATGTTCCTGCGCGGTACAGGCCAGCGTGCCGATCACGTCGTCGGCCTCGATGCCATCGATCATCACCACCGGCCAGCCGAGCGCGCGCACCGCGTCGTGGATCGCCGGGATCTGCCGCGAGAGGTCCTCCGGCATTGAGGCGCGGTTGGCCTTGTACTCAGGGTAGATATCGTCGCGGAAGGTCTTGCCCGGCGCATCGAATACGCAGGCACAGTAGTCGCACGGCACCTGCTCGCGCAGCGTGCGCAGCATGTTGATGTAGCCGCGCAGCGCCCCCACGGGTTCGCCCTGCGAGGTGCGCAGGTCGGGCATCGCATGGAACGCGCGGTATAAGTAGCTTGAACCGTCGACGAGCAGGAGTGTTTTCATCGGCCTGGCAGGGACATCCCAAAGCGGGTTGATGCGCGATCTTGGCGCGACATTGGATCAAGCTGACAACGACGACACCCCGTCGCATCACGGGGCTCATCGCAAGGAGAAACGATGCTGGACCGCCGCAAGAACATTCCCACCCTGCGCGCCGTCACGATGCCCGAGCGTGCCACCAGCCAGAAGGCGCGCGAAAGCTGGCACCTGCTGGGCATTA
>LNFM01013552.1_pt1 | contig 28797 bp, 25 predicted proteins | sample 596031 | NCBI WGS metagenome assembly LNFM01 (sample SAMN04254537, study PRJNA301005) | activated carbon metagenome | isolation source: dual media filters at the Ann Arbor, Michigan drinking water treatment plant | place: USA: Ann Arbor
GGGCCAGAACCTAGCGTCCTACCATTAGACGATCCCCCAACGGCTCATCGAGCGTCGGCACGGTAGCACACGACCTTGACGATCGGGGCGGCCGCGCGGGGGAGGGGACCATCGTGTCCGGGCGCCCCGCGTGAGGCGCCCGGACACGGGTGGGATCGCCTAGTAGCCGTCCGTGGTGACGTTGGCGATGCGCGTGGTCACCAGGGTGGCCTGGCCGATCGTGACGCTGCCCCCGGTGGGCGTGCACGACAGCGTGATCTTCCCGGGCGCGCCGAGGGTGCCGGCCGCCAGGACGGGGATGGTCAGCTTCTGGGTGCCCGAGAGCGTCGCGGACCCCTGGGAGGTGTTCGTGCCGATCGCGATGGTGCAGGTCACCGCGGTGCCGGTGCCGGCGGTGACCTCGACGGTCGCGGCCGCGGTGTACCCGCCGGTGGCGGAGTCCACGGCGAGGATCTCCGTGGCGGCCGTGATGCTCTTCGGGGTCACCGACTTCGAGGACGCGGCGACGGAGAGGCCGGGCGGGCCCTGGGGGCCCTGGGGGCCCTGCGATCCCTGTGCGCCCTGCGGTCCCGGGGCACCGGCCGCGGCGACGCCGACGCGGGCGAGGCGGGCGCGCAGGGACGCGCTCAGGTCGCGCTGCTGGACGCTGCCGTCTCGCAGGTCCTTCCCGGTGAGGGAACCGTCCACGACGTTGCTGCCGGTGACGATGAGCTTGTTCGCGGCGAACGCGCCGCCGGCGCCGAGCAGCGCTCCGGTGGCGAGGACGGCGACGACGGTCTGGGCACGGACCACGTGCGACCCCCATGTTGGACTTGCGGAATGGCGCCCAACCTAGGGCAAAGCGCCACGTCCGTCCAGGATGGCCGCCGCGTCAGGCGGTCTCGGTGGCCCAGCCCGTGGTGGCCTTCTCCCAGTCCCCGTACAGGCCCGCGTACCGGCCGCCCAGTTCCATGAGGACGTCGTGGGAGCCCTGCTCCACGATCCGCCCCTGTTCGAGCACCACGATGCGGTCCGACTTCCGGATCGTCGAGAGCCGGTGGGCGATGAGCACGGAGGTGCGGCCGGGAAGGAGCGCCTCCATGGCCTGCTCGATGCGCTGCTCGGTGCGCACGTCCACCGAGCTCGTCGCCTCGTCGAGGATCAGCAGGCGCGGGTCTGCGGCCAGGGCACGCGCGAACGCCACCAGCTGGCGCTGCCCGGCCGACAGGCCCGACCCGCGCTCGGTGATCGGGGTGTCCAGGCCCTCCGGGAGGCCCGCCAGCAGGTCCTCGCCGCCGACGGCCTCCAGGGCGTCCACCAGCCGCTGGTCGGTGACCTCGCCGGTGCAGCCGAATGCCAGGTTGTCGCGCAGCGTCCCGGCGAAGAGGTGTCCCTCCTGCGGGACGATGGCCAGCTGCGCCCGCAGGGAGGACTGGGTCACCGCCCGCAGGTCGTGGCCGTCGATCGCCACGACCCCGGACTGCGGGTCGTAGAAGCGCGCGATGAGCTTCGCAAGGGTGGACTTGCCGGCGCCGGTGGCCCCCACGAGCGCCACCGACTCCCCGGCGGCGATGTGCAGGTCCAGCTCGTGGATGACCGGGCGATCCGGCCGGTACCCGAAGCTCACGCCCGTGAGGGTGATCTCGCCGCGCATCTGGGGCAGGTCCACCGCGTCGGGCGCGTCGGTGAGCGTGGGCTCGGTCTCCAGGACCCCCAGGATCTTCTCCAGGGCGGCCATCGCCGACTGGAACGTCGAGTACAGCTGCGACAGCTGCTGGATCGGGTCGAAGAAGCTCGACAGGTAGCCGATGAAGGCCACCATCACGCCGATCGAGATCTCGCCGTCCAGCACGCGGTTCGACCCGAACCACAGGATCAGCAGCAGGCCGACGCCGGACAGCAGCTCGATCCCCGGGAAGTAGAGGCCCGACAGGCGGATGGTCGCCATGTTGGCCTCCCGGTACTCGTCGTTCGCGCGCCGGAACGACTGCCGGGCCGGCTCCTGCCGGCCGTAGCCCTGCACCACCTTCATCCCGGACAGGGTCTCCTGCAGGACCGACAGGACGTCGGCCACCTTCTCGCGGGTGCGGCGGTACGCCCGGGCGGAGGTCACGCGGAACGCCCCGGTCCCGAGCGCCAGCAGCGGGAAGATGGCGAAGGCCATCGCGGCCAGCTGCCAGTCGTAGGCGAACAGGATCACCACGACGCCCACGAAGGTGAGCCCGTTGATGATGAGCGAGGTGGCACCCTCGGTGACCAGCGAGTCCAGCGCCTCGATGTCGCTGGTGAGCCGGCTCACGCTGCGGCCGGTGGGCACGCGCTCGTGGTAGCCCAGCTCCAGCCGCATCATGTGCCGGAACAGGGCGGTCCGCAGGTCCAGCAGCACGCGCTCGCCCACCCACGACGACATGTAGCTCTGCCAGTAGCCGGCCACCAGTCCCACCAGGCCGGCGCCCACGAACAGGATCACCGCCAGCAGGACCGTGCCCTCGTCGCCGGCCCGGATGCCGTGGTCGATGGCCACCTGGGCCAGTGCGGGGCCGGCCAGGCCGGTGGCGGTGACCACCAGCATCAGCAGGACCGTGAGGATCGCCCGCCCCTTGTAGGGGGCGAAGTACGGCAGCAGCTTGCGCAGCTTGCGGTCCGGCGGGCGCCGCACCTCCTCCATGTCGTCCTCGGGGCGGGGGCGCAGCATGCCGCCCGGACCGCGGCTGCTCATGACTCCCCCAGCACGAGGTCCGGCCGCGCGAGGCCCCCGTCGTGGATCTCGCGGTACAGGGCGCTGCTGGCGTAGAGCTGCGCGTGGGTGCCGCGGGCGGCGATCGCGCCGCCGTCGAGCACCACCAGCTCGTCCGCCAGGCGGATGGTGGACAGGCGGTGGGCGATGATCACCGTCGTGCGGCCCGCCATCACGGCGCGCAGGGCGTCCTGGATCTCCCGCTCGGTGCTGGCGTCCACCGACGCGGTGGCCTCGTCGAGGATGAGGATGCGCGGGTCGGTGATGACGGCCCGGGCGATCGCCAGGCGCTGCCGCTGGCCACCCGAGAGCGTGTAGCCGCGCTCACCCACCACCGTGTCGTACCCGGCCGGCAGCGCCTCGATGAAGCCGTCGGCCCGCGCCAGCCGCGCCGCGGCGAAGACCTCCTCGTCGGTGGCGCCGGGCCGGCCGTAGGCGATGTTCTCCCGCACCGTGGTGGAGAACAGGAACGGCTCCTGCGACACCACCCCGATGGCGCGGCGCAGGCTGTTGAGCTCCAGCGTGCGCACGTCGGCGCCGTCCACCAGCACCCGGCCGGCGTCGGGGTCGTAGTAGCGGGGGATGAGCTCGGTGAGGGTGGTCTTGCCGGATCCCGTGGGGCCGATGAGCGCCACCGTGGTGCCCGCCGGGATCGTGAGGTCCAGGTCGGTGAGGACCTGCCGGCCGTCGCCGTAGGCGAACGACACGCCCTCCAGGCGCACCTCCCCGGGGCCGTCCGGCAGGAGCACGGCATCCTCCGGCTCGCGCACATCCGGCACCGCGTCGACCACCTCGAAGATCCGCTCCCCGCCGGCCACCGCCCGCTGGGCCTGGCCCACCAGCATCCCGGCGGACCGGAACGGGCCCATCAGCAGGGTGAGGTAGAGGTAGAACTGCACGAACTGCCCCAGGGTGAGCTCGCCGTTGATGGTGAGCGAGCCGCCGTAGAGCAGGATCACCGCGAGCCCGATCGTGGGCAGGAAGCCCATCAGCGGCTGGTAGAAGGACTCCAGGTGGTTCGCGTCCATGCTCCGGTCGAACGCCCGCCGGGCGGTGCCGGAGAAGCGGTCGGTGCGCTCCCGCTCACGCCCGAAGGCCTTCACCACGCGGATGCCGACCATGCTCTCCTCGGCGGCCTCCGTGACCTCGGCGATCTTCTGCTGCACGTCGATCCGCACGGGCGCCGTCTTGCGGCTGTAGCGCACCGCGACCGCCAGCAGCGCCGGCCCCACCAGCAGCGCGACCAGCGCCAGCTTGAGGTTGAGCCACAGCAGCAGGCCGGTGATGAGGATGAGCGTGAACAGGTTCATGAACATGAAGATCAGGCCGTAGCCCAGGAAGAACCTGACGGTCTGGAGGTCGCTCGTGGCCCGGGACATGAGCTGCCCCACCGGCATGCGGTCGAAGTAGGCGAACGACAGGCGCGAGACGTGCCCGAACACCAGGTCGCGCAGGTCGAACTCCACGCCCAGACTCACCTGCCCGGCCCAGACCCGCCGCAGCATCCCGAGCGTGAACCGCACGGCCACGACCACGGCCACCGCGATGAGCAGCGGCCACAGCGCGTCGCGGTCGCCGGCGCGGAGCACGTCGTCGATCACCCGTCCCGTGAGGTATGGCAAGGTGACGGTGCACGCCATGAGCCCCGCGGCCGAGAGGGCCGTGAGGATCACCAGCGTCCGGTACGGGCGCAGGAAGGCGAGTAGGCGGAGAAGGGTCGACAAAGTAATTCACCGGTGAACGGTACAGTCCCGACAGACCTGGCTCAAGGAGCACGCGGCGTGGCGCCCGAGGATGGCACAGGGCGCCCGCCGACCGTCCTGGCCGTGCCGAACTGCAGCGAGGGGGCCGACCCCGACATCCTCGCCGCCCTCGCGGACGCCTGCCGGATCCCGGGTGCCCGTGTGCTCGACCGGCACTCGGACCCCGATCACGACCGCACCGTCCTCACGGTCGCCGGCCATCCGATGGCCGTCCAGGAGGCCCTGTTCCGCCTGGCGGAGACCTGCGTGGAGCGCATCGACCTGCGCTGGAAGCGCGGCGCGCACCCCCGCGTGGGGGCGCTGGACGTGTGTCCGCTGGTCGCGCTCACCGACGCTGACGCCCCGCTGGCGGGGGAGGTGGCCACCGGCCTGGCCGACCGCATCGGGCGTGAGCTCGACGTTCCGGTGTTCCTGTACGGCGCGCTGGCCACCAACCCCACGCGCGATCGCCCCCACGACTTCCGCCGGGGCGGGCTGGACGCCCTGGCCGAGGAGATCGACGCCGGCCACCTCACCCCGGACGCCGGCCCGCCGCGCCTGCACCCCACCGCGGGGTGCGTGCTGGTGGGCGTGCGGCCGCCCCTGGTGGCGTGGAACGTGTGGCTGCCGCACGCGAGCCTCGCCGAGGCCCGCGCCATCGCCGACCGCGTCCGGGAGTCCGGCGGCGGACTGCCGAGCGTGCGCGCCCTGGGGCTCTACCTGCCCGGCGCCGGGATGGCGCAGGTCTCCATGAACCTCGAGGACCCCTGGCGGGTGACCCCCTGGATGGTCATGGACCGCGTCCGCGGCGAGGCCGACCGCCTGGGCGTCGAGATCGGCGAGAGCGAGCTCGTGGGCCTCGCCCAGCGCGGGGTGCTGCGCGGCCCCGCCCCGATGTCCCTCGGCCTGCGGCGGTTCACCTCCGCCGATGTGCTCGAGGCACACTGCCCGGCGCTGCGCCGGGACCACCCGTAAGTGCGTCACTGATCAGGAGAGCGACGATCGCCAAGCGGAAGAAGCGGCGTCCCGCGGGACCCCCGCCTGCAAAGAGCCCCAAGCTGGAACGCGCCCAGAGCGGCGGGTCCTCCGGCCGCACCAAGCAGCCGCAACGCTCGCGGCGCGGTTCCGGCGGGCCGCCCGTGGAGCCGTCGTTCAAGGGCGTCCTGGTGCGCGCCGGCATCATCGCCGCCGTCTACTACCTGTTCCTGGTCTTCCTGCTCCGCACCGAGCCCTCCGTGGCCATCGTCATCGCCGCCCTCGGCTTCGCGCTGATGCTGCCGATCGGCTGGTTCATCGACCGCCGCCGGTACCGCACCCAGCTGCGCAAGTGGGAGGAACGGCGCGGGGGCGGAGGGTGAGCGGGCGCAGGCCCGAGGCGCCGCGCGGCACGCGGGACGTGCTGCCGGCGGAGCACCGCACGCGAGATCACGTGGTGGCCACCGCGGCGGAGGTCTTCCGCCTGCACGGCTACGGCCACATCACCACGCCCACGTTCGAGCACACCGAGGTGTTCGCCCGCGGGGTGGGCGCCAGCACCGACATCGTCCGCAAGGAGATGTACACGTTCGACGACCGCGGCGGGCGGTCCATCACGCTGCGCCCCGAGGGCACCGCGGGGGTGGTGCGCGCCTTCGTGGAGCACGGCATGCACAAGCTGCCGCTGCCGGTGAAGCTCTGGTACACGGGCCCCATGTTCCGGTACGAGGCCCCGCAGGCCGGCCGGTTCCGCGAGCACACCCAGCTGGGTGTCGAGGCGATCGGCAGCACCGACCCGCTGCTGGACGCCGAGGTCATCACCATGCTGCACGCCCTGTACGTGCGGCTCGGCGTGCCCGCGGTGCGCCTGCGCATCGGCACGCTGGGCGACGCCGCCACCCGCGGGCCGTACCGCGAGCTGCTGCTGGCGTACCTGGACGGCTGTGAGCTGCCGGCGGACGCGCGCGAGCGGGCCCGGGAGAACCCCATGCGGCTGTTCGACAGCAAGGATCCCGCGGTCCAGGCCGTGATGGCCGACGCGCCGCGGCTGGCCGACTCGCTGTCGCCCGAGGCCGCCGACCACCACGCGACCGTGCTCGCCGCCCTCGCCGCCGCGGGGGTGCCGTACGAGCAGGACGCGGCCCTCGTGCGGGGTCTGGACTACTACACGCACACGGTCTTCGAGTTCACCTGCGACCGCCTCGGCGCCCAGAGCGGCATCGGCGGCGGCGGGCGCTACGACGGCCTGGTGGAGCAGCTGGGCGGCCAGCCTGCGCCCGGCATCGGCTTCGGCACCGGAATCGAGCGCATCGTCCTGGCCCTGGAGGCCGGGGGGGAGGCGCCGCCGGCGCCCGGCGTGGACGTGTACTTCGCGGTGCTGGGCGAGGAGGCCCGCCGCGAGCTGTTCCCGATGCTGTCCCGGCTGCGGGCCCGCGGGCTGTCCTGCGAGTTCGACTTCGCCGGACGCGGCCTGAAGGGCATGATGCGCCACGCCTCCGGCCTGGGCGCCCGCCGCGTCGTCATCGTGGGCGAGCGCGAGCGCGAGGCCGGCATCGCCGTCGTGCGCGACATGACCGGCGGCGAGCAGCACGAGGTTCCCCTGAGCGACCTGGAGACGTCACTGTGATCGGAGCGGCCCGCTACCGGACCCACACCTGCCTGAGCGCGGCGGAGGCCCGCGGTGAGCGCGTGCGCGTCGCCGGCTGGGTGCACCGCCGCCGCGACCACGGTGGGGTGGTGTTCATCGACCTGCGCGACCGCAGCGGGATCCTGCAGCTGGTCTTCAACCCGGAGGCCGGCGAGGCCCACGAGCAGGCCCAGCGCCTCTCGCCGGAGGACGTCCTGAGCGTGGAGGGCGAGCTGGTTGCCCGCGACGCGGCCACCGTGAACCCCCGCATCCCCACCGGCGAGGTCGAGCTGCGCGTGACCTCGGTGGACGTGCTCTCCCAGGCCGAGCCGCTGCCGTTCTCGGTCGAGGACGAGCACGTGGAGGCCAACGAGGAGCTGCGTCTGGCCCACCGGTACCTCGACCTGCGCAGGCCCCGGCGCCTGGCGGCCATGGAGCTGCGCGGCCGCGTGGTGCGCGCCACCCGCGCGGTGCTGGAGGAGGCCGGGTTCCTGGAGGTCGAGACCCCCATGCTCACGCGGTCCACGCCGGAGGGCGCCCGCGACTTCCTGGTGCCGAGCCGCCTGCAGCGCGGCTCGTTCTACGCGCTGCCCCAGAGCCCCCAGCTCTTCAAGCAGCTGCTCATGGTGGGCGGCATCGAGCGGTACTACCAGGTGGTGCGCTGCTTCCGCGACGAGGACCTGCGCGCCGACCGGCAGCCCGAGTTCACCCAGGTCGACATCGAGGCGTCCTTCATCGAGCAGGAGGACATCCAGTCCCTCATCGAGGACGTCTTCGTCGCCGTGTGGCGCGAGATCGGGGTGGACCTCCCCGTGCCGTTCCCCCGGATGACCTACCGGGAGTCGGTCGAGCGCTTCGGCACCGACCGCCCCGACGTGCGGTTCGGCTGCGAGATCCAGGACTGGACCCCGCAGGCCGCGGCCTCCGGCCTGGGTGTGTTCGCCAAGGTCGTCGAGGGCGGCGGCGTGGTGCGCGGCATCGTGGTGCCGGGCGTCGGGGCCGGGATGTCCCGCAAGGACCTGGACGGCCTGGTGGCCGAGGCGCAGGAGGTGGGCGCCAAGGGCCTGGTGTGGGCCGTCCCCGGACCGGACGGCGCGCTGCGGTCGTCGGTGAAGGCGGAGTTCCTGGGCGGCCTGGCCGAGGCGTTCGGCGCCGTCAAGGGCGACCTCATCGCCATGGTGGCCGACGCCCCGCACGCCGCGCTGTCGGTGCTGGGCACCCTGCGCGTGCGCTGGGCCGAGCGCCACGGGCTGGTCCCGCAGGGCACCTGGGCCCCGCTGTGGGTGATCGACTTCCCGCTGGTGGAGTGGAACGCCGACGAGAAGCGCTGGGACTCCCTGCACCACCCGTTCACCGCGCCGCGGCCGGAGGACGAGGCCAAGATCTCCGAGCAGCCCGGCGAGGTGCTGGCCCTGGCCTACGACGTGGTCATGAACGGCCTGGAGCTGGGCGGCGGGAGCATCCGTATCAACCGCATGGACCTGCAGCGCAAGGTGTTCGGGCTCATCGGGCTGGACGCCGAGGAGGCGCAGGCGCGGTTCGGGTTCCTGCTGCGGGCGCTGGAGCTGGGCGCCCCGCCGCACGGCGGCGTGGCCCTGGGCCTGGACCGCATGGTGATGCAGCTGGCCGGGGAGAAGTCGATCCGGGACGTCATCGCGTTCCCGAAGACCGCCACCGGCGCCGACCCGCTCACCGGCGCGCCGGCGGGCGTGGACGACATCCAGCTGCGCGACCTGGGGATCCGGCTCAGGCAGCCGCCCGCGTGAGCGACACCCGCAGGCGGTAGCCCGCGGTGGACCGGCCGGAGTTGGTGACCCGCACCGTGCAGGTGGCGGGTCCCAGCCCGGTCCGGCCCAGCCGCACGAACCGCCGCGGGCCCGTGCGGCCCACGGTCCGGCCACCGCAGGCCAGGTGCACCCGCAGGGCGCCGGGTCCCCGGCCGCCGACGGTGGCCGCGCTCACGTCCACCCGGCGGCCGGGGCCCAGCAGTCGGAACCTCAGCGTGCCGCTCGCGTTGGGCCGCAGCACCCCGGATCGCGTGAGGCGCAGGCGCCCCGCCACCGCCGCGGCCGGCGGCCCGTCGGGCCCCGCGCCCCCGACCTGCCGCGGCGGCGGCCCCTGAGCGGCCCCGGTGATGTCCTGCCGCATCGCATCGAGCACCGCGGCGGACGGTGGCGCGATCCAGTCCAGGCCGAACGGGGTCCGCAGGTTGAGCTGCACGTAGTCCTCGGCGAACAGCTCCCCCAGGGAGCGGTCCCACCCGAGACGGTAGTCGCGGGCCACGGATCCGCCGGCCAGCAGCGCCGCCACGCCGCGCTCCCGCCACCATCCGGGCGTGCCGTCGGGCTCGATGCCCGTGTTGCGGACGTTGTTGTCGATGTGGTCGAGCTCCGGCGAGTCCACCGCGGGGACGGTGATCTCACCGGTGCCGTCCGAGCGGCCCCGGTAACAGGCGCGCGCCGTGGGCGACTCGCAGCGGCCGGGCACCTGCGCGGCGGGGACGACCCGCACCAGCACGGTCGACACCTCGGGCCCATGGACGGCCCCGCGCAGGATCTCCGCCGGGGCGGCTGCGGTGACACCGGGCGCCTCCAGCGAGAAGCGCATCGTGTTGCCGCGTCCGTCGTCGGCGGTCGTCAGCTCGGCGGTCGCCACCGGGATGGGGGCCGCCAGGATCGCGGCGGTGACGAGCAGGGCACGTGCCGTCAGCATGCGCCGAGCCTCCCCGGCGGGACGCGCGCGGCTCAACCGGCCATGTTCCGGGAGACCCCCGCCCCGGTGATTCCGGCGTTACTGGCCGGGTGAGAGCAGCCGCACGTCGCGCCGCAGGCGGTCGCTGAGGGTGACCGCGGCGACCGCACGGGAATGCGTCCATTCCACCGAGACGTCGCCGGCCTCCTCGAGCTCCCCGAGGGCCGACATGAGCTCCAGCAGGACGCGCCGCTCCTCGCCGAGGCCCAGCTCCTGGGCCGTCTCCTGCAGCGGGAGATCCACCCGGCCCGTGTCCGGCGAGCCGAGGTCGAGCCACCGGACCACCAGGAGCATCTGCAGACGGGCGCTCAGCACGCCCTCACCGTAGTTCAGATGGGCTCGGGGGACGAGTCCAGGTGGAACGGCCGGCTGTCCATCAGCTCCATCAGGAAGACCGGGCCGACGGAGGTCGCCTCGGTGGCGCCGACGCCGATCACCACGACCGCGCCGACCTGCCCGGTGAGCGCGGCGACGCACCGCTCGATGACGGCGATGGTGTCGTCGTCGATGTCCTCGAGGGCCGGGCTGAGCGTGTAGGCGGGGGGCGGAGGGGGCACGATCACTGGCGTCTCCCTGGCTGTCGTCCATGACGGGGTGTGACGATCAGAGTGGTCGCGATGAGATGCCCGGTGAAGGCCTTCTAGAGGTCATGCCCATGTGGCCGCCGCGGCCTCGCCCCGAACGCGGGGCTCAGGACCCGGCACGGATTGCCGACAGATGGGGTAGCCACTACGCTGGAGGTACCCGACCGTGTCCGCCACCGGCGCGACGCCTGAGCCAACGTTTCATCACCGGGAATCGACGTCAGGCCGCCGTTCACACGAACCGCGTCCGCTCGGCTCCCACCTGCTTCGGCAGGTTCAGAGCTCCATCCGGAGCGGCACGGTGGGGTCGATTCCAGTGAGGGCCGCGTGGTGAGCCGGTTTCGGCCGGCCACCCGCTCGGCCCTCGCGTGCAGCGTCCTTCTCGCGGGCATCGCCCTCGGGACGGCCGGGTGCGCGAGCGATGACACCGCCGGCGCGGGGCAGACCGCCCCCGCCGTCACCGCACCCGGAACCGCCGCGGCCGTGCCGCAGGCGCCGGCACGCTCCGGGCCGCTGGCCCCGGGCGAGCGGATCTCCGCGACCACCGACAGCCCCAAGCCGTTCGCGACGGCGCTCACGGCCCGCAAGGCCATCGTCGTGACGTTCGTGCTGCGGGGCATCGCCGATGACGACTACGTCGAGGACGCCGTGCAGGCGGTTCGTCGCAACGGCCTGGGCAAGGGCGTTGTGTTCCTCACGTACGACGTCCAGCGGCAGAAGGGCTTCGGGAACCTCCCGACGATCCTCAACGTGACGGGCACCCCGTCGGTCAGCGTCATCGGCCGCGACGGGCGCATCGTCAACGCGTGGACCGGGCTGGTGGACGAGAAGATGCTCCGCCAGGCCGTCTCCGACGCCAAGGACGCCACCCCCGGCTGACCCGCTTCCCGGTGGTCCGTCCCGCCGACCGGGGCGGGCCACCGGGGATGCGCCATCCGGTCTCGGGCGGTACCGCCGGCCGGATCGTCCGGGCATGGCCCGCGCCGTCCGGTGCGGTGCCGCGTCACCGCGGTCGTTCGCCGGAGCACGGCGGCGTCTCGGTCAGACGCCCCGCGGAGCCGCGGGGCACCGTGGCGATTCCACCGCATGACGGCTGCGCACCGGACGTCATCGGCCGCGTGAGCGGCGGCCGGCCGGTCCTGGCCCGGGTCGGGACTACACCCGCCGCAGGCGGGCGGCGGGCAGGGGGACGCACCGGCGCTGGCCCGTGCGGGGCTGGACGGTCCCCCTGGGGCAGCGGGTCGCCCGGGTGGCGCCGGGTGACGCGACGAAGGTGTTGCGCGGTGCCGGTCGGCAGCCCGACGCGCCGGCCGCCGGCTGGTGGGTGCCGGCCGGGCAGAGCCGTTCGGCGGTGGCCCCGGGGCCGGACACGAAACGGCCGGGACCGGCCGGCAGGCACGTCGCCTGTCCGGTCAGCGGCTGGTACCTCCCCGCGGGGCACCGCGTTGCGGTGTCCGCACCGGGGCGGGAGAAGGATCCCGCGGGCGTCCGCAGGCAGGAGGTCGCGCCCGTGCCGGGCTGGAACGTGCCGGCCGCACAGGGCTCGGCCTCGACCGTCCCGGTTCCGGCGGCGAACGACCCCGCCGGGGCGAGGATGCAGGCCTCGGCCCCCTGCGCCGGCTGATACCGCCCGGCCGGGCAGGCGGTCGCGGCCGTCGCGCGGGGCCCGGCCACGTAGTGCCCGGCAGGGGCGTCGATGCAGGCGACCGCGCCCTCGGCCGGCTGGTAGGTGCCGGCCGGGCACGACACGGCGACGGTCGACCCGGCGTCGGCGGTGTACGTCCCGGGTGCCGCTGGCTGGCATGCCGTCGCCCCGCGTCCCAGCTGATGCATTCCGGGCGAGCACGGGGTGGGGGACGCGGCGCCGGTCCGGTCGACGTAGGTCCCCGGCAGCGCGTCGACGCAGCCGGTCTGCCCGGTGGCGGACTGAAAGGTGCCGGGCGGGCAGGGAATCGCGGCGACGCTGCCGGGGCCCGCCGTGTACGACCCGGCCGGGACCGGCAGGCACGCCGCCATGCCCACGAGGTTGCCGAACGTGCCCGCCGGACACGGCGTGGACGATGTCGCGCCCGGGCCCGCCGCGTACCGGCCGGCGGGTGCCGACAGGCACGAGGTCTGGCCCGTCAGTGCCTGGTGGGTCCCCGGGCGGCAGGGCACGGCCGCCGAGCTGCCCGGGTCCGGCACCGCGGAGCCCGCGGGCGCGGGCAGGCAGGTCCCCTGGCCCGGGTCGGGCTGGTAGGTGCCGGCATCGCACTCGGTCGCGGTCGTGGCGCCCGTGGCGGGCACCCGATGGCCGGGCGGTGCCGGCAGGCAGGACGACCGGCCGTCGGTGGACGCGTAGGTCCCCACCGCGCACGGCGTGGCCGCGGTGGCGCCGGGGCCCGTCGCATACGAGCCGGCGGGGGCCGGCAGGCAGACCGCCTGGCCGGTGCTGGGCTGGTAGGTCCCGGGATCACATTCGGTGGCCACCGTGCGGCCCGTCAGTGCCACGAACGAACCGGCGGGCGCATTGGTGCACGTTGCCTGTCCGGGCAGCGGCTGGAAGGTGCCGATCGGGCAGGGCTCGGCGGCGGTGTTCCCGGTCCCGGTGGCCCGGTGCCCGGCCGGCGCGGCGAGGCATTCGGCCAGGCCGGGTTCGGCGCTGAAGGTGCCGGCGGGGCACAGGGTGGCGGTCGTCGCCCCGGGGCCGGTGGCGTACCTGCCCGCAGGCGCGTCGTGGCATTCGGTCTGCCCGGCGAGCGACTGGTACGTCCCGGGCGCGCAGTTGGTCGCGGCGGTCGCGCCGGCGTCCGCCACGAAGGTCCCGATGGGGGCGTTCTGGCATCCGGTCTGCCCGGGCAGCGACTGGAAGGTCCCCGCCGCGCAGTCGGTCGCGGCGGTGTTGCCCGTGCCGGTGGCGTAGCGGCCGGGCGGGGCGGCGAGGCATTCGGCCAGGCCGGGTTCGGCGCTGAAGGTGCCGGCGGGGCAGAGGGTGGCGGCGGTCGCCCCGGGACCGGTGGCGTGCCTGCCGGCCGGGGCGGGCAGGCATCCGGTCTGCCCGGTGAGCGGCTGGTAGGTCCCGGGGTCGCAGTTCGTGGCCACCGCCTGGCCGGTCAGCGAGGTGAACGTCCCGGCCGGGGTGAGGCTGCAGGTGGTCTGCCCCGGGAGCGGCTGATACCTCCCGACCGGGCACGGGGTGGCCGTGGACTGACCCGAGGTGGCCACGGAGGTGCCGGCGGGCGCCTGGATGCAGTCCTCGAGGCCCTCGATGTCGGCGTAGGTGCCGGCGAGACACGCCGCGTCGGCGGTGTTCCCCGTGCCGCTCGCATGGCGGCCGAGGCCCGCGAGCAGGCAGGCGGTCTGGCCCGTGCCCGGCTGGTACGCGCCCGCCGGGCAGGGCGGGGCGGTCGCCGTTCCCGGCATCGCGGCGTAGGTGCCCGCCGGGGCGGGGATGCAGGAGGTCTGTCCGGTCGCGGGTTGGTGGGTGCCCGCGGCGCACAGGGTGTACGCGGTGGCCACCAGGCCGGCGACGTACGAGCCGGCGGGGGCCGGGTGGCAGGCCGAGAGCCCCGGGACGTCCGCGTAGGTGCCCGCCGCGCAGGGGCTCTGCGCCGTCTGGCCCGTCCCGCCCACGAAGCGGCCGGTCGCGGCCAGCAGGCACAGCGTCTGTCCGGTGTCGGGCTGATAGGTGCCCATCGCGCATGGGACCGCCGCGGTCGCTCCCGGCACGGCGGTGTAGTGGCCCGCCGGGGCCGGGGTGCACGGGGCGTTGCCGTCCGCGGAGAACTCCCCGGGAGCGCAAGGCGTGGCCGTCGCGCCCGCGGGACGGGCGAGGCCCACGACCGCGATGGCCAGCAGGACCATCAGTACGAGGGCATGCGGCGGCAGACGTCGGGGCATGCCATGGGAATCGGCATGCGCGACCGCCGCGGTGAGGGTTGCGGCCGGCGCGGGTATCGTGGGCGGGTGCCGCCGTATCCACAGGCCGTGCTGGATCATCTGTCCGCGCCCGTCGGCGCGGGAGAGATGGACGCGCCCGACGCGGTGGGCGAGTCGGGGTCGCAGTCCTGCGGCGACGTGGTCCGCATCCAGCTGCGCATCGCCGGGGGCCGGATCCGCGAGGCGCGTTTCCTGGCGTTCGGCTGCCCCTCGGCCACGGCGGCCGCCAGCGCCGCCTGCGCGCGGCTCGCAGGGGCGACCATGGACCAGGCGCTGCTGCTGTCCACGGAGGCGCTGAACGCGGATCTGGGGGGCCTGGACGCCCACCGGCGCCACGGGCCGGAGCTGGTGAGCGACGCGGTCGCCCGGGCCCTGGAGGCCTGGTACTCGGCCCGCCTGGGCGCGGTGGGACTGCCCCTGGCCGGGAACCGCGTGGCGGTGGCGATGAGCGGCGGCGTGGACTCGGCGGTGGCGGCGATGCGGCTGCGGGACACGGGCCGGGACGTGGTGGGCGTGACCATGCGCCTGTGGCACGACCCGGCCGCGCTGGCCGCCGAGCGCTCGTGCTGCTCGCCCGAGACGGTCCGGATGGCGCGCGACACCGCCCACGCCCTGGGCATCCCGCACCTCACCATCGACGCCGTGGAGGCGTTTCGGCGTGGGGTGGTGGAGGACTTCATCGCCGGGTACGCCGAGGGCCGAACGCCCAACCCCTGCGTCACCTGCAACGGGACGGTCCGGTTCCGGGTGCTGGGCCAGGCCGCGGCGCTGCTGGGCGCGTACGGCATGGCCACCGGCCACTACGCCCGCATTGCGCGCGGAGCCGCCGGCCGGCCCGCCATCGCCCGGGCGGCCGACGGCGGCAAGGACCAGAGCTACATGCTGGCCATGCTCGCCCGGCCGGTGCTGGAGCGGCTGGAGTTCCCGCTGGGAGACTTGGTGAAGGACGAGGTGCGCGAGCTTGCCCGCGGGGCCGCGCTGCCCGCGGCGGACGCCGTGGAGAGCCAGGAGATCTGCTTCGTGGGGCAGGGGGGCTACGCCCCGTTCCTGGAGCGCAACGCCGGTCTGGGGCCCCGGCCCGGGGAGATCGTCGACACCGGCGGCCGCGTCGTGGGCGAGCACTCCGGCTACTGGCGGTTCACGGTGGGGCAGCGGCGCGGCATCGGGCTGGCCGCCCCGGAGCCGCTGTACGTGGTGGGGACCGACGCGGCCCGGAACCGGGTGGTGGTGGGCCCGCGGGAGGAGCTGGCCACCTGGGGCCTCACGCTGCACCCGGCGGTGGGGCACGACGCCCTCGATCCGCTGCGCCCGTTCGAGGTGCGCGTGCGCTACCGGGGGGCCGCGCTGCGCGGTCGCGGCGTGGTCCCGGCGGACGACGACACCCTGCTGGTGGACCTCGACGAACCGGCCGACGGGGCCGCTCCGGGGCAGACCGCGACGATCTACCAGGACGGCCGACTTGTCGCGGCGGGTACCATCGCGGGGTCCCGCCCCCGAACGATGGAGTAAGCCGCCCGTGGATTGGTCCGACATCCTCAAGCTCGCGCTGTCCGTCTTCCTCGTGCTGACGGGGGTGGCCCTCGCCTACCTCTTCGTGCGCATGGCGGGGGTGTTCCAGCGTCTCGGCGTCTCGGTGACCCGCGTCACCGACGAGGTCGTGCCGATCCTCGGCAAGGCGCAGACCACGATGGACGGCGTGAACCAGCAGATGGGCCACGTCGACGAGATCATGCTCACGGCCGTCCACGCGGCGAAGGGCGCGGAGAAGACCGTGGTGACGGTCTCCAGCGCCGCCACCGCGCCGGTGCGGGCCCTGTCCGGCTTCGCCGCGGGCCTGCGCGAGGGCGTCGCCACGTTCCGCGCCCGCCGTCGCGCCGACGCCATGGACCGGGCCACCTCGCCGGCCGGGCACGAGCCGCCGTATCCCGGCCCGCCCCCGCGGCCGCCGGCGGACTCCGAGACCACCCTCTCCTGATGAAGCTCAAGACGCTCGCACTCATCGGCGCCGGGGCCTGGGCGTACTCCAAGGGACCGCGCGACCCCAAGCGCTGGCCCGGGTTCGTGGCCGAGCAGGCCGTGCTGCTGCGCGAGCAGGGCAAGGAGGCGCTCGCCGCCGGCAAGCAGGCCAACAGCCGCCGCCAGCAGGAGATCGACCGCGAGATCGCCGCGGCCATGGGCCGCGACGCCCCCGCGGAGTGAGGCCCGGCACCCCGGGTCCGCGTCCGGCCGGCTGGTACGATCGGCGGCCGCGATGACGACCCACGAGATCCGCAAAGCGTTCCTCGAGTACTTCGAGCGGCAGGGGCATCTGCGCCTCCCGTCGTTCCCGCTCGTGCCGTTCGACGACGACCCGTCGGTGCTGCTGACGATCGCCGGCATGCAGCCCCTGAAGGCCTACTTCATGGGCACCGACACGCCGCCCGCGCCGCGTCTGACCACCTGTCAGAAGTGCTTCCGCACCAACGACATCGACCAAGTGGGGCACACCGCCCGTCATCTCACCTTCTTCGAGATGCTCGGCAACTTCTCGCTGGGTGACTACTTCAAGCACGATGCGATCCGCTTCGGCTTCGAGGTGTCCACCGAGGTCCTGCAGCTCGACCCCGAGCAGATCTGGATCACGGTGTTCGAGGGCAACGCGGACGTGCCGGGCGACGACGAGGCCGTCGAGCGCTGGGTGGAGCTGGGCGTGCCGCGGGAGCGCATCCAGGCGCTCGGCGAGGCCGACAACTTCTGGAAGGCCGGGCCCACGGGCCCGTGCGGTCCCAACACCGAGCTGTACCTCGACCGCGGCCCGTCGTTCGGCCCCGAGGGCGGCCCCCGGGTGGGCGGCGACCGGTACCTGGAGTACTGGAACCTGGTGTTCATGCAGTACGAGCGGGACGCCGCGGGGAACCTCAACCCGCTCCCGGCGAAGAACATCGACACCGGCGCCGGGCTGGAGCGCATCGCGGCGATCAAGCAGGACAAGGCCTCGGTGTTCGAGACCGACGCCTTCTGGCCGCTCATCGAGTGGGCGCAGACGGCGACCGGCACCCGGTACGGCGCCGACCCGCGCAGTGACCGGTCCCTGCGCGTGCTGGCCGACCACGGCCGCGCCATGACGTTCCTGGCCAGCGACGGGGTGCGCCCCTCCAACGAGGGCCGCGGCTACGTGCTGCGCCGCATCGTGCGCCGCGCGGTGAGCGAGGGCACCCAGATCGGCCTCAAGGTCGAGGCCATCGTGGACCTGGCGGCCCAGGTGGCCGCGAACTGGGGCGACGCCTACCCGGAGCTGGTGGACCAGCGCTCGGTGGTGGCCGACGCCCTGGGCGCCGAGGCCGAGCAGTTCGCCCGCACCCTGCAGTCCGGCCGGCGCCTGCTGGGCGAGGTCATCGAGCGCTCCCGCGACGCGGGCCGCGTGACCGGCGATGACGCCTTCCGGCTGCACGACACGTACGGCTTCCCGCTGGACCTCACCGCCGAGGCCGCGTCCGACGCGGGCCTGGAGGTGGACACCGAGGCCTTCGAGCACCTCATGGAGGAGCAGCGCCAGCGGTCCCGCGCCGGCGCCGCGGTGGTGGGCGAGACCGAGCTGGCCGTGCGCGCCGCCGAGCTGGCGTCCCGCACCCCGCAGACGGTGTTCGTGGGCTACGACGAGCTGGATGTGGCCACCACGGTCACCGGGGTCGCGCAGCTCGACGGCGACCGGCAGCTGGTGACGCTGGCGCGGTCCCCGTTCTACGCCCAGGGCGGCGGCCAGGTGAGCGACCGCGGCTGGGTGTCCACCGACGGCCACCGCCGCGAGGTCGTGGACGTCCTGCGGACCGGCGGCGACCAGGTGCTGGTGGTGGAGGGCGCGGCCCTCGCCGAGGGCGCCGAGGTACGGGCGCAGGTGGACGTCCCGGCGCGCCGGGCCACCCAGGCCAACCACACCGGCACCCACGTCCTGAACTGGGCGCTGCGCCAGCGGCTGGGTGACGACGTCAAGCAGGCGGGCTCCTACGTGGGCCCCGACAAGCTGCGGTTCGACTTCACCCACCGCGGCCGCGTTCCCGCCGAGGAGCTGGTGGAGATCGAGCGGCTGGTGAACGAGCGCGTGGCCGAGGACAGCCCGGTGGGCTGGGTGGAGATGCCGCGCGCCGAGGCCGACGGGATCGGCGCGATCGGCCTGTTCGGCGAGAAGTACGGCGAGATCGTGCGCGTGGTGTCGGCCGGCGAGTTCAGCAAGGAGCTCTGCGGCGGCACGCACGTGTCCCGCACATCCGAGATCGGTCCGTTCAAGATCGTCAGCGAGGCCAGCGTGGGCGCCGGCGCCCGCCGCATCGAGGCGATCACCGGGGCCGAGCTGGTGACCTGGTACCGCGAGCGCGCCGAGACCCTGGAGTCCGAGCTCGCCCACCGCGAGGCCCGGATCGCCGAGCTGGAGCGCGAGCTCAAACGGGCCCGCCAGGGCCGTGTGGACCCCGCCGGCATCGCCGCCGGCGCGGTCACGAACGGCACGGTGCGGGGGGTGGCCGCCGAGGTGGAGGCATCCGACGCCGACGAGCTGCTGGAGATCAGCGACCAGGTGAAGCGCCACCTGGGCGACGACGCGGCGGTGCTGCTGGGCGCCCGCGACGGCGACCGGGTGATGCTCGTGGCCAACCTCACGCCCGGCGCGGTGGCGGCGGGCATGTCCGCGTCGGCGCTCATCAAGGACGTCGCGCCCATCGTGGGCGGCGGCGGCGGTGGCAAGGAGACGATGGCGCGCGCCGGCGGGAAGGACCCGTCCAAGCTGCCGCAGGCCATCGCCCGCGCCATGGAGATCCTCGCCGGGAACGCCGCTTGAGGGTGATGGCCCTCGACCACGGGGCCGTGCGGACCGGTGTGGCGATGAGCGACCCCACCGGGACGGTGGCGCGACCGCTGCCGGTCGTGCTGAAGGTCGACACGCCCCAGGGCATGGATCACCTGCTGGAGGTGATCGCCCGGGAGGCGCCCGAGCGCATCCTCGTGGGGCATCCTCGCCTGCTGTCCGGAGCGCCCGGCGCCCAGGCGCGCGCCGCATCGGGCTTCGCGGGCCGGCTGCGGCGGCGGGTCGCCGTGCCGGTGGAGCTGGTCGACGAGCGCCTCACCACCGCCGAGGCGTCCCGGCGCTCACGCGAGACCGGGGCGTCCGGTCGTCGCACCACCCCCGCCCTCGACAGCCTCGCCGCGTGCGTGCTGCTGGAGGCCCACCTGCGCAGCCTGCCGGCGGCCGCGCCACCGTCATGAGCTCGGGCCGTCCCCGCAACCGGGACTACGGCCGGCGCGACCACCGCTCCTCGCAGGGGCGGCGGACCGCGCAGGGCGCCTCGTCGCGCGGCGCGCGCCATCGTCCGCCGCCACGCAAACGGCCGCCCAGCGGCGGCCGCACCTTCGCGTGGCTGCTGCTGATCGTGGCCGTCGTGGGCCTGCTGGCCTACGCCGGCCTGCGCAACGTGGGCGGCGGATCGGGCGGCGACGGCGCGGGCGCGACCACGGCCGCCGAGGTGCCGGTGCGCGTGACGTTCCCGGAGGGGCTGCGGCGCGAGGACATCGCGGCGATCCTCGAGGAGAAGACGAGCCTCTCGGCCGACGAGTACCTGCGGCTCACCGCCGCCGGTCCGCGGGGCCGTCAGCTGGCGAAGGCCGATGGGCCGCGGTCGCTGGAGGGCTTCCTGTTCCCGGCCACCTACGACATCTACTCGACCACCACCGTGGATGACCTGGTGGAGCAGCAGCTCGCCGCCTACGCCGACCGCACGGCGGGCATCGACTTCCGCCCGGCGGCGAAGAAGAACCTCACCCGGTACGACGTGCTCATCCTGGCGTCCATGGTGGAGCGCGAGGTGCGGGTGCCGGAGGAGCGCAGGATCGTGGCCGGGGTGATGTACAACCGCCTGCGCAACGACATGCGCCTCGACATCGACGCCACCGTGCAGTACGCGCTGGGCTCCTGGAAGACCGAGCTCACGCTGGACGACCTGGCGATCGACTCCCCGTACAACACGCGCAAGTTCCCGGGGCTGCCGCCCGGCCCCATCTGCAACCCCGGCGAGGCCAGCATCCTGGCCGCCGCCAAGCCGGCGGCCACCGACTTCCTGTACTACGTGGCCAAGAACGACGGCTCCGGCGGCCACTTCTTCGCCCGCACCCCCGAGGAGTTCGACCAACGCGGGCGGCTGACGGTGGCGCTGTCGGCCCGCACCCGCGTGGCCGGGATCATCGGGTGGCCGGTTCAGCACTCCCTGTCGCCGGCCATGCACAACGCGGCGTTCGCCTCCCTCGGCCTGGACTGGGTGTACGTGGCGTTCCCGGTGGCCCCCGAGCGGGTCGTGGAGGGCGTGCGCGGCCTGGCGGCCGCCGGCGTGGGTGGCCTCAACGTGACCATCCCCCACAAGCAGGCGGTGCTGGAGGCCTGCTCCGCCGTGAGCCCCGCCGTTGAGGCGATCGGCGCCGCGAACACCCTGGTGCCCGACGGGGACGGCGGGTGGCGGGCCGACAACACCGACGCGCCCGGGTTCCTGCGCGCCCTCGACGAGGCCGCGCCCATGGACCTCCGGGGCAGGACCGCCCTGCTGATCGGCGCCGGCGGCGCCGCGCGCGCCGTGGCCTTCGGGCTGCGCTCCCGGGGCGCGAACCTGCTGGTGGCCAACCGCACCGCCGCGAAGGCCGCCGAGCTGGGCACGCCGGTGGGGTTCACCCGCCCGGAGCTGGAGGAGGCCGCAGGGACCGCGGACCTGGTGGTGAACTGCACCAGCCTGGGCCTGCACGGTGACGAGGTACCGCCCGAGCTGCCCATGGACGCCCTGGCGGACGGCCGGGTGGTGGCGGACGTGGTCTACCGCGGCACCGGGACCCCCTGGCTGCACGCCGCGCAGGGGCGCGGTGCCCGGTGCGTGGACGGCCTCGGGATGCTGCTCCACCAGGGGGCCGCGGCCTTCGTGCAGTGGACGGGCGTCGAGCCCCCGGTCGAGGTGATGCGGACGGCCCTGCGGGGCTGACCAGCGTCGGGCGGTGAACGTCCGGGCCACGTCATCCCGGTCCGGACCGCACCCGGCACCCGGATGTGTGGCGCGCACGACGGGCCGGGGATGCGCTCGATCCGGGCCGGGCACGGTGCGGGTCAGCGACGCGCCCGATGGCGGCCCCGTCGCGCCACCGATGCCGGTGGCGGCGGCTGTGGCGGACGCTTGGGCCATGCATGTCCTGGTCGTCTACGCGCATCACAGCCCCACCTCGTTCTGCCGCGCGCTGCTGGAGCAGGTCGAGCTGGGCCTCGCCGAGGCCGGTCACACCCATGAGGTGATCGACCTTCACGCCGAGGGGTTCGACCCCGTGTTCCGGGATGCGGACCAGGCCGCCTTCATCCATCACACGACCCCGCCCGAGCTGCTGGAACGGGATGTGCTGGAGGCCGTGCTCGTGGGTTCCGCGCGTGACCCGGTGCGTCGGTTCCTGCGGCGGCGGTGGGCGCGTGGCCGGAGCCGCGAGGAGCTGGTGTCGGTGTTCGAACAGCACCGCCCCGCCGACGTGGCGGCCCACCAGGAGCGCGTCGCCCGCGCCGACGGCCTGATCTTCGTTGCGCCCGTGTTCTGGATGGGCTTCCCGGCGATCCTGAAGGGCTGGTTCGAACGGGTCTTCGCGTACGGGTTCGCCTACACGCTCGAACCGCGGGGATGGCGGGGAGACCTGGAGGGCCGGGTTCCGCTCCTCACCCAGTCGAAGGCGCTGGTGCTGACGCCGACGTTCTTCACCGAGGCCGAATACGACTCGGGCTGGCGGGACGCGATGGACACGGTGGTGTGCGATTGGGGCCTGAAGATGGCCGGGGTCCAGCAGGCCGAGCACGTCTACTTCTACGCGGTGCTGGCCGCCGGCGAGGCGGGCAGGGCCGGCTACCTGGAGCGCGCACGCGCGCTGGCCAGGGACTTCTGAAGCGGAGGGAGGTGCGCGATGTCACGGCTGACGTTGCATGAGGTGGGAACCCCCGGTGGCCCCTCACAGGCCGGGGTGCGCCAGGTGCGGGACCTCGGGCGGGTGCTGCTCGCGCTGGTGGTGATCGCCGTCGGGGGCCTCTACCTGCTCGAGGCCGGCGGCGCCCTGGACGCGGGCTCCACGATCGACGATTGGTGGCCGCTGCTGCTGGTCGCGGTGGGGCTCGTCCAGTTCGCGGAGCGTTCGCACGGATCCGTCGAACCGGTGCTGTGGATCGCCGCCGGGGTGGTCCTGCTGGGCTTCTCGACGGACGTGCTGGGCGAGGACGCATGGAGTTGGGTGTGGCCGGCCGCGCTGGTGGTGGCGGGTGGCTACGTGCTGCTGAAGTGGGCCGGGCTGGCCTCGCGCGCCCATCCCCGCACGAGCGGGAACGCGCTGGTGGCGTCCGGGATCCTGGGCGGTCACACGGTGATCAGCACCTCGCCGGCGTTCGAGGGCGCGTCGCTGACCGCGGTGCTCGGGGGAGTGGACCTCGACCTGCGGCAGGCGCGGCTCGCCGCGGCGGGCGCCACCCTCACCGCGACGGCGGTCCTCGGGGGCATCGAGATCCTGGTCCCGCCGGACTGGAGGGTGTCGGTGAGCGGGACGCCGATCCTGGGCGGCATCGAGGACGCCCGCGATCAGCGGGCCGAGGGGGCGGATGAGGCCGCGCCGGTGCTGAGCATCGACGCCATGGCGATCCTCGGCGGCGTGGAGATCCGGAACACCCCGAAGGGACGGTGAGCCGAAACGCCAGAACCGCACGAATAGAGGGACTGCCCACCCTGAAGGGGTAATCGGCTCGGGCGGGGAGGCCGATCTGCTGAGTACGGCGGACCTCGACCCCCCCTCCCGTGCCTGAGACCCCATCACGTGCCAATCCGGCGGCCCACCGGCCGCCAGAGTCCGGCGCTCCCCGGGTGCCCGCCCGGGGCCTCCGACGCCTCGGCGCCGCGCCGCCGTCGCCGGGCGCGGCGGCGCCGTCGTTGCGCGGCGAGCCGCTGCCCAACGTGCTGGTGCGGCTCGGGTTCGTCGACCCCGTGGTGATCCGGTCCGTGATCGAGACCCACCGGCCGCCCGACGGGACGCGGCTGGGGCAGCTGCTGGTGGAGCACGGGCACCTCACGCGGGAGCAGCTCACCCACGCCACCGCCGTCCGCACCGGGACCGAGGTGTACGACCCCTCGGTCCCGCCGGACCCGGCGGTGCTGGAGCTGGTGGACGAGCGCACCGCCCGGCGGTACGAGGCGATGCCGGTGCTGCAGGACCCCGACGGCACGCTCGTGGTGGCGATGGCGGACCCCGCCAACGTGTTCGCCCTCGACGACCTCCGGATCCTCACCCGGCGCAACATCCGCCCGGTGCTGGCCCGCCCCGAGCAGGTGCACCACCTCATCGCCCAGGCGGCCCGCCTGGACCGTGTGGTGGCGGAGGTGGTGGACGGCAGCGACATGCCCGAGATGCCGGGCGAGGCGACCCTCGAGGACATCGCCGCGGAATCGGCGGATGACGCGCCGGTGGTGCGACTGGTGAACTCGATCATCGCCCGCGGGGTGGAGGACGGGGCGTCCGACATCCACTTCGAGCCGCAGGCGAAGGAGATGGTGGTGCGGTTCCGCGTGGACGGGGTGCTGCGCACCGTGACCACGGTTCCGCAGCGGTTCGCCAACGGCGTGGCGAGCCGCATCAAGATCATGTCCGACCTCGACATCGCCGAGCGCCGCGCGCCGCAGGACGGCCGCGTGGGGCTCAACGTGGCGGGCAGGAACCTCGACCTGCGCGTCGCCACGCTGCCCACCGTGTACGGCGAGAAGATCGTCATCCGGATCCTCGACCGGCGGAACGTGGTGATGGACCTCCGCGACCTGGGCTTCGCCCCGGACGTGCTCGCGAACTTCGAGGAGTGCTATCGGCGCCCGCACGGGGCGGTGCTGGTGACCGGCCCCACCGGGTCCGGCAAGTCGACGACCCTGTACGGGACGCTGCACCAGCTGAACTCCGCCGACAAGAACATCATCACGGTGGAGGACCCGGTCGAGTACCGCCTGCAGGGCGTGAACCAGGTGCAGGTCAACCCGAAGGCCGGGCTCAGCTTCGCGGCCGGCCTGCGCTCGATCCTGCGGTGCGACCCGGACGTGGTGATGATCGGCGAGGTCCGCGACCGGGAGACCGCCAAGATCGCGGTCGAGTCGGCGCTCACGGGCCACCTGGTGCTCGCCACGCTGCACACCAACGACGCGGCGGGAGCCCTGTCGCGCCTGTCGGAGATGGGGGTGGAGTCGTTCCTGTCGGCGAGCGCGGTCACCGGCATCCTGGCCCAGCGGCTGGCCCGCCGGCTGTGCGTCCACTGCCGTGAGCCGCACATGGTCCCCACGCAGGTGCTGCGCGACATGGTGGACGCCGATCGCCTGCCGGAGGCCCTGCCGGACCGCATGCAGGTGTACCGGCCGGTGGGGTGCGAGCGGTGCTCGGGCAGCGGCTACAAGGGGCGCATGGGGGTGTACGAGATGCTGGTGGTCTCGGAGGCCATCGCCACCCTCATCGTGGAGGGCGCCTCCACCGACGAGATCACCAAGCAGGCCCAGCGGGAGGGGATGCGCACGCTCCGCGAGGACGGCCTGATGAAGGTGATGCGCGGTGAGACCAGCATCGAGGAGCTCGCCCGCGCGGTGGGGTGACGGGCGGGGCGCTTGAGGGGCGCATGCCGCGCGCCGATAGCCCAATCAGGACCGGAGCGTCCTTTGACCCCCCGTGCGCCATGGAGAAGGTGCCGATGATCGATTTCGCAGAGCTGGTCACGACCGTTCTCACGAGCGGAGCCAGCGACCTGCATCTCTCGGTGGGCGCGCCCCCGGTGATGCGCCGGAGCGGTGAGCTGGTGCCCATCGGGAACCACGTCATGACCGCGCAGGACACCCGTGACGTGATCTACGGGATCCTCACGCAGGAGCAGCGGCAGCGCCTGGAGACCAACCTGGAGATCGACTTCTCCTACCAGATCCCCAATCGCGCGCGGTTCCGCGTGAACGCCTACTACCAGCGCGCGGCGATGGGTGCCGCGTTCCGTGTGGTGCCGAGCGAGCTGAAGTCCCTCGACGAACTGAACCTGCCGGGGTCGATCCGGGAGTGGACCACCAAGCCGCGCGGCCTGGTGCTGGTGACCGGGCCCACGGGATCCGGCAAGTCCACGACGCTCGCGGCCCTCATCGACGACATCAACTCGAACCGGTCCTGCCACATCATCACCATCGAGGACCCCATCGAGTTCCTGCACAAGCACAAGCGCTCGCTCATCAACCAGCGCGAGCTCGGCGGGGACACGCACTCGTTCGGCAACGCCCTGCGCAGCGCGCTGCGTCAGGACCCGGACGTGATCCTGGTGGGTGAGATGCGTGACCTGGAGACCATCCAGATCGCCCTCACCGCCGCCGAGACCGGCCACCTGGTGTTCGGCACGCTGCACACCTCCGACGCGCCGCAGACCGTGGACCGTGTCATCGACGTGTTCCCGCCCCACCAGCAGGAGCAGGTGCGCATCATGCTCGCGAACGCCCTGCAGGGCGTGTGCTGTCAGCAGCTGCTGCCGACGGTGCACGGGAGCCGGGTGGTGTCGGTGGAGGTCCTCATGGCCACGCCGGCTGTGCGGAACCTCATCCGTGAGGGCAAGACCCACCAGATCTACTCGATGCTCCAGACCGGGTCGCAGCACGGGATGATCTCGATGGACGCCTCGCTTGCGAACCTGGTGCGCCAGGGCGTGATCACCAAGCACCTGGCCCTCGAGCGCGCGTCGAGCCCGGGCGAGCTGAAGCGCCTGCTCGAGGGCGGCGCCCCCGGCAGCATCACCGAGCGGAAGGCGGCCTAGCCCGTGAGCTCCGCGTCGCTGTTCACGTACAAGGCGCTCGACCGATCCGGGGCGACCACGGTCGGGGAGATGCAGGGCGAGAGCAAGGCGCAGGTCGCCGCGCAGCTGCGGCTCCGCGGGCTCACCGTGGTGGACGTGGCCCCGAAGTCCTCGCCGATGACGGTGGAGGACATCCTCGACCGGTACAAGAAGGTCAAGCCGGCCGAGATGACGGTGCTGGCCCGGCAGCTGGCGACCATGGTGTCGTCAGGCCTGTCGCTGCTGCGCGCCCTCTACGTGCTGGAGGACCAGACCCAGAACAAGAAGCTGAAGACCGCGATCGGCGAGATCCGGTCCGATGTCGAGGCCGGCCTGTCGCTGAGCCAGGCGATGGCCAAGCACCCCAAGATCTTCAACGACCTCTTCGTCTCGATGGTCCAGGCCGGTGAGACCGGCGGTAACCTCGAGGAGGTGCTGGAGCGCGTCGCGATCCAGCTGGAGAAGGACGACTCCCTGCGCCGCACGGTGCGCTCGGCGATGGTCTACCCGTCGCTGATCGCCGGGTTCGCGGTGCTCGTGCTGGTCGCGATGGTGGCGTTCCTCATCCCGATCTTCGCGAAGATGTTCAAGGACCTGGGCGGCGAGCTCCCGCCGCTCACGAAGTTCATGATCACGCTGTCGGACCTCATGCGCGGGTACTGGTACCTGCTCATCTTCGTGCCGCCGGTGCTGCTGTGGGCGTTCCGGAAGTGGAAGGCCACCGACCGCGGCCAGTACCGGTGGGACACGATCAAGCTGCGGTTCCCGATGAAGATCGGCGACATCGTCCGCAAGATCGCGGTCGCCCGGTTCGCCCGTACCCTGGGCACCCTCACCGCCTCCGGCGTGCCGATCCTCCAAGCCCTGGAGATCACGGCCAAGACCGCCGGCAACCGCGTGGTGTCGGACCCCATGAAGGAGGTCGCCGAGCGCGTCCGCGAGGGGCAGCCGCTGGCCACCCCGCTCGCCAAGACCGGCGTCTTCCCGATCATGGTCACCCAGATGCTGGCGGTGGGTGAGGAGACCGGGTCCATGGACCAGATGCTCCACAAGCTCGCCGACTTCTACGACGACGAGATCGCCGCCAAGCTGAAGGCCATCACCTCGATCATCGAGCCGCTCATGATGATCATGGTGGGCGTGATCGTGGGTGTCGTGGTGGTCTCCATGTACCTGCCGATGTTCAAGATCTTCGAGCTGGTGCAGTAGCGCGCGACTGCAGGTCGGCGTGCAGACGGTGATGTGAGCGCCTGACGGTGCCCGCCCCAATCGGGGTGGGCACTCGGCGTTCGAGGGCACCCGCGTCGCCCGGACATCAGGCGGGAGGGCGAGTCCCAAGCGCGGATGAACGTCGGGTGCAGAGGACCATCCCGGTGCCGTAGTCGAGCTCCGCGACCATCAGCGAAGGGTCGCCGAGGAGCCGCTGACGGACGGCCTGGATTGCCGGCCACACCGCTCGATGCACCGGGTTGTCAGGCTGCTCGAACATGTCGTCGACGAGCAGTTGGCCGCCTGGGGCAAGAGCGGCCAGGGTGAGGTCCAGCCCTTCGGTCTTGCCTCCCTGGGCGTCGGCGAAGATCAGATCGAACTGACCGAGCGTCGGCAGGAGTTGCAGGGCGTCTCCGACGTGGAGCGTGACCCAGGCGGGCCAGTCTGCGGTCGCCGACACGCCGGCGGCCGCCGTGTCCATCTCCACGGAGTGCACCGCGACGTCGGCACGCTCGTCGAGTCCCGCCACGATCCACGCCAGGCCGAGCCCAACGCCGGTGCCGAGCTCCAGGATGCGGCCACCGGGAGGGATGGCGGCCGCGAGGACCGACAGCAGCCTTCCCGCGTGAGGGTCGCAGGACATGGCGAAGCCAGCGTGAGCAGCCCGATCCTCGGCTGAGGAGACGACCGGTGGGTGTGCCATGGCCGCAACCCTGCCAGACGTCCACCCGAATACGAGCCAATTTGACGACATACGGTTGCGCGCGCGCTACCGTGGGTCCATGCGTTCCGACCGGATCTATTGGGTCCCTGCCGCGTTTTCGCTGGCCGCGATCGGCGTGATGGCCGCCTACGTCCGCCCGAACCCGACACTGGAAGCCGGCACTCTCGCCTGGTGGGTGCCCCTCGCCTGGTTCATCGCTGCCCTGGCGATTGCGGGCGTGGTCTGGATCGCGAAGGTCCGTGTGGCACGCGTCGCCATCTCCGTCGTGCTGCTGCCGTTCTGCGTCCTGCTCGCGATGCTCGGCGGGATCATCTTCCTGCCGGCGGTCCTCGCACTCCTGGGGGCCGCGATCCTTGCCCCCGGCCGACCCCTGATCGTCACCGAGCGACCCGCGATGCCTGGACCCTGGACGCCGCGCGCCTGACTAGCGCCGTCGCAATCGTCGGCGGGATCCTCATTTTGACCGCGGTCGTGTTCGCCTTCCCGGCCCTGGTTCGGATCACCGGCCGGCGAGAATGGGCTCACAGGGACCGCTGAGGGTCGCCACCTCTCCTCCCCGTTCTAATTCGGTGAGGTCAGCTCCAGCAGGCTGCTGACCACGACGTGTGCGCCGGCGTCTTCCAGCGCCGGTACGGAGTGGGCTCCCGTCAGGACTCCGACGGCGATCGCGCCGGCACCCCTCGCAGCGACCATGTCGAGCGGGTGGTCT
>LNFM01011279.1_pt1 | contig 28796 bp, 27 predicted proteins | sample 596031 | NCBI WGS metagenome assembly LNFM01 (sample SAMN04254537, study PRJNA301005) | activated carbon metagenome | isolation source: dual media filters at the Ann Arbor, Michigan drinking water treatment plant | place: USA: Ann Arbor
TGACGGAGAAGCTGTTGTTTGCCATCGATCGACGGGAGCCTGAAGTCGAGCTGGATGTCGAAGTGCTGGAGGTCAATCGCACGAAGAGCATGAAGTATGGGATCAACTTTGCCAAGCAAGCCGGGTTTGGCATCAGGCCCGCGACCGGGACCGGCGGAATTTCGACTGCCCCGACTCTCTTTACCTTGGAGCAGCTGACTGCGCTGAGCCCCCAGAGCTATCTGTTCACAATCCCGGCCAGCATGCTCACCGACTTCTTCAAGCAACAGTCCGATGCCAAGACCCTCGCGTCCCCCAAGCTGCGGGTGCTCAACAATCGATCCGCCTCGATCAATGTAGGGGATAAGCAGCCGATTCTCTTATCGACCACCAATGTATTACCGGGGCAGGCGGCGACCGGCGCCATTCCGACCACATCGACCGTCACCTCAATCGAGTTTAAGGATGTGGGAGTCAAGCTGACGGTGGAACCATCGATCAACGCATTGGACGAAATTGCGATGAAGCTGAAGATCGAAGTGACCAGGCTCGGTGATCAGGTCATTTTGCAAGCCAGCCCGGAGATCAAACAGTTCAAGTTCGGGACGCGCATGGCGGAGACGTTCTTGATGATGAGAGATGACGAGACGGTGGTGCTCGCGGGGCTGATTCAGGGCGAAGACCGGAAGAATCGGTCGAGCGTGCCGTTGCTGGGGGATATTCCCTATCTGGGCGAGCTTCTCTCGGCGACGACGGTGGATCGGGTTGAAACTGAGGTGGTCCTGACCATTACGCCACGCGTCGTCCGCAGTCTGACCACGCCGCCGATCGCGGATCAGGCTTTTTGGTCTGGCACCGATCAAAATTATGCCACCACGCAGCTCTTTCCACCTCACGCACGGACTGTCTCACAGACGACACCGGCAGGCGTTGCCATGACCGGCTCGAGTGGGCCGCCGGCAGCGCCGTCTGGATCGGTCGGCACAGCTGAGACAAAAGTTCCTTTGCCGATTGTTCCGGCGCCGAGCGCGCTGCAAACTGGTCCACCACGCGCTTCGAGTGGAGCTTCGGGCTCTTCGCCGTCACCTGATCTTGTCGCGCACGGCCCCGGGCTCTTCACCTTGACCCCGTCCGATCTTTCCGCTGCGGTCGGGCAGGAGTTTCGCGTGGATCTTTCAACCTCGGCATCTGAGACCGTGCAGGAGTCGTTGGTGACCGTGTCCTACGACCCCACGCAGGTTGAGTTTCGGCGTGTGGGGCCGGGTGCTGCAGCCATCTCCGCCCGTGCCACGGACGGGCAGCTGATGCTCACGGTACGGAGACAGGGGACGGGAGGCACAGGGGACAGTGTTCTCGCCATGCTGTTCTTCCAGGCCAAAGCAAAAGGCGACGCGACGTTGACGATGGAGACCGTGCCAGGCGAGGCGGGGCCGCCGCCTCGCACTGAACGGGCCGTGATCCATGTGCAGTAGGGGTTAAGAATATATGGGCATGTCTGACTTGTCAGGTCTCCGGTTTATGAAGCATGCCGGCGGCTTCACCTTGCTGGAACTCATGACTGCGGTGACCATCGTGGGGATTTTGACGACCTTGGCCATGCCGAACTACGAGCTGAGCATCAAGAAATCTCGGGAGGGGGCGCTCAAGCAAGCACTCTTTGTTCTGCGAGACGTGATCGATCAATATCGCGCGGATCAAGGCAAGTATCCTCAAGCGTTGACGGATCTCGTCGCTGCGGGATATCTCCGATCCCTGCCGGCCGATCCCATCACTCGTTCCAGCCAGACGTGGCAGGAAATCCCGGATTCCACTGAAAGTGGGATCTCAGATGTGCACAGCGGGAGTCCACTTGTGTCGATCTCGGACGGTAAATCCTATAACGAATGGTAGGCATGGATACCCAGGGGCGGCGATTGGGATTGTCTCTGTTACTCGTCGGTCTCATGCTCCAGTCCGGAGGATGTGCCGGCTCTCCCGATATCTCCGTCAGAAGCGCGGCGGATGAGGTACGTCGCGCGACGCAGGCCATGCGGGAGCGAGAACAGGAGCTTGCCGCTGTCCGCGCCGACATGGCCTCGACCCGGATCGCTGCGGCGAAACAAGAGGCGGAGTTACACGAGTTGCGGACCACGGTGATGCAACTGCGGCAGGAGAGCGGTGAGTCGCATCAGGCTCTGCTGGAAGCCAAGCGAATGATCCAGACTCGGGATGCTGAAGTCGTTGCAATGAAGGCGGAGCGTGACCAGTTCGCGCAAGCGTCCGTTCATTCGGAGGTGAAAGACCGTCAATTTACGGCACTGCAAGAAGCAGTGGCATCGTTGAATCAGGAACTTGCTGCAGTCAAGTCCACGATGGCGTTCGTCACGCACACGCCGGCTGGCGCAACCTCGTGGCATACCGATGCCGTCGCCAAGGCGAAGACGGGCGACCCGTCGATGAATCAGTCCGCGCCGTTTGCCGGATCGCCCCGGGACATAACAGGCCGAATGATCCCGGCGGTTCATGTCCTACGGGAAGAAGCGGTGCAGTCGAAGCCGGTATGGGTTACCGTGCAACAGGGTGAGAGCTGGTGGAGCTTGGCCCGCAAATATCGCACGACTGTGAATGCGTTGCGGGCGGTGAATGGCCGTGTCGGTAATCACGTGAACGTGGGAGAAGAAATCCGGTTGCCATAATGTTGTGATCGAAGACGAAAAGTCCAATAGCAGATGTTTCCAATGGAATCATTGACTGCCATCCTGCGTCGCCGTGGTGTTGTGACACTTGATCAGGCGGACGCTCTCGACCAACAGGCCCAGGGGTCTGCACGAGTCCTCGCCCGTCTGATCGTCGACGAGGGGCTGCTCTCAGAATCCGGTCTCGCCGAAGTCCTCGCCGAACGGGCGGGCTTGCCGTATCGTCCACTCGATGGGTATCGCGTTGAATTCGATGCGTATCCCGCCATTCCGGTGGACTGGATGCGACAGCATGGGTTCGTGCCGCTGGAGGAGCGTGACGGCATGCTGACCATTGCGGTGTCGGACCCGACGGACCTCAAGACGTTGGACCTGCTTGACCGATTGCTCGATCGAGAACTGTCGCTCTGCGTGGCTCCTCGGGACGCGATTGCCGAGGCGCTCAAGGAAAGTGAACGGAGCAGCCAAGTAGTTGCCCGTGTCACCGACGAGTTCCGGCCTGTTTTGATCCACGAGAATGAGCAGGGCGAAGAAGTCCTGTCGCACGAAAAGATCAGCCAGGATCAGAGCCCGATCGTCAGGCTTGTGGATACCATTGTATTGAATGCGCTCATGAAACGGGCCAGTGACATCCACATCGAACCGGCCGATGGTGTGACGGATGTGCGGTACCGAATCGATGGCGTCCTGTATCCGGCGATGGAGCCGCTCGATCTCCGGTTTCACAATCCCCTGGTCTCCCGCATCAAGGTGATGTCGGAGTTGGATATCGCCGAGCGGCGAGTGCCGCAGGACGGACGCTTCAAGCTGCGGATTGACACGCGCACGATTGATTTCCGCGTATCGATCATTCCCAGTGCCTACGGAGAGTCGGTGGTCGTTCGCATCCTGGCGAAGGAAGAATTCAGTTCCGGCCACAAGGGACTGCATCTGGATTCCTTGGGGTTGAAACAAGAAGATTTGGCACGATTCCGACGGGCGATCACGGCGTCCTATGGCATGGTCCTCGTGACTGGACCGACCGGGAGCGGCAAGACGACGACGCTCTATGCGGCACTCAATGAGGTGAATACGAAGGAAGATAAGGTCATCACCATCGAAGACCCGGTCGAGTATCAGCTCAAGGGAGTGGTACAGATTTCGGTGAATGAGAAGAAGGGGTTTACCTTCGCCCGCGGGCTTCGATCTATCTTGCGTCACGATCCGGACAAGATCATGGTGGGCGAAATCCGCGACGCTGAGACAGCGCAGATCGCCATCCAGTCGGCCCTCACGGGCCACTTGGTCTTTTCGACCGTACACGCCAACAACGCGTTCGACGTCATCGGCCGATTCGTCAATATGGGCATTGAGCCCTACAACTTTGTCTCCTCGTTGAACTGCATCATGGCTCAGCGTCTTGTGCGGAAGTCCCGATCTCAGTCAGCCCAGCGTCGTGTGAGCAGTCCGGATTTGCCACGGCACTGTTCGCGGATCGGGTGCTCTATGGCGAAAAGGGCTGCGTGGATTGCCATGGACTTGGCTTTCGGGGGCGCCATGCCATCACGGAGTTTCTCCCTGTCACGGATCGGATCAAGGATCTCATCCTCGAGAAGAAGCCCCCGTCCGAGATCCGTCAGGCCGCCATCGATGCCGGGATGACGAGTCTTCGCGATGCCGGCATCGCCAAGATTCTGGCGGGGGAGACGACGATGAAAGAAGTCAACCGGATGACGTTCTTGGGGTGAGACCCGATGTTCTCCTTCTTTCCCATCCATCGACCCAGACTTGGGATCAGCTTCTGTGCCCAGGCGCTGGAACTAGTTGAGGTGCGCCGACGCTGGCGCCGAGTGCCGATCGTCACGCGCCTGGCCGGCCGATCGTTGCCCGCCGGGCTCCTGGCTCCGTCGGCCGCCGCACCGAATATGGCCGATCCGGCCGCTGTGGCCAAAGAACTGAGTGCGCTTCTCCATGGGGTGCGCAATCGAGCGGTGGCCGTCGATCTCCCTATGGCCTGCGGCATCCCGGCGCTCTGTCACTTTGAGACGTTTCCACATGTGCATGCCGAACAAGAATCCCTGCTTCGCTGGCGTCTGCGCCAAGACGAACATCTCACGGCTCCTGATCTCATGCTTCGCTGGCATACGTTTCCAGCCACCGATCCGCACTCGACTGGGGTCTCTGTCTTGGTGGTGGCCATTCGGAAAAGCATCCTCGATCAGTATCATCAGGTCTGTGAGGCCGCCAATCTCATTCCAGTGTCGATGGGGTTTTCCACTTTCCATCTTCTGAATCTTGCGCAGTCGGCTTTTCCCACATCAGCCGAAGTCTATGTCGCGCATCGGACCGCCGAGGCGTTGATCGTGATCGCTTTTTGTCAGGGCCGTCCAGTTGGGCTTCGAGTGAAACCCACCAGGCGTATACGCGTCGAAGTGAAGATGGAACTGCTCCAGACGTTGCGGTATTTCACGCAAGATGATCCGTATCAGGATCGTGGCACGGCCCGCACGACGCCGCTCTATCTCGTCGAAGAAGGAGCTTCCGCTGCAGCGCACGATCAGCCGGAGGTCTGGACGGTGTCCGAACAGCCCTTATGGGCCGTGCCGGTCCTGCGGGCCAATTGGACGACAGCACCGATTGAAAATACGGTCGCTGTTCCCGACCACTTTTCCTTCGGTGCGCTCGCCTGCGTGCTGGCGTCATGAGGATCCCATGAATTTTTCCACGGTTAGGCTACGTTCACCGGTGCGGTCGGGCATCCCGCCGATCCCGCTCTCTGTTGCGCCAAACACAATTCGTGTGATGCGTGGGGTCCAATGGGGGTTGTCGGGTCTCCTGATTTGCGCGGGTCTGCTTGCCGGCTGGATGTGCTCGCAGAAGCGCACCCTCGAAGAGGAGACGACCCGCTATGCCGTAGCTGCTGAGAGAACTCACACGCTCAATCAGCAGCTCACGGCGCAACTCGAACGGGATCAGCTGACTCTCTCGGCCTCACGGATGGCGGCGATCCAGCAGGAGGTGCGTTTTGTCAATCAGCTGGCGGAGAAGCGCGGCTTCTCGTGGACACAGTTGTTGGCTGATCTGGAAGAGGCGCTGCCGGCCGGCATCTCTGTTCACAAAATTCACCGGGATGTGAAAGCCTCTACCATCACGATCGACGGCCACGCGACAGGCATGACGACGTTGCAGGTGCTCATGACGACGTTGCAAGCGCGCCAAGCCTTTCAGCAGCCGGTCCTCCATCATCACCAACTCATTGATGCGCAGCAGACTGAGGGAGGAGGGGAACGTGAGGCTACGGGTGTGGAATTCTCCGTGACCGTACAGTATCGCGGGATTGGAGAAAAGGGTCGCAGAAATGCCGTTTCCTAACCTGACGATCGGCCATGTCCCTAAGGCTGCGGTACAGAGGCTTCTGCCGCTGGCGGTGCTGACCGGCTTGTCCGTGGTGGGTGTGGCGTTGAGCTATGTCTATGGCTTGAAACCGGCTGAAGAACAGTTGCGCGTCGTCGAGCAGGTCTATCAGACTGCCAAGCAAGTCCAGGCTGATTTACAGAGGACGAAAGTCAAGCAGATTCGGGCGCAAGCCGCTCAGCGGCAGTTGGACACTGTGCGGCAGGCCCTGCCGACCCAGGAGGAATTCACGTCGCTGGCGCTTGCCCTGTCGGAATTGGCCAAGCGCGAACAGGTGAGGATCCCTGGAATGAGCTATGACATCGATAAGCCTGAGGGCACTCAACCGGCAAAGGCGACCATTACCTTCAAAGCCACGGGAGACTATGCAGCGATCTATCGGTTTCTGTCTCGACTGGAAACCGCCGAGTCCTACCTCGTCATCGAAAGCCTGGATGTCGCGAGTGAACAGAAACGAGATGCGGCCGCAGCCCGGGTCGGTGTGAACATTAAGGTCGCGACCTATTTACGACGCGAGGCAGTATGATTGGTGTCAATCGCCCAACTCCCTGGATGAAATGGGTGGGACTCGGCGGTCTCATTGCGGTCTGGCTGGTCGTATTGTACGTCAACGTCATCGCGGTACCTATGCCGCCAGAAGTGCCATTGAAATACAAGTCCGGGCAACCGGCTCCGGCCGCGAGGCCGACCGACCTCGTTGACGTGTGGAAAGTGCATTCACTGCAGACCCAGGCCCGTGAACTCCCTGGCGCGCCCAGGAAAAATATCTTTGCAGCCACGGTCATAACACGACCGCCGAGCTTCCAAGCAAAGGCCGCTGCACTGAAAAAGCAACAGGCCCTCGCCGCCGCATCGGCCATCGCACCGCCAGTTCCCGCAACACCGCCGCCTCCCTCACCGGAAGAACTCGCTCAGCAGCAGGACATGCTACGGCAGCAGCAACTCCGGGAACAGATGGCTCAGTACCGCTATCTCGGCTATGTCAATCAGAATGGGGAACAGAAGGCGTTCTTGGGGAAAGGACGGGAGATCCATATCCTTCGCCAGGGGGACATGCTGGATGGAAGATTTGTGGTGGTGTCGATTGAACCAACAGCAGTGAAGATCACGGAATCTGCCTCCAGGCTAGAGACTATTCTCACGCTCAGAAAAGAAGGCGCGTCGTCTTCGGGAACCTGACTAGCAGGAGATTGCTCGCTCTGCCTTCCGCCGGATACGGATTCAGCCGCCGTCTGAACCGCTACATTCACAAACGGAAAAGTCGATTGCGGGATGACACGATGAGATTGAAATCTTCATCCTCAACTCCGAGAAGATGAGAGAGTGGTGCCGAGGGACAGAATCGAACTGTCGACACCAGCCTTTTCATAACGTCGCCACAATGAACAGAAACGACAGCTTGTTACGAAAAGACGATTCAACAAGTGACACGTATGGTCATGGCATATCGGGCAGTTCCAGAGACGGGTGCCACTGCTGGCATGTGGGTGCAGTACTACAGCTCCGACGCGTTTCGAGCCTCGCTGACTATTCGATCCCGCTGGAATTAGGAGAGGTTCTTAGCCCGCATTATTCATGACAGTTCGTCGCGAAATCGCCAAGCCGCGTCGTGAGACCGGCGCGCGGAGCCCGGAGGACCTGAGGCGTACTCGTGCGAGGGGCGAGCCCGCCGGCCGCCGGCTTGTCGGAACAGCGGATCGGCGATTGCAGCAGAAGTGTTCATGAATAATGCGGGTTAGGCCTTGATGGGTTGAATGCAGCGCTGCTCTCCCCGTACTACCGCCTCCGTCCTCCCGGTGAGTTTCGTATGATTGTAGAGGGCGTCGTCCGCCGGTTTCGCAGCCCGTTACTTCTTCGGTAGCCTTGCCTGGTCAAACCCCCCTTCGCATGTTCTCTCCCTGCGTCAGTCCGGTTTTAAGTGACTAATTCTTAATTATCTGGAATCGCACCGCCCATGAGCATAGGGGGCTCCCCAGGTGCGTGCATTTTTGGAGTGAGATAATTTATGCGAAAGTCGCTGAGCAATTGAATAGCCATCACTTGGCCAAGGAGTGTCGCCGCGGGTAACAACAATTCCATCAGCGTGGCGACCTAGGAGACATACCAGTTACGTTTGCCTGCTGGGCCTGACAGAGTGTGCGTCCATTTCCTAATACATTTTCCACAGGAGGATCTCATGCCAACTATGTCCAATCCCGTTCTCACAATGCTGAAAGCCGACCACAAGAAAGTGAACGCTCTGTTTGCTGAATACAGAGAGGCGTCTGCACGAAAGCAACAAGACATTGCCCAGGCGGTAATTCAGGAGTTAGAGATTCATGCCGGTTTAGAAGAAGAGCTCATCTATCCCGCGATCCGAGAAGGCATCGATGACGACGAGCTCATGAATGAAGCCAATGAAGAGCACCATCTCGTACATGTGCTTATTGCTGAATTGAAAAAACTCAAGCCAAACGATGACACGTTTAAAGCCAAATTCACCGTACTGGGCGAGCTGGTGAAACATCACGTGAAGGAAGAAGAAGGGGAGATGTTTCCTCAGGCCCAGAAGGCTGAAATCGATTGGGAGGAGCTCCATGCGGAGGTTATGGAGCGAAAAGAGCAACTCATGGCTGCCTGATTCGACAAAAGTTCATCTCTGCCACAAGAAACGAGGGAAACCATGCTATTGAATGGTCGTATTACGCGTAGTGAATCGCCGGACATCCGCTTTGCCGGCCTTCCACTGAGCCTCCTTCTTGTGGCGGCCCTCGCGGCCCCGTCTCTGTCGGCAGGCGGTGAGAAGAAGGCCGATATGGCTCCTCAGGACGCAAAAGAGCCCGGGGTGGCGCAAGGCGAGTATCTTACGACAAATCAAGGGATGCGCGTGGCTGACGATGACAATTCTCTCAAGGGAGGAACGCGCGGCCCCACGTTACTAGAAGACTTCTATTTGCGGGAAAAGATCACGCATTTTGATCACGAACGGATGCCGGAGCGGGTAGTGCACCCGCGAGGCTCAGGCGCGCACGGGTATTTTCAGGTGTACAAACCGTTGACCCGTTACAGCCAGGCCGCAGTTTTTCGTGACCCTTCGATTAAAACACCTGTCTTTGTGCGTTTCTCGCTCGTGAATGGCAATCTGGGCACCGCGGATACAGCGCGAGATGCCCGGGGATTCGCCACAAAGTTTTATACCACCGAAGGCATCTGGGATCTGGTGGGCAATAACATTCCGGTCTTCTTCATTCAGGACGCCATGAAGTTTCCCGATCTGGTTCATGCGTTCAAGCCCGAGCCGCATAATGACATGCCTCAGGCATCGACAGCTCACAATAACTTCTGGGATTTTATCTCCCTCACACCCGAATCTATGCACATGGTCATGTGGATCATGTCCGATCGAGCCCTTCCGCGCAGCTACCGCATGATGGACGGTTTCGGGGTCCACACCTTCCGGTTGGTGAATGCTGAAGGGAGGTCGACATTTGTGAAGTTCCACTGGAAGTCTCTGCTTGGCGTGCATTCGCTCGTGTGGGATGAAGCTCAGCAATTGGCGGGGAAAGACCCTGACTTTCATCGGCGTGATCTCTGGGAGGCGATCGAGAGTAAAGCCTATCCTGAATTTGAGCTGGCCCTTCAGCTCCTACCGGAAGAGGATGTGGACAAACTCGGCTTCGACATCCTCGACCCGACGAAGCTCTGGCCGGAGGATCAGATACCTCTCCAGCGGGTGGGGAAGCTCACACTCAACCGGAATCCGGACAATTTCTTTGCCGAGACCGAGCAGATTGCCTTTCACCCAGGGCATGTGGTGTCGGGGATCGATGTGAGTGAGGATCCCCTCTTGCAGGGCCGACTATTTTCCTATACGGACACTCAGTTAAACCGGTTCAGGACTCCGAACTTCTCGCAGCTTCCTATCAATCAACCCAAGTCCCCGGTTAATAATTTTCAGCAGGACGGCCCGATGCGCTTCGCTAATCGCCCGGGGCAGACTAACTACGCGCCCAACTCACTCGATGGAACACCACAGGAAGCGCCGGCGAAGAAGGAAGGCTATGTGCATTATCTTGCGCCGGTCAACGGGGTGAAGACCCGCGAGCGGAGTAAGACATTTAGCGATCACTACACGCAAGCAGGGCTGTTTTTCAATAGCCTGACGACGCCCGAACAGGAACATATCGGACAGGCACTCACCGTTGAACTCTCGAAAGTCTCGGACGCCAAGATCAAGAAGCTCATGCTTGAGCACCTGGCAAAAATTGATCAAGAGCTGGCAGCCAATGTCGCCGGCAAGCTCGGGATGCAGGCCCCTAAGGGCGCCGCGGCGGCGCGAGCGGGCAAGAGTAAGGGGTTGAGTCAGGAAGAAGGCCCGAAAGATTCCATCAAAAGCCGGAAAATCGCAATCCTGGCTGCAGATGGTGTCACGTCCGCTGATGTGAAGCGTATGGCGGCCAGCCTGAAAAAAGAAGGTGCGATCGCTGAAGTCATTGCAATGCGGCTCGGGGAGTTTTTAAAAGGCGATGTGAAAGTGGACAAGAGCTTCGCCACCGCGGACTCCATTATGTATGACGCGGTGTACGTGCCGGGAGGCAAAGAGAGTGTGACGGCTCTGCTCGGTGAGGAGAGCGCGCGTCATTTCGTGCGTCAAGCTTATGATCATGGGAAAGCCCTAGCCGCGAGCGGCGAAGGCGTGGACCTCCTCCACTCCGTAGGGGTCGGCGGGGCGCCGGGGGTCGTTCTGGATAAAGGGGGTAATGACGGGGTCAAATCCTTCATTGCCGCCATCGCTCAACATCGGCACTGGAATCGACCCAAGGTATCGAAATTCCATGGCCTAAACAATTGAGCAGTCCGTACCTGCAATAGCCAGAAGACAGCAATCATGGTGTTTCATCCCAGGGACAATCGTATCGGTATGGGGCCATCGGATCCTAACCAGAGACAGAGAGCGACCCCATGCGCATTTCCAGTCTTTGCCTGGAAGGCGAGGGGCCCGTCTAACTCGCGTTGGATCTTCGCGTCCTCTGCCCTGTGATGCGTACAAACCTCAGGACCCGATGGGTTGAGCTGCCCTGCTCGAAGGTCGGAATCTTCCCACTCATGTCATCGCTGTTTGCGCACCTGAGTCGCAATCGACTCCTTGGTCTCACCAGCGGCTGTGACAAGCGCCTGAAGGTCGTTGCGACAAAATGAGCCCCACTGCAGCACGCGCGGCTTATGAGAAGAGTGCACCCTGCCTGCTGATCCCCCCTGGAACCGGTTCGTAGTCACTCGGGATGGTGTTTCGTCCCGGTCATGACAGCCCGCGTACTCTTAAGCTTAGATGAGATAGACAATCTAGCAATACTAACGTTCCTAATATAGATCCACCGCCCTCGGGACAGATTTTCCAGATAGGCTAGGGATAGATCCAGCTACTTACATTTTGAAGGTCTGCCAGACTCACCCTCTAGGACAAGAGGTGAGGGAGAGATCACTCACTTACAGTATTTCAAGGAGCTGTATCGAATGATTTATCCACACAAGTGCGCGCAGTATGTTCTGACAATCGGGTTGGTATTGGCAGGGGGAGTAACGTGTTTTGCACAAACGGATGCTCCAAATCCCTCTCCTAAGGTGCTCGACAGGACTCAACAGATTGACCCCTCAGCCGACGAGCGGGTGAGACCTGACCGACCCCTTGCACAGGACAGAATTACTGAGCGGACGGTTGTCCAAGAACGTGTGGTGGAGCGGTACCGTGAAGGAGAAGTCTATGTGGGTGGATTCGGTGGCTGGACGTGGGGGCATGACTTTGATCATGTAGAGGGCACGGGCACGCTCAAGAGTCAGACGTTTGGGAGTCTGGGCCTGGGTGACTCGGTAGTCTATGGAGGCAAAATGGGATATTTCCTTCCAGGACGGCTTAACTGGCTGGGACTGGAAGCCGAAGGGTTCAATTCCACTCCTCATATCCAAGCCGGCTCGGGATTGCCTGGATCTCATTTACGCGTCACGACTTTGGCGTTCAACGTGATTGCCCGCACAAAACTCGGCTGCCGATTCAGTGAGCACGCCCGAGACATGCGGAATGACGGGCAAGGCTCATGGTCGTCTCTCGATGACAACACACGATGCCCCCTTCAGCTATACGCCGGCGTGGGCCCGGGCATTTTCTTCGCGGAGACCTCCAACCAGTTCGGACGCAGTAGTGACAACGCACGAGTGGGGCTCAATGCTCTGGGGGGAATAAAGTTTTTTGTTAACCGCCAGATGGCGGTATTCGCTGAATACAAATTTAATTATGCCCAGTTTGATTTTAATCAAGCGCAAGGTCAGACGGCAGGATTGACCGGGAATTACATGGCCAGCCATGTGGTAGGCGGACTGGCCTGGCACTTTTGACTCCGAGACAAAGGAGTCAAGAAGGAGTCACCATGGACTCGATCCGGAGCCGTAGACCGGTACTGGAGAGAGTGACTTCAAGTCAAACAGTGAAAAGTGAGAGAGGTTGTCATGAAGGGTAAATATGTATCCATCGCTCCGCTTTTAGCTCTAGCAGCCCTGGTAGCAATGGGTGCTCCGGATGCGCAGGCTGATGCCGTGCACTCGGAAGAAATCACGCCCATTCGAGCCGGCCAAACAGTGGTTGAAGGCGTGGTGACTCAGATGAAATCCGGCCTCTATACCGTAAAAACAGCCACGGGAACTACATACACTCTGGCTGAATCGGGCGCAGTTCGGTATGGCCGGGATGCGCCTAAGGTCGGGGATGAAATGATTCTTTGGATTAATGAAGGCAACCACATCATGGATGCCAGGAAAAAAGGAGTCAACAATGTGTCTCCCCGTTTCATGTCCGGCAAACTTGTTTCGATCAATTATGGCCGGTGTCAGATAACACTCTCAATGGCCGGCGGTGAGGAGAATTTTGAACTGAGGCCGGAAAGCCTCATGTTTAGAGAATTTGCGGTCGGCACCCCGGTGACAATTGCGTTGAACAAGGAGGGAGAAGTGATCGATGTCCATATCGACAAAGACTCGGAAGTCCCACGGAGCGGTGAGAGTGCCCTCAAAGGATTTCGGCATCTCGGTGAGCCCGAATAATTCCAAGACGACGGTTGACGGCCATGTCCCAAGCTCTCCGACGATTCATAACAGAGCTCAGGAGGTTTTATGGAATCATTTACGCTTCATGGTCCGTACTTCCTACGGCTACCATCCGCTAGTGTAATAGTGGAGGCCTCGCATCCCTTTGTGAGTCCCACGATTAAAAAAGCAACCAGGATATGGAGCGTGTTGTTGAAAGGAGCACTATGGATATCATGACCAGACAGTTGAGTATGGACGGGTCGCACATTCGATGGGGTGCCGTCTTTGCGGGCTTAGCGGTCGGCATTGCGGTACAGATAACTCTGACACTCCTTGGGCTGGCGATCGGCGCATGGTCGGTTGATTTAGATGAGTCTCAACCCGCGCAAGGCATCCCTCTCGGCACTGGCATTTGGACCGGAATCTCCATGCTGATGTCGGCCTTTATGGGAAGCTATGTCACGGCGCGCTTATCTGGATCAGCGCTGCGCACAGATGGCATGTATCACGGTGCAGTGGTATGGGGCGTGACATGGTTGGTCTTTACCTGGCTCGCCACCACGGCTATGGCCACGATGGTCGGCGGCCTATTCAGCGCATTCGGCTCGGGCCTCCAGGCGTTCAGTCAAGGCGCCGGTCAAAGCGTCAGTGCGGCTGTCTCGAAGGCGGTCGAGAAAGTGGACGTCATCAATCTGAACGTGTCCGCAGAAGGCCTAAAAAAACAGATTGAGTCGGTCCTGCAAGCGACCCAAAAATCTGAGCTACAACCCGGTGAGATCAAGAAAAACGCGCAGGAGGCTGCCCGTCAGGTCCGGAGCGGCCAGTCGCTGAGCCAAGTCACCGACAGTGCGGTGGCTGAAATTCAGGAGAAGTTAGCGGCGTCAGATAAAGATGCGGCGATCAATATTATGGTCAACAAGCTGGGGATGTCCAAGACCCAAGCGCAGGAAGTGGTGCAATTCACCCTCGGGGTCATTGAACCGCTCAAAGATAAGGCGCGTGAAGTGAAGGAACAGTCGCTCGAAGCGGCCAATGCGGGGATCAAAAATCTCGCGTCTGCTGCGGGGTGGATGTTTCTCTTAGCGCTGTTCTCTCTGCTCGCTTCCCTTGGTGGCGGTACACTCGGTATTCCCGGTAATCAGCTGAGCGAAGGTGAGGAGCGGACGGTAGTCCGAAGGGCGGCATAGCAGAACCAACGAAGGCCCATACGCCACCGTCGAGGAGGGCGGTGCGACCGCCCTCCTCATGCCTGCTACATTGGTGCTGGTAGTTAAGCCGTTTGGGCCTGACTTCAAACGCCGCTGGACTGACAACGCTCAGATGGCTGTGTCCACGGGTAGGGGGATTATAGAACACTTCAATGTACGAGTTGATCTCGGGCCCTCATCCGACCGATCATCCGTTCGCCAACAAGGTAATGCGTGCTGCCGCAAACTTGATTCAAACAGATCTCTGTTAATAGCTTGGCCTCCGGCAGCCCCTTGACCGGCTGCGATGATCATTTGACAATTAGCTGCCGTCACACACCCTGCGGCATAGAGGCCGGGCACAGTCGTCCTCAAATACGCATCTACGATGATTTGACCCTCGTTGTCGAGCGAAGCGCCAACACCTTCGGCAAGGGTGCTGTGGGGCACGTCACCGCGTGTGGTAAAAATTGCATCGGCTTTGGTCGGTTCCCCCCGGACGAACTCAATGCTTTCGAGCCGCCCCTCCGTATGGTTCAGGGTTACAACGTTTTCCTGACGTACCGGGATATGATATTCCTCCAACCATTGAGCATGCTCTTCGTCCCATACGAGTTCGCCGCCACTCGTGACGAGCGTCACGCATGATGTGAACATCAGCATGCCGAGGGCATAGTCCACGGCCTCATTGTTTCGTCCCATGATCGCAATTCGTTTGCCTTGTAGGCGATGGGCGTCACAATCCTTACAAAAGAAGAGGCTGGTGCCAAGACATTGCTTGACACCAGGAATATCCGGTGGAAGATGAGTTAAACCTGTGGCGAGCAAGACTCGTTTCGCGTCGTAAGTCTGTCTTGTCCCTTTTATTCGAAATGTTTCCCCGCGTGTCCTCAAGGACTGGATCTCATCCTCAACGGTCTCGACACCATACTTCGCCACTTGGATCATGCCGTGATCAAGCAACGCCGATCCTGAGATGCCTTCCGGGAATCCCAGATAGTTCTCCACCTGAGGTTCCCATTTGGCCATAGATCGGCTCGAGTGAATAAGTAGAGTATCTCGTTTGCTACGGCCAAGGTAGAGCGCCGCAGAAAGACCAGCGAGCCCCGCTCCAATAATAATCACGTCGCGCATCGCTACAGGCCTTGAGAGGATCCTAGGACTCGGTTTAGATCACGGCTCGGAGTGCGATTGCAGAAGGTTGAGCCGGTGCGTAGTCACGAACACGCATCAGCCTCCGATTCAAGTGGAAGCGCCACTTCCGTCTTGAGCCGTCGAAATCCTTGCTCAGCCTGGAGGCCAGGTACTGATATCGGTAACAGCTGTGAGCTGCTGCTCCAAACCGCTCCCATGGCTGCTCAAGGCGCAGTTCTCTGCTGCAGGGCGTTCAACTCATTAGCCAACCGTTGATTTTCTCTTTCGAGAATCGCGATACGGGCCTCCGTATCCTTCGATGCATCGGGGATCTTAGCCTTCGGTGCAGGGTCAGGGCAGAGGCCATGTTGAGCATAGCCGTAATAGCCATTCTGACATACCTCAGACTGTTTCACATATGAGGAACAGCCTGTCAGAGCGGCTAAGCTTGCGGCTAAAAGGAACGTTACGAATGTTTGCATGATGTTCTCTCCCTTCTGATTGCGCGGGTGCGTCTGGTGTCAGTGTTCCCACTCCCGCATCGTGGGACAGCTTGTAGCAGCCCTTTGGGACCGGCCTCTTTAACGTGTCGTATTTCTATCAATCATTATCTTCGGGAGTCGGCTGTCCCACATTGAGGACATGGAGCTCATGGAACATTCTTGATGTTCTGCAGCTCTCCCAAATGCTTTGGTGAAGTATGGCCTGAACGAGATTGCTAATCTGTCGCAAAGTGCTCACTTTCAGGAATCGATCGCAGCTAGTTGGGACTACGAGACGGTTCCAACCTCAGAAAGATCCCACGCCACGCTTGGGCCATCCGCCGATTTGATTCCTAAGTGAGCCGAACGGACTCGGACTTGAGCGCAACAGAAAGTGCCGTCGTAAAGGTGTTGCCATGCTGGCCTCCAATTCCATCACGCTCCTGAAATCAGGGGAGGGTCAACGAGAAGGACCGCATCATGATGGTGAAAGCTGAAGGCAGCGTGCAGGAGTATGTTAGACGTAAAGGAAGGAGAATCGACGCGTCGTGCCCGGCGTGACCCTCCCCGCAAATGCGCAAGTGATCACGCCCTGTGCGACTCCGTTATCCTGTAGTGAGTTCGATGCTATTCTGATTATCCCGGAGACATCCGCGCCGGGTATCTTATGGTGCGCCATGTCGGTTCCCGTGATTCGGGCGGGGTGATGGGTATAGGGAATCAATCCACAAGGGGGCGGGAGTTGTATGATCGGGCATCGCACGGTCAGGCGAATGCGCCGGTCTCACAGGTGGGACCACCGGAGCGGGGTGAATAAAGACGCGAGGGCTCAAGTTGCCATTATCGCGCTATAGACCGAGATGTGTGAAATAAAGTTGGTCGATATTCAGGAAGTACGGTTAGTGCAACGCGGAGTTGGATAATGGCTCGCTTCATCGCCTGGACAGAGGTCCGATAAATTTGTTGCGAAGGCCATTCCAATCAATGATCTTGCCCGTGCGGCGTTGCGGTTGAGATTCGCGGTATGGAATGCGGTTACCAGAGTTGCTGTCTTGATCGAGCAGAAACTCCGCGGCAAAGTCGGGGATAAAAAGCAGGAAGAAGCCTTCCCGGTTCCAGTAAAGACGCCACCGTCTTACCTGGAACTAATTGGTAATCACGTAAGTGGTGGAAAGATGGTGCCGAGGGACAGAATCGAACTGTCAACACCAGCCTTTTCAGGACCGGAAGAAAGTGAGCAAGATCAAATAGATAAGCTGAAAGTGCAGTGCAAAAAGTGACATTGCATGTCATGGAAAATCAATGAGTTACAGAACCAGGTGCCACTAGTGGCACCTGCATTTTGTGTGTTCCCAATTCTGCCTTTAGCAAGGTGCCCAACCTGAACCGCCCATTCCACCGAAGAGGGACCCGAGCAGAATGTTTCGCGTCATGGTGGACGAAGATCCTGGGTATCACCAAGAGGGTGTGCAATGACCAACCGGTCGCGCTACAGCCGTGCGGACTCGCATTCAGGATTTCCTCCCTGTTCTTGCGATTAAGCAGGTGAAGGATCGTCTCCGGGCAGACCGAGCCGTTCGACGATCCGAATTGGATGCCCGTTGTTCTCACGAACAAAGCATAGATTTGATTACAAGCGTGTCGACATAGGCACGCAGCCGCTGTTGATCCGCAGTCGGCATCGTGATGAACTCGACGCCGAACCGCTGTTGAACGAGCCATCGCACTGCGGCGAGTTCCACGTTGAGCGGTGTGGTCGGATCTCGGTGATCCGGTAGGTATAAATTGAGCGACACATAGTGGCCCTTGCCGACAGGCGCGGCGCTCTCGACTGCACAGCCACCGCCGGACAGGTCATAGCACAGGCCATCTCCCAGCGTCACGCCTCCCGTGAACAGCGCAATGGGACAGTGCAGGACAAAGCGAGGAAACTTTCGTCGATTGTCCAACCGGCTCAAGTGCTTCTCCTTCAACGCTTGGACAGTCACAAAAGGCTTCGCTTGTTCTGGCGTAGTGCAGAAGGACCACAGAAAGCGTGTGAGCGTGCCTGCTTCAAGGTCCGGGATCTGGGTGAACGCCACACCGAACACGCCGTCCTTCACCCACTGGACCGTCGCTTGAGGGATCAAAATAAACGTATGATTTTGTGGCCGAAGCTGAAGTTGCAGGAAAGATCCCGCTGCGGGCTGCCAGGCGCTGACAATCCGACACCCTCTCTGGGATAAATCGAGGACGAGCCCATCCTCGATTCGGGTCCCGTCGGGAGAAAACATGGTCTCTACTCGGACGGGCTGGCGAGGAAACCGCCGCTGCTCCATGTGTATGGCGTGCGCCTCCATAGAGCACCTCCTTTGTTACTTTAAGTCTAGCTAAGACTCAATGGGCGTCAATAGGTCCATTTGTCCCTACGGGTTCGTAGAATCCCTAGGCGAAGAACCAGTGAACCTGCATGTTCTTAGTCTAGACAACCTAGACCTAAGTCTTTTCGACTACCTAACATGTTTCCATTGTCCCTAGCGCATGAAATCGGCTAATCTGCGCCTGGCGCCGGTTACAGACGATCTGTGGTAACTGTTGAAATGAGGTAAGGTAATGCGCTTGAGCGTCGAAATGGACAATGTGTATGGCGGTTCCTGTATCGAATGCTATTCGATTGTTGTTCGGGGGTCAGATGACTGGGTGTGGTTAGAGTTGTTCAATAACGACACTCAACATATGCAGAAGGGCGGAACACTTATGGTCCCGATTGAAGTAGCCAAGAAACTAGGGGAAGCACGAGACGGGCTTCCAATGGAATTGAAATTTACGTTTGATGAGTCACAGCCTGATCTCACCAGCCCAGATCAACCCTGAACTTTCTCCTTCATTCGTTGACGATTACCTCAAAGGCTTTCCGATTGTTGAGCATCCGCTGCGCGTAGAGTCGCCGGAGCTTGCCTCGGTGATGGGTTTCAGCGACGGAGGTCTTCGACGCTGTCCGCCGGGATCTTGTCGAGTGGGCCGCCGCCGCCGCGCTAGACCCTATGTGCTGGTGGGCAGCAACCGACCGGTCGTTGCCCAGGAAGTGGTGTTGGACTTAGCTTCCAAGATTTCCTAGAATACGCCTCCCTGCGAAGTTCGCATGTCATTGTCGGTTCGTTCTTATCGTGGGTTCTCTGTGTCATGCGCGGTGACGAACAACTCTGGCACATGCGTTAAACGACCGCTTTCGACCCACAGCGGACGTACACGACTGACCGCTATCAGGTGGTCCAATGGAATGACGTGATCAACATCAAAACGACATTCCCATTGAGATAAAGCAATACATCTGGGATCGGTGCCGATCAGCGCAAGCGCACATCTGTCGGACGGTCTCCCCAATGTATGATTACAAGATGCGACCCCATTGTTCCGACCCCGCCTTTCAGACGGGAACGTCTGCGAATTGACCCCGCACCGGGCTCTTTGGTAATTTACGGTCACGTCAAAAAGGCCTTTTAAAATTCCTATTCCCCCCAAATAGTTGACGCGCCGGCCATGCACCGGGAATCCTTGGTGTTTGCGGCAGGAGATTTGGTTGGTGATTCGATCCTCTATTCTGATTTTGACGTCCTTTCTTTACGCCACCGCCTGGGCCGAGGAGCCCACCTCACAGCCCGTCGCTGTGGAAGCCGAAGAAGAAGCGGATGACCACGATGAGGATGAGGCCGAGCCAGCAAACGGCATCGACCCAGAATCGGAAGCGATCTCAGGCGCCAACGTCCCACTCGATGATACCATTCGTTATACGACGGACCTCACAGACCAAGACTTGGACAAACGTTTTTGCGGCGACCTCGCGTCGCTGGGTTCCATCTCGGTGGGCTTCGCCGAATCGGGGCGCATGATTGGCGCCGTCAAAATGTCACAAGATCCCGCCTGGACGTTGGTGGTCCCCGAGTACGCCTGGGGCACCCAAGAGACGATCGACTATTTGTCTGCGGCGGCGCGGCTGGTCAAAGCGCAGTTCCCAGATTCGGTCCCGTTGCGCGTGAACCACATTGGCAAAAAAGACGGCGGATATGTGCGCCCACACAGGAGCCACCAATCGGGGCGCGACGTTGACCTTGGCTTCTTCTACAAAAACGACGTTGGTCCTGGTGGATTGCCGCGCGCCCGTGAAAAATTGATCGATCCTGCGCGCAACTGGGCGCTCATTCGCGCGATCGTGACCCAAACAGACGTGCAAGTGATCCTGGCCGATCGCCGTATTCAGAACGTCCTCTACGAACACGCGCTCGCGCAGGGCGAAGACAAAGAGTGGCTCGACTCGTTGTTTCACGCGGGAACCGCATCGCTCGTTCAGCATGCGCGCCGCCACCGTGATCATTTCCATGTCCGCTTCTTCTCGCCGCGCTCGCAAGAGCTTGGTCGCCGCGTGCAGCCGTTGCTCGCCAAGCGCCCTGACGAAAACAAGGTCTCGCACCGAGTGCGCAGCGGCGATACGATCGGCCACATCGCGCGCAAGTACGGCAGCAGCGTTCGCATGATTCAGCGCGCGAACGGTATGCGCAGCACCTTCCTCAAGCTCGGCCGCTCACTTACGGTACCCATGCGCGGACCTTGTACCCAATGTCCGTTGCCGCCGCCCTTTGTCGTGCCTGCTCGCCGCCTGCCGCCCCAGCTCAAAACCGCGGTGGTTACGCCAGAGCCAACCCTCACGACCGCCTCGCACTGACCTTCGACATCGGCCAGCAGAAGTGGCATTTGGTAGCGCATGATCGTCTTTACCGGAGCTACAGGACACGTCGGCGCCAATGTCATTCACATGCTGCTAGAACGCGGAGAGCGCGTACGAGCCGTGATCGGCAAGATTCTCGCGCATCTGGGCTTGCCCACCCGCGCGCCACCCCGAGCCCCGGCCCGCCTCGACACATTCTTGCAAACAGCCTAAGCTTCCCACCGGATTCCGGTTCAGTGCCTGGAGCGGACAGATCCCCCTTGCCCATTTGCTCAGCCCCCACCCCACAAGAGAGCAACATGCTGGGCCTGATCCCTGCCAAAAGGGCCAGTCAGACCATCCGCACAGGTTGAACTCCGCCTATCAGCGAGCGGAGATCCCTAATAGACCCCGCATCGGGTTCTTTGGTACTTTACGGTCACGTCAAAAAGGCCTTTTAAAATTCCTATTCCCAGGAGTCCATCTCTAATGAACGGCAGCTTTCCGGCGCGTAGATTGGCTTAGCGACTGTCGCACAGTGGCCGATCTCCGACCGTCGCCATCCGACCCACAGCCGATGTCCACGACCGACGGCTATCCGGTAGTTCAATCGAATGACGGCACCAACCGAGATCCCAAGGGGGGAGGTAAACTTCCAGAAAATCCCCACTACACTCCTGTTAAAATCTTCATGTGAAACGCTAGCCCAAAGTCGGTCGATTTCCCCGGGAATTTGACTTATGCTAATGGTGGTCCAAAAACGAATGAAAATGAAGGACTACGCCTACAAAATCGATGCTCATGACCGGATCATCGCTATCAGCCCAGACTGGGTGAACTTTGCAGAAGCCAATCAGGCATCGGTCCTTTCGAGAACCGTTCTTGGAAGTTCTCTCTGGAGCCACTTGTATGGACCAGAGATCACCCTAATTTTCGAGACCTTGTTACGACGCGTCCGACATGAGAATCGCACCCTTACCTTTCCCTTTCGCTGCGACTCTCCGGGAAAACGACGATACATGCAAATGATGATGCGACCACTTGCTGATCACGCGGTGGAATTTGTTTCCACTCTATTGCGGGAGGAACCGCGTGATGAGGTGGCGTTGCTCAATCCTGCCACTCAACGCGATGATAGGTTTATAGTAATGTGTGCGTGGTGCAAGAAAGTGAAGACGCCGGAATGGGTGGAGGTGGAAGAAGCGATTATTCGACTGCGTCTCTTTGCCCAACCGTTTCTCCCACACATTACTCATGGGGTTTGTCCTAGTTGTAAAGATACCGTTCTGAACCAAGATGATTAAGACCAGTATAAAGAGGATAGAGCATCAGTCTTCTAATCTTTTCAAGCCCTTCCATGTAACCCCTTGTTAGAATAGCAAAACACCTCTCCCAGAGAGGTGTTTGTCGTGTTTTTCTGTTCAGTTTTATTCAGGTGAAATGAGGTCGTTTTAGTCGACTTTTGTCGAAAAAGGGAACACGCCGGGAACACGTAGGGTTTGTACTCAAAATTGACGTTGTTAGCGATCTGTGTCGGGGAAGCATCTGCCCAGTTGAATTCTGGTTTGCAGCGATGAGTTTCTATCGTAGTGGATCTAACGAGCCTATGCCCCTTTCTATGCCATTCGTCCTGAAAAGAGAAGTCGTGACGGCTAAGAACAAAGGTTAGGAGACGAAAAGCCTCGCCAGACCTTCTTTGTGATACATATTTCGTAAGGTTCGCTGTTGTAACGGTTTCCCCATTTTCATCTTATGAAACAGTGACTTAATCGCATTCTATTCATTCGATTGATTCTATCGAGTTAGACCGTTTCTGAAGAATTTTAGCGCAATTTCAGCACATACGCTGTACGTAAATCGTAAAACTGTGATAGGGTTGATATCGTGATTCGAGGTTTTCGGGACAAGAAGACGCAACAGTTCTTCGCCGGCGAGATGGTGAAGGAGTTTTCCGGCTTCAGGAAGGTCGCGGAGCGGAAACTCACGATGCTCGACAACGCGACGGATCTGAAAGACCTCCTTTCACCGGCAGGCAACCGACTGGAAAGATTGAAAGGCGATCGGGTCGGACAACACAGTATCAGGATCAATGATCAGTGGCGGATCTGCTTTGTCTGGGCAGCTGACGGACCCCATGACGTCGAGATCACGGATTATCACTGAAGGAGAAAACATCATGGTTAAGAACGGCATGCGGCCGGTTCATCCCGGGGAAATTCTCCTGGAGGAGTTCATGAAACCCTCAGAGCCGCCGATCAATGCCAATATACTTGCCAAAGCCCTCGACGTCCCGGCGAATCGGATTACTGCGATTGTCAAAGGGCAGCGCGGCATCACGGGCGATACGGCTGTCCGGCTGGCGACCTTCTTCAACACCACAGCTGAATTCTGGATGAACCTTCAGAAGACCTACGAGCTGCGGCTTGCCGAACAAGCCTTGCCGGTGAGGGTCAGGAAGCATATCGAGCAACGCAGAGAAGCACTCGTGACTGCCTGATAATGGGATACTCCGTTTCTGACTCGGCGCCATTTTCACCCTACCAATTATCGTCTGTCTCATAGAATCCCTGTGAAGGAAGGAAGCCCCCGGAGGGCCGGAGGCTTCCCAGTGAAGCAGCTCAGCGCTTTACGGTATGAGCGGCCATCCACTCTTTCGCCTCGTCTGGCGGCTTGTGATGGCCGCGCTTCAGATCGGTCTTCGGGAAAACAAGCTGATTGAAATTCATGAGGAGTGGTTGATGCAGCGGGGTGACGGCTGGTGGCTCGTGCCTTCGCCAGGCCAGACGAAAATCAAAGGGGTCCCCAAAATGGTTCCCCTAACGGATCTGGCATGCGAGGCGTTGTTTGGAACGACCCCGAGAATCGATGGCCGTTTTTTCCATCAATGGAAAGACGGGAATTCCTTCAAGCATACCTGGATGCGAACGTGTGAGCGGGCAGGGGTTCACGATCTGCATTTCCACGATCTTCGGCATACCTTCACGACCTGGCTCACACAATGTGGCGTCGATTACGCCGTGATTCAAACGTTAAAAGGAGAGCCGCTACCTGGTTCGGCGAAGTATTATATTCACAATTGGAATGCGCGATTGCGGGATGCAGTAATACGGCTGGAAGCGTTTACGAAGGCCGTTCTGAGCGGGGAAAATGACGTTCAGGTGCCACTTGGTGCCACTTCAGTGCCACCTTCCTACCTAGAACTAATTCGAAATCGCATAAGTAGTGGAAAGATGGTGCCGAGGGACAGAATCGAACTGTCGACACCAGCCTTTTCAGGGCTGTGCTCTACCAACTGAGCTACCTCGGCACGCGACTGCTTGTTGAGGAGCGGAAGGGCGGATATGAAGCAGGTTGGTGATGCTCCTACCGCTGATCCCACCGGGTGCGCATCATACCAAGATCACCGATCCAAGTTCCAGTTCTTTTAGAGAAGTTCCGGTGTCGGTGACATGCTGTGTGAGTCCGGAGCGTTGCGACCGAGTACATCAGTCCGAGACGATGATTGTCACCGATGTCGCGCTCCAGTCGGCCGACGGGGCATGCGGTCCGGCGGATGCCGGTGAGGAACTCTGTGCCTGGATCATGTCCGGTTGGGTGAAACCGGATGGTGACTCGGCGGGAGTGAGATCGGATGCGGTCTGTTGCGTCGGCACATGCGATTGAGGATCGTAAACGGTGATGATCCCGCGTGCGGCAATTGAGGCCAGTGATTCCCGCAGCTTGCCGAGTTCGCCTGACACGGTGCGTGTCGAGATCCCGCCGCGTGTTTGAGACGACGTTGCTTGGAGCGCCCGGATACGCTCTCGAATTATCTGTGCGGTTTCCAGGTCGGTGCTCGAAAAAACACGGATGGTGTCCGTACCTTTCGGAGGACTGTAGTCCCAGTAGAATCCCGCGCGGTTGCCTGTGTCGAGAGTGTCCGGAATCAGCACGGTCTTTCCCCCGGATATGCGGCCTTCGGGATAGAAGCTCTGGTTCTGGTAATTATTTGGAAAGAGTACGTTGATCCCGCCTTCCGAGTCCACATCGACGATGGTGACATACGAATCCGCGTTCGCCGTAATTTCGAGTTGCAAGCTGTTTTCGGCGCCTCTCGGCTGGCCTGGACGGCGAATGCGGTATTGCCCGGCTCTCACGTCGCCGGCGACCACGGCGATCCCTCTGGTGGTTGCGGGGTGAGCCGGCGCAAGATTCGCGACCCGCACCGTCACGTTCAATTGCGAAGCAGGGTTGTCCAGTGTCAATAACTCCGATACGTGACTGGATCGCGACATCACCTGCGCGAAGGCCGTGGCCCAGTCAAAGTCAGCGGCAAATGTGCCGACAACCTGCAATCCGTCGGCAGTAAGGAGTCTGATGGAAGTCTTCTGCGCGTCGATCAAAAATCTGGGTGATTGGCCGGCGCCGACCAGCTCCACGTTCGGCACATGCTTGGCCAGCGTCTCTTCGATCTGCTTCCGCTGGTCATTCGGGGCGTGCAGAATGTGTACGGCGACCTTCTCACCGGTCGGCGCCGGCATGAGAGCAATGGCGCGTGCGCCGTCAGGGATTATAGCTCCGGCCGTATGGAGTTTGGCCAGAGCGTCCTTGCCTGTGACCTGAATAACGGTGGCAACGGCGAGGGCTTGACCGGCCGCGAACCTGGTTTCTCCCGGGGGATACAGACCCCAAAGGGATCCGGGGATCGCGCCGAGCAACGAACCATTGATCAGCGTCACCTTCCCGGACTCTCCGACCTTTGCGCCGAGCCAGGCGACCCGCGAGCTGAGTCCGCCTGTGCTTTGCGCTCCGGTTCTTGGAGCCAGCAGAGTCTTGTCCAGCAGATCCGGCGGCGCTTCCAATTGCGGTTCAGGCATGGAGGTACGGCCGAAATGGTTTTGAATGCGCTTCAGCTCCCGTTCGACGCCGCGCAAGATTTCAGATGGCGATGCATCAGCGGGCGAAGAACTCAAGCTTTTTGACAGCGCATAGGTGAAGAAGCCGTGATAACGGCCGTCGACCGGACCATCCAACGCTTCTTGATGCGAGGCGGCTCCGGTCATGACGACGTAACGCGAGGTGACGACCGGCACGACCGCGCGGGTTTTGGGAACAGCCGCTTCGGCGTTCCGGTACAGGTCTGTCCTGGTGTCTTTCGGGATCGAGCGTGTGCGGATGTCCAATGATCTGGTCGCAGTTCCCGAATGGCAAGAATCAAGCACGATCATGGCCGTTTTTGATCGTAGCCGGGCGAAAAGGGCGTCTAGCTCGTCGTCCGTGATATCCCGCACATCTCCCGTTCGTCCGTCTTGCGGCACGAGTGTTTCATCGAGCCCGTCGTCTTTCTCATCTCCATTCGTGTCCTGAACCTGGGAACCGTGGCCGGAGTAATGGAAGTACACCGTGTCATCCGGTCCCGATTCGCGGACGAACTGCTCCAATGCCGCGAGCATGCCCGCGCGAGTGGCGGCCTCGTCCGTCAGCAGTGTGATATGGCGTTCGTCGAATCCCCACCGGGTGATAAGGATCTGTTTCATCGTGGCGATGTCGTTGAGAGACCCTTGAAGCTTGGGAACCCCTTTATATTTATTGATGCCGATCAACAGGGCGCGTTTGACGCTTGCGTCGGGCGGGAGGGGCTGCGCTTCGGCATGAAGCCGGAGAGGCGCCAGCAAGAGGACTGCAGCCGCGATTGCCAAGAAGAAAGTGCTGGTTCGTGTCATCGGGTTACCGCTGATCTCTGGTGGAACTCGTTGTCGTACATGTGTGTGCGTCGAACGGTGCGGCGTCATGGTTCATGGAGCGAGTCTTTCGAGACGCCGAATCAGCTCGCCCCGTGTCTGCAGCGAGGCCGCATGCCGTTCAGCCTCATCGAGGCCCGAAGCGGGAATTTCAATGAGATATGCTCCGTCGGTTGCGGGGCCATCGATCATGCGGCCGTGCAAGGTCTGCAGGAGAGCCTGAACTTCTTGCATCGTTGCGGTAGGCTGGAATTCAATTTTGAGGCGCGCCGGCGGCGGTCCCAGGCCACGGCTGGTGATCACACCGGACGAGCCGACGCCCGGCACTGACGGCTGTTGTGTCAGGCTCCACGTGAGCAGACCGAGTTGTGCGACCAAGAAGGCGGCAACCAGGGTGGGAACCCATTGAGGAACCAACAGGCTTCGCAGCGATTGATCGATGCTTGCGATGAAACCGCTCGGCCGCGCCGTGGCGTGAGAGCCGGGGCGATTCTGTTCTCGTAATTGAGCCTCCTCCCTGACCCGCGACAAGACCGTTTGAGCAAGGCCTGCCGACGGAAGGGGGCCTGTCCCAACGGCCCGCTGGATTTGTTCGTTCATGCGGACAAGCTCCTCCAGCTCTGTTCGGCACGAGAGGCATTCCTGCAGATGGGCGGACACGGCGGTGCGTTCCGCCACGGAAAGTGTGCCGTTGAGATACCAGGGCAATAGGGCCACTGTTGGATGCATGTCCAGCGGCAACGTGTCGGGCTCGCTCATGTCACGGGCTCCCCGGAATGGAGACTGGCCAGGTGTTGCTTCAGTTGCTGTTTGGCGTAGAAGACCCGCGTCTTGACGGTATTCACGGGAATGGCCAACAGGACAGCGATGTCTTCATAGGGAAGTTCTTCATAGAACACCAGCCTGAGGATTTCCCGATGATCTTGTGTGAGGCGGTCCATGGCCTGTTGTGTCAGGACGGCGACTTGATCTTGCTGAATCCGGTCCATTGGATTCGTCTGGTGATGGGCCTGGTCGATAGCATGGTCCAATTCCACTTCCTGCTGTCTGCGTACGTTGCGCCGCACCGCATCGAGGGCTTTGTGGCGCGCGATTCCGAAGATCCAGGTCGAGATGCGGGAGGTGCGGGCGAAGGTTTCCGCCCCTCGCCAAACGGCGAGCATCGTGTCCGACACAACTTCCTCGGCGGCGGCAGGATCGTTAAGCAAGGTGCGGACGTACTGGAACACCCGTTTTTCGTACAGTCGGTAGAGTTTTTCAAACGCGGCCATATCCCCCGACGAAACAGCAGCCAGAAGATCCTGTTCGGTCACACTTTGCTCGTGGGTCGTATTCATGGCGGCCGACGTTCATCAGCTCCGATACTACGGTCCGTACCGGCTGTGGCTTTAGCACACTTCCGACAGTCCTACAATAGCCGTGTGATTGATTGACCGCCTGGCAAGGGCGGACTACAATGCCGTGAACCTTTGTGGGCATGGTCTCGACTTACGGGACAACACGGGAGGTAATCGTGACGAATAATGCGGGGAGAGAGGGGCACCGGGGACGTACCTATGGGGCTGGTATCGCCCTCATCTGTACTCTACTTCTCAGCTCTTGCGCCGCTGCTCCGTTTCTGATCCCGGTCGCCGTCGAGTTTGCAAGAAATCTCATCCAAACCAGTCTGTCGAACTACGGGTCAAAGCACCGCGACAATCTCAGTAACCTCGTCAATCGTCTGTCGAGTCCCTATACGCAGAATCTACAGGCGGGAGCCGGGTTTGGACCTGGCATGCCGGGCCAACAAGGAGTTCCTCAGCAAGGGTATCCCGGGCAGCAGAATTATCCGGGACAGCAATCATATCCAGGTCAGCAATTGTATCCCGGGCAAACCGGTGCGCAGAATCCATACGGGGCCGGCGCAGCGGGGTATCCTGGAACCGGAGCCTATCCGGGCACGACACCGGGCCAGTATGGAGCCCCGTCCGGCTATCCGGCACAGCCTGGACACGATCCCTATAACCCCTATGGGGCAGCTGGAGCTACGACTCCTGGAGCCGGAGCCTACCCAGGCACAGCACAAGGCCAGTATGGAACCGCATCCGGCTATCCGACACAGCCCGGAAATACCCCTTCCAACCCCTATGGGACTACTACTTATCCATCCGGGCAGGCGAGTCCGTACGGGACTGCCTCTCCGAATCCTTATGGAACACAAGATCTCTATGCAAACACCGGGAGCGCCGGATATCCCCCGCAATCCGGCACGACCTCTCCCTACGGAAGTTCAAGTCCTTATGGCGGACCATCGTCCTATCCACCTCAGTCATCCGCTCAGCCCAGCCCCTATGGCGGATCCAATCAGCCGTATGGATCTCAGAATTCCTATGGGAGCACAGGCTACCCCCCACAGGCAGCTCAGGCCAATCCGTACGGGACGACTCAACCATACGGAGGAACGCCGGCGCAGATGCCGCAGACGTATGATCCAAACAATCCCTATGGGA
>LNFM01008006.1_pt1 | contig 28793 bp, 43 predicted proteins | sample 596031 | NCBI WGS metagenome assembly LNFM01 (sample SAMN04254537, study PRJNA301005) | activated carbon metagenome | isolation source: dual media filters at the Ann Arbor, Michigan drinking water treatment plant | place: USA: Ann Arbor
GCCAATCACCCCCAACGGGCCAAGCCCCATAACATCATCAAGTTCGCCAAGTTTGTCTTTCGGAGCTCGGGACACTGTAACGAACGGGGTAAAAGTGTGCGGTTTTGTGGCAGAAATCGAGTCGATGGCATGGATTCTACCCTCCCCGATTTATTGTGCAATGGAAAATAGGGGTATTTGGGTAAGGTGGGGAATGTGGGTTGGAAGTGGTTTGCACACGGAGGTAGCTAGTTATATTTGGGACCCGCGGCGCCGCCGGCCGCGGGGCAAAACGGCTGAGGGCTCGGGGGGCCCCTGGGGGCCGATTCTCTCGGCCGCTGCCGATCCGTCTACCCTCTCGCCAGAGGACAGGCGAAGCGGTGAAACAGGGGAGAAACAGAGGGGAAGCAAGCGATCAGAGCCGAGTGCACAGGAAACAGGCAGGGGAAGCCGGCCGGGATTGGGCCTGGATGAAGCCGCGGGGGCGATCGCGGCGGGCTGAGCGGATGCAGGCGATCGGCCGATGATTAGCGGGGAAACAGAGGGCAAACAGGCCGGCCGCATCGATCGCCATCGAAGCCGGGTGAGCTCGAGGGGCTGAGGGGCTGAGCTCGAGAGCTCGAGAGCTCGAGGGCCTGGGGTGATCGCCATCGGCGGCTGAGCTCGAGGGCCTGGGGCTGAGCTCGAGGGCGATCGCTCGGCCTGGTAGCGGCTGAGCTCGAGGGGCTGAGCTCGAGAGCTCGAGGGGCTGAGCTCGAAGCCGCGGGGCCTGGTAGGGCGATCGCAGATCGCCATCGGCGGCGGCGAGCCTGGGGGCTTCGGCGATCGATCGCTGTACTATAGGGCTGCAGGGCCTGGGGGCTGAGGGGCTGCAGGCGATCGGCCGTGCGCTGCGCTGGGGGATTCGGCCGCGGCGGCGATCGGTCGGCCGATTGTTTCCCCGCCATTTCGCCGCTGTTCGGCGGCTATTCCGCGGAGGGCTCGACCGGCGGGCCTGGGGGCTGATCGCTGGGGGCTGAGGGCGACAGGGCGATCGGCCGACAATGGGCGAGCAGCAGGCGGCGGGCCCATATGGCGGTCGGCAGTGAGTCGGCCGCAGCGGCATCGGCGATCGCGGCTTTCTCGGCCGAGCTCAGGGGTATTTCAATGGATGATGTACGACGGCGATCGGCGGGAAGTGGCTTCGCACCGCGCTTGCGGCCTGGGGGCTTCGGTGGGGCTGAGGGCGATCGATCGGCGAGCGCGGCGAGCACTGGGGGCGAGCTCGGCGGCTGAGGGCCTGGGGCTGAGGGCTGTTCGTTCATGCCTGGATTCTACGCCGATCGGCCGCAATTGCAACTGGATTTGATAGGGGCGAAAATTATTTGTCAGGGGGTATTGACAGCCGGATTTAATACCGATTATATTCTGACATAGTGGCGGTCGCGGTGATCGCCTGGAAGTGTAGGAGGCCGGCCGCAAGCCGGGGAATTATGGCGACTGCAACATATCGGCGACGGACTGACGAAGAGCGCGAAACGCCAGAAGCGAAGCTGGCGCGGATTCAGGCCGGGCAGTTCGGCAACAATGACGCGCTAGTGATTACGGCTTTCGCGGAAGCCGGCATCGACCCGGAAGAGATCGACCCGCGGCGGAACGTGCTCACGTTCGACGCCTGGAAAGCGCTTGATCGACATGTCGCGAAGGGCGCAACCAGCGTGCGGGTGACGGTATGGATTCCCGGCAAGGAGAAGGAGGGCGGCGGCCGATCGATGTACCCCACGACGGCGCGGCTGTTCCATGTGGTTTACGGCGGCGTTACGCTGGCCAAGAACTCGATTTGGGGGCTCGAAGTGGACTTCCCGGCCAAGACGGGAATCAACAACGACCATCTGCTTGGCTGCGCCAACGAAATGCTGCACGACACCATCGACGAGGCTATTGGCTTTGCCGAGAAGATTGGGCAGGCCGCGGGAGAACTGCGGCACCAGATCGCTTTCGACCGACTTGCAAACGTACCCCACTAACCCCCAGGAGGCCCAATGATTCGCGAAGAAAAATGCTACAACCTGACCGCCGAACAGGCGGCCAACTACAAGCACCCCCACCCCAGGCGAACGGCCAGCATCCCGCTGGGAGACGATCAGCGGCTTTACAGGATATTCCCGAGCCGCAAGGCGATGATCGACATGATTCGCAAGCAGCAGGCCAGAGGCGCCAGAGACGACGACTTCCGCCCGGTGGTGGAGCTTGCGGAAGATGAGGCTGTTTGATTACTATTTAACCCGCGTTTTAACCCGCCCCCGCAAGGGGCTGAAAGGAAAAGTAAGATGACGACGATCACGATTCCCGCATCAACGCTCAAGAAGATTTCTTCCGTCAATTGGGAGTACATGGGGAGCGGTGATTTTGAACTCGCCGAAGATGCCAAGCGATTCTGCGAGAACTGGCTTTTTGGTCGCGAGTCACTTCAAGTGCCCGCGTGGAAGATTGAAGAGTTGATGACGCAACTTGAATTGAGCCGCGAAGATGCAATGATCGACGCTGCTGTCGAGGCAGCCGAATTGGCTTGGCGCGACTCCGTTGAATGGTCGCCAGAAAATCTTTCGCTGTCCGCAGTTCGCTAATCCTTTCACGGCGTCCCCCGCGCAGCCCTAAGCAAGCTGCGAATGACAAGCGGGGGGCGCCGGGTTAAACTAACCCGCACTTCCCCGGCGCCCTTCTACTCCCCTCAGCAAGGAGTCACCGCAAGGTGAAAGGGGGGGCGCCGGCCTTTTCTTTTCCGCGCGGGCCGCACTAGACGGATGACCGGGAGCTACACCGCTCCGATGACACCGGGCCCGCTGATCGTCGCGCGAACAGTGCCCGTCGCACTCGACGGATTCAGGCGGATGAAGCAGTTGCCATCGGTCAGGACGACTTCGCCATCAGCGCTGAACAGCGAATCGGCGCTGGCGTAACTGGTGAACGTGGAATTGTCGTAGCTGTACTGAACTTGCAGGCTACCGCCGGTCAGGCCATCGACTTTGATGGACAGCGGGCCGACTTCGCCAATCTTGATAACGGTGCTGGCGGTGCTGGGAGTCGCCCCAGCGTACAGGTTAGCTCTCATCGTGGGGCTCCTATCGATAGAAAGTTGGGGAAAAATTGGCGGAAAATGGGCTACGGAACGGCGAATTGAACATCGCATCGCCAAGGAACGTGGCGCGCCGCTGAGCGGCTAAGCGCTGAGCCGCCGTGATTGGTCCTTGCCACCACTCGATCGCTTCGAGGTTTGCGTTGAGCGATCCCAATTCGCCGCTGCCAGTTGAGCCAAAGAACAGGGTTACGTCTCCAAGCGTGTAATCAACAAAAACCGTGTCAACTCCGTCGTTTGTGACGCTAACCAAGCCGGTTCCAGGGTCAAAGTAAACCACAACGCACCGACGATTTAACCCAATAGGATCGATGTCGATTTGCGCAGGGTAAACATTATCATCGTAAACTCGCACCGCCGGCGCGTTTTGGTAAAGGTTGTATCTCAGGAGATAAGCCGCAGGCAGAATGTCGCTCAGGAAACTGAAAGGCGAAACCTGAATTGCATCGCCCGCGCGTGTGCCAGTTACAGTCGTGAGTGGGTAGTGGGAGTCGCCGTACTCGCCTTGCGACAACCACATCGAATGGATCAAAACTTCGTTGTTTTGGAAACCATTGGCCGGGCGGATTGAAATGTTGCCACCGTTGGACGCCAGGACATTTGACAGCTTAACGCGGGTCACAATGAAGCGGTCGCTGGGAAGGTTGACCGTTCCGCTGTTGGCGGTAACCAGCCCAAGAATGCCGCCGACTCGTGCGCTTTGATTCGCTGCGCCGCCAGCCCAGCGGACATTGACCCAGTAGCTTCCGGCAACTCCGGTTGAGGCAATCGACTGGTAGATTGCCCCTGCTGAATCGAAAGTTGCGTTGTCGTTCGTGCCGAGGTTGACGCGGTAGCAGCTTTCGCCGTTAAGGGTCGCAGTTCCGACTTTCGACAAGCCGGCGCCCGTAGTGAGCCAAGCGGCATTCGCAAAATCGGTCGTTCGGATCGAGTAGAAGGTACGATCCGGTTCAAGCATTAAGCCCTTGTAAACGCCATCAATATAGGCATCCCGCTCGGCGCCGATTGCCGCCGTGGATTCAACACCAGCGGCACTGAATCGCGTGCCAACAGTTGATCGAGAAAACACAAGCGATGGGTGAATTGAGTTCACCGGAACGCCTGGTTGCATTCTGTCGATTCTGTGGATTGGCATTGCTACGCTCCGAACGTCTCGCTGACAAATGGCTTCATGTTGGAATTGTAATTGCCCTGGACGGTCAGGCGGTAGTTGGTGCCGACATTGCCAGTTGAGCTTCGCAGAGAGGAAAGTGTAGCTGGCGATCCGTAGGCAACGCGACACATGGAGCTAACAACTTCAACGTAAGGACGGAAGGTGTAATCGGTTTCTCCAAAGTGAGTCCCGGCCAGATACTTTTCTTTTGTGGTGAAGAGCGGGGCTTGGACGCCAACGCAATCGCGAATGATCGCGGACTGATTCGGGCCCATGCGGATTAGGTAGCCATCGGAGGCCAGCGTTTCCACCGGCCAGTGGCACTTGGTAATCAGCAAGGCATGGCCGCCGCAGCTTTCATCGTCGCGGCCATCGAACAGCAGCAGGCCCGGCGTGGCGAAGTTATCGAGCTTGAAGTTATGGAAGGTAGTCCAAAGTGAACTACTGGAATCAGCAGCATTGGCGTGCAGCTTGACCATCACTGCGGGTTCGGTAATCGTGCCGCCGTTGAAGTGCGTGCCACCGCCGCGGTAAATGTTGACAAGGTTCGGCGTGCCGCTGGTTTGCCAGTAGCAGTCGTTGAACGTGTTCTCGATCGCCTGGGTTTGGTAGACGTTAAGCGATGGGCCGGAACCGCCGAAAAAGTTCCAGTCGAACATTGCCGTATCAGCGCCATTACCGAGCGGCGTTTCAAGTACGCCTTGTTGTAAGCAGGGTGTACTAGCGCCATTATCCCAGCCGCAGCCGGTGAAGCGGAGCTTGCCGGTCCCGGTGCCGCTTGGACTAACGAATCCGTCGAAGTCACCAACGGCGCCATCAACCACATCTTGCGCGGCCTGGTAGAAGATCGAAGTAAGGCCGGTATCGGTATACGCATCGCCCGCCAGCACTCGGCGGCGAGAGCGGAAGAAAATATTGTGAAACTCAGGGCCGATTGTCTGACAGGCTGCGCCGGGGCGAAAGCCGGTTGCGCCCGTCACCTTCTGCATATACCACTCGGAAAGCCCTTGCGACATTTCCCGAACGTCGGCGGCGACGATCGCCCGCGAACTGCATCCAGTGAATACCCCGGAGAAGTCCCGCCGGATTACCAGCGTGCCGGCAGTGTGAAGCGTTCCGGCGGGGAAAACAATGCGACCAGTCCGCGTTCCGTTCTGCGCCCAATTTGTGATAAGGGTTTGCAGGAGCGCCAGGTTTGCAACGCCGGTCGATTCAACGTAGGTCGGCGCCAAGTTCCCGTTCGGCCGGTAGATCGTAACGGGACAATCGGGAGTGCCGAGCAAAACGTCGGTGCTCAAGACTTGGGCGACTTGCTGAGAAATCGTGGCGATCTGCGCATCGGTTACAGTTGGCAGCGCACCGATACCGCCCGCCCGGCGGCTCTGCGTGATCGTCACACTGTAGGAAACGACAGGCATTATTCGCCAGGCTCAAAAACGCGGAAAGGAACGTGCCGGCTTGGCATCGCATCGTCAGCCGGCCAGTCGTGAACAAAGCCAGTGCCATCAGTCAGGCGGAAGTAGAGGCTACCGGGACGGGCGGGGAATGATTCGGTTTCGGCGGGCGTGAGTCGCAGCCGCAGCCGCGGCAGTGGATCGCTTACCACATCGAGGCTAGCGGGAGTCGCCAGCGTTTTGGTGATCGTTACGCGGCCAACTGTGATGACGCACGAAATCGTGGGCCACTCGACGTTCGGCGTGATGACGTTGAGGGTTTCGCGGTCAGTGAACAGGAAGTACGCTTCCAGCGAATTACCGCGCGTGACGACAATATCTTGCAAAACTTCGCTCATTGTCTGCCCCGCTCAACTGCGATCTGCAACTGCCGCACTTGCTCTACCAGGACGTCAATGCTCCGCAAGCCCTTAGCGATTTCCGACGCCTCGGCTTCGGTCATCTGCCGCGCTTCCAGACTCGTCACGCGGCGATCGAGCGTAATGTAGGCGCCAAGGCCGGCGCTAACCTGCGCAAGAACAATCGCAGCCAGTGCAAGCCACTCTGTAGGCCCGAATCTCAAGATGCCGTTCGCCTCGCGCGTCATTCTCCCAGGCGCCCTTCCTTGGTAGAGCTCGCCAGTTTCATTTCAACCAGCTTTTCAGACAGATTGATCTTGCCGTCGATCAACAGATACCCCAGCACTCGTTCAAACGACGTAAACGCCAGCAGATTCAGGCCCTTCCCCTGCGCGCGAACGTGGCGGATGAAATCGCCATCAATGGGAATCCACAGCAGCATCGACTTGGCGACCGAACAAATGGCGGCTGCCTCGCGCTTTGCTTCATGCGCCAGCGTGCTCAGCGATTCGTCGCTGTCGCGGAGCTCAGGGCACCAGCAATCGCGGAGGCGAACAACCCACAAGAATTGGGTAAGCTCGCCCTGAACTTCGATCGTGTCGCCATCCACCGCACGAACGAAACGAACGGGGAGTTTGAGGCCGGCGCCGGTGGTGTCGATTGCTTTGCTCATCATTCTCCCGGCAGTGGTTTGATCGTGACGTTCGTGTTCGTGTCGGTATCAACAACGGCCGGGGCCGCCGGTGCGACGGGCGCCGCTGGCTTGGGCTGCCCCGCGTACCACATACCGGCCGCACCGAGCGCCGCCGCGCCGAGCGCTGTTCCAATGCCGCCGAGCCCGCCGCTGGGCGCTTGCACATTGATGTTCATGTCATCACATAGCACGAGGTCACTATCGCCTCGTGCGCCTTGTGGAGTTTGCTTTGCGGCCCCAAACACGGTTTGATCCCTGTACTGCCGCACGGCGGCTTCTTCGTCGCGAGCGATGGTTTGAAAATGCTTGGAAAAATTGGCATCGAGCGCGGTTCTAATTTTCGCCTGCTTCGCCAGTGATTGTTCCGCTGCTTCCCGCTTCGCTGATCGCATCGGATCGATGCCAAAAATCCACATTCCGACCTTTGCGGCGGTTGACAACTTCTGGTATTTGGAGCGCATTCGGTAAACTCGCGTGAATAACTACTTGGTCGTAATCAAGCAAAGCGTCATCCTTGGTGATTGAAACGCCTTGCACTTCGTGCGCTCCGTTCAGGCGAGCGACGGAAGCCAACAGTTGGGCTAGCTCATCGGGAGTTAGAACGAACCGGACTTCCATCACTCACCTGCGCGGCTACCTGCAAAGCGGAAGCGATCAAACTACGAAGCAGTCGGAGTACCGCCCTTACCACCCGGAAGGAACGCGCGGGCCTGGCCTGCACCGCTTTCGGAGATAATGCGGTGCGTCAGTCCTTCGCGCGAACCGATCTTCCCTTCCAGGTGGCCGAGCCGACCTTGCTCCATCGCAAACGAGTGGCCTTGCGCTTGGCCAACAATCAGCGCCTCCATCGATTCTGCCGCTCTCTCGCTAGCTGCCATAACTACTTTCCTTGTGGGGTTGTAACCAACTGTTCAACGTCAAAGCGGACGATCCGCTTGCCGGTCGAGGAGCCAACCCTCTGCCCCTCGCGAAATATTTCGAGCGTCATTTCGCGGGCTTCTTGAGCCGCGATTCGCTGTTCAAGTTCTGCTGCCAACGGCGCAAGCGAAAGCGAAACTTGCTGCGCCAGAGCGTCAATATCCACCGTGGCGTCCCTGCCGTCCTTGCCATCTTTTCCGTCGCGGCCCGGTGGTCCTTCGATGGTTTTAAGATTCGCCAGCTTTTGTTCCAGCGCAGCGATGCGAGCTTCTAGGTTGCTCGGCGGCTGTGCTGGGGGCTGCTGCGGAGGCCGCGGTTGACACTGATTGCCTTGGCAGAATCGCCCGGCCAATTGCACCCGAACGCTCTGGACCAGGGCGCGAATGCTAGAAACGGGCGTGCAAGTTGATTCGCCGTTGATGGACCCCCACACAATCCCCACAAGCTGGCCCTGTTCGCTGACCACCGGCCCACCGGAATCGCCGCTGCGCACACCAACACCAAGCCAAAAGAGCGGCCAACCGCGGGTGTCCCTAACGTATCTGCCAATGCCTCCGCGGGCTGCGCGGAACTGCCATTCGCCGCCAAAGCCGCCGACGATCGCCGTTCCGCCCTGCTGGTCTGATTCCGCAAGCGGGATTGGAGTAAGTCCACCAGTCGCCACAACGATTAAAGCCGCATCGCAATCCTGCGCCATCGCGACGATTTGGCCTGGGAGGCTCCGCCCATCTACAAGCTGGATGCTGCAATCGCTGCGGCGCCGCTGTACGCTTTCCTCGACCACATGGCGGCAGGTAACCACCAGCGATTCGGATTCGCTTGATTCAATGATCGCGCCACTTCCATAATTGGCGAATCCACCACCTAGCGGACAATGGATTCGCACCACATACAAAGCGCTCGATTGCTGCGCTGGTTGCTGCACGACCGGATGAAGCTGCGGGCCTTCGTCGATGATTTGTCGGCCGCCAGGATTGCACGCTCCTTCGCACTGCGCGAAAGGGACGAACCTTGCGATCGGCTCCTGCCCTGACGCAGCCTGCGCAAGTAGTGTGAACACCGCCACCATCCACACCATAACGAGGGCAACGCCGATCAAATGTCGGCGGCCCTTCGCGCGTTCCAGGCGTTCGGTATGCGTGCGTGGTCCCATGCGACTTACTTCCAGACCAATGACATCACGAAACCAAATCCCAGCAGAAACGCAACCGACTTGATGAAACTCCACAGCACCCACAATCCAGCGTCATGCGCCGCGCCAGCCGCCAGCGCCGCAATCTCGATCAAGTCGTTTTTCAATTCCTGCCGCATCATCACTCCAACGTAAACCGGCAATCCCACGTACTTAGTTTTTTGGTTGCAAGTTGCGAGTTTCGCCTTGATAGGCCGGTCCCGTCGCGAAGAACCGCTCTCCGCGGTATTCCCCAACGCGATGCCACGGACGCGACGCAAGTGATGGGGACTGTGCCGACGATTTACGCGGCGCGGCGGCTGATAGGGGTGTTCGGCCATTAGTCATCTGTCGCGCCAATCGGAGAACAGAATCAAGGTGGCTTTCTTTCGTCCAATCTTCTCGCATCAGTTCATAGATCGCCGACTTTTCCTCGTTCGTGGACGCTCTTAGCAGCAGCTCCCAAAATCTCACGCCACTAAACTCCTGAAAGACAAACGCCTCTCCGTTCAGCCGGCCCCAAGGGCTTATGCCTGGGTATTCTCGCCTGATGATTTCGCAGTCGTGGCAGCGGTACGAGATTTCCAGATACAGCCGATCATCCGGCGCCACATCCGCTGCCGGCTGTGCGACCGATTGCGACCACGTAGCGACAAGCAGCGTGGTCGCGACGATCAACCACGCAGCGCCAAGTTGCTTCAGCATCCGAAAGTTGCCGTGAACCATTTCTCTTACTCCAAAGTGAACCGGTAATCCCACAACGAACTTCGCGCCAAATCTCCCGGCTCCGTCAACCGGTCATCAAGATTGGGAACCGGGTCTACTCCGGCGGCTTCTGCTGCAATCGCCACCGCCTGCGAGCAGTACGGGGGGCTTTGGTGTTGGCGGTCAACTTCGCGGGCTCGGCCAACCAGCGTACGGATGAGCGGTAGTTGGGCGGCCAGCCAACGGATGAGCGGAAGGTGAGTAAGTGCCGCGCTAACAACAGCCAGATAGCCATAGTTGCGACCCGTGAATTGTTTCATCGCTTCGACCGAAATCTTTCGCACATACTGCGGGTGCCGAGTTGTGTTCGCCCGATACACATCGATCGCGCCGGGATACTTTGCGACTTGGCTGGCGAGTGTCACCGCCCGGCCGCCGCGCCACTCCCGCACTTCTAAGCACATCACCTGCCCGTACCACCAGGCCGCCATCGCCGCGTGCGAGTACTCGCTCCGCCCGCCCCACTGAATCGCGCGGGCGACTAAGCCGGTCCCGCGAAACAACAGCAGATCGCCGTCGAGAATTTCATCCTCGACGAGCGCGAGCGGCCGGAGTTGCAATTCGCGGGGCATGGGCTCATTGATTGCGCGGACAACACTTGCCCTTGGGACAACTCACGGGCGCCACGCTGATGATCTTGCTGTTGGCCGGGACAATTTCGACGTTCGGCGGCGAGGGCTTCGCGACCGGCGCCGGTAACGGTTCGGGCTTGCGGGCGGCCAATTGCTCAATCGCCTGATCTTGCTGCTTGAGCACCACGGCGAGTTCGGCTTGGTCTTTCTCGATCCGCTCTTCGAGTTTTTGAAGTTTCGCGGCGAGCGCGGTGTTGTTGTCGTAAGCGCAGTCGGCTTTCGCGGCAGTGTGGTCGAGATCGTTGCGCTGATTTTCAATTCGCTTCGCAAGGCTGTTGTCGATCACACGCAACGCCTCCGCTTCCGCCTTCAGCGCCTTGATAGTATCCCACGCCTTCCCCAGCGAATGCGCGTGATCGGCTTGATCCTGCCGCAAGTCGCTGATCGCGGAACTTCGATCGCAACCAATCAGGAATCCGCAGCAAAACCCCAGGGCCAACACCAGGGCCAGTTGTCGCACGTTCGGAAATCGCATCGGTCGCTCCTTCGGTTTGAGTAAAAAGTCCGGGGCAGGGAGGGAGGGGCACTCCCCGCCCCGGTGGTGAGGCCGCGCTAGCGGCTATGATTCAGACACATTTAGGATCACCTACCTTTCTGGGTGAGGTTGAAACGAAAAAAGCCCGCTGCAACCCTTGGATGAACCAAGGACCGCAGCGGGCTTTTCCCGATGCCTATGTTGGTGAAGAGCCGAGCGACATGCTGGCGGGGCCTTCACCGTTCGCTACGAATTGAACAGCGATTTGCGAAAATTGTCAACGACGTTTTGCAAGGCGTCCCGCTTGAGCGCTGAGGCGATGCCGCCTTGTGGCCAAACTTGAAGTGCTTCGGCGACCAATGCGAGCGATGGCGGAGGCTGGCAGGCCCAGCAGTACCACTGGCCGGCGTGCGACTTCCACCAGATGGGAAGCAGGCCCAGGCGTTCGTGCGCGGCTTGGTTCTGGCAGGGGGAGCAAGCGGGGCCGCCAATCTCGGCGATCGCGGGGAGGGGCGGCGGGAGTGCCAGCGCCGGTTCGGGCGGGCCTTCGGGCGTCCAAAGGTTCGGCACCCACAGGTCGGGCTCGTTGGCCCAGCGGTCGGCCAACCACTTGCGGGATTCGGCTTTTCGGGCGGCAATTTCCGCAGGCGTGGGCAGGGGTTTTTCAGGCGGGGGTTCCTGGATTGCCTCTCTTGCCTGGATTGTTGCGGTTAGTAGCATCTTTTCTTGGTTTTGTCACAGTTTTGAGGGTGAGACGGAGTGGGCGACTGTAGTTAAGTTGTTTCACATCAACGACTTACGGCAAACAAGACACAAGACACGATTTTTGCGAAAGAGAGAGAGCCCTATATACTCTCTCTCACTCTCTTCTCTCTCTTCTCTAATTGTGTTTCTATTGTTGTATTACTTGTTATATATATGTTTCCTATTGTTGTTGTCTTGTTGTCTTGTACTACTACTAACTACTACTACTACTACTACATATACCGGGTGTTTTGCGATTTTTGCGGTGAGACGCAGGCATAGCCAACCGCTAGCCAAAGTGACACCCTAGTAATCCAAACCGGGCTGATAAGGTCGGGAAACGATACCGCTCATTTCTATGGGGATGCAAATACACCGCGATTGAGTGCCGCCGATGTAAACTCGCTTGCGCTCGGCGCCGGGAATGCGGACGAGAATCTCCTTGATCTTCTGACGCTCCCAGCGGGTTCCTCGCAGCAGCTTAGAGGCTTGGCTAGGCCAAATGACCAACTGATTGTCGCGCAGCGCCAGGCCAAGTCCCTCGACGCTTCTGGCGAGCTCGCCGTAAATGGTCGATGACCGATCTTCGAATATCTGAAAGATTGATATTTCGGAAGCTGAATGCCGTATTCGTGACGAGAGGATCGCTTCCAACAATTCGTTTTGGTCGGGAGTTCCAACCTCTTCGGCGTCAACGGTCGTCAAGAAAGCCCGAAGAATCGCCTCTGCTTGTTCAATGCCCCCGCCCTGGGCAACTGCCAGGATCGCCGCCGGAACGCTGCACGATTCAACCATCCGGCCGTCCATGCCCTCAACCTTGGTTGATTTGAGTTGGAGGGCCAGTTGTTTAGCTTCCATTGCGCATACGAGAGCGATTGCCAGCAGCTTTTGACCGATCAGGTGCAAGTCCTCTGGCGCCGGCAGGGTGAGCTTACCTTGCTTCTCTGGCTCCGCTTGCAGGAGTTCAAGCAGGATGAACCGATTGAGATCGGGCGCCCGCTTGAGCCCCGATTCAATCGCTGCCACCCAAACGATGTGCCGCATCGCGAAACTCTGCCCCTGCTGGTTCGTGGTCCCGCGGCGGATTGTTTCCCCGCGCGAGCTTGCCCGCAGTGATTCCAGGATTCGTTCGCGGTCCTTCGACTCTTCAAACTCGTCGATCAGAATCACGCCGGCAGTATTCGCTACCCATTGCCGCATCCCGGCTTCGGTGCTTTTCGCCTGCTTCATCGCTAGGCCGCCGAAGATGCCTTGCCGCCCGTCCTTGCCGCCAAGAGCTTCAAAGAACATCGACTTACCACAGTTGGTTGCGCCGATGACCGCAACCAGCGGGCGCCAATTCCAGATCGTTTGAATCCAGGTCGCCATGATGAGCCCAACAACCATGCCGGGGTCGGTATTTTGGTTCCGCCACCGCCAGCGAGTGAAGATTTCTTCGGCGGCGTCCAGCACTTGGTTCCGCCAGCCTTTATCTCTGGCAAGCTGCAAGAGCGACGAGAGTTGATCGAAGTCGAACCAATCCTTCACGGACGCGCCGAGTTCAAGCGTGAGGCCATCCACCCGCGGCGCGACAATCCGGCGAAGAATGTTGTCGCCATTCCACCGTGCCCCTTCGGAGCGATTGACCAAGATCAACGACTGCTTTTCGTTGCCGTAATCGTCGATGCCTTGCCACACGCCGATACCCTTCTCGGAATCGTTTTCACGGCGAGTGCTGGCGGCCAGTGCAATAGCTTCTTTAACATCGACCATTGAAAAACTGTTGCTTCCATCGGGGTCGCTGCTGATGACGCTCATCGCTGGGTATCCGCAGACTTGGACAAGGTTCTCCTTCTTGAGTTGCGCCATCCGCTCGATCCAGCTTGTCTTTTTGAGCAGCGTTGAAAAGACGCGAATCCTCCCGCCGTCCGTTTCGTACAGCACTTCCAATTGCAGCTTCTTAAGAATCAAGTCCGCCTTTGGGAATGTTGGCGGCGCATCGCTGCCCTCTGGCGGCTTGGTTTTCTTGATCGCCCGATCCGCCAGCACCAACAAATCGGCGTAGGTGTTGCCGACGAGCAGCCAATCGCGAACGTCCTGTCCGTGGTCCGCAGCCACTTGGTATGGCAGTTGAACAATGTCAACCGTTCCACCCTCAGCGGCAATGTCCGTCGCCCATATCTCAGCGCCCGCCACGCCTGGTTCGTCGGCGTCGTGCAGCACATGGACCTGCTTACAAGTGGCTAGCAGTCCCGCTCGCCAGCGCGGCTTTTCCAGTGTGCCGTTGCTGTTGGTTACAACGACATGGCGTTCTATGTCGCCGATCGCCGCCGTAAGAGCGATCAGATCGCTTACCCCCTCTACCTTCCAGCAGACTTCCACAAAGCCGGGAGTTTTCAGCCGCTCGATGGCGTGCGTGCCGATCAGGCCGGGCTCCGATCCGCTAGTAATCTTGACCTTTACGCTTCCATCGGGATTGCCGTGCTTGTCGTACCGCGGGAGCGATCCGCCCATCGCATTGAGCAGCGCCCAGCCAACAGGCTTTTCAATGTCGAGCGATTCGCCAATGATCGGCAGGGCAACAACCGTGTACTGGTTTTTGTAGCGGGCCATCCGTGCGCCTTGTTTCAACAGCGCCTCTTCCGTCATGCCCGGCCGAGCGTTCAGTAGGAACGGGATGATGTTCGGGGCCCAATCCATCCAAACGAGGTCTTTTTCAGGATTGGCCTTCTTCTTGCCGCCGATCGGCTTAACGTGCAGGTAGTCGGCAACTTTCGCCACCGCCTCCGTGAACTTACATTCCGTCGCCCAGGCGATGGCTGCAAACCCGTCGCCGTTCTTCTTCGCAAAGCACTGATTGCACAGCACGGCGCCGCGATCTTCGTCGAGCATCCTGAATCGATCCGTGCCGCCACACTTCGGGCAGGGGCAGTTCTTGCCGCTCAGTGCATCTTCGGGCAGGCCGGCAATGTTGATGAGTAGCGACTTCCACTGCCCGGCTGCCGCTGCGCGAACTTCTTCCTTGTCGTATCGGGACATGGTTATTTCTTTTTTTCCAATTCAGTACAACGAATGCAAACGCCCCGCAGCACCGCTTCAATGAGATCGAGCAGGGTAGATTCCCCCACATGGGGGACGTCACGGTATACAGAGAGCGGGAACTTCAAGAAATCTTCAATCGTTTCAATGTCGTAGTATTGATTGATGAAGTTAAGCGATCGCTCTGAGACTCCAATATCCAGCAGCGCTGTTTTGAGGAATTGCGACGGCGGTTCTTCGTCCTGAGCAGCGAGCCCCGCATCGATGCTGCAAATCGCTTCGTCGCGATTGCCAGATGCAATCGCCAACATGGCCCGCCGCGCAAAAGGTTCGGCAAGTTTAAGTCGCATCGCCAACTGTTCGTCTTTCAAATTGCGGGTAACTTTATTCTGCTGCATGTTTTTCCTCCTGGGCCTTGCGCCAGGCCCGCGTAAGAAATCGAAGCGCTGCCACTTCCGCCATTTGACGGGAGCCGGCGAAAATCCAGGGCACGCGGTAGTCCTGGCAGTAGGCGAGATAAGAGCGGAAGAATATCTTCGCGTTTGTTTCCTTGCTCTTTTGGCCGTATTCCGGCATCATCGCCAAGCAGTCGTGCAGGCTGGCTTCGACGATGACCGCAGGCCAGCGGCAGGCGGCAAGGTTTGCTAGCTCTTGCTCAAACCGTTCGCGTCGGCCGGCGAGTCCCTTCTTGGCTTCGTAGTCGCTCTCCCAGCCGAGCACGGTAGACTGGCAATCCTCCAAGCTCTTCCGCTCGATCGCCACTTGCCCGAACATGCCGTCGATCGAGTAGTCGCCGAGCGAATTGGGATAGCGACCGAGCGCACACAGGCGGGTCGGAACAACCAGTTCACGGCCGTTGTGCTTGGCGTCTCCGCGGTAGCCTTTGAAAGCAAAGGGCTGCGATTCCGCGGTATCGATGAGAACGGTAAAGGGTAGGACGACTGGTTCAGTGTTCATGCGCAGCGAAATGCTATAGCCGCATGGCGTTCAAACCTTCCGCATGAAGGCTGTTGAAATCTTACCGGGCTTCGCCGTAAATCACTCTAGCGGATGACCACCATTCTCCGTGCTCGCAGACGCATCCCCGGCCGTGCCGTTGTGTAATGTCGATCAAAACGCACGGATGGTAGACGTTAGGTTCATTGTCGTTAAAGAAGTGTGCTGGTTTTCCAATGTCCTCCCGCATTACAATTCGAGCCATCACACCACCTCGCATTGTTGAGGCAACACGCCGACGCCGCTCTTGATCCACTCGAGAGCGTAAAAGCGTCCGTCGATTAGCACTGCCGGTTCTTCCTTGGCGTGCGTGACTTGCCGCTTGTAAAAGTGGTGTGTGTTCGGGTCACCAAAAGTCGGCGTCCTTGTTTCAATGATTGGAAACGCGAACGTTCCTTCGCGGACCCATTCTTCGCTCGGCGGGAATCGGTACTCCCAGTAGGGCGATTCCAGCTTGCGGCGGATCGTGACTTGAGCGTGTAACGCCTGTACGCCGTCGAAACTGGGCTCGCATTCTGCGGACGCCATCCAATCCTTGTCGCCGCACTTGACGCAACGCTCGCCGTCGCGGTCCCATTCGTGAGAACACTCTTCCGGCAGGATCGGCACGCGGGCGAACTCAAAGTCTTTTCCGTGGTCGCAAATGTATCGGCCCTTGTCGCCAATCGCTCGCAGCAGGCACGTGTCGGCGGTTTCAAAGTCGCCGGTGTTGCTGATTTGCACATCCGTCCGCCCCACATCGGCAGCTGTCGCCTCCTAGGTTCGGGGAATGGCAGCCAGTGAGTCGGCTTAAAGTCGCTCCAATCATCAAGTTCGCCCTCATCGCACACCCACTTAGGGCACGGCTTGCCCCCCGACACAAAAATCCAATAAGGGCAGTCGATCACATCCGCAAATAACCAGCCGTCCGGGCCGTCTGAGATTGTGCCGATCCGAATATCATCCCGCGTGGTGAAGAACACCGGCGTATCAAACGGCGGGAGTTCGTCGCTGAGTCTGATCCAGTGGTTGGCGTAGTTCATTGCTCTAGCTCCTTGAGTAGCCGCAGGAAGTGGCCGCGTGTGGTTATCGGGTTAATTCTCGCAACAGTCCGCGTACTTGGCAGCGGGCGTGAAGATCATACGGCCAGGGTATTTCCTCATCGCTGAAAGTGCCGTCGGCGTTGTGATAAAGCAGCAGCAATCGCTCTCCGCTGTCAGCGTCCCGATACTCCAAGTAGTGTTCCGCTTGCGGGTCGGGGTCTTTGCAATAATTAAATCCGTTTGCTAACAGCCACTCCGGCGTGATGAGCTCGCCCTCGTCGGGGGGATGCTCCTTGGCGTAGGCGGCTGCGAGCGTGAGCAAGTCTTTGTTGTATTGGCTCATATCATAACGAGCCACCCGAACTGTTCTGAATCGGTTCAACGCCGCTTTCACTTCGTCGTTATCCATCGTTCTTTTCCTCCCAGTCCCAGCCGGTGCAGCCGGGTAAGTGGCGGGTGAGGTCAAGGCGACACGGATAGCGACTGAGCATCCAAAATCCGTCAATGAGGTAAACACTAACGCTGCCAAGTTGGTCGAAAGCGACCACTGGTTCGTCGCTGATTTCTGCGGGCACGACTGCCGCGATGTATCTTCTCTGTCCGTCGCGCGTCTCCCACCACTCGCCGGGCTGTGGCGTTTTCTGTTGGTCACTCATGGCTTTCCTCCAGAAATCAAGTTTGCAATCCACACCGCAAGCCGCACTATTGGCCCACTTGCCGCAGGCATCTTACAAACCAGTTCGCCAACGGGCCTTGCAAGTGGAAGTTTCCTAATGCGCGACTTTGCATCGTCGATGTCATTGGCGATGATCTCGAATCCGTATGTGCTTCCATTGTGGTCGTACTCGAACATGAATGTTTTTTGCTGTGGTTCACTCATGGCTTCCCCTCCGCGTAGGTGATGATCTGCTCGACGTGTTTTTGTTCTTGTGTTTTCACAATCCCCATTGGTTTAATGCCAATGCTTACAAGATACTTATTCAGCAGTTCGCGTTTTATGGCTCGCTGTGAATACCCAGTGTCCCATCCGGCAAGCCAGTCATCCGACTCTGATAGACTACGCGACTCTGCCTTGATTGCGGCGGCGTATCCATTGGTCCAATCGCGTGCTACGCAATATTTGTTCGGTAGTGTTGCCATCACTTCCCCTCCTGCGCCGCTCTGATCGCGGCTGACAATGTTGGGTCGTTGTGGGGGTTGTTAATAATCTCAACTCCGCCAACGTACTTAGTTGCGTGATAACCAGACGGAAAGATCATGCGGACAGAATCGCCAACGAAACGATAAACCCAAACTCGCTCGCCGTCGTAAATGCCTTGCACCATCCCCGGTGGCTTCTCGGGCTCCGCAATCTTGATCTCGGGGAGCAGGTAGGCGGCGTCAAAGTGGCCAACCCCAGAGCCATCTTCACAGATGCGGTCGATCCATTCCGCGATACTGCCGTCAATGTTTGTGCGGCGATGAAGTGCGAACCGCTCCGCGTACTGCGGCGCCGGGAGTTCGATCCGATCAGCTTCGGTTAGTGTGATCGTGGTCATTCCGTGGCCTCCTTTTCGATCTCGCAGATTGAATATGGAACGTCCGCGCCGGTGTAAAACCAGCCATTAAACTTGTCGATGGCGTATAACTTCCGTTCTAACCACCTGTTGGCTGCTTTATTTAGAACCCAGCACGGAATCGGCTCCGTCGCCGCGTCCAGGTCCGCCTGCGTCGGCGTCACGCGAATCTTGCGGGGCTTGCGCCGGAGGATGATGCGAGGCTGGCCGTCGGTTCTGCGGATCGCCTTTCCGCAAACTGAAACGCACCATTCTTCATGCGGCGGTCGAAACTCCCCCGTCAGTTCGTACAACTCGGGATCGACGCCCGGCAGCGTGATCGTGCCGGTTAGTTGCTTGTCGCTCATCGCTTGGGTTCCTCCTCTCCCTCTTCATCATCGTCCACAAAATCGATCGCATCGGATTCGCTGGCCGCCTCTGCCCTTGCTGCCCAATACTCATCCATGCGGTTTTCGATTTTCGTTGCCTTCCCTTCGCCGATGCCGGGAATATCGATCAACCGCTTTTCGGCCGTGTACGCAGCCAGATCGCCGACTGTGTTAATCCCCGCTTCGGCGAGCGCCTTGCGGATGGTTTGCTCGGGATCGAACAGCGCATCGAGCGAATCGTTTTTCCACGATTCATCTTCGGCGGCATCTTCGTTGCCCTCGGGCGGGAACGGCAGCTTCGCTTGCTGTTCTGGTCCGCGGCGAATGCAATCGGTGAGTTCTTTCACTTGCAGTTCGCAGTCCTTCTTGAGCGATGCTGCTTTCGCCTTCGCTTCGGCGTAGGCATACTGCGCCCTGGTAACGCCCTTGGTCAGCTCGCAGATTTCGTGGTAGTGGTCGAGCTCGACTTGGCTTGCGCTCGGAAGCTGTTCGACTTGCGGCTCGGCCGGCGTTTCTGGCGCTTCGGCCGGCGCTGGCTCTTCTGCGATAGGCAGCAGCACTGGTTCTTCGTTCGTTTCGGTCGTTTCGACTGGTTTACGTTTGGCCATGATTGATTCCGGGGGTTAGGAGGATGAAAGCAGTTCTTTCAAAAACGTCTTGCGATTGGCGATTGTTACCTTCTTGCAATACTGGTTGGCGATCGCCACATTCCCCACCAGTACGCATAGCTTCTTCGCTCGGCTGATCGCGGTGTAAATCCAGGCGCGGTCGCAGACTCGCTTCGCCGCGCCCGATTCATCAAGCACCACGAACACGATCGGAAACTCGGAGCCCTGGGCCTTGTGAACGCTCAGGGCGTAAGCCAAGTCCCAGTTGCAGCCGGTGTTGGGGAGCTCGGCGCCGTCGTCGTCCTTCGGCGGATTGTCAAAGAGCTTACCAAGCGGAACGCGAACCAGCCGCCGCGGCGAATCGAGCGAAACAAACATGCCGCCGGGGGTGAACGCTTCGACCTTGCCGATCTCGCCGTTCGCCACATACACCCGCCGGCCGTCCTCACTCACAGTAACGTCGCTGCTTTCTTCGTGCGATTCGCTTACGAACCAATCGTTTTTCAGGTTCACAACCTTGTCGCCCAGGCGGAAACGGATTCCTGCTATCGCTGGCTCCGGGTTCAGATGATCTTGCAGGAGCGTGTTCAGTGCTTTGCGTGAAACGCTCGATTTCGCGTTGACGGGAACAAGCACCTGGCAGTCCCAGATCGGATTGGCGTTGCCGCGAAACTTCTGAATTGCATCCAGCAGTTCCAGGCCGGTCGCTGTAAGGTTCTGGCCGGTTTCCGTGTTGACTTCATTCGCGACCAAGCATTCGCCGCCGTCGCGAATCGATGCGCAGGATTCGACGATCAGCCCGCTATTCCGCCGGATTTCGCGGAGCTCGCCGTAGGGAATACCGGCCGCAATCAGATCGCGGAGCGGGGCGCCGTGCCCGACTGGCGCAAGCTGGTTAATGTCGCCAACAAGCATGATGCAGGAGCCGCGGGCGCGGGCACTGAATAGCTTGCACGCAATATCAACATCGAGCATCGACGCTTCGTCGATGATAATAAACGAGTATTCGAGCGGGTTATATTGGTTGTGTCGGAAGGTCCAGCCGCCATCAACCGAATCGACTTCAAGCAGCGAGTGAACCGTGCGAGCTCGAACGGGAATATCGTAGGCCGCCAGCGCTTCGTTGAGCCGAACCGCCGCCTTGCCGGTCGGCGCGGCAATCGCAATCTTGCCGTAGTTGTATTGCTTGCCGAGCCAGCGAATATACTTGGCGACCGTGTAGGTTTTGCCGGTGCCAGGCGACCCGCCAAGAATCGCAATTCCCGTTCCTTCATCGAAGCTAGCCCGAATCGCCTTGCGAAGCTGGTCGTCTTGGTGGTCCGATAGCCCTTCAAACTCTTCGGTCGCTGGCCACATGCAGTAATCCAGCAAGACTTTCTTGACATACCCCGCCAGATTCCGTTCGTTGCGAGCTTTCCTGCCGTCAGACAGCCACATCAGCGAGCCCATCGGATCGAGCGGCCCATCCATTTCGTTGGTGTAGTTGACTTCTAGCATTCCCGATTTCGCCGCCAGCAGGATCGCCTTCTGAACGTCCACCTTCGCGGAGCCGATGGCGCCGTTGAGCGCCGCCGTTGCCACCGCCCCGAACGCCCAAGTGTCGCCGCTTTGGCTACAGTATTCGGCTACCGCGTGCAATGCGCAGAGGGCTTGGCGCTTCATCGCTTCGGGCGGCTTGCCCAAGTCCAAATACATCGCGTCGGCCCGCTTAAAGCCGCAGCCGCGAAAGCCCATCATCAAGTAGGGATTCGCCCGCAGCACGCTCGCCGCTCGATTGCCATACCGCTTGATCGCCGAGCGGATGGTGGTCTGCGGAAAGCCCCGGCCGTCGAGCAGTTCCATCAGTTCGATCGTGCATTGCGCGTTCCGCTTGTCGGCCTGCAAATACTCGGCGGCTTCCTGAGCCCTAGCGAGCGTGAGGCCCGAGATTCGTTGCGCCACTTCTTCGGAATGCTCGCGCAAAGTTGCAATCGAATCAGCCCCGTACGCGTCCCACAGCCGGCGAGCCATCGCGGGCCCGATGTTCGGCGCTGTTTGCAGGTAGTGCATCACGCCGTTTTTGCCGAGCGGTGTATCGGGTACGAACGTGCGAAACGCAAACTGCCGCTCCTGTTGGCCCGTTCGTTTGTTGAAATAGTTTGACCACGAACCAAAGAAGCGATATGTACCGCCCGGCTTCGGCCCATCGTCATCGACCGGACCTTTGATTGTGACCCGCTGATCGTCGATTCCGAGCGCATCGCCGATAATCACATCGCCCGTTTCATTCTCGAAGCGGAATCGTTCGGTTTTGTAGAGGGCGGTTATTTCTTCTGATCGTCCGAGCATGGCATTGAAAGAGAAAAAGGACCGCGGGAAAGCAACGTCATGTTGCCTTGTCGGTGGAGTAGTACCTATCCCGCGGCGATCCGTGGAAATTACAACGTCGAAGCGTCGATCGGAGCCGGCGGAGCGGCTGGCGCTGGCGGAGCCGGCTTGCTCGCCACTCGCCGCCACTGCGGAGGAATCAGCGCCAGCGAGGCGACGTCCTTCGGGTGGTTTACTACTTCGGCATCATCCACATGAAACACATCGGCCCCAATGAGGCTGAGGTACTTTTCTCCTGCATCTTTACCCAGATGAACAATCATCTGCTGGCCCACCAATTGCGCCGGCGAGAAGTTCACTTTCTTGTTCTGCGAATCGGGCTTGATGACGTTCACGGCCAACAGAAACCGATCGCCCACCTTGCGACTGAACGCTCCGCCGTCCTTGTGGGTCGGCCGCGGGTGGAAGATCGTAATGTCGCTCAGCTTGCCCTTTGCTGCGGGCGGGGCCAGCACTTCGAGCGCCACGCCAAGAAACGAATTATCGATTGGCACTCCATCCTTCTTGAGCGCTGGGCTTGTCGCCGCTGTTACGACAACGTGATACCAGCCGGGCTGATCCAAATACTTCCCCCCGGCCTTGAAATCATCGCCGGTGTCCCATCCAACTTCACTCATCGCACACCTCCAAGGGTTGAAAGAGCCGCGGCAAGTTCGTTCGCTGCGGCGTAGGTAACAACATTTAGGGCCGGATAGCCCAACACTTTCGGAGCGAGAGCAACAACAACTTCCGCTCCATACGTTTCAACTAACTGTTTCAGGTAGCCATTCTGCGGGACGCACATGCACTCCCACTCAAAATGAGGGGGGAAGAGTGCGTGCGCCGGTGAAGCTACTCCCCCGGCTGCTTCTTCTTCGCCACCATCGCTTCCAGTCGGAGAATCAAATCGGACGCATCTGCCGCCTTGAGATTGCGAATTACGCTGGCGTTGCGGCGTTGAAGAGCGGCGCGTTGATCTTCGATCGACACATCGCCGAGCAAGAACAAGTGAGCGATCTTTTCGACCTGCGCCGGCGTTGCGAAGCCGGGTTGTTGGTCGAATGTCGCGGGGTCGAACGAAGCATCCACGATCTCTTCGGCGTCGTTCGGTTCCCACGGCACTTCCGGCTCAGGCGAAGTGATGACTGGGGCGGGCTCCGTTGATTGAGTCGCCAGCTTCATCGCCTCTTCCGCGGTCAGTCGCGTTTCCGTGCGGCTGACGATTTCGCCTTCAATCGCGTCCTGCATTTCTTCCGGCGCGTAGATGCCGGCGTTGATTTCCGGCATGACCGCCCGAATCGTGTCGCTAACCAGGCGGGCCCACAGCATGGCCTTGCGGTCGGTCGCGGTGGACCAGTTATCCTTGAGCCCCTTGGCCCTATCCTTGGGGTCTTTCCAGGGCCAGCGGGAGTTCTCGATTTCCGCCCAGGTCAGTTCAAACGTCTGCGGCTTATCGTCGCCCGGCGCCAGCAATTCCACAGCGGCGCGGTTGTTTGAGCGTTCGATGATCCGATGGCGACCGCCGCGGCGTCGAAACTCGGCGAGCATCGCATCGCTTCGCATACAGGGTTTCCCCTGAATCGTGTGGTACGTGCGCTGGTAGTCCACCGGCGTAATGCCTTGCTCCAAGCAGTGAAGCATGATGATCGGCGCTTGCTCCGGTGCGCATTGCACGTAGGTTTGAACCGCCTTGATCCACACCGAATCGGTGCAGAGGGCGAGCGGGTTAGGGGTTTTCTCTATCAACGCGGGAAGATTGGAGGACATGGTTATTGAAGGGTTGAAGGAATGATTGATGAACAATGCGACTACGCCACGCCGAGAGCTTCGGCCACTTGCGCGGTCAAGCGAACGTCTTGGCACAAGTAACTCAGCGCCAAATCGCGATCTTCGTCGCGTTCGCTGAAATACAGCTTGTGAAAATCCTTGCCGCTGATGCCTTCCAGCTTGCCTGGTAGGCCGAGTGAGACTGCCACATCATCCAGCTTGTAGAACTGCGATCGCTGGCAGCAGCCCCAAACTTGCATCAAGTCCACGAAGCAATTGTGGAGAAACCGAAAGTTGTTGGAAAACACGCCAATCGGGAAGCGAACGCCAAGAATCCATGAGCGCTGCATGATGAACGGAATGTCGAAATTGTTCGAGTTCCAGCCGACAAGCGTATCGACCTGGCTTGCGATTTCCATAACGCGATTCCAGAACAGCCGCAGCAGTTCGTGTTCGCTTTCTTCGGTATTGTCGGCGAGCAGCGTATCGATATGGGCCGACCCGCACTCGTTAAACGCGATCGCCAGAACGCGGCCAGTTTGAGCGTGCAGCGCGGCGCTATCGACGAAGCCCTGCCAATGGATTCGCTCCCACTCTACTGCCGACTCGGCCAACTTGACTTCGTTCTCGGCATGCGCTTGGCGAGCCTCTTCGATCTTCGCCCGCTGCTTCTCCGGGTCTTTGATATTGCCGAGCTTCACATCGGCTTCGTTGAACGGTGGTTGCGTGAAGTTTTTGCCTGTCGGGCGATACAACTTCCGCAACTGTTCTTCGGGCAGCGGGCCCGTTTCAATGTCAAACGCTGTAACCACTTGAATACCCTCCTCGTGAAAAAGAACTTGACTAATTTCAGCTAACTATTCGCCGACAATTGGAATCGACTGAACGCCACGGGAATCAATCACAACAGCGTGTGGCCCGGTGGGTTTCGCTGGCTCTGTTTTTGAATAATGGCGCACCGTTGATCTGTTTTCGCAGGCCGTCACCGTGGATGAGTCGCAGGCCCTCACCGTGGATGAGTCGTAGGCCGTCACCGTGGATGAGCCGTAGGCCGTCACCGTGGATGAGTCGCAGGCCCTCACCGTGGATGAGTCGTAGGCCCTCACCGTGGATGAGCCGTAGGCCGTCACCGTGGATGAGTCGCAGGCCCTCACCGTGGATGAGTCGCAGGCCCTCACCGTGGATCGGTAACAGATTGCGCACGTCTTGCTCGCGACAACTACATCCCTGCCGTCAATGAACAGGCGCTGCGCAGCCCAATCAACCAACGCCTTCCGCGATCGAGCCTCATCGTGCTCCGCGTCATGCCATGCTGGCAAAATGTCTTGATCGATTCGGAAGGCCCACTGGTTTAGCGGCAAGTCCCACTCATCGTTCGGCGGGGTGATTTCAACCTTCAATAGATTGACGCCACGGGCGCCATCTTCGTGCAGTTCATGCTCGGCAATGATCTCCGTATGGCTGTCGGTTTTTAGCGACCAAAAGACTTTTTCCTTGGTCAGCACAAATGAAGCTGGTTGGCACATTCAGTTACTCCTTATTGTGGTGTTGCTTTTTAATCTGTTCGTAGACTTCACGGCGATGAACGGGCAGGTCGCCGACTGCTTGACAGCCGACGCGCACGCGCGAATTGCCGACGTTAAGAATGCGAACAACGGCGAGAGGGGGCCCGCCATCGAGTCCGCCGATGACAAACTCATCACCGGCCTTGCGTGTGAACACAAGCACAAGAAACCTCCTTGCAGGTGCAGAATGATCTACCACGAACGCCGATCGGACCTGATCGACGAACCATTCGCGGTAAAAGGTCGTTGAGAGCAAACAACCCGGCGGCAAGCGTGCCGCAAGAAGTTTGCCGGTGTCAGCGACTGAGCACCGGCAAGTATAACATCAAATGTTATAGCGCCAAGAGGGCCTAACGAGATTTTTTTGGCTTCGGTTTGGCCAGCAATTCGTCAGCCGTACAGCCCAGAACTTCGGCCAGATTTACCAACACTGCTGCATTCGGCAAGGCTTTTCCGCAACAATAGTTTGAAACTCGCATTCTTGCGTTTTGCAGCACTTCGCCCTCAAACTGGATTGAGCGCGCAAGATCGCCCTGAGACATCCCCAGTGCCACTAATGCGGCGTTGAGATTGTCGGCGATGTAAGATTTTGCTTCTTCTGTAGTAATCACAGTGGACATTCCTGGAGTATAATTTAGAATGTTATAGATGCAAGCGAGATGTGAAACGCCGTTTATCGATAAGGTTCACGCCTCGGGAATTGACGGTTCAATTCTGCCAAAGCCAACATTCCACACCCGCCCATCGTTTCCTTTGACTTGCTTGATCGACGCATGAGGAACAAAAATCAGCGCACCGTCATCGCTCGTCCATGCCCCCATTGCGCGGGACTCATCGAGGAGCCCCGGCGGGAGGCCTCGTTGCTGCATGTAGTCAGTCAAATTGTTCTCTTTGTCTGCACGTTGATCAGCTATTTCTTCCTCGGGTACGAGTTCGGTTACAGTCGCGGGCTTCGCGGTGAATCGACCACCCCACCAACAGAGGCCGCAGAGACACCCGACCAGGACGAGTTTGTTTGCGGCATTCTCGCCTTTCCATATGAACACGGCGGCGCCGATTGCCCCGCCCGCTAAACTCGCTGGTAACGCGTACCGCCCAAACAATTCACCAATGATTTCCACGTTCCACCCCCTACAATCCAAATCTATCAATACCGGAGGAGGGAGTCGAACCCTCACGCCCTTGCGGGCACTGGATTTTGAGTCCAGCGCGTCTGCCATTCCGCCACTCCGGCTTGGTTGTGCGGACCCTTAGTTTAGGCGGGATAGGGGGCGAATTCCAGCCCGTGACGCGGGAGCGAAATCACCTCCGGGATCACATTTCTTAGGGCTTTCCGCTCCTCATCGTTGCCCAAACGCAACGCCCACTGACTTCACGCGCGTTGCCCTTTCGCCACGCATTCTGGCGTAGACTTGCCTGAGCAAACTCTTCTCCACCGCTTCTGCGAGGACCACTACCCATGATGTTCTGTTCCCGCTGCGCTGCCGTCTTGGATTCCGAACGAACGGGTTCCGCGAGTTGGTGTACCCACTGCAAAGCGGTGTGCGATGCCCCGTGGCTGGTGCTCCCGGGGTGGGTGCTGGGGGTGATGGTGGTGCTATCACAAGCCACAGTGTGAAAGTCGGAATGCGGACTTCGGAATGCGGAATGAAACGCTCCGAGGCGAGATTTTCCGAATATTCCGCACTCCGCCTTCGCACTTCCGATTTCGTAGGAAATCGCCCTTGACCCTCTTTCGGGCGTGCCGTAATCTCCCGCCCATCGCGAGGCGAGCCACAAGGGCAGTGAATCTTTTCGCTCTGTGGCGCGACTTCAGCGAGACACCGAAACACGTTGACGCCTCGGCCAGTTTGCTTGGTCCCCCCTGGGCAACTCGGCCAGTAAGCGTCCAATCGCTCCCGGAAGAGCCGCTTCATCCTCTGCCCCCCTGGGATGAGTGCTTTTCTGGGAGCTTTTTTTGCGCGCACTGCGAACTTGCGTGTAGGAGACCTCCTACACGGGTTACCTAATCCGTCTCGCCGCGAAACGGGAATCTTGCTACTCTTCGCCCCGCTGATGCTCTGCGCTAGGAAGGCGACAGGCGAGTTTTGTGCGAGGAGAATTGCGAAGATGAGTGCCCCTGGGAGTACGGCCCGCGAAGGATCGGTGGAGCCGACGATGACCGCGGCGGAACAAGTGCGCGCGGCGCGCGAGATCATGCGGATGGAAGCGGTCGCGCTGTGGAAGGTTTCCAATCAACTCGGCGAGTCGTTTGCCGAGGCGGTGGACCTGGTCCACAACGTGAAAGGAAGTGTCATCGTCACCGGCATGGGCAAAGCGGGGATCATCGGTCAGAAGATCGCCGCCACGCTCGCCTCCACCGGCACGCGCAGCCATTTTCTGCATCCGGCGGAAGCGTTTCACGGCGACCTTGGCCGACTGCATGGCGACGACGTGGTGCTGATGCTCTCGCAAAGCGGCGAGACAAGCGAAGTGGTGCAGCTGCTGCCCTGCATTCGTAGTATCGGCGCCCCGATCATCGGCATCACCGCCAGCGATCACAGCACTGTGGGCCGCAACTCGAAGGTGGTGCTCGAACTCGGCCGGCTGGAAGAAGCGTGCTCGCTGGGCCTCGCGCCCAGCACCACCACCACGGCGATGCTCGCGCTTGGCGATGCGCTGGCGCTGGTGCTCAGCAAACTGAAAGGTTTTGGCGCCGAGGATTTCGCGCGATACCACCCGGGCGGCGCGCTCGGTAAGCAGCTCAGCAAAGTGGACGATTGCATGCGGCCGCTGGAGCAGTGCCGCGTGGCGCCGGAGTCGAACACGGTGCGGGAAGTGATCGTCGGCTGTGGCAAACCGGGCCGGCGCACGGGCGCCGTGATGCTTGTTGGCGCCGCCGGCAAGCTGACGGGCATCTTCACCGATAGCGACCTCGCCCGGCTGTTCGAGAAGCGCGATGAACGGGCGCTCGATCGCCCCATCGCCGACGTGATGATCTCCGGCCCGATGACCGTCACCCACGGCGCCCGGATGAGCGAAGCGGTTCGGTTGCTCGCCAAGCGCAAGATTAGCGAACTGCCGGTGGTTGATCGCGATGGCCGGCCGGTGGGGATGATCGACGTGACCGACCTCATTGGTTGGAGCATCCCCGAAGAGAAACCCCTCGGCGCGGTGGCGAAAGCGGCATCGCTACGCAACATGAAAATCTTCCCCGGCGAGGATGTGTACGCCGCCGGCTGACGCGAATGCGGAAGTCGGAGTGCGGAATGCGGAATCAATGAATTCACCTTGCAATTGATTCCGTATTCCCACTTCCGCATTTCTCACCACGCAATTCGAACCCTCCACCGCAACCGTGTCCCTCACCACCACCTGCCGCCGGATCAAACTCATCCTGTCGGATGTTGACGGCGTGATGACCGACGGCGCGGTGACATTTGGCTCCGGCGGCCTGGAACTCAAGACGTTCAACATCCGCGACGGCCTCGGCGTGAAGCTGTGGCAGCGCTCGGGTGGACTGTTTGGCATCGTCACCGGCCGGCGGAGTGAAATCGTCGAACGCCGCGCCGCGGAACTAAAGGTGGCGATTTTGCGGCAAGGGATCGACGACAAACTACCGGTGGTAAACGAAATTGCCGCCGAGTGCGGTGTGAGCTTGGCGGAGATCGCGTACATCGGCGACGACCTGCCCGACTTGCCGGTGGTGCGCGCGGTGGGCCTCGGCGTCACCGTAAACGACGGCGCCGAAGAACTTCGCCAAGCGGCCGCCTACATCACCAGCCAACCCGGCGGCCGCGGCGCGGTGCGCGAACTGGTGGAAGTGATTCTGAAAAACAGCGACCGGTGGGATGAGACCGTTTTGCAGTTCTAACGGAAGAGGGGACGCGGATGTACGCGGATGCGGCGGATAAAGCGCGGATTCTTTTGGTGGTGGCCGTCCTTGCAATGGCTGGCAAAAGTTTTGGCGCGCAGCCCGGTTGGTTCGAGCGATTTTTCTTGGAAGAAGCCTACGTGGAAACCCAGAGCTACTGGAGGCAGCTCCGACTCCGTAGCGACGATAAGCCAACTCAAACAGAGGGAAATCTTCCGGTCGTCAAATGCGATGACATGTACCCAAACACTTATCT
>LNFM01010058.1_pt1 | contig 28772 bp, 32 predicted proteins | sample 596031 | NCBI WGS metagenome assembly LNFM01 (sample SAMN04254537, study PRJNA301005) | activated carbon metagenome | isolation source: dual media filters at the Ann Arbor, Michigan drinking water treatment plant | place: USA: Ann Arbor
TGGTCATGTCGAGCTGGCTCGCGCAAGACGGAAACGGTGCAGAGACTATCGGAATGGAAGTTGCCAAGGTCGCAGATCTCATGGAGAAGGTTCCTAACAAGAAACTTTGCGCCGCCAACCTCGGAAAAATCGCAGGCCTCCTCCACGCGCGCAACAAGTTGAATGTGGTGCTGGGCAAAGGCTACCGTCCTTTGCAGGAAGAGGACGCCGAGTTTGCTTTGCAGTCTCTGGGCCTGACGCTGCGTGAGCTAGGCTGGGCGAAGAACCCCTGAACGAAGTGACGTCTAGACGCTCAGCACCGCACTGGACGTGGTACCAACTCCAATGAGCCCTTGATAAGGGGAGGGAGGCCATGTCCGTCGGCAATAAACAATGCTGAACTGCGACAGTGCAGTCTCTTGACAACGCACTTCATCGTGGCGCATCGAGTAGCCCGGGACCAGTCTTGTGACCTCGCCAGCTGCACTGCGGCTCGTGATGTACTGGTACAGCGGATACTTTTGGGCGCTGACCGAGCCTAACGCCTCCCAGATCCCTAAGAAATTGACGTGGAGCCTGACCCGCAATAAGCGGGATGGATTCAAGGGCGCTTACACGGCGATGCTCTATCAAAACTTGTCCGTAAGATGGAAAGCACCAGCGAGAACTGCGACGAGACCCACCCAGATATTACGACTGAGATCGTGAGTGTGCTTCGCAGTTTCTCGCTCTGATGGGGTGAGTTCAGAACAGAAAATTACCCAGTCGACCCAGAAGAAGACTGGCGGCAAAAGCACCCAAAGGGCGACTACCAATCTGCCAAGGTTCTTCAACTCATTTGGAGTCAAGCAAACTGGTTGGGTCGCCAGCGTTAGAGAGACGATCGCAGCGAGAGCAGCCAGACTTCCGAAGAACCTGTTGAAAAAAGTGCGACTCATGCTGCTTTGCTCCTAGTTGGGAAAACAACCAAAGGTCCATAGTTCTTGGCACATTCGCCATCCGTTGGCGCCAATGCGACCGAATGAGGGTTACATAATTCAAAAGTTACTATCTAAGATGTCCTAAGGCCTCGGCGGGTTCTACAGAAGGAAGCAGCCTACCAGCCCACTCGACGCCTATCGCACGGGACAACAAGTCCACCTTTTTGCTCTCCGAACCATCCGGATGTGGCGACTCTGCGGTTGCAGCAAGCGCTAGGCATAGCCGAAGGCGGTGAGCGTGCTGTTTTACGGCCGGCGATGCTGAAGACTCAAACCAAAAGTACTTCTCCAAAGCGAGCAACAGATTCCCCTTGGCCTGAACAGAACAAAACCGCTGGCCAGTGCGGCAGTTTGCGTTCTCGCGAAGCGCTTTCGCAATTCCAGCCCCCCCCTGCAACCGTGTTGGTCGTATCACCCGATTTTGATCATCAAGTTCTCCGAAAGGGAAGTAAACAAACTCTGTATCAGGTGGGACGGAACGCTCCACGATATCTGCATAAGCCAGCAACTGAGGACGAAGCTCGTCGTGCTTGCCCGACCAGAATTTAAAGAAGTGTCCCATTGCACTTAGAAATGCGCTCGTGTAGCGAATCGGTGCCGGCCACTTACTTGCGCGATCGCTTTCAGTGTCTTGCCCTCGAACATCGTAGTCAAATTCACGTTCCATTGACGGGAACATCGAACCCGGGCAACTTTCGGAAGATAGGGTTGCGCTCAAGGGAATAGCTTGTGAACGGAAGCCGATCATGCCTTGTGAGTCTTGTTCGAACCAAAGGCTGCGCAAGTACACGGGTGCGTCGCTGAGGCTCCCGATATTCAGCTCTGTCAAAGGGCCAGTCTTGCCACCATGGATACGTAGAGAACCCTCATGGGTATGCGCACTGACCAAGAATCGCAGTGATCGCGCATCACCATTCACACTGCCCCATAGCGCACGAGCCTCAGCGCTCCACCCTCCTATGCCCCAGTCGTCGAACGGATGGTGTGCAACCAAGAAGAATCGCGCCTGAGATGGTAGGTCCGATATCAAATCTTGAAGCGAACGCAACTGGTCCATGGAAACCCCAGCTCGCAAGCCCGCAAGCCCTGACGGGCTCAGATATGGCCGTTCTGGGAAATCGGAGCTATCGACTAGTAGCGCATATATAGGAGCATCGCTTGAAAGAGATGATGGAAGTCGAACACGCTGCACGACGTAAGAGGTCCATTGGAAATTACCTTTCCGGATGCGAGTTGCCCAGCACAGCGAGCTATCCACGTTGCAGTGCATCCCATTCTTACTCGTATTCTTATGTTTGAGCAACATCGCGACGTAACGCTCTACGACCTCTTCCTTTGGTATATGGCTGTACCGGTTCTTTTCATCGACATAAAGCTGACCAGCATTGCATACATTGCTCCAATAGCTCTTCACATACAGGCGCCCGCGTCCATCGTCTTTCGGGTACATGTTCCCAGTCAGAAATCCATCATGGTTTCCGGGAGTGAAGAGCCAGCTCGACGGTCCGGGATCAGGCCGCCCCGCAGCAGCCATGGTTGCTATGAAAAGCTCCCATTCGGTTGCGCAGGAAACATCTATGGCGTCGCCCGCATGCAGCACAAGTGGATATACCTTGGCTCGTTCCATCGCATATAGAAGCACGTCCGCGGCGCCAATGACTTGCTGCCCGGTACGCAATGTCACGGGTACAAACTCGTCGCCCGATCGATTGAAGTATCTACTCGCAACACCTCTGCTTTCATGTATCTGAGTATCCGCAATGAGTGCTATCGCCTGCGTCAGTGGCGTTTTCCCTTCTGGGCCCCAGCCACTTCCTGGATGAACTTCAACGCCCCTTGGACCACCTGCGCACCCAGCTAGGGCGGAAACAGCCAAAACTGTGGAGCCGAACAGCACACAGGCAGTGAATTTCATCGCATTCCCTCCTTCCATGACTCCATCTCGACTACGGTTCGTAACAGGGCCATGAAGAACTCCGCCCTCGGGTATGGAAGGTCAGCTGCAGCTGCGCGTATGAACCACTTGGGATGGTTTCGTAACGGCAACACATATGTCCAATGGTCCGAGTTCACCTCTGCCAGTAGCGTGGAATTGGGTAGCACCGCATCAGAAGAGAGCACCTGACCGTCGTTGCGGAGATCGGTCTGCGCAAGCAGCCGATAGAATGGTCGTAGTCCGGGCGAGACTGATTCGGCGCCGGTGTAAGCAACCACCGAATACAAATTCACGCCATGAGGCAATGGGTGGCTTGCTAGCCAGCGCACCCGTTCGCGCCGAGTCAGACTCGCAACCTCATTGCCATCTGAAGGAGTGCACGTAAGCCCTTCGAATTGTGTAGCGAGCTGGCCATATAGAGTCTCATGGGCATCCGCGATTGGCGTGCCTAAGACGGCGCCCGACAGGGACACGAATGATAGTGGTTGCTGTGGAAGGCCAGAAATTCTGATTCTTTCAAGCGCATGTAAAGCGTCTGCAACCCCTTTCGAATATCCGACCAGGACAATGCGAGAAACAGTAGAATCCTCCGCCTCTTGCAAGATTGCGTTAGCTATCACCTCTCCATTAACTGACGACGCTACCCGTCCACGGACGTTGATGGCTCTCACGCGCGCCAATCCGGAGGCTGCTAAATAGGAATAGCCCTCCGTGAGGTTAGAAGCAGGACTTCTAGCGATACCATCACTGAATGGCAATGCTTGCTCTGACACACAGTCACCAAAAATGCCAGAGATAACCAGCACTGATACTCCATCTAGCGGCGATGTTGATTCGGAACGCACAATTGGCAACGTCGGCCAGTGAATCCAGGTTCCGACATTCGGCTCTGCAGTTAGATTTGAAAAAGCAAGTTCTGCGGCAAAGTGGCGCGCAAAATTGCTACGGCCATCACGCACCCCCGCCGCCGCCGCAGGAAGGGAGACAAGTGGCGGTTCACCAAGTGCATATGGAAACAGTGGCGCACGCGCACATCCAGCAAGCGCCATGAGGGCGTACAGCGCTGCTACGAATGCGCAGATGCACTTGTGTTTTGGAGATCTATTGGCCATGCCCCCTCCACGTACTCTTACTGATTGCAATTTTGCTGTTGCCGAATGATTGCCAGAGTTGCGTAAGGCAAAAATTCGGCCCCGGTATTACCCCCATCAACCTCGATTCAAAGTCATCCCGTCAGAGATACTCTACAAGGCATGCCATTTGTACGAGAGTTTTAACTACAGCTTTACTCAATAGCTTGCCTAAACCAACCGTCGCGGATGCCGTCTCACCAGACCTACGGCCTTATGACCGCGAACGCATGTACGGGAGCGACCATTGAACGTGACTTCGCTTGACCGTCACTTACGCTGCTATGTACCGGATATTTGTCATTCACACATCCCCTGTTTTGAGTATGGCGTGCTGGATACACCTCAACGAGATCGCCAGCCAGAACTCGTTTTTCGGGCCCTGCCAAGTGATCGAGGCCTGATATTGCGCGGTTCCAGCGCTCATAGGATCACTGCTGACATGCAGCTCTGATACACATATGATGTGCATCAGAGCCAACTCAAGGAACATGTTCGGCTCAGCGTGGCGCGGTGTAAACAGGCCGTGGAAATTAATCTGTAAGGCACTCCATGAAGCAAGTACGCAAGCAACTCATCATTCCTGAAGAGATGGATCGGAACCTTACCCAGATAGCTCTGAACAGCGGCACAACCGCTTCCGAGATCGTTCGAAAGGCCCTCAGCCTTTATATGGTGGCGGTCGAGAAGAAGCGCGAGGGGATGAAGTTCGGGTTCGTGAAGCAGACGGACCGTCTCGAAACCGAGGTGATTGGACTATGAATGACCCAGCGGCAGACCCTCAACACCCATAGCCCTGATACCCTCGATCTCAATTCCATCCAAGGAAGGACGACTGTCACTGTGCAGTCGGACGAGACGCCAGAAGAGCGCAGCCACCGCCTGGCAAAAGACCGCCGAGACCCCCGTCAATACGATTGCACTGAGGTGGATTCTCGTGCTGCTAGTGGGCTGACTAGGGGTCGCGGCAGCGTTTGCCGGCATCACCGCAGACAAAGATGGCACTCGATCGGCACCCTGGCCGGTCGTTGCTGCCTCGATCGCGGCGGTACCAAGCTTCTTCGCTGGCAGATGGAGCCCCAAGAAAGTCAATGCCAGTCACGAATCTCTAGCCCCTTGGCAACCTGACTACATGGCATGGTGAGACGCGGGCCCCAACCCTCTGATCGCTGCCCGCCGAGTTGCGCTCGCTTCCGCAGGGACTATTGCGGGCACTTGTGGGAGTTTCCCGACTGGCCGCTTCGGGACAGCGGGATCGGACCGGCCAATTTCTCGTCAGGGTCGAGTTTTGTCTCCCGCCAAGTCTCGGGCTTCTTTCCGTTCCCAGCCCTGAGCTGCCCCTCAGGATCTCAGTATCCGCTTAGCAGCGTATCCAGCCTGTCGCCTCAACTAAGCGAACGTACGCTATACGAGATCAAGCGGTCACCTGCTGCACTGGGTATCGTTAGTGCAACCCAGGCGCCATCGGTAGACTGCAGTGCTAACCGACTCTTGGACCGCGGCATCCTGCTCGCTGTTGAAATGGCTGCAAGCCTATTGAAAGTTACATTTAACAATGACTATTTCGACCGACGAGTATCTGACACACCTACATTCGATGGAGTTGGCACTGGTCAACTACGCCAAGACGAAGTCGGAGACCAGTGCCAGCCAAGCTAGGATGGAGTTCACCGCCGCGGTTGTCGTCCTGTGCAATATCGCTTCTGCTCCCAAGCAGATATCGACGCTTCTGCAACTCGCGACCGACAGCTCCAAAGGTCGTCGCGACGCGGCCATCCTCACCGCGCGGATGCTTGCAGTTGATGGAGTCCTTGAATCCGAACAGGACCAAGCCTTCCCTCGCCTGGTCGTGCAGCTTCGGCTCGCGGAGAAGCGCCAGACCTACGAGAAGCTAGACGCCATTCGAGGGTTGCATGAGTCCATCTGTCATGGCCTGAGAGTCCTTGCCACATTGCCCCGCACCATCGCAGAGATCGACTCCATGAAGGCGGAGATTCAGCGCGCTGTGCGCAAGGACATCCACGCGGCCTATCTGCAGCCTTTCAACGGCAGTTCTGTACGTACGAAGATTGCACATATATGCGATCAGATCACCGCACTGAACGCCTGCAAGGACTCGAACTACAAAGCGCTTTTCGATCAACTACAAGAATCAACCTCGGATCTTGCCTCGCTAACCCGCGAGCCTACGTTCTTCAACCGAGAGTTCGTCATCCCATATCTGAATTCCTTGAGCGCCGCGCTGCAGGATCTGAGAAGCGGCTCGGTCGAACAGTTCGCGTGCACCATCGAACCCCGCCGTAAACAGCCCCAGATTGCGGAGAAGCGGTATCCGCTTCATCGTGTGAATGAGATGCTAACTGTCACTGTGCCGATGGTGAACAGTGGGCCGGGAATGGCAACCGATGTGGTCATTGAGCTCGACTGCGGCGGCGTCAGCCCTCTCGCCCTGGACGTCGAGCAGATTCGACTGGGCGACATTCCGCCGGGGGAGTTCGCTATCTCGTTTCGCGCCATGGTCATCGAACCCACAGCGCGCGCCCGGCTCGCCATACAGGTAAGTTGGAACCAGCTGTTCGCCGAGTCGAAATCAGTAGCGCTTGACTTGGAGTTGGTCGCCCAAGACTCATCGGTGGATTGGAATGTGCTGGAGCAGCTCGATCCGTTCAGCCTCGAGGAGGCCGACAGCGCACAGTTCGTCGGGCGCACGGCGAAGGTTCAGGCCATCGGAAACCGGCTGCTGAAAGCGCAGATGAGTTCCACCTACATCACCGGCCAGAAGCGGGTGGGCAAGACTTCGCTGGCCAAGGCGGTATTGCGATATGTCTGCGCCCAGGCAAAGCCGCCAGTCGTCTACGAAACGATGTATCTGGAATGGGGGGAATACAGCACAGCGGATGCTCACGGCACGGTGATGGCGCTTGGGCAGCACCTGTACGCCTTCCTGATGTCCCATCTCCCTGATGGCGAGTCCTTGCCGGCACCGAGTTTCGACGGATCGCTGGCCCCTCTAAACATCATTGCCAAGGCACTGGAGCACAAGGCTGCGAACAAGCGATTCGTTTTCGTTCTGGACGAATTTGACGAGATTCATCCGGAGATGTACCGGTTCGGGTCGCTGGCGGAGGTATTCTTCGCCAACCTGAGGACATTGGCCGCACGCAAGAACCTCGCCTTCATCCTGGTGGGGGGCGAGAAGATGCCGTTCATCATCGGTGCCCAAGGTGACCAGCTCAACAAGTTCGTACGAGAACCGCTTGACTACTTTTCGAGAGCGGACGAATGGAACAATTTCGTCGAGCTGGTAACTGAACCGCTCAAGGGGAGCTTGAATTGGGAGGAGTCGGCGCTCAACGACCTGTTTACTTTGACCAACGGCCACCCGTACTACACAAAGCTACTTTGCGCCAAGGTTTTCAGCAATGCCGTTGCGCAACGCGACACGGAAATCATCTCGCGAGATATTCGGCATGCGCTCAGCGGACGGGTCTCTGAGCTAGACACGAACGCCTTCGCGCACTTCTGGAAGGACGGGATCAACTCCGAACGCGAGGCTTCGGAGATCATTGAACTGAAGCGGCTGAGGCTGCTAGTCGCGTTCGGACGTGCATCGCGCTTTGGCAAGACCACCAAGGAGGCCGTGGCACTGCAGCTCGGAAGTTCCTCTATGCAGCCCCATGAAGTGGGCCCTCTTATCGATGACTTCTGTCGCAGGGACATCATGAAAGAGACTGCCGGTGAGGTGGTCGTCCAGCTGCCAATCTTCTTCCGCTGGCTTCAAGATGTTGGCGTCTCCAAGCTCATATCGAGCACCTTGGCGGAGGATCTGGAGGCGGAATTGCGCAGAACCAACGATCTCGCCTACGTCTCGGCCAAGGAGATCGAAACCCTAATTCGCGGCTGGCCGTTGTATCGAGGTACGCAGATCACCGGAGAAAGTGTGCGTGCCTGGATTGAGCAAGTTGAACAGCCTTCCGAGCAAAGATTGCTCTTCACGATACTGGCCAACCTGAAGTTCGTGACGGTGCCGCAGATTGGGGAGAACCTTCGCAATGCTCACGAAAGAGTGGTAGCGAAGATCACCCCCCCGCGTACGAGGGAAACCAAGGTCGAGAAGAGACGAGACTTACTGATCACGTACCTAGATGGCCCTGGCAAGAGCGGCGCAAGTTATGCACGCGCATACGCCAAGGAAAACGACATTTTGCTAGAAGGTGTCGTCGAGCCAAGCAAGGCGCAACGCCGGCTCTCCCTTGAACATGAGAGGCCGAATGCGGTCGTGGTCGTAGATGACCTCGCTGGGACAGGCAGGACCGTTGCCGAAGCGATTGACCGGTTGCTGGCTGATCTCGGGGCCGCGATGACGGAGCGTAGTATTCCGCTCGTCGTCATACTGATGTATGCGACCGAGGAAGCCCAGTCAAAGGTCCAAGCCCGTCTTCAGGCGTACCCCGAAGTCACGACTCATCTGCACGTTTGCAGTCTTCTTAGTGACTCGAACCGAGCCTTTCCGGCTTGCGGCATAGGTTTTTGGCCCGACGAGCAGACGCGTGACCGAGCTAAGGCACTCTGCGTCCAGCTAGGAAGCGGCCTCTACAAGGATCCATTGGGATTCGGGTCACAGTCACTCTTGGTGGCCTTCCCCGACACCTGCCCCAACAACAACCTGCCGATCCTGTTCGCAAGTAGATCTGGCCCGAAGAACTGGTGTGCGCTAATCGAGCGTCCCACTTCATGAGCAGTTCTGCTCGCCGCGACTTCGCCCGCTGACGGCCGGCGGCTCCTTACGCTGCGCAGCGGTGATTCGCATCGCGAGGACGAGCGGCTGTAACCATCATCAAGTCGACTTCGCAACTTTCGTGATCCTTCAGAAAACGACTGTCGCCGTTCAGTTGTAACCGCACAATAGTGTTTGCCCACGAGCGCTCGCCTCCTAAGGACGACGAGACTTTGCTGGCGGCGGGGGTTTAGGAGGTTGAATAGAGATCCACAACTTCGGCGGCAAACTTACAGCTCAACTCTGGACAAAGACATGCGCCGTCATCGGAATCCACCCAACGACTTCGAGCAGCTCATTGCTGACATATTCGCGCGGCTGGGTGGAGAAGACATTGTTCTGAATCATGTCTACCGTGGCTCGCTTGATCACGAGTACGAAATTGACATCCTATTCGGCAAGCCCGGCGACGTCACTGCCGTAGAGGTGAAGGCCTACCGATTCAGATCGCCCCCTGCCCCTGATGTATTTGCCGGAGCCCTGCGGAAAATGGCGATCGTGCAACGGGAGGCCCAGACGCGCCGAGCCGTTGTTGTGATGTCCTGCCTGTTGACCGATGCGCTGTCCGCCGTGCGTGAGAGATACCGGAATGTGGAAGTCTGGGACGCAAAAGATCTTCTAAAGACTGCTTCGCAGTATCCAGACCTGCTGACTCGGCTGGAAGCGATTTTGGAAGTCGAGGCATCGGACGTCCTGGGGAGCGAATCGTCGATCTTGGCGGCCTCTCGTTATGAGATCCCTGAACGGCTCGGCCGCCGCCTTTCTGAAGAGCTGAGTGCGATCAAACCTGGACGGGAAGACGCCTCGTTGTTTGAGAAGAAATGCACTCAGGCACTCAGGTACCTTTTTGAACACGATCTCGTCGGCTGGCATGAACAACTTTCCACCGAGGATGGCTTGCATCGGCGCGATCTCGTGTGTCGCATCCTTCCTCACGCAGAAGTCTGGCAGCTCATGCTTACCGACCTGAAGAGCCGATATGTAGTCTTCGAGTTCAAAAATTACGGCGAACCGATTACTCAGAGCGAGGTCACTACGACCGAGCGATACCTTTATCCTGGCGCCCTAAGGAGTTTGGCAATCATCATCTCTCCGAAGGGATGCTCTGACTCGGCCATGAAGGTGATGCAGGGGGCGATGCGCGAGCATGGAAAACTGCTTTTATCGCTGACGGTCGAAGACCTCTGTGTGCTACTGACCGGGAAAGATCAAGGTTCCGATCCCAACACCTTCCTTTTCAACCGCGTCGATGTGTTTTTGTTGGGTCTAGGCCGCTGACCCGGCATTCCGAGTGGCGAGCTAGACGCCCACGACTACCTGTTTGTCATGTCGTGCGCATAGTAGCGATGCGAAAAGGCGCCTGCCTGAGATTTCCACTGTCTCCTCTTCCTAGAAGCAGCCACTCATCGGAGGTCGTGTGACCGGCTACTCTCAGTCTTTATCTGCCATGTAGAAATATGGCTCCTTTGACCCCATTTGACTTCTTCGACGAAGTAAAGCTTAGTTGACGTTCAAGCTTTGGCGGTGTTCTTCGATCCAAGCCGCTGTCCAAGAGCTTGTGAAAGGGCGGTAGCCTCAGCCATAAGCATGGCTGCAAAGGTTTGAACGCGCTGATCATCTACGCGGACACCTGGTCCAAATACAGCCAAAGAACCAGCGACTTTGTCATTGCCCATGAAAAAGGGCACGGCAACTGCTACTGCTCCTTTGATCAGTTCGTCCCGACTGATTTCATACCCTTGCTCCCGAATCCTCTTCAGACGATCAAGATACTCCACTACATCCTTCGGCTTTCCCTTGTCGCGATTGATGTAGGTTTCCGGTGAGGGAACATGAGCAAGAATCACGCGGCCGCTGGCGCCCAACGTCACATCCTCGCGGTACCCCACTCCGCGTTTGAAGCTTAAAGGCTGTCCGCTGGCGAGTTCGGCAACACAAATTCGACTGTTGCCCTGATGGACCAGAAGAGAGACGGTCTCTCCTGTCTGATCCCAGAGTCTGCGCATCATCGGCTGGGCAATCGTTGCGATGTCCAGACTTGCGCTCCAAACATGAGCCAAATGAGCCACTGACGGGCCTAGTTCGAACCTCTGCGGATCTCCCGATGACACGATGAATCCGCTGTTCTCGAGCGTGTGCAGGAGTCGGTAGAGCGTGGGGCGGCTCAGACCCACGCGTTTGGTCAGTTCCCCTGCAGTCAGTCGATGGTCATCTGCGGTAAACGCCATCAAGATCTGCAGCGCCCTGTCCACTGCGCGGACACCATCACCCGGTTTTTCTGGTACTTCCACGTCCGTTTGCCCGTTCATAGCTATTTGGAGAATGGTACGCCTGCACCTGTCCGCCTGTCGGACTGATTTCTCACCTCTTGACATAGGTCAATGATGTCCATACCATGGACTACATGTCCACTAGATGGACAGAACCAAACATCAAGAGACTTTGGAGAATCAAGTGAACAAAGAAATGTCGGAAACACTTACCCGGGTCGGACCTCAGACCCGCATGGGCAATCTATTGCGTCGCTACTGGGTCCCAGCGCTGATGTCGAGCGAGATCGCAGAGCCGGATGGCCCTCAGGTGCGGGTGCAGCTGTTGGGTGAAAAGTTGCTGGCATTCCGGAACACGGAGGGACAGGCCAGCCTCATCAGTGAGTTCTGTTCACATCGCGGGGTATCGCTCTTCTTCGGACGCAATGAGGAAAATGGCATTCGTTGCGCTTACCACGGTCTCAAGTTCGACAGTGCAGGCCAATGTGTGGATGTTCCCTCTGCGCCGCAAGCTTGTGCGCGCATGCATATCAAGGGGTACCCCTGCATCGAGCGCGGCGGAATCGTCTGGACCTACATGGGACCCGCCGATCAGCAGCCAGAACTGCCGGAACTGGAGTGGTGCACCCTTCCAGCCGAACACGTCTATGTGTCGAAACGGCTGCAGTACTCAAGCTACCTGCAGGCCATGGAGGGTGGGATCGATACCGCCCACGTCTCATACGTCCACCGCTACGAGGTTGACTCGGATCCGATGCACAAGGGCGTCAAGGCGCTTGACTACATCAAGGCCGATGGCAATGTCGTGTTCGAAATCGAGAAGACTCCCTTTGGCTTGAGCTTGTTTGGCCGCCGCAATGGAGAGCCTGACTCCTACTATTGGCGCATCACCCAATGGTTGTTCCCTTGGTTCACCCTGATCGCACCGTTTGGTGACCATGCCTTGGGCGGTCACATCTGGGTGCCGATCGACGATCACAGTTGCTGGGCCTGGAGCATCAACTGGCAACCAGATCGACCTTTGAGCCAGGAAGAGCTGGGTGCAATGAAGGCCGGTATGGGTATCCACGTCGAGTACGAAGCTCCTGGCAGTTTCGTCCCCGCAGCCAATCGGGAGAACGGCTACCAGATGGACCGCGTGGCCCAAAAAGAGCACCGAGCCTACAGCGGTGTCTTTGGCTTCTCTGCACAGGACTATTCGCTGCAAGAAAGCATGGGCTCTATCCAGAACCACGAAGCTGAGCGGTTGTTACCCACCGACAAGGCCATCGTGATGGCGCGTCGCATGTTGCACGAGGCCGCCCTAGGACTGGAGGAGGGGCTAGTGCCGCCAGCGCTGGATTCGAGTCAACAACGAGTGCGACCGGCAGGTGTACTTCTGCCCAAAGAACAGAGCCCGGTTGAGTGGGCCAAGGCGCACCTCGCCGACAGCACAGAGAAGCCTGTCTTCAGCCTCTAAACCGTTCACCTTTCCACCCACACAGAAGGAGACAACATGAATGCATCCAGGTCACTCATCGCCACCGCCGTACTGACAGCGTTTACGGCATCCGCCGCATGGTCACAAACCACTTCCGACTGGCGTCCTACCAAGACGGTTCGTATTGTGGTTCCGATCGTGGGAAGCACGAACGACGTACTTGCTCGCCTCTTGGCGCCCAAGCTTCAGGAAGCGCTCGGGCAGCCCTTTGTTGTCGAGAACAAAGGCGGGGCTGGCGGGAACATCGGTGCACTGGACGTGGTGAAGTCAGCGCCTGATGGGCACACGCTCCTGGTGGGGTACAACGGACCGCTGGCGATCAACGTGACCCTGTTCGACAACATGCCATACGACCCTGTGAAGGACTTGGCACCCATCACCCTTGCCGTGAAGTCACCCCAATACCTGGTGGTGAATCCCGCCACAGGAATCACCAGTGTTCAGGACTTCATCGCCAAAGCCAAGGCTAACCCCGCCAAGTATTCCTATGGATCAGTGTCACTGGGCAGTGCATCCCATTTGACGATGGAAATGATGAAGTCGGAAGCGGGCTTCCGGATGACGCACATCCCCTACCGCGGAGCAGGGCCGGCCGTGGCTGACTTGCTGGCCGGAAATGTGCAGGCGGGCTTCTTCGTGCCTGGCAACGTTCAAGGTTTCGTTCAGCAAGGGAAGCTGAAGTTGCTGGCCACATCAGGGACGAAGCGCTTCGAGAGCACTCCCGACATTCCTACGCTAAGTGAATCAGGCCTCAAAGACTTTGAGGCCACATCCTGGATTGGCTTTCTTGCCCCGGCAGGCACACCTCCAAACATCATTGCCCGTTACAACCAGGAAATGGTAAGGATCATCAACTCGCCGGAGATCAAGGCACGGCTGAAGGACATGGAGTTTGAGATCGTCGCCAGCTCGCCGCAGGAGTTCAGCAACTGGATTTCCACGGAAATCGTGCGCTGGGGCAAGGTCATCAAAGACACCGGCGCCAAGGTGAATTGAGTGACCAGCAACAGTCTCCGTTTGGCCAACAAAGTGGCGCTGATAACTGGCGCAGGCGCCGGCATTGGCGCCGCAGTCTCAACCTTGTTCGTAAGCGAAGGCGCTGCGATATTGATGGTGGATGCCGATGATCAAGCACTCACAAGAACAAAGGCTGCGATTCTGCATGCTCGTCCAGATGCGAGGGTATTTTGCGTGCACGCAGATGTGTCCGATGAGTCTGCGGCAATGGCCAGTGCCAAGTACTGCCTGGACACGTGGGGTTCGCTGGATGTTCTTGTCAACAACGCAGCGATGCGCAACTATTCGGCAGCGGGCGATGCGACACCGGGTGAATGGCAGGCGATGGTGGGCGTCAACCTGGTTGGAATGTCCAATTACTGCAAAGCTGCTCTCCCGGCGTTGCGTGCATCGGGTGCGGGGAGCATCGTCAATGTGTCATCTTGCTATGCGGTCACAGGACGCCGTGGAATGGGTCTCTACGATGCCACCAAAGCTGCTCAACTTGCCTACACGCGCACGCTCGCCTTTGAAGAGGCGGCCCACTCAATAAGGGCCAACGCTGTCTGCCCCGGATCTACGCTGACCGACTTCCACTTGGGCCGCGCCCAAGGTGCTGGCAAGAAAGTTGAACAGCTCAAGACGGAGCGCAAGGACACATCTCTGATCGGCAGATGGGCAGATCCCATCGAAATTGCCCGTCCTATCCTCTGGCTGGCTTCCAGTGAAGCCTCTTTCATCACTGGCACTACGCTGATGGTGGACGGCGGTCTGCACATCATGTAATCCCAGCTGACTCTCATCAGAGTCCGGGTTGAATCGAACTTCCATGTCTACATCCACGCTCTCTGCACGAGTGCACACCCTGCGCTATGAGGCACCGGACACCATCAGCGTTGAACTAAAGCCAGCGGAAGGTGGCATTCGGTTTCCGCCGCATGAGCCAGGCTCACACATTGATCTGCACCTGGGCAATGGTCTAGTCCGGAACTATTCCTTGCTAAACCCATGCTCAGATTCAGGCCGCTATGTCGTGGGCGTATTGAAGGATCGCAACAGCCGCGGAGGTTCCAAGTTTGTGCATGAGAACCTCCGGGTAGGCCAAGTCCTCAAAATCTCAGAACCACGTAACAATTTTGCTCTGGACGAAACCGCGCTGCATTCGGTGTTTCTGGCAGGAGGGATTGGCATCACCCCCATGCTGTGCATGCTTGACCGGCTGCTCGAATTGGGGCGACCAGCTGACTTGATCTATTGCTCAAGGTCGCGACAGGACGCAGCATTCCTGCAGAAACTGCGGAGCATGACCGCGCGTGGGCTGAACGTCACCTACCACTTCGACGAGGAAGAGGGCGGACCACCCGATCTGAAAATGTTGCTGTCGGCACATTCACCTGCAGCGCACTTTTACGCTTGTGGGCCCTCACCCATGCTTGATGCGTTTCAAAGGGCGTGTGAAAGGCTGAACTTGAAGCAGGTTCATCTCGAACGATTTGCTGCGCCTCACACACCGGACACGGTTGCATCCGGCTTCACTGTGGAGTTGCGGCGCACTGCCAAGATCGTCCAGGTCAGTGCGGGGCAGTCAATCCTGGATGCCATGTTGGAGTGTGGTCTTCTGCCCGACCACAGTTGTCGCGAAGGACTTTGTGGCGAATGCGAGACCAAAGTGCTGGACGGGCAGGTCGACCATCGGGACAGCATCCTCACTGCTGAAGAGCGCAAGGCAAACAAGTCGATGATGATCTGTGTTTCGCGTTGTAGCGCTCAGCGCCTTGTATTGGACGCGTAAATTCTCACTCGAGTCCCACTCGCCACGAAAAGTGATCGGCCGCTTTTTTGGGGCAACATTTCGCTAAAATTCAGCCGTTCAAGTCCCCTTTGCGCTTACCCAAGAACTCGTAAAACCGAGTGTGGCGACAGCTTGTCGTGTACCCGACATCAAAGCTACAGCGGGCATTCGAACGCTGGCAGTCGAAGGTCCGGTTCTGAACCTCTCGGACTTCTCCGGAAGCGACTTCGAGTGAATCAGTCCGGTCTGAAGCAGCCCGCCGCCACAGCCATTTGGGTGAACACAGCGTAGAGCTGGGCTTGCCAGCGAAACACAACGGCTCGAGAGCCAACCAAAAAGTCTACGACGCGGATTCCAAGAGTTCTATTGGTCAAGCGCTCCAGCAGTTGCAAGAGCGGAGAACTCCTGCAGAAAATCCGGATGTCTTTTCAGCAGGAAGGCGGCAATCGCCTCGTTTTCGAGAAGCTTCTTGATGTACCCCTTGACCAAGGTCAGGCTCAGCACGTCATCACCGTAGTTTTGCTCAACGATGCGGTAGCGCTCGTGAAGGTTCGCCGTTTCACGCTCAAGCTTGGCAATTTGATCTTGTGTAGCCGCCTGCGGAGTACCCGGTCGCCTTGAGCTGATGAGCATTTGCGGTGAAGTTGCAACCAAGAGTGCACGCGCGTAGTTGATGGTCAGATTGTTGGCCGAGATCATCAACTCGGCGCATTCAATTTGCCTTGTCGGTTTCATCCGTCCAAGGATCTTGGATGTCTCAGTCGAGAACTCCCGATCTTTAAGGATGTCGATCACCTCTGGGCAGATGCCATCGAGCAAAGTTATCTTTGCCTTGATCAAGCTCACGTTGAGGCATAAGGCCTTTGCGAGGCGTTCTGGAGATAGGCCTCGCTCGACGGCGCGGCGGATCATGATGTGTTCCTGCACCGACGAGAGTCGATTCACTCGGTTGTTGTAAGTGTAGGTCTCGTCGTCGTTGGCCACGATACAAAGAGCCTGTGGTTCACCTAGCTCTCTCAACGCAGTGAGGCGAATATGACCGTCGAGTAGCAGATGCTGGCCGGTCTTTCGGTCCACGGTGGAGATGGTGAGAGGTTCGATCAACCCGACTTCCTCGATAGATGCTCTGACCTGCCGAAACTTGGAAGTTTCCTGCAGCGAAGGTGACAGAATTTTGGAGAGCAGAAGGTTGTCAAGACTGACAAGAACGGGTTTGAGGACGAAGCCAAGGGAGACGTTGTTCATTTCTTGCTCCCCGCCCGATGGATTCGCTCCGCCAGGTAGCTGGGCATCGTGTCCAGGCCTTCGGCACGCAGCAACGTGACAAAGTGGTCGTCTGCGATGAGTTGGCGCATCGCGCTGACGATCAGCAGCAGACGCTGCTGAGTCAATGAGCCCTTTCGAACAACCATGCGTTGGCGTTCCACCTCCTTCTGATACGTTCTGACCAGGCTTGCAGTAGTGACACTGCTGCGCTTTCGCGGGTTTTTTCGCGCCAGCGATTTGCCCAGATTCTCACGAAGCTGCAACAACCGCCTGACCTCGAAAAGCGGTCGTCCCCGCAGCTGTCCGGATTCGTAGGCGTCTTGCAGTACCCCCTGCAATGCCTTGTCGTCGTTACCAGCGCTGACGATATCGCGCGCAGCGTTGATCGGAATGCTCCCCTTTTGAACGGCTGCCATAAGCCGGTCTTCACCAAGGATGATCAGCATCAGCAGGGTGTTGACGTACTCAAGCGACAACCCCGTCTTTCTGCAGATGGCCTGTGCTTCGTACCCCTTCTCATGCAAGAGCCTTATGCCATGGAGCAGTTCAAGTGGCATGTACCTGCGCCTGGCGATGTTCTCCACCAGACTCATGATGTGCGCGTCTTCGTTGTCCACGTCAACGACCAGCGCGGGGATACGCGTCTCCCCCAGCTTGCAGAAGGCCTTGAGTCGTCCCTCCCCGCAGATCAGCATGTACCTCTCGGCGCCATCCTCACCTTTGCGAGGTGTCACGGTGATGGGTTTTTTCAAACCAATCGTCTTGATGTTTTCGACGATCTCGTCGAATGCCGCCTGGTTGCGCTCACGCGTGTTGAGAACCTCGATCCGTTCGATGGGAATGAGTCGGATGTCGCCCGACTGAGCCACCTTGCTCATGCGACGCGACGCAACTTGGTCTGAGCGCCCATGCCGTAGAAGTAGTCCAACGTGTCAAACCGATAGCTCTCCAGCTCCATGGCGTTCTGTTCGGCCAGTCGGACGCCATTGGTGGTGAAGTCCAGCCGCGGCAGCAAGTAGTAGTCGAGCGCTTCCTCATTCCCCGGGCTCAGGCGGACGACAACACTTATGTCAGGGTTGAGGCTCGTGTCCAGGCGGACTTTCCAGAACCGCCGGCCACTCTCCAGCTGCTGGCAGCGCGCCAAGACGATGGAGGCAGTGAACTCGTTGTTCACGTGAAGTAGATCGGTCTTTTCATCCCATTTGACCCTGCCGTTCAATGCCTCGATGCTCGCCTTTGTGGAATGCAAAATGTCGGGGTGCAGCTTCCTCAGGAAGCGATTGATCTCAAGATACTTGTAGTCTCGTTCTGGCTGAAAACCAATCAGCTGGTAGGCGCGGATGAGACTGCCGAACCGGTGGGCATAGACCGACGACGACGGCATGCCGTCGGTCTCATTGATGACGAGCCCAGACAGGAGGCCACGCTGCTGATACAGATTCTTCAGCCGCTCCAGGAGTTCGTCGTCTGTGAAGCGCCTGAAGCGCGCGCGGATGATTCCCTGTGCCGTGTAGAAGATCGCGCGGTCCACCACGGCCTCAAATGCGCCCTCCTTTCGGATCCACATGTCAGGCGTGTTAACGACGTGCTGTTTCTTGAGCTTGAACGAGGTTCGATTGAAAACGTTGTCGCCCACATACTTCTCGTTGGTCAGCACCTCGTGGACCGTCCCGCGTGTCCAGGGACGACCAAGGTCGGTGAGCACGCCCTCTCGGTTCAGTCGGGCGGCGATGGTGCTCTCCTGCAAACCGTCATCAATGAACCAGCGGTAGATCCGCTCGACGACAGCCACCTCTTCTGGGGGTCCCGGACGCAGGATCACACGATCGGTCTGCAGACTCTTGTGCTGCCCGCGCGTGAGCATCCCCTTTGAAACGCCGGACTGATCGATCAACACCCGGCGCAGGCCGAATCCGGCCGGTCCGCCCTGGCGGTAGCCCATTTCGATCAAGCGGCACTGACCGGCAAACACCTTGGAGGATAGCTCCCGGCTGTACTCACCTGCCATGGCACGCTTGACGCCCTTGACGATGGTTGACACTGGGGAGCCATCATTCTCGAACTGCTCGGCGCAGTAGGTCACCTGGATGCCGGCGCGTCGGCAGATGTACTCGTAATACGCGCTTTCGTCCGCGTCCTGGAAGCGGCCCCAACGACTGACGTCGTACACCAGAATGACATTGAAATTCGCTTTGCCGGACTCGACATCGCGAATCAGCCGCTGGAGGGCAGCACGCCCATCAATTCGCAGGCCACTTTTTCCCTCATCCGCGTAGATCTGGACAATGTCGATGCTGCGGCTGCGCGCGTACGCCTCAATCTTGTCTTGCTGGTTGTGGGTTGAGTATTGCTGGTGCTCGGTCGACATGCGGACATAGACCGCCGCCCGAAACGTGCCATCACCGATCTCTGTTTCTTTCTTGACCATTGCTCAGCCCCCAATGCTTAGTTCTGGTGTCCACATGAGATCGTGTGGTGGGTAAGACCAACAGTTCACCGCATGACACGACCCAGAGCATGCGCCAGCGCGCAAGGTATCAGCGCTCGCCGAAATAAGCGATCAAGTCCTCTCTTTGCAATCAGCAGATTCATGGATCTCCCTTGCCCAGAATGGTCAGGCGCACCAAGATCACCTTGGTAGATCCCGTCTTGAAGGTCGATCGCACCCGCTGACGCGTCACTCTTTGCAATCCGCCGAGCAGCGTTGCGAACTTGCTGGCTTGAGCGATTGCTCTGCGTGTAGCCAGGGTTCGCAGCTCGGTACGAGCGCCAATAGTCGGGATGTTTTTTTGCCCAGTCGGCTTGCGCCTCGGACTGATTTGCGGAGTAGTCGGGATCGCTTCTGCGCTTGGCCTGTTGCCAAACCTGCTTACGCGCCTGCTGACATTGAGCGAGAGGACAGTAGGTCTGCTTTGGAGATTGGGCGCGGGGTGTGAATTTGCACCCGCAGGCATTGCACCAACGATCTTCCATGATCACCTCCGCTTGAGCGGGATGATCGATTTTGGTTTGTATTCACAACATACTTGAGGACAGTGCTCACCCGCTGCGCGCCACTTTGATACAACTCAAAAGGCCAAAGTGAAAATTGGCCTGCTACCGATCTGAAAGGGAGCTGACCCAAGCGGGCGTCACCTGCGCGAGACTCAGTGGCACGTCGGACCGTATGGATGCAAAGGTCAGCACACCCCAGTAAGAACCGCCCAACCTGGTGAATGGCCTACTGCCCTTGATACGACGGGTCAGGTGGCTCATGTTTCTGCTCGCGGATGATCTGCAAAGCAATCTCGACAGAGATTCTCTCTGCAGCCCTTTGCCATGACCAGCCAGGAGGCATGGCATCCCAGTCGAGTTCGTTCAACGCGAGGATGAGCCGGTCCTCCAAGGTATCTCGAATGGCAGTCGCGCGCTGTTGATCAAGTTTCAACCCCTTGGCGATTCGATGAGCTGCCACAAGATCAAGGGCAAATCGCATCGACTTTGCCAGGAGGATCGGGTCAATGTCGCTCAGTCTCATGAGGGTGCAAGTTGATCACATACAGACTTTTCGCACCACCCCACAAATGTTGAGGCCTGATGAACGAAGCGCTACAAGTCAAGCTCACCCCCTGTCCTCCATCGTGGGCCACCCAAATTGGTCCATCCAGCTACCTGATCGAAAACGCACAATCTCTGGACGCAGCCATGGTTGATCTGGGGTACATGCCACGGAGAGCACTTTTCGGTGATCGACCGTGGGCCAAGCATCCAGTATGTTGGAAAGTGCTCGTCCATCCGGGGACCTCAGGACGGCCACGGCCAGGCAAAGTCGGACGTCGCTCAACTCGTACTCTTAGTGGGCCGGCTCCATGCCGCGTGCGGGGCTGTGCCGCCTTCGCGTCAACACCACAGGTGAGATTCGCTGGATCATCCAACGCGAAATTCCAGTTTTTTGATCCTTGACACGAATGCCCCCCTTCAAGCCACACCGCCGTACTTGATTGCGGTCAGCATGGCCTTGACTTGCTCTGCACCTGTTTCGGTTTGCGCAACTTGAAGGGGCGACTGACCGGCGAACATGGGGTGAGGACTTCGCAGCCATTGAGTCGCGTCTAAGCTGGTTTCAAACGTGTCTGCTGCCATGCGCTCAAGCTCTTGCAAACATGGCAAAGAGTTTTCTTCGTCTTGAGAGCTGGCTGCGCTCTGGGTCGATTCGGCAGGCACACAGAAATTGAATGAGTGCGCCTTTGTCTGGTTGGCCTCAAGGCGTTCGGCCAAAGTGCGCAAAGCCATCGCACTGACTTTGTCTTTGGCCTCACTTCTTGACTTGCCGTGTGCAAGAACACCAGGCAAGGCATGTACTGTTGCCCAGTAACGGCCGTCCTGCTCGCGTCCACATTCGACGGAGTACGTGGTGCGGGCTTCATTCACTTCACGACGTTGTTCAGGCTCGCTGTGGGTGTAGACGTACCAAGCGAAACCGCACATGACTGCCGTGAACACGCCTAGAACCGCCAGAAGGTCCCAGTTTGCTGCGCCGCCCATTCCAATCCTCCTGTTCAGCCTGACGCCGGTGATTCCCACCCGTGCTTTTCACATCTGCACGAGATGGCCAGAGCCCTTCAAGCACCTCAGGCTCCGCACGCCGCAAGCGTTTCGCCACTTCGCCTGCAGAACTCGATCATTTCGACAAATGACTCCTTTAAGGCTCCCGTGCAGATCGCCGGAGCCACACATGCCCAAGCGTCTCGCAGTGATTAGTTCACCAGACGCACCACCGCTTTTGAGCATGACAGAAGCGAGAGCGTGCGAAGTCACTGCGCTCAAACGGGCACATTCAATCCACACGGTCACCAGGACGTCACTGGATTGACTGGGGGCTTACCCAACTGTTCACCTTTCGATGCATGAAAGTGGACCTTACATCAAACCCAAGAAGCGCAATAGAGCAACCTCCTAGTCCAAATTCATTTGCATTCGATATTAAAATCAATGTTGCAATTAATATACCAATGCCCTTAACTCAGCTCAAATTGTAGCGTCAAAAAGCAGTGAAAATATTTTGTCTTTTTTTCCATTTTTGAGATATCTTTTTGGAACTTGAACCACGCTGAACAATGCTCAACCACGTTGAACTGCGTTGCACCATAGTGAACTAGGCTGCACTACTTTTAACCACGACCCCAGACCATCTACCGAGTCTGGAGCTTAGCTATGGAAAGTTCATGCGGGGAGCGGAAGTGGCGCGGGAACTCAAGTTCAACTCGCCAGCGGCTTTGCACATGGCGCGCCAGAGGGGCGCGTTGAAACTGAAGGCAATCAAAGTGCCAGGGCGCAGAGAGAACCTCTACCTGACGAATGAGGTGGCAGCCGTTCTGAATGAATGGATAGGCCACGCCTCAGAGGAGATGCCCATGTAAAGAAAAACGCCAGCCTCTTTCGAAAACTGGCGTCCTTCAGGGAGTCATTACTGACGGTTAGCGTCTTCAGTATCTCCACCAAGGCTCGCCAAGTCAAGCCCTTCCCCAGTTTTTTATTGCGGGAATTGGATTTTCATTGCCTTGTGGAAACTGAACGAAATGAAACCAGCGCGAAACGTTGTAACCCGCAGCCCCCACAGATCGGTTGGACTTGTTGCTGGTTCGCGACTTGATGGAGCGCACACAGATCACGAATCGGGACTTGAAAAGCCATTTGTTTGTCTTGCAATCGTCTGCATGGGCGTCAAAGGCCTTGAGCCTCAGCCGTTCAAGATGCAGTGGACCGACGCAGAAGGAACGCTTCGCACCTACGTGCCGGACTTCAGGGTTACCTTTCTTGACGGCACGCAATCGACCGTGGAGGTCAAGCCGAGCAAGTTCGTTGCCAAGAACGCACTCCGTTTTGACGAGGCTGCTCGGCAGCTGGCGGAGGTCGGGCAGCCCTTCTTGGTCGTGACGGAGAAACAGCTCACCAAGGAGCGGTTCGAAATGGCTCAGCTGTGGCGTCGGTACAAACGCGCAGAGTTTCCGAAAGATTGCGTCGACTTGGCCCATCGCATGGTGACCGACGGGACGACCTGGGAGCAAGCGAGCAGGTCTGAAGTCCCATTGCACGTGTGGTACGGCCTGCTCGGCCGACGTTCCTTCAGCATCGAGACCGCCGATCTTCGTTCAGACACAAGGCTCTTAAACGCGCAGGAGTTTAAAGAGCATGACCCTCAGATTCACATTCAGCGTTGGCTTGGTTGTTCGCCTTGGCGAACGAGTCTTTGATTTTGATCGTCGGCTGAATGACGACACCGTCATCTTTGTTGATGCTATCGACAAGTCTCCACACCGTTGGAAGCTTGGCGATACGTACCGAGATATTGAAAACGGTCGCCTGGCTTTGGTTCGGGGCGACCACTCAGAAGCATCCTCGGACAACAGCAAAAGCCTCCCTTTGCTCATTGACATCAAGAGCTTGCCCGAGAAACACCAAAAGAAACTGAATCTGCAGTTCGACTACATCCATGCCTTGCGCCGCATGGGGCTGAGTCGCGGACAGCGGCGAGGTGTGGAAAAGGCACTTCCCAAACTGACGGAACGGTTTGGAGATCTCGCGCCTCCTTCGGTAAGTTCGGTCCTGACTTGGTGGCGAAAGCTGGAGAGCAGCGACAACGTCATCACAAGTCTGGTGAGTGGCCACTATTTCAAGAAGCCCGCGCCGCGCAAGGATTGGGCCGTGAAGTTGATTCAACGGACGATCCGTTTGGAGTACTGCAATCGCAAACGTCTCACGATCACGCGGGTGACAGCTCTCATCAACGAGAAGCTTGCCGTTGAAGCACGAACAATCGGTGTAGGTCAGGCAGAAGCACATGTCAGCTACAACACCGTCCGCAGATACATCAAGCAGATTGATCAGTACCAGCTGGACGCCGCGCGTTTCAGCACCTCCTACGCTAAAAACAAGTGGCGATACAGCCTGAAGGGCCCCAACTGCTCACGGGCCATGGAGCGCTATGAAATCGACCACACCATTCTGGACATCGTCGTGGTCAGCGATCAGAACGGCATGCCACTGGGAAGACCCACCATCACGGTGGTAGTAGACACATACTCCAGCTACGTTGTCGGCTTCTTCGTCAGCTTCTGGGGCACAGGGCTTGCGACGACCCTCTCCAGCCTGAAAGTTGCCTTTGGCCCCAAAGACTGTTTCATGGGAGCGGGACTCAAAGTCCAACACCCATGGCTGTCCTACGGTATCTGTGAACTCTTGGTGATGGACAACGGTCTTGAGTTCCACAGCCCTCAGATGAATTCCGTCGCACGCCATTTGGACATGGACATGCTCTTCTGTCCCGTCAGGACTCCGTGGTTGAAGCCCGTCGTTGAGCGGACTCTGGGCACATTGAATCTGTATCTGCCAGAGCAAGGACGTGTTGAGAAACCACGGGACAACTACATCCCGTCTCGGTCTGACAAAACCTGCTGCGTGCCTTTTTCGGCGCTGTGCGAAGGTCTTCTCATGGCATTTGTGGACGTGCACCCTTTTGAGATCAACGAAACCAAGCTGGCGCGTCCCGTTGACTTGATCAGAGAAAGCCTCGAAAAACTGCCACCGCCTTGCCTGCCTGGCCCCATGACGCAGTTGGACATCCTCGTGGGGCAGTCGGAATCCAAATTAATCGGCAATGAAGGCATTCTGAAGAACTACCTCCGGTACAACTCGCCTGAACTTCAAGAGGTAAGGCGTTTCCATGGAACGAAGTTCAAAACCGAGATTCGCTACGACCCTGTCAACTTGGACCAGATGTTTGTGCGGGTGCCAGACTCAGCCGAGTGGCTGATCGTACCCAGCTGTATGCCGGGCTACACACAAGGCTTGTCCACAGTCCAACACAAAGCGATCCGTGAATTCAGCAAGGGTGAGTTGAAAAGGAGAGGGGCGGAAGAGACGTTGATCCGGGCAAAGAAGAACCTCAACGACCATTGGGCGAGCGCGGTACGGATTGGCAAGCGTCTCAAAACCCAGCAGCTCAAGGCCATGGAAGGTCTGACCTCAGCGTGTTTGCATCAACCTGGTGAGTCGCCGTCGAAGACACCGCCCGATGCTCCGGTTTCGGTGCCCGTCTGTGAGGAGGACATGATTCCGCCCTTGAGCGAGGTCCCGTTGTTCACCACTGAAAAGTTCGCTTGAGGGGTAGGCTGCATGAACCATAAAAAATCAGCGCCTCAGCCTGTGGGCGATGAGGACCCCCGGGAGGAACAGCTTCGCACCCGTCGGCAATTCACTTACTCGATTGCCGCGCTGAGAGCTGGTGTGGTGGTCGATCAGATCTTTGTCACCCACAACTCGGTCACTGCCGCGCTCAATGCGATTGATCGAACGTACCAGCTGGCAGGAGCGTTGTCCACCCGACAGGGCATGATGCTTGTAGGTCCCACAGGCAGTGGGAAGACCACCTTGGTGAAGTACTTTCGGGCGTCTTTGCCCTCAGACGGGATGCTGGACAACAACACCCGGACGATCTACTTGCGCTTGCAAGAGCGTCCAGCCATCGGACGTCTCATCACGGGAATGCTGCGAGCAGTGAGGTATCCGTTCTCCTCTGTTAATGATCAGAACATGTACACAAAGCGTGACGTGCTGATCGAGGCTCTGCGCCAGCGAGGAACCATCATGTTGTTCGTGGACGAGGCTCACTATTTGTGCCACACGAAGCGCAGTATCAGAGTAGACAGGATTGGAACCTCCGCAACCGACTTCCTGAGAGAACTGATCGATGAGGTTCCGATCGCAACCGTCCTGATCGGCGACGAAAACCTGGATCGACTTTCCGAGGTCGATGCCCATCTTGCCTCCAGGCTACCGATACGAATGGCGCTCAGCAACATCGGGGCGAAGGGGGCCATGTGGGTGGGTATCGTGAAAACCATCCTGAGCGAGTCGCTTGGCGTTGGCGTTGGCGTTTCAACCTTGATGACTGAGCAGGAGATCCTGCGGCTGCATGCAGCCACTGAAGGCAACATGCGCCAGCTCAAATGGCTCATAAGCGAGATGGTGATGGTTGCGGTCGATGCTTCCCAAACCGAGCTGCGCGTCGTTGACATGTCTTTGGCTTTTCGACGGCTGAACGGATCGGATTGCCTTCGCAGCAATCCCTGGGGAGGTTGACATGCAGCAACTCCCGATCAAAGTGCATCCTGCTGATGACGAAGGTGGCCACGGATTCGTTTTGCGTGCGCTCACTAGAAATGGAGTCTCCTTCAGTCGCGCTGCAGCGTGGTTGAACTTGCCCTGGAAAACAGCCATACGGGACACAGATGTCAGACAGTGGAGCTGGGCGGTTCGCGTGGACTCAGACTGGCTGGACCACCGCATTCCGTCTTCGCGAAGGATTGAGGGGCACACGAGCTATGGTTTCATGGGCACGCGTTGGAGGGGCGCACACAGCTTTCGATTGAGGAATCCGCAAGTCTGCACCGCGTGCATCCGTGAGCGTCAGTATTGCTCCGCCACTTGGGACCTCATGGGCGTCTGTCTCTGCGTAACGCATCGTATCTATCTTACCGACACGTGCTTCCATTGCAGGAAACCCCTGCAATGGAACAGGCCAGGGATCGATCTGTGCACCTGCAAGAGATACCTGACGCACGCAGCACCACAAGCGCCCGTCGACAACAGGGTAGTGCGGTGGGTGGAATGGGTCAGCATGCGCCTCACCGAGAACGGGTCATTCGCTCGTGATCCTCTACTCACCGGACTGCCCTCTGAGTTGTCGATCGATGGCACCTACAAGGTGTTGCTGGCCTTTGGACTGAAGACCAAGGAACACGAGGTGCTCCCGGCAACGGTGTGGGGCAGGCACTCGGACGCGGCATTGATCGCCTGACATTTGCTCTCGCAACGGGAGCCTGGGAGGCGCTTGCCTCCGTGGTGCACGACCCCACACTTGAACGCCTTGAGCGCATGGGCGTTTCACAAGCCGACCGGGATGTTGCGCGCCGCCTGCGGCGGGACGTCTTTGGTCTCGAAAATCAGGGCGATCCTGTGCGGCGCTATCGCACTCGCGGCCAGTTGGAGCTCTTTCTGAAAGCCTCAATATGACGCAGAAACTCGTACGGATCCCGCAGCCTCAGCCATGGGAATCCCCCTCCTCGTGGGTATCGCGATGTGCGCTGAGCCAGGGCGTTCTCACAAATGAATTTCTGCGGCACCTTGATGTCGACGCCAGCGGCGACATCGACTTGAACGTGATTCGTGCAGACCAAAAAAGACTGACGGATGTCTGCGACTTGCCCTCGGACTACCTGCCTCTGTCTCGCTTGCTTCTGCCGAGATTGGTATCAGCCGGGGTCGATACCAAGAGATTTTTGCTGTCCTCCACCAAAGGGGCGAAACCAAGGTACCGGTTTTGCCCGCACTGTCTCCAAGACCAACGGGAACCTCACTTCCCTGTTCATTGGCGCTTCACAGGGTTTCGCTACTGCAAGCTGCATCACTGCATGCTTGAAGATCGATGCCATGTCTGCAACTCAACAGTGACCATGCCCGCCAATCAGCTGCAGGCCGGACCAGACGGCAAGGGGATTGCGTACCTGAAGCACTGCATGTCGTGTGGCGTGGACCTCTGCAAGGGCAGTACGCTCAGCACAAGGGAGGCGTTTTCTCTCCTCAGCGCCATGGAGAGGACCTTGATGACCAATGGCCTTGCAGTGCTGCGGGCGCTCTTAGAGGGATATCTCTTTAAAGATACGGCGGAGAAGAAACTGCCACTGAGCACGCTGTGTCGCCTCGATCAACAGCTACTCCTGCCTCATCAGGAGAACTGGCTGACTGTCGCAATCTTGAGGGGCCGGCTTGTGCAGCGGATGCGGCGGCGAGCAACCGAACGTCAGGCGTCTAGAGGCGAACACACAGGACCAACTCGAGGAGATGAAGCCGTTGGCGAACATTGAGCCTGCTGAGTCGGCCTTGCGGGAGAAATTTCTCATGCAACAGCTAGTGCCCATCTCCACAGGAAAGCAGCAGCAATGCTTGTACACCGGCCAAGGGGAAGAATCGCTTGGATCAGCGCCTGCCGAATCTTGGCCTCCTCAAGCTTCCATGGATGGGCTCCACAGGTTTCTGCAGCAGCGCCAGCCCCGGACTTTTTTCCTTACGGACATCTCCCTCTCAGTTTGGGATATCCCGTCCCAGCATCACCGAAAGGAAGGCATCAAATGCAATTCAATAAAAGCCAGCGCGCCGGCCTCGCACGCGTTTGCAACAACCTAGCCGTCGGATTGGCGGCCATTTCGATCATTGGATCGTTCGTTTTTGGCATCAGCATCCTTGCTGCGGCCGTACTGCTCACGCTGTCGACTTTGCTTGTCGTCTTCGCCCTTGTGATCCAGGGACTTAAGGCGAGTGATGAAGACTGAGGAGACTCATTGTTTCGCACATCCAAATCCGAAAGCATCCATACGAGCGTTCTCACAGCCCACTTCGGTGGGCTTTTTCCCTTCCGGTCAGGACTACCGCACTCGTTACGGGATCGCTCGCAGCTCGTGGAGAACCGTGGATGTGAACAACTGGCGTACGGCAAGCGGATGGTACTCACAGGAGGCGCCGGGTTGATTGATTCACCCCATTCAAGCGCAGGCTGCAGTTGTGCCACGCTGATAAGATGATCCGCTCGTGCCATGCTGATCCGTACACCCGCATGAAGCGCCGCATTGTCGGTATTCGTCGAACTAGAAAGCCAGAGGGGGGCGCAGCCAAAGATGCACCCAATGTTTGGCTTCCTTCAATGGCAACGATGGCGGCGGTGCTGTCAGAGGACGACCAGTCCCTGCTGCGCTTGATCCGTGATCGACGACCCAAGTCGTTGACGGAACTCTCTGAACTTACCGGGCGGTAGGTTCCGAACTTGTCACGCACGCTCAGGATGATGGAGGGTTACGGACTGGTCGAGTTGAAAAGAATGTGCGCGAAATAGAACCTGTCGCGCTGGCAACCAGTTTCAAGATCCTGATCGACTAAGGGACGACACGATGAAGGGGGAGGCAATGCGAGATGGCGTGATCACCGAAGCAGACACCTGCCGAGAATTCGTCACGCCCCGACTAGTTGAGGCGGGATGGGGCGCTGCCCCACACGCCATTGGCGAGCAGCGCACTTTCACCAACGGCCGCATCATGGTGGCTGGGGGCAAGGTGCGGCGCGGCAAACAGAAGCG
>LNFM01016550.1_pt1 | contig 28770 bp, 34 predicted proteins | sample 596031 | NCBI WGS metagenome assembly LNFM01 (sample SAMN04254537, study PRJNA301005) | activated carbon metagenome | isolation source: dual media filters at the Ann Arbor, Michigan drinking water treatment plant | place: USA: Ann Arbor
TCTGGTCGGTCGAGCACCATTTCACCGACTACACGATGTGCCCCGACGTGGTGCAGTTCCTGTCCTACATGGCCGGCCGCACCAAGCATGTTCGTCTGGGCTCGATGGTGGTGGTGCTGCCGTGGCACGACCCGATGCGCGCCGCCGAGCAGATCTCCATGCTGGATCACCTCTCGGGCGGCCGCATGATCCTGGGTCTCGGTCGTGGCGCCGGTAAGGTCGAGTTCGACGGCTTCCGCCTCGACATGGGCGACAGCCGCGAACTATTCGTCGAATACGGCGAGGCGCTGCTCAGCGGCCTCGAGACCGGCGTGATGGAATACCAGGGCAAGCACTACAAACAGCCGCCGGTCGCCATCCGACCCGCCCCGTTCAAGAGCTTCCGCGGCCGCACTTATGCCGCCGCGGTCTCTCCCGAGAGCGCGCGCATCATGGCCAGGCTCGGCGTCGGCCTGCTCATCATCCCGCAGAAGCCGTGGCGCGAGGTCGAGAAGGAACTGGCCGAGTACAACGCGCTCTACCGCGAGATCAACGGCACCGACGCGCCGCAGCCGATCTCGGCCGGCTGGACCTTCGTCGACGAAAGCGCCGAGCGTGCGCGAGAGATGGCGATCAAGTATATCGGCGGCTATTACCGCACCGTGCTCGACCACTATCAGTTCGGGGCTGCGCACATGAAGAACCAGCGCGGCTACGAGTACTATGCCAAGATGAACGAGAAGCTTGCCGTCTACGGCGACCAGAAGGCGATCGAGTTCTTCGCCGACCTGCAGGTCTACGGCACGCCCGAGCAGGTCTACGAGAAGATCATGAAGATCCACCAGCAGACCAACAATTCAGCCTATGTCGGCGTCTTCTCCTATGCCGGCATGGCGCACGAGGAGGCGGCGCGGAACATCCGCCTGTTCGCGGCCACCGTGATGCCGGAACTGAAGAAGTTCAACGCCGGCGCCGCCATCGACCGCGCCCAGCCGCTGCCCGACCTGCGCTTCGCCGCCGCTGCGGAGTAAAGCCTTGTTCGATGCTGGCTGATCTGAAAGCGGCCTGGCACCTGCTCGGGCCGTCGATCGGCCCCCGCCGGCTCGCCTATGTTGCCGTGCTGATTCTCCTGGCGGGCTTGAGCGACGGCATCGGCCTGATGCTTCTCTTGCCGCTGCTGAATTCGCTCGGGGCACCGATGCCCGCCCTGACGGGCGTGACCGGCTGGCTCTTCGCCCTTTTGCCCGGCACGCTGGCGGGCCTGCTGCTGGTGTTCCTGGCCGTCGCCGTCCTGCGTGCGGTCGTCGACCGCCTGCAGAGCAACGCCGTTGCGCGGCTGCGTTTCGATTATGCCGTCGACCTCAAGACCAGGACCTATGCCGCCATCGCCAATGCCTCGTGGTCGTACCTCAGGCGCAAGCGGGCGGCCGACTTCCACGCGCTCTTCGCCTCCGAGATCGACCGCGTCGAGCATGGCGTGCAGTTGCTGCTGGAGGTTCCGGCCCGCCTTGTCATCTTCCTGGCGCACATCGCCATCGGCTTCGCGATCGCGCCCGCCTTCTCGGCCCTGGCCATCGCCCTCGGCCTCTGCCTGGCGTGGGGCTTGCGGCGCCGGTTGATCGAAAGCCGTCGCCTCGGCGATATCGTTTCCGAGGCCGGCACGCGCGTCAGCCGCGAGATCACCGAGTTCCTGCAGGCGCTCAAGCTGACCAAGGCCTACGGTGCCGAGGCGCAGCATGTCCGCGCTTTCGCCGAGGCCGTGCAGCAAGCCGAAGGCGCGGGCCTGGCGAGCCGCCGCCTGCTGGCCAACACGGAGCTGATCCTGGAGATCGCGACGGCCGTGCTGCTGGCCGCCCTCCTCTGGCTGGCCGCCGGCTGGCTCGGATTGCCGCTGGCCAGCCTCCTCGTCCTGATCTTCGTGTTCCAGCGGATCATGCCGAAGTTCCAGGAAATCCAGAACATGGCGCAGGAGTTCGCCCATTCCTCGTCGGCCTTCCAGGTGGTCGCCGCGACCATCGCCGATTGCGACGCCGCCGCCGACCGGACCGGCCAGGCGCCCCACGGCGCCCTCCCATTCGACACGGAATTGCGTCTCGAAGGCGTGGACTTCGGCTATGACGCGGCGGCGGGCGACGTGCTGCGCGGTATCGATCTTGCGCTGCCGGCAGGCTCCCTCACCGTGCTGTCAGGCGTGTCGGGCGCCGGCAAGAGCACGCTGCTCGATCTTGTCGGCGGATTGATCGCCCCCGCGGCGGGGCGACTCCTGATCGATGGCGTCGAGTTGACGGCCGATCGCGCACCGGCCTGGCGCCGCTCGGTCGGCTACATGGCGCAGGAGGCCTTCCTGTTCCACGATTCGATCCGGGCCAATCTCGCCTGGGCCGATCCCGAGGCGTCGGACGAGCGGATGCTGGACGTGTTGCGGCTGACGGGGCTGGCCGAATTGCTGCGCGACCTGCCGCGGGGATTGGACACCGTCGTAGGCGACCGCGGTACCAACCTCTCGGGCGGCGAACGCCAGCGGCTGGCACTGGCGCGGACGCTGCTGCGCGCGCCGCGGCTGATCCTGCTCGACGAGCCGGCGAGCGCCCTCGATGCCCGGAACGAGGATCGCCTGCTCGAAACAATCGCCGGCCTGCGCGGCCGGACGACGATCGTGCTGGTCACGCACCGGCCGGCGGCGATCGCCGGCGCCGACCGCTACCTCACGCTGGCGGAGGGCAAGCTGGTGACCGCCCGCCCGAGCGCTTCCGAGTCGAAATCTCCTGTTGCGTCGTAGGCGAGCCATCCCCGGGCCGGTGGACCCGCGGCGTCGCCCAGCACGACTCCGTCGCAGAGCAGACCAGCCACATAGCTGAACGTGCCGAGCGTCGTCACGAGAACGTCGGCCTCAATCATCTCCCGCATGCTCCAGAGCGGATCGGCGTCGAGAAAGAGGTCGGCCTCGGGAATGCCCAGCTCTCGGAACTCCTCGGCCTTCCCTTGAGAGAAGAGGCGCAGCGTGTAGTCGATGCCCCGGGCATCGAGCACGGCGCGAACGCGCGCAAGGACGCTGGCCAGGCGCGGCAGGTCGGTCGAATCGTCGGCATGAAAATCGTGGCGGTTGGGCCGACGGGCATGGACGCAGACGGAGAGAATCTCGTTCCGCCGCGGAGACTTGTCGACGTAGTACCTGCGGCGGAACTCGCGGAGAGCCGCATCATCGAAATCAGGCGCGGTCTCTTCGAAGCCGAACAGCGCCTGCAGCGCCGGAAACGTGAAAGCGTAGTTGACCGTGTCCTGGTTTTCGCGGTCGTTCCGGATCTCGCCTTCGCCCAAGTTGAAGTGCGCCTCCCAGGCCTCGGCCCAGGCCGGCATCGGCCGGTCGGCGTGATGGATGTGCGAAAAGGGTGTGTGGACATAGGTGAGGCCGGTGCGGCGGGCGAAGTCGATCGCCCGCATCATCATGAGCGCCTGCGAGCCCGCACCTTCATCCGCGGAGGCGTCGCTGGTGATCTTCTCGAGTTTCGGCCCGCCGCAGAGCTGGCGGAGCCTCACGCGGAACAGCACGTCGCGGGGCGTGAAGTACGGTTTGCGGCCCAGTGCCGCCTTCACGAAGTTCTTGGCGGAACTGCGGGCATAACCCAGAGATCCGACCGCCAGGAACCTCAGCACGACGTCAACGAGGCTGCTCCCCGCCCGGCAGGCGCTCGCCCGGCAGCAAGGCGCCGCGGACATGCGAGAACAGTGGCCGCATCTCCTCGGGAATGCCCTGGACGAAGGCCGGATCGAAGACGAGCCGCTGCTGGGCCGCCTTGATGAAGTTGACGGGGTCCTGATACCAGCGCCGCGCATAGGTGGCGTAGACCATTGGCCGGGGCCGGTCGGACAGGTTCGGCGCCCCGCTGTGGATGAGCCTGAAGTCCCACAACAGGCAGGATCCCACCGGGATGACCGGCTGCTCCGGCGGCACTTCGGGACGATCCTTCATCCGGTGGCTGCCCGGCCAGATGGCGGTGGTCCCCGAGACCTCGTTCATCTCGACCAGGGGCATGGCGAAGGTCAGCGCGTGGGCGGGCAGGAGCGTCGAGATCTCCGAACTGAACAGGGGCGGGCCATCGGGATGGGGATGCTGCGCCTCGGACCCGCTGAGCGAGATGATGGCGCCGAAAGCCTCAAGCACCGCCTCCCTGCCGAGGACTGCGCGCACCAGCGCGATCACATAGGGATTGGCGAACACCAGGGGGGCGCCGAGGTTGCCCGAGAGGTGAAGCGGGATCATGAAGCGCTTGTTGCCGACCTGCAGCGAATCCTCGGGCTCGCGATCTGCTATGTAATCCCTGTATCGGTCGTTGAATTCGTCGTGCAGGGCCCGAACGGTGTCTTCGGGAATAATGTGGTCGAGGATCGCGTAGCCATGTCGTTCGAAGCAAGCAGACGCCGCGCGGATCTGCTCGGATTGGGCGAGGGCATCGGTCGGAACGCCCCGGCAGTCGATTCTTATCATGCGTACCGCTTACCCCTCCGATATGGCTGTTTCAATAGCGTCCGGCAGGAGACCGCGTGAACGTCCGTCATCGCTACAGAGTCTATGGCCTCGTGATCGAGAGCGAACTGCGGCTGACCTCGGTCGAGGAAGTCACCGACGGCGACGGCGAGCCCGCGGTCACGCTCGGCTTCGCTCCACCCGGCTATTTTCGCACGCTCGCCCCGGGCCGCGCCACCGACCCCCACGACTGGGTCCACCATGCCGTGCTGGACGACGGCAGCGTCTACATGAAGGCCGACGGCGCCTTCGAGACCCTGATCTCCGCCGACGGTCGAACCGTGACCTGCGGAAGCCTGGGCGACATCGACCAGAGATCTTTCGAAGCCAACCTGCTGAACTTCGTCATGAGCGCCTCTCTCACGCTGCAGGGCGAAGAGACGCTGCACTCGACCGTACTCGACATCGGCGGCCGCGCCGTCGGGCTGCTGGGCCTCAGCGGCGCGGGCAAGTCCACGCTCGCCGCGTTCCTCATTAGCCGGGGCGCCGACCTCATCACCGACGACATGCTGCGCGTGAAATTCGCCGACGGATCGTTGCTGGCCTACGCCGGCCCCTACCGGCTCAAACTGCTCGACGAGCCCGGCATCGGGTTCCTGCCCGGCGCGGTGGCGGACGGCTACTTCAATTCGCTGAGCGGCAAGGTCATGGTCCAGCCGCGTGCCGCCGTGCCGCACCGCCCCGAGCCGACGCCGCTCGCTGCCCTGTTCCATCTCGGCCACCCCGACGACCAGCCTGCCGTGCAGAAGGTTTCGCACACGCGACTTGGCGGCGTGGAACTCGCCCGGGTGATCATATCGTCGACGATGGACACGCGGTATGCTCGGCCCGACCGGCTGACGCGGCAGATCGAGTTCGCGGCGCGTGTCGCCGAGGTGCTTCCGGTCTACGAGCTGCGCTATCCCCGGAGCGTTGAGGCCATGGACGACGTTGCAGCGGAAATCCGCCGGACCATCGGGGCGTGACGCGACTGGCCGCCTACTTCGCCTTGCCGCGGCGCGATCGGGTGCTGCTGATCGAGGCGTTCGCGACGCTCGCCATCGTCCGGGCCGCGCTGCATCTGGTCACGATCGACCGCCTGCGCGCGTGGGCCGGCCGTCTCAAGCAGGGAACCACGCCAGTCGACCGCGTCGTCTGGGCGGTTCGCGCGGCCTCGCGACGGATGCCCGGCACGACATGCCTATGTTCTGCCCTCGCCCTTCAGCGTCTGCTGTCGGCACAAGGGCATGCTTCGGAGCTCCACATCGGCGTCGCGCAGGAACCGAAAGGCATTGCCGCCCACGCCTGGGTCCTTCACGAAGGACGCGTGCTGATCGGCGAAGAGGGCCAGGAGCGCTACACCGTGCTCACGACCTGGCGAGCGGGCTGACGTTGTTCGCCGCGGTCTTCAATCTTCACGCCGAGTCCCTGGACGTGCGCCAGCTCGGCGATGCATCCGACGTCAAGCTGTTCGGCAACGCCGGCCGTGCCGCCTTCGTTTGTTCCAACGCCGGTTCATCCGCCGCCGCCGAAGAGACCGGCACCATTCATTCCCTCGGCGGCCGTTACTGGATCGTCGGGCGCCTCCGGCTCGATGGGCGCCGCGAACTCCAGGCGCGACTGGCCGCAGAGGTCGGCGATGCTCCCGAGGTGATCCCCGACGCGCTGCTGTGCCTGCACGCCTATGCCAGGTGGGGCGAACGGTTCGTCGAATTTCTCGCCGGCGATTTCGCCTTCGCCCTGTGGGACGACGAGCGGCAAAGCCTGCTCGCCGTCCGCGACCAGATGGGCGTGCGGCTGCTGTTTCACGCCCGCAAGGGAAACACCTGGTTCGTCGGCGATTCGCTCGACTGGATCGCGGCCCGGGTGTCGACCGGCCGCGAACTCGACGACTACTGGATCGCCGACTTCCTGACCGGCGCCGCGTCGCGCGAATTCGAGCGGACCGTCTACCGCGACATCCAGCGGCTGGCGCCCGCCCATCTCATGAAGCTGAACGTCGAGCCGGTCTATTTCCGCGATCCGCGGACCTACGCCGAGCGATTTCGCGAATTGCTGTCGCTGGCGATCGCCGACCGGCTGCCGGCCGGCCGCGTAGGCATCGCCATGAGCGGCGGCCTCGATTCCACGGCGCTCGCTGCCGGCACCGTCGACGCAACGGCGGACGCCTCGCGGATCGTCGCCGAATGCGAACACTACGCGGAGGTGATGCACATAAGGGAGGATCACTTCGCCACCCTCGCCGCGCGCCGTCTCGGAATCGACCTGCGCATCAGGCTGGTCGACGATCTCGTCTACGATCCGCACTGGCGCTCGCGCGACATAAGGTCCGCCGAGCCCTCGATCTCGATCCTCAACGCCCACAACATCCGCCAGATCGACGGCGACAGGGGGCGCTCCGCCTCGGTCTGGTTCGAAGGCGAAGGGCCGGACAACGCGCTCACCCTGGAGCGGAACAGCTATCTCGAATGGCTGTTCAAGCGGCGATCGTGGGGCCGACTTGCCGGCGCGCTGTTCCAGTACGCCCGGGTCAAGGGCGTCACCGGCTGGGCTCAGACGTTCAGACGCCATGCCGGTCCGCAACCGGACGTCAAGGGCCCCGACGTAGCGCCGCTGTGGCTGAACCGCGATTTCGCCGAACGCCTGAAGCTGGCGGAACGTCTGGCCACCCTGGGCGACGGCGGCGACATATCCCACCCTTGGCACCCCCGGGCGATGGCCTCTTTCACGAGCCCTTTCTGGCAGTGCGATCTCGACGACATGAATTTTCGCGAGCAGCTGGCGCCGATCGTGCGGCGTCATCCCTACCTCGACCTCCGCGTCGCCGAATTCATGCTCTCCGTTCCACCGATTCCCTGGGGCTGGAAAAAGCATCTGATGCGCGAGGCCATGCGGGACCGACTGCCCGCCGAAGTGCTCGGCCGCGAGAAGACGCCGCTTGCGTGCTATCCGCACGTGGCATCGATGCGGCGGCACGGCTTGCCGGAACCTTCCCGGGGAGGGCCGTTTGAGCACTACGTCGATCCGGGGCATCTGCCGACCGTTCAGGCGCCGGAAACCGAGATCTATCTCGCCATGGCGGCCTATAGCCTCGACCATTGGCTTACCCCTGAGGGGCCTCCTTGACACTGACGATCACGATTTATTGCATTTGATCTGCAGGGAAACCCTTGGTAAATTCGCAGCAACGCTTGTAATGAACGATCAGGCGAATATTTGCTCGTCCCCTCGACGGGCTTCAGGACGAAGCGGCATGGTCCAGTCCCCGGTGGTTTTCAAGCGGTCGACACAGCAGGTTTCCTGCAAGATCAACGACGAGGTCGCGATTCTCGATCTCGATCGCGCGCTCTATTTCGGACTCAAGGGCGTCGGCGTCCACATCTGGGATTCGCTCGAGCAGCCCCGGTCGGTGGCTGACCTTTGTGCTTCGATCCGGGCCGAATTCGATGTATCGGAGGCTGCCTGCGAAGCCGACGTGGTGCAGATCCTGGCGCGTCTGGAGGAAGAGCGCCTCGTCGAGAAGACAGGGTGAAAGTGAAAGGCCGTGCCATGATGGACGAAGTGACGAACAAGACCGAAGAGGCCTCCGGATCGGAGTTGCCGCTGGCAAAGAAGGCCTACGAAAAACCGGTCCTCACCAGGCTGGGCGCCCTGCGCGAACTGACCATGACCAAGAGCAGCAAAGGCGCCAACGACGGAAAGAACAACCGCTTCACCGGACGCGGCGGCCGGCATCTGATCAGCGACTCCCGCTCCTGATCCGGCTTGGATCGCCGCAGCCCTCGCGGCCGGTACGATCGCTCGCTCCAACTCACGCGTAATCGGGGTCGCCAGTGCCGGGCGTTAGAACAGGCGGCGCTGAATTCGACCTTCTCTGCCTGGCGGTACGGCCTGCTCCGGACTTGGCGCGCGCCCGGAACCTGGTTCGCGACGGACTGGACTACCCTCTGCTTGCCCGGCTGGCCGAAGGCCACGGGGTGCGGCCCCAGCTTTTCCAGTGCCTGAACGACCTCGCCTGGGAAACCGTCCCTGAGTTCGACAGAAGCGCGCTCGAACTTTTCCGGCAGAGGCATCTCGTGCGAACGCTGACCTTGTCCAGCGAACTCCGCCGCGTGGCGGCGGCGTTCGACGACAAGGCCATCGCCTTCGCCGCCCTCAAGGGCCCCGCCCTGGCGATCACTCTCTACGGCGACCTGGCGCTGCGCGAATACAACGACATCGACGTGCTGGTGTCCGCGGACAGGTTGGACGACGCCGAGGACGTGCTGGCTTTGCTGGGATACCGGAGTGCCCAGGGCGACCGGGCATTCCGGCGGGCCTTCCTCGCCCATCTGCGGCAGCACGCCTTCGCGCGTACCGACGGCGAAGCCGCGATCGACCTGCATTGGGCATTGAGCGGCACCCATGTGCCTTTTCCCCTGAAGACGGAAAATGTCTGGAACGGGCTCAGCCGGATATCGATCGGCGATCGCGACATTCCGACCGTGGCGGGCGCGAACCTGGCGCTGCTGCTGGCCGGACATGGAACGAAGGAAGTGTGGAAGCTGCTGAAGTGGGTCGGGGATCTTGCCCTGATGATCGATCGACACCGCGATCTCGACTGGTCCGAGATCCATCGACGCGCGCTCGGCCAAGGCTGTGGCGATGCGGTTCTTCTCGGTTGTGCGATGACGCAGGAGCTGCTCGATGTCGCGCCGCCCGGCGCACTGGCAGCCCTCGTCGCACAAAGCGATCGGGTCCGCGCCCGCGCGCTGTCGCTGGCCGGCCGCATGCGCAGCGGACATCTACCCTCGTCGGAGGGCGAAAACTTCGTCGATCTCGGGCTTTGCGACCGCCGGCTGGACAGGATCAAGGGCGCCCTCAGTCTCGCCTTCACGCCGACCCCCGGCGACTACGCCGCGCTCAAGCTGCCTCAGGCGCTTTGGGGAGCGTACTATGCGACACGCCCGTTCCGGCTCGCCTTCAAGGCGGTCGCGGGAAATGGCTGATGCGCGAGCCCTGGAGATGAGCGACACAGCCGACGGCTACCGGACCGACATCGACTACACCTACAACTATCACGGCGAACTCAACCCGCTGCGGCTGCGGCTTGCCTTCCTGAATGCCGGCCTTCAGGTGCCGACGGTCGCGACCGCCTGCGAACTGGGGTTCGGTCAGGGCGTCAGCCTCGGCATTCATGCCGCCGCATCGACGGTGCGCTGGCACGGCACCGACATCATTCCCGGCCACGTCGCGTTTGCCCAAAGCCTCGCGGACGCCGCGGGCGCCGAAGTCGACCTCCGCAGCGACTCCTTCGTCGATTTCTCCGCCCGCGACCTGCCGATGTTCGACTACGTCGGCCTTCACGGCGTGTGGAGCTGGATCTCCGACGGCAATCGCGCCGCGATCGTGGCCTTCATCCACCGCCGCCTGAAGCCGGGCGGTGTCGTCTACATGGGCTACAACGCGCTCCCCGGCTGGGCGGCGTTTTCGCCGTTGCGCCACCTGCTGGTCGAACATGCGAACCGTGCCGGCAGCGAGGGCACGCCGATTGCCGGGCGCATCGACGAGGCGATCGGTTTCCTCGACCGGCTGCTGGCCGCCAATCCCGGATTTGCCCGCGACAATCCCGGGATCGTCGAGAGTTTCAAGGCCATGCGGGAGGACGATCGTCACTATCTGGCGCACGAATTCTTCAACCGCGACTGGCAGCCGATGCACTTCTCGACCGTCGCTCGATGGCTGGCGCCGGCCGACGTGGGCTACGCCTGCTCGACCGACTATGCCGATCACATCGATGCGATGGGCCTGTCCGCCGCGCAACGCCGCCTGCTCGTGGACGTCGACGACATCGGACTGCGCGAGACGGTCAAGGACCTGATCGTCAACCCGCGCTTCCGCCGCGACTATTGGGTCAAAGGCGCCGAACGACTCTCCACCGCCGACCGGGCCGAAGCTCTCCGCCACGAGCGGGTGGTCGCCGTGGCGCGTCCGCTGGAATTGCCGCTCAAGCTGCGCGCCGCCCTGGCCCTCAGCCAGAGCGGCCCGGGTGAGGCGGCGTACGGCGCCGTGCTCGAGGTGCTGGGCGACGGCAAGGTCTGGTCGCTCGGCCGGATCGAGCAGGTCCTGCAGCCGAGGGGCATTTCGCTCGGCCAGATCGCCGAGGCCGCGATCCTGATCGCCAGTTGCGACCTGATCCAGGCGGCGCAGGACGAGCAGGTCACCGCCCAGGCGCAGCCGCGGACAGACAGGCTCAACGCCCTTCTGATCGCCAGCGCCCGCACCGCCGACGACATCGACGTCCTCGCCAGTCCCATCACCGGCGGGGGCTTTGCCGTCAGCCGCGCGCAGAAGCTTTTCCTGGCCGAACTCCGCGCCGGCGAGACGCGGCCGGAGGAATGGGCAGGCGCTGCGGCAAAAGTCCTCCGCGCCGAGCCTCTTGACGGGCTGGTCGATCAGGCCCGCGCCTTCGCCGATGGGGAGTTGCCGACGCTGCGGGCGCTACAGGTCGTTTGAGGGGTCCGATTTTTGCATTGAATCAACGACTTGCGGCTTAATGCCCGACCCCGCCCGTCCGCGGCGGAATCGTCATTGCCGTCGTGTAGACAGCAGGTCAGAAGTCCATCGCCGCGGCGCTCCAGCCGCGAGGGAGACGCACGATGAGTTCCACGCCTGTAATGCGTCCCGACTTCGAGCGCATCGCGCTCCTCCTTCAGGGCGGCGGCGCGCTGGGCTCCTACCAGGCGGGCGCCTACCAGGCGCTGGCCGAAGCCAACCTTCACCCTGACTGGGTGGCCGGCATTTCGATCGGCGCCATCAACTCGGCGCTGATCGCCGGCAATGCGCCGCAGCAGCGGGTTGAGAAGCTGCGCGCCTTCTGGGAGACGGTGACGACCCCGCCCATGGGCGTGCCTTTTCTCCCAGGCCTCGAGATCAAGAACGACATGCAGCGCCAGATGGTGAACCAGTGGCGCGCCATGGGCACCATGCTGTTCGGAGCGCCGAGCTTCTTCAAGCCGCGCGTGCCGCCGCCGATCTTCACGCCATCAGGCAATCCCGGGAACCTCAGCTTCTACGATATCGGGCCGCTGAAAGCCCTGCTCGAAAGCCTGGTCGACTTCGACCGCATCAATGCCCGCGAGATCCGCTTCAGCGTCGGCGCCACCAACGTCAAGACCGGCAACCTCACCTACTTCGACAACACGACGCACAAGGTCGGCGCCGCGCACGTGATGGCCAGCGGCTCGCTGCCGCCCGGCTTTCCCGCCACCGAGGTCGACGGCGAGTTCTACTGGGACGGCGGCATCGTCTCCAACACGCCGCTGCAATGGGTGCTCGACGCAAGGCCGCGCAACGACACGCTCGCCTTCCAGATCGACCTGTGGAGCGCCCGCGGGGACCTGCCGCGCGACATGATCGAGGTCGACGTGCGCCAGAAGGACATCCGCTACTCCAGCCGCACCCGCGCCGGCACCGACCAGTTCCGCAAGATGCAGGCGGTGCGCCGCGCCGCCGCCATGCTGCTGGCCAACATGCGGCCCGAGCTGCGCCAGACGCCGGAGGCCGAGCTGCTGGCGCAGGAGGCCGACACCAAGGTCTACAACATCGTCCACCTGATCTATCACGCCCGGATCTACGAAGGTGCGTCGAAGGACTACGAGTTCTCGCGCCGGACGATGGAAGAACACTGGAAGACCGGCTACGACGACATGACCCGCACGTTGCGCCACCCCGAGGTGTTGCAGCGCCCGCAAAGCGCCGATGGCGTATTCACCTTCGATCTTGCCCGGCAGGGCCGTGAGGAGACCAAGCGATGAAACTGGCCGATGTCCGCAAGAACGCCTTCGCGATGCCGCTCAACGACCCGGCCTATCCGCGGCCGCCCTACAAATTCTACAATCGCGAATTCATCGTCATCAGCTATCGCACCGATCCCGAGCGCCTGAAGGCCGTCGTGCCCGAGCCGCTGGAGCCGATCGGCGACACGGTGAACTACGAATTCATCCGCATGCCCGATTCGACCGGCTTCGGCGACTATACGGAGACCGGCCAGGTGATCCCGGTGCGCTTCAAGGACAAGAGCGGACAGGTGCAGGAAGGCGGCTACGTCCATGCCATGTACCTCGACGACAATTCGCCGATCGCCGGCGGCCGCGAGATCTGGGGGTTCCCCAAGAAGCTCGCGACGCCGAAGGTCAGCCACGAAAACGAGACGCTGCTCGGTACCCTGCACTACGGCTCGGTGCTCTGCGTCACTGCCACCATGGGCTACAAGCACCGCGAGATCGATCCCGGACCGATCCTGACGGGCCTCGCCAAGCCCGCCTTCATGATCAAGATCATCCCGCACGTCGATTGCACGCCGCGCATCTGCGAGCTGGTCCGCTACTACTGCAAGGACGTGACGCTGAAGGGCGCCTGGTCCGGACCCGCGGCACTGCAGTTCTTCGACCACGCCATGTGCGACGTGAACCGCCTGCCCGTCCGCGAGGTGCTGTCAGCCACCCACTACGTCACCGACCTGACACTGGGTCTTGGTGAAGTGGTGTTCGATTATCTGGCCAAGTAACAGGAGCCGTTCATGTCACGTTTCACAGGAAGAGTTGCCATCGTCACCGGCGCCGCGAGCGGCATCGGCAAGGAAATCGCGCTGCGCCTCGCGGCCGAAGGCGGCATCCCGGTGATCGCCGACCTCAACCTCGATGCCGCCAGCAAGACCGCTGCCGAGATCAAGGCCAAGGGAGGCGACGCCTTCGCCGTCGCCATGAACGTGACCGACGAGGCCCAGGTCGAGAAGGGCGTGGCCGACACCATCGCCAAGTACGGCAAGATCGACATCCTGGTCAGCAACGCCGGCATCCAGATCGTGAAGCCGATCGTCGATTTCCCCTTCGCCGACTGGAAGAAGCTGCTGTCGATCCATCTCGACGGCGCCTTCCTCACCACCAAGGCGTGCCTAAAACACATGTACAAGGCCAAGTACGGCCGCGTGATCTACATGGGCTCGGTCCACTCCAAGGAAGCGTCCAAGCTCAAGGCGCCCTACGTCACCGCCAAGCACGGGCTGATCGGCCTCTCCAAGGTGCTGGCCAAGGAAGGTGCGGAGTTCAACGTCTCGTCCAACGTCGTGTGCCCGGGCTTCGTGCGCACGCCGCTGGTGGAAAAGCAGATCCCCGAGCAGGCCGCGGAGCTCAAGATTTCCGAGGCCGACGTGATCAAGAACGTCATGCTGAAGGACACGATCGACGGCCAGTTCACCACCACCGACGACGTGGCCGACGCGGTCCTGTTCTATGCCGCCGCCCGGAACACAGTGCACAGCGGCCAGTCGGCCGTCGTCAGCCACGGCTGGTTCATGCAGTAGGGCTTCGGCCGAACATGCATCGACGGATCTTCAGGGTACTGCTGGCGGCGCTGCTTGCGCTGCCGGCAGCCGCCACTGCGCAGGACAGCGACCAGAACGTCAGCAACGATCCGCTGACGCCGCTGGGGGCGGTACAGGTCCAGAACTATTTCCAGCCCTTCCTCAACGGCCGGATCGGGACCGGCGCAGACCAGTTGAATGTCCGCGGGGTCTTGCCCCACGACGCGTTCGGCCTGCCGCAATTCGCGCGGGTCACGCTTCCGGTGGTGGCCAGCGCCTGGGGGCCGAACGGTTCGACGACTGGCCTCGGCGATATCACGCTCTTCGATCTCTTCGTCCATATGATCGACAAGGTGCGTGTCGGCGCCGGTCCGCTGGCGGTGGCGCCCACCGCAACCAGCCCGGCGCTGGGCGCCGCCAAGTGGCAAGTCGGTGGCCAGGGCATCGTGAGCGCGCGCCACGCCTGGGGCCTGACGGCCGGTTTCTTCTCCTACCAGCAGTCGTTCGACCGCCAAGCGCAGACGATCCAGCTGCAACCCCTGCTCTTCTACAATCTCGCCGACGGCTATTACCTGCGCTCGAGCGGCATCGTGTCGTTCGACCTCGCGCACCGCCGGACCATCGCGCTGCCCCAGAGCCGGATCCTGAACTTCTTCGTCGAGCCGCAATACGCAGCGATCCGCAATGGCGAGGGCGTGCCGACGTTCCAGGTCTATGCCGGCATCAACGTGCAGTTTCCGTTGGGTGGCGGGAGCCGTTAGCGCGGGCAAAATCCTGCATGGACTTTCACCACCTCCCAGCCATATGTGAAGACGTCAGAACGTAACGCGCTCCGTCCGGAAACCTGTCCGGGGCAGCGTCGCAAACCGGCCGCCCGAAGCGATCAGGGATTGAAGACCCGGACCGCGGCCTCGTTCCTGCGCGCAAAAGGCAAAGTGAAGGGAGCGTCGTAGCTCAGAGTGTAAGGCTCCCCAACGGGTTGCCACGGCGACCCTGACAGACCTGCGACCAGTTCGCGACAGCGCTGCGGGCCATCTGCGCCAGACCCGGAATACCGCAAGACCGCGATCGTTTCGATCGGACTTGCGACCAGCTTCACCCGAGCATCTGTCGGCGCCGGCGCCGTGTCGCGCGTGAACTTCGCGGGCAAATAGAACCGCATGGCGCCGGCTGCGCCGGGGTCGATGACTTGGACCGGAACCGTCATCGCGATGCGTTCCCCGACACGAACTTCGACGGGAACGGTCATGGCGACCCGTTCGTTCGCCAACGCCGATGTTCTGTTGGCACCTGCGATGTAGGCGAAGAGGAGACGGAAGGCCTCGTCTCGTCCCGCATCGCCGCCCTCGGCCATTTCGACCTCCACCGCGAGACGGGAATCGTAGCGGCGGATCTCAATGCCGTTTTTCAAGCTGCCGACGATATCGAAGCGCGGTTCCTCATAGAGGCGGATACCAACCACTCCGAACAGCGATTGGATCGCCAATGCGCCGTAGTACGAGATCGCTTGCCACATTTGAGAGGATCCGATTCCACGGTGGACGATGCTACCCGACCAGCAGCCAGTCGCGGCTACTTCAGCACATATTCGACAGTCGACCCATCGGACGCGGTGAAGGAGGTCTTTACCCAGCGGCCCGCGTCGTCGAACCACTGGTCCATCACCAAGTCACCGGTGTAGCGGTAACGTGTTGCATCGATCGAGGAACTCGCGGTCCTGATCGTCTCCCGGCCGAGAACGGCAACCTGTACACGGGCTTCCGTGCCAGTCTGGCTGTTCACCAGTGCCGATTGGCGGACCTGCCTGACGTTCCAATGGGTCGAAGGCAGGAGCTGCGGCGGCAGGGTCGTGCGGACCGCTTCGGCATTGCGTTCGATGACCAGGGCTGCTCCATCGCGCCGAATCTGGATGGCATGTTTCTTTCCGTCATCGTCGGTCTGTGCCGTGAGCCCCTGGAAAGTATCGCCGCTCCAAACCTCCTGCGCGCGGTGCGTATAGCGATAGGCGGTGACGCCCATGAATTTCACGGCAAGGTCGATCGGCGTCGAAACCGTGAGATTCGCGCCATTCTTCTGGAATGTCAGACTGTGATGGCCGATCGTCTGGCCATTGCGAACGGCAGTGAAGGAAAGCGAGGAGCCGTAGGGGAAATCTTCCGCGGCAGAAGCGGCGGTTGAACCTGTTGCCAGCAGCAGAATGGCGAGAATGAGACGATGCATGAGCGAACTCCCTGCTCGAGTTACGCCGCACGTGACCGCGCGGATCATTGCCAAGAGTCGATCTGGACCAAGAGTCGATCTGGACCAATCTTCAGGTGCAAGAACGTCCGGACCGGCAGCAATCCAGAAGTTCGACCAACTGCCGGCAGATCGCCGCGTCAGATAACGCCGCGGCTCACCAGCGGATTTAACAAGCGGCCCCACGGCCCGGTCAGCACGATCGGCTTCTCGACCACGATCAGCGCGATGCAGGGCTCGCCCGGATCGGCGATCGGTTCGTGCCGCTCACCGCCCGGGCCGACGGCGAAGTCGCCGACGCTGTAGCTGCCGGTCGCGTCGGTATAGCCGCCCTGCAGGCAGACCGTGTACTCGTAGCCGGTATGCTTGTGCTCGGGCAGGCTGCGCCCTGGCTCCAGCCGCAGCAGCGACACCCGATAGGCATCGCCCGGCACGTCGAGCCGAATTTCGTCGAATTGGCCCAGGATGCGTCGCCAGCCCATGCCGGGATGGATATGGGGCGCCAGAGGGGGCGGCGCCCAGTCGAAGCCGGGACGCCGCGGCGCCGGCAAAGCCCGCGGCTCGACCGCGGCCTGGTCGAGCCGGGCCAGTGCCCGCTCCAGGGCGGCATCGTCGAGCGCGGCCCCGGCCTCGCCCTCCATCAGGGCGCCGCCGACGGCGTTCAGCCGGTCGGCCGCGCGCCGAGCCTCCGGGTCGAGCGCCACATGCAGCGCCACCGCCAGTGCAGGCCCGTCGGGTAGCGCGCCCGCGGCATAGTCCAGCAACAGCTCGTCGGGGGCGGTATGGCGGCTCATGACTCGTCTTTCTCCAGCTCTTGCCGCAAGCGCCGAAGAGCCAGGCGAATGCGCGATTTTACTGTCCCCAGGGGCAGCTTCATTTCGTCGGCGATGACCGTGTGCGTCTTGTGTTCGAAAAACGCCTTCTGGATCACCACCAATTGTTCTTTCGGCAGGCCCTCGAGCAGCTCCTTCACGCGGGTATACGTCTGTCCCGCGAGGACGGATTTGCCGGCGTCCTCTTCTTCGGGCGCATAGACGACCAGCCAGTCCTCGGTATCGATCGGCCGGGCGCGGCGGCGCAGCAGATCGATCCGCTTGTTGCGGGCGATGGTGTAGATCCACGTGGCGGCCGACGCCCGGCTCCGGTCAAAGCTGACGGCCTTCCGCCACACCATGATCAGGGCTTCCTGGGAGACTTCCTGCGCGGCCTCTGCATCCGTACCGCCGCGCATGAGGAAAGCCTTCACCCGGGGCGCGAAATGGCGGAACAGGCTGGCGAAAGCCGCACGGTCCTGCCGCGACGCGATGGCTTCGATCAGATCGGCGGCCTCGTCGGCGGACAGCATCGGGAAAGTCTACCCCGGCAGGCTGTGCATGCTGCAGACAATAATCCGTTGGACTTCCCGATGCCTTGCCTTGGACGGTACTCGTGGTGGTCTGAATTCCTTACCGGGCCATTCACCGCGGCGTCGATGACGGGCCGCGCAGAAGCTTCCCGACGCCGTGGCCGTCAGTTGACCAGCACGGGCGCCTTGCGCAGCCATCTCCGGTCCTCGATCTGTCGAACCAGGAAATCGGCGACATCGGCGCGGGATATGATCCCGTTACGCCACTGCGAAGGCTCGTCCAGGATCCTGTAGCGCCCGGTCCGCCGGCCGTTCGTCAGAACTCCCGGTCGGGCAATCGTCCAGTCGAGCGAACTGTCCTTGATCAGTTGTTCCTGCACGGACTTGTCGGCATAGGCGCGGCCGAACACCATCAGGAACGGCAGGCGTTGCAGGCAGCTGATGCTGGCGCGGCTGTCGCCGGCGCCAAAGCCGGTGACGGAGATCAGCCGCTTGACGGGCCGACCTTCCATGGCGCTGACCAGGAGGCGGGCCGCGTCGGAGAAGAGACTGACCGGCCGGAAAAGATCTCCCAGGGAAGAGACGCCCAGAGCCTGGATGACGACGTCGATGCCGTCGAGCGCCGCGGCGATGTCCCGGCGGTCGAGCGCGTCGCCGCGAATTTTCTCCAGGTTCGGGTTGGACGATCCATTCGCCGCCGCCGAGCGGGAAAGGGCGCGCACCCGATGTCCGGCCTCGAGCGCCTGGCGCGTCGTTTCGAGCCCAATGCCTTTGCTGGCGCCAATGATCAACACGCGGGCCATGCTGGTGCTCCCTGAAGGAAGGTCCATCGCCACGCTGGCGGACCTTCGGACTGAAGATGTGCATCAGCCAGGAGCAAACAAGAGGCATCGACATGGGTTCTCGGCCTGTATCGCAGCACGACATCCAGCGGTTGTGTCGAATCTTCGGCCTCGCGGTGATCCAGACGACGACGACGCGTGTATCAGCGGCACGTCAACCAACTGGAGGTCCATGCAATGCTACGTAAGACTTTTGTCGGCCTCGCCGCCGGCGCGCTGGTCTCGCTCGCGTCCGTCAACGTCCATGCGGCGGATATCGTCGATACGGCGGTGAAGGCCGGCCAGTTCAACACGCTGGCCGCCGCCCTGACAGCGGGTGATCTCGTTGTCGTCCTGAAAGGCGCCGGTCCTTTCACGGTGTTTGCGCCGACCGACGAAGCCTTCAAGAAGCTTCCCCCCGGAACGGTCGAAAACCTGCTGAAGCCCGAGAACAAGGCCCAGCTGGTCAAGATCCTGACCTATCACGTGGTGCCCGGAAAAGTCATGAGCTCGGCCCTCGCCGGGAAGAAGACCGATGCCAAGACGGTCCAGGGCGAGATGGTCATGGTCGATGCGACGATGGGCGGCGTGACCGTCAACGGCGCCAAGGTCGTGACCGCCGACGTTGCTGCCGACAACGGCGTCATCCACGTGATCGATACCGTGCTGATCCCGAAGTAAGCCAACCCGTAGACCGGTCCCGCGCGGCACGGCGTACACTTGTCCGTGTCGTCGCGGGCATCGGATACAACTGTCGGTAGCCGCGGCGACAGAGTCCGACGATGAAGACGCCCTGCGGGGCGTCTTTTTCGTTGTCTGCGTCCCGTGGACCCGCATCAGGTGCGGCTGGCGAGATACCACAGAGGCATCAGCAGGACGGTGATCAACTGAAGGCGCACGCGCCACACCATCAGACGATTGCTGCGGCTCGCGCCGACCGTCTCTTCCGCCTGATCGCGGCCCATCGAAAGGACGCCCACGAACAGGATCACCAGCGTCGCCAGTCCGGAGACAAGAACGAGAACGAAGAGAATATTTGCAAGGGTCATCGACGGCTCCATGTCGACGTGCGGTCGACACCTTCGAACTGGTGTCGCGGTTTTTCTCCAACAAGTCCTCCGGAGCGCAGGGTGATGCTGTGTCGCACTCACGCGTCATGATCCGCCGCCGCACGCGAGGCGTATTCAATCCAGTGTCCACCAGGAGCAGAAAATGATTTCCCTCTACCGGTCCATCATGGATTCGAACGTCAATCCCCTGCGCAACCTCCCCCCGGCCCAGCGGTTCCAGCTCATGCTGTTTCTCAGCGTCATGTGGACCAACATCTTCTGCCTGAGCGCCGGCGCGTGGATCTGGTATGGCGAGCTCATTGTTTTCCATGTGCTGGTTGTGGCCGGCATCGTCGTCACGGGCCTGGTCTTCAGGCGGGCGTCCAAGGCGCCCGCCTATCGCACCTATCGCCACTATCCCGTGAAGGATGGCACCGCGCGCTATGACGACGTCTGGGGCGGCTAGCCTCGAAGCCGCAGCGGCGCGCCGTCCCGAAACCATGTCCGGGCATGACAGACCTACCGCGTATTATGATGGTGCCTGCCCTCTGTGCGCGCGCGAGATCGGCTTCTATCGGCGCCAGAACGGCGCCGACCAGATTTGCTGGGTCGATATCAGCGGCAGCGGCACCATGGATGTCGCGCCGGATCTGGCCCGGGAAGAGGCACTCGCCCGATTCACCGTGCGGGATGCCGACGGAAGTCTCGCGTCGGGCGGCAGAGCATTCACCCTTATCTGGATACAGCTTCCGCGATTCCGATGGCTGGCCAAGCTTTTCGACATCCAGCCCTTCGCCTGGTTGCTCGACCAGGCCTACGGCATCTTTCTGAAGCTTCGTCCTCGTCTGCAGGCGATGGCCTTGTCCAGGGAAGTGCGGGGACCGCGAGGGTGAAGACCCGAGGCAGCCATACCGACGGCATCGTCACGATCACGGACGTGAACACCACGATCGGCTATTGCCGCTACGATCTTTCGGGCGAGATCGAGTACCTGTTCGTCAGCCCGGCTCGTGGAGACGCAGCTGGGGGCCGCGCTGCGCTTCCGGCTTCCGATAAGTCCGCTCGGCCGGCATGTCGTGGAGTCGTACGGCCGAGGCCGGCAGGCCATGCCGGAAGGCGACGGCGAGCACGCCACGCCGTTGTCGTAACAACTCAGGCCGAAGGCCGGCCGATCATGCTGAGGAATTCGCGCCGCGTCTCGCCGCCGTCGCGGAAAGCACCGATCATGCGGCTCGTCACCATCGTGACCCCGGCTTTATGCACGCCGCGCGTCGTCATGCATTGATGCGCGGCTTCGACCACCACGGCCACGCCGCGCGGCCGCAGGACCTCCTCGATGGTGTTGGCGATCTGTGCCGTCATCTTCTCCTGGATTTGCAACCGCCGGGCATAGATCTCGACCACCCGCGCCAGCTTACTGATGCCGACGACACGCCTGTCGGGCAGGTAGGCGACGTGCGCCCGGCCGATGATCGGCACCATGTGATGCTCGCAATGGGACTCGAGCCGGATGTCGCGTAGGACGACCATCTCGTCGTAACCCTCCGTTTCCTCGAAGGTCCGTTGCAGGATTTCCCGCGGGTCCACATCGTAGCCGGCGAAGAATTCCTCGTAGGACCGCACCACGCGATCGGGTGTGCCGACGAGGCCTTCGCGGTCGGGATCGTCACCTGCCCAGCGGATCAATGTGCGCACGGCCTGTTCCGCCGCGTCGCGCGACGGACGTTCGCCATCGTTGCCGGCGGCCAGGTCGCTTTTCTTGACGATCATGTTCATGGCAGGTCCTTGGGCTATTCCGCACGAGCCCTAGCTCTACGGCGCCGCGATGCCCTTGGATGATGTGAGGCTCTCATTCTCTCGTCGTGCGACGAAAGGTGCAAACAGGACATTGCATTAAACCGTCCAGCGCGTGCCTGCGTAACAGCAACGTGCAGAACCAGGACATGGACAAGGGCTCCAATGCCTTCCCCTCGGGTGGTTTGGCCGTCGTCGTCGGATCGTCTGGCGGCATTGGACAGGCACTGCTCGGCCGTCTCGCGACTCAACCCTGCTTCTGTGCGGCGCTGGGGCTTGGACGCCGCAGTTCCCCGCCCCTCGACCTCACCGATGAGGCGAGCATCGCCCAGGCGGCCCTTCATGTTCGGGGCCTCGGGGGCGAAGTGCGGCTGGTGATCGATGCCACCGGCTTCCTTCACATGGACGGAATCGCCCCAGAGAAAAGCTGGCGCGACCTCGATCCCGTTCACATGGCAACGGCCTTTGCCGTGAACGCCATCGGCCCGGCCCTGCTGATGAAGCATTTTCTGCCGTTGCTGCCGCGCCAGGGGAAGTCGGTGTTCGCAACGCTGTCGGCGCGGGTCGGCAGCATCGGCGACAACAGGCTGGGCGGCTGGTACAGCTATCGCGCCTCGAAGGCAGCGCTCAATCAGCTCATGCGCACGGCAGCCATAGAACTCGGCAGAACCAGGCCAATGGCGCTCTGCGTCGCGCTGCATCCCGGCACGGTAGCCACGCCCCTCTCGGCGCCCTTCGTGAAGTCGGGTCTGGAGGTCCAGACCACCGAGCAGGGGGCCGACCGCCTGCTCGATACGATCGACCGCCTGAGTGCCGGCAGCAGCGGTGGATTTTTCGACCATCGCGGCGAAGCGGTGCCGTGGTGACAATCCCGACGAGCGCTGCCGGATACCCGATCCCGCCCCTTGCGCCAGCGCGGACGAGGTCCGCAGTAATGCTCCGCGCCGACAGTCCACACTGAGAGACGAGGTATTCATACGATGAAGACGATATTGGCGGCCTACGCTGCGGCGGCGTTGACAATGCTGGCCATGGATGCGGTCTGGCTGAGCCTGTCCGCGGACCTGCTTTATCGGCCGCTGCTGGGCGACATTCTGTTGCCGGGGTTCCGGCCTGTCCCGGCGATCGTGTTCTATGTGCTCTATGTCGTGGGCATCGTGATCTTTGCCATCCAGCCCGCGCTCGTGACCGGGCGCTGGTCCACCGCGGCGGGCAAAGGCGCGCTGCTCGGCTTCTTTTGCTACGCCACCTACGACCTTACCAATCAGGCGACGTTGAAGACCTGGCCGGTAATGGTGACGATTGTCGACATGAGCTGGGGCACGTTCCTGACCGCCTGCACGGCGACGGTGGGCTACCTCGCGGCATCAAGGATTGGGCGGCTGGGCTGATTGCGCCAGCGCGCTGGAATAGCGCAACGCCGCAAACGCGATCAGGGCTGCCACCGACCAGACGCTGAGCGAGACGAAGTTCGCATACTCAGCCGGTGAGAACAGCGTGCTCGCGGCGATCGCCTTGTCGTGCAACAGCACGAACCCGGCCAGCGCCAGCCCGACGATCCCCAGCATGACGATGCGTTCGGATTGGCGCAGCGACATGCCGGCGATCATCGCGCAGGGGAAGAGGAACAACTCGACTCCCGACGCAGCGCCCAGGGCCTGGGCGCTTGCCAGTGTGTTGACAATGCCGACCAACGGCAGCATCGCGCGACCGGCGAGCGACGACAGCCGCGTGATGGCGGGTACGGCCAGGAAGAAGGGAGTCGAGAAAAAGGTGACATAGGACGCGCCGTGGTCGTTGCCGACCAGCCAGTGGATCGAGAGAGGAAAGAACGGCTGATTGATCGCGACAACAATGGCGATCAGGTTGCTGGCGGCTGCAAGCGGGTCGTCGGAGTGGATATAGGCCGCAAGACGTTGGGCGATCCTACGCATTTCGCGGACCGGGAAAGAACGCACTGACGCGCTTTTGGTAGTCCGCAAAAGCCGCCCCACGTGACTTCAACATATGCGCCTCGAGCGGCGGAATGCCGGACACATGGACGAGCAGCCAGTAGATCAACGCGGGCCCGGTGAGCGCGATCAGTCCGTAGAGGTTGTCGGCGGGCAGGCCGACCGCGATCACGGGATAGGAAAGCCACGCCAGCCACTCGAAGAAATAGTTGGGATGGCGCGAGTAGCGCCACAGACCGATCTCGCAAACCGCGCCTTTCGCGCCGGGCGATCCTGCAAATCGGGCCAGCTGCGCGTCGGCTGCGGCTTCGCCGAGAACCGCTGCGGCCAGGATTGCGAGACCAAGGGCATCGCCCCAGCCGAGCGGCGCGGTGTTGCGGGCGGCGGCGAGGACGCAGACCACCAGCACGAGCGCCGCCGCCGCCTGGACCTGCAGGAAAAGGAACAGGCGGAAGACGAAGTTCGCACCCCATTCCTCGCGCAAGGCCTTGTAGCGCGGGTCGTCGCCGCCTCGCAGCGTGCGTTGCATGATATGAAGGCCGAGTCGCACCGACCAGGCAAACACGCAGGCGGCGACCAGCATCTGCCGCGCCGTCAGCCCCTCCAGCCCTGCCATCGGGACAAGGGCTGCAGCGGCGCCAACCACGCCAACGGAGAACGACCAGATGGCGTCGATCCAGCCAGACTGGCCGGTCCGAAGCTGCACGGCCCACGCGACCGTCATGAGCAGCGCCAACGCCACAGCGGCGGAACAGACAACGACGATGATCATCCCGGGTCCCGTTGGAAACTTGCCTGTCCTACGTACGCACAATTCAGCAAACGGATGTGCTGCCGGGTTGGGAAACGCTGCGAACAGCAACATCGAAGCGCGTGCGGACCTCAAAGAAGGCCAGCCGCGAGACCATCACCATACCGACGGCTAAATGAGCTAGAGTGGTGACATCCTGTGAGGCTGTTGTTCCGCCATGACCCTGCCGCCCCACGCGCCCGACGCGGCGCGCCGCCGCCTGGAAGAGCGCATCGAAGCCTTCATCGCCGGCTTCGAGGCGAGCGGACAGCAGCCGGACTACTTTGCCGGCGAGTATCTGGTGCGCACGCTGGCCAGCCTGAAGGCCGGGGACCATGCCACCGGGGAGGCGCGGCTGCGGCTGGCCGAAACGCCGGCTGAGCATCGTTCGCCCCAGGACCTGGTCACGGTACCGTCGGGATACGCGCTGCTGTCGACGGCGGAGCTTCGCCGAAGCTTCGAGCGGACGAAACTCGGGCAGCTTCGCTAGGGCTCAGCCGGCGAGAATGGATTCGACGATTTCCTGGACGTTGAGGGCATCGGCCAGCGTCGCGAGGTGATGCGGTTCGCCATGGGCGAGCTTGGCCACGCCTTCGAGCTGGCGCCGGAGCGCTAGCGGCCGGGCCTGCTCCTGGGGCAAGACATCCGGCGCCGGCTGCCAGGTCCCGTCCGCCCCGCGCCGCTCGGCGATCGACCAGTCGCAGAGCCGCACCGCGCCCTTGTCGCCTTCCAGCCTCCAGATGTTGTGATCGTCCTTCGCCGTCTCGCCGACCGCGCCTTTGAGCGTGACCGGCAGGTCGCCGGCCTGCAGGGTCGCTTCGATGCGCCGTTCGGACTTGCCCGCTTCCGGGAAGAACGCCTTGCCGCCGAGGTCCCCCAAAGGCCCGACGAGCCGCCGCGACAGGAAGAGGAAATGCGAGACGACCTCGCGGGTGAATCCGCCCTGCATCGGCCGGTCCAGCCAGCCCGCCGCGTCCATCTGCCAGGGGCGCGGCCATCTCGCGAAGCCCACCTCGATCGCGATGCGCCGCGGCGTGCCGATCGCACCGCCCTCGATCCAGTTCCGGATCGTCGCCACGGCCGACGACGAGGCGAAGGGAAAGTTCACCGCGCCTCCAGTGCCGGCCTCGGCCACGAAGGCGCGCGCGTCGGCGACATCGACCGAAAGCGGCTTCTCGCAGAACACGCTCTTGCCGGCGGCCAAAGCCGCGCGGGCGTGTGGGAGATGCGAGGCCGGCGGCGAGGCGATGTAGGTGCAGTCGCTGGCCGCGATGACGGCGGCGGCGTCCGCGAGGCGAGGCACCCGGGGAAAGGTCTTTGCCATGCGCTGCATCGCTAGAGGCGCGGGATCCCAGATGCCGCAGGCGTGGACCAGCGCAGGATCCTGCTGGAGGATCGCGTTGAGCAGCCGCTCGCCCATGATGCCGGCGCCGATGATGCCGATCGCAACGCTGTCGTTCTTCATGCCTGTGACCGCAGCCCCTTTGCCGGTGGGTGTCGGAGCTGTTGTACGTTGCCGGCGGAATTCGGTCACTCGCCGGCGCGGGACAAGGCGAGGCGTTACCCGCCCAGGCTATCCGGCTCCGGTACCGCACGCGCCGGCGTTCTACCGTCGATCGTTCTTGGATGCCGATGATGCAGGAAGACGGCCAGCTGCTCGCGAGCGCCCGCGCCTGACAGTCGTACCGCCGATTCGAACAGCTCGTGCTGCACGCTGGCCGGCAGATCTCCCCAAACCGCGGCGACCGCGCGGCCGAGAGCTTTCGTGAGTTGTTCCGAGGGCATGCGAGTCATGGCTCTCCCCTGGTTCTGCCCAAAAGGCTAGTGGGAGGTCCCGCCGGAGTCAAAGCGCGCTGGCGCAATAGACGGGAACCAATTCGATCCCCAGGCCGTTGTCCGTCTTGAGAAGGACAGAATGATCGCGTGAGTTGGGTGGCGTTCAAATCTTCCTGACCTGGAGGAATCGAGATGTTGAAGCTCTTGCCGAAACTGCTGCTTGTCGTGGGTATCGGCCTTACCGGGGCGGCGTGCGTGGACGACGGTAACGCGGCACCGCGCGGCTACTATCAGCCGGCCGCAACGGGCTACGGCAACCCGTACCAGAACAGCGGCTACTACGCGCCTGCTCCGGCCTATGGTTATGCGCCGGCCTATGGCTATTCGCAGCCTGCGCCGAGCTACGGCTATGCCAATCAGCAGCGCTATACCACGGTGTCCGTGACGAACCGCGGCCAGAACGGGTATCGCGACGACGTCGTTCAGCAGCAGGTCGCCTGCGGAAGCCAGTATTACGACGGCTACCGCACCCGCACCGCGCCCCGGTGCTGATCACCTCTGAGTAGGACGCCTAAGCCTGGACCGGCAGCGGCAGGTCGAGAGTCGTGGTGCGGCGCATCTCGCGGCGGTGCGTCTTGTCGTCGAACGGCCGCGCGCGGTGCATGGTGCAGCGATTGTCCCAGATCACGAAATCATGCGGCCGCCAGATGTGGCGGTAGAGGAACTGCGGCTGCGTGGCATGGTCGGCGAGGTCGCGCAGCAGCAGCCTTCCCTCCGGCACCGGCCAGTCGACGACATGGGCGGCGTGCGAGGCGAGATAGAGGGCGCGGCGGCCCGAGGTCGGGATGGTGCGCACCAGCGGATGGACGGCGCCCTTGAGCTTGCCGGCCTCTTCTTCGGTGAAGTCGAAACCGAGCACGTGGCGCGAATAGACGATGGAATGATGGACGCGCAGCCCTTCGATCGTACGCTGAGTTTCCGCATCGAGCGCATCGTAGGCGGCGCGCATGTCGGCGAACTCGGTATCGGCCCGTACCGGCGGCACCACCCGCGCCGACAGCATCGAGTAGCGGCCCGGCGGATCGACGAACGACGCATCGGTGTGCCACAGGCGGTTGGCGACCGAGGAGGCGCGCATGCGGTTGTTCGCGTCCCGGATCCTCCCGTCCTTGTCGACGTTGGAGACGTCGGCGATCGCTTCGTTGCCGAAGCGGTTGCTGCCGATGGCCGAGGAGGACGTGCGGGCATGCAGCGTGCCGTCGAAACGCTGGGCGAAGTCGATCTGCTCCTCATTGGTGAAATTCTGATCGCGGAACACCAGCACGGCGTACCTGTCCATGCCGGCGCGGATTGCCTCCAGCGATTCCCGATCATGCACCTGACGCAGGTCGATCGCGCCCACTTCGCCGGCGAATAGTGGCCCGAGCGGCGTGATGGTGACGGTCATGAGGCGCTCCCTTCCTGGAGGCGGCTGCACGGAGGCAGGTCGCCCTGAGTTTCCATGATATGCTCCCCATCCTGTAATGGAAGGCGCAAGAGACCAAATGAGCCGCGGCAGCCTGCGCAAGCTGATGCGGCGCAAATCGACCCTCGCCTTCCTGATGACCCTGCCGCTGTTGACGCTGATCGCCGTGCTCGTGGCCTATCCGGCCGGCTTCGCGATCTATCTCTCGATGCTCGACCGGAAAGCGACCAAGTTCGTCGGGTTTGCCAACTTCGCCTATCTGCTAAATCGCGAGCGGTTCTGGATGGTGGTCTACCAGACCTGCCTCTACGCACTCATCGCCGTCGCCCTCAGTGCGATCATCGGCATGGCGGTCGCCCATTTCGTGCACAACATCCCGACCAAGGGCCAGCGCAAGTGGCGCGGCATGCTCCTGGTGCCGTGGGTGATCCCGGCGGCGCTCAGCATGCTCGGCTGGCGGCTGCTGTTCGAGCCGTCCTTCGGCGCCTTGAACTGGGGCCTCGAGCATTTCGGCCTGGGCCGCGTCTTCTGGCTGGGCGACGCCGCCTGGGCGCGCTTCTGCGTCGTCCTGGTGACCGTTTGGTTCGGCGCGCCGTTCTTCATGGTCATGTACCTGGCGTCGCTGAAGTCGGTGCCCGAGGAGCTCTACGAGGCGGCACGGGTCGACGGCGCCACCTGGTGGCAGCGCCTGCGGTACGTGACCTTGCCGATGATGCGCAACGTCATCGCCATCACCGCGCTCTACTCCCTGATCACCACCTTCGCCGGCTTCACGATCGTCTCCATGCTGACCGGCGGCGGCCCCCTCGGGGCCACCCAGGTGTTGGGCACGTCGGCGTTTTACACCGGCATCCTGGGCGGCAATCTCGCGATGGGCGCCACCATTGCGTTATTCATGGTGCCGATCCTGGCCGTGGCCGGGGCCTTCATCCTGCGCGGAATCTCCAGACGGGGGGAATGAAGCGTAACGGTTAGCGCCGCCCCAGCGTCAGGCGTGCCATCGCGCCCGGCTGCTGCGAGCGCGACAGCAGCGCGGCCGGGATCAGGGCCAGCAGCGCCACGATGGCGATCACGATGAAGGTGTCGGAGAAGGCCAGCATCTGAGCCTGGGCATTCACCATCTGGCCGAGGAACTCCAGCGCGGCGGCCTTCTGCTGCTGGAACGGCAGGCCAGAGCGCTGCATGAGCTGCTCCATCTGGATCAGCAGATGCTCGGTGGTGCGGTTGCCCCAGTCCTGGGTGGCGGTCAGCGCATCGGCATGGAAGCGCGTGCGGATCTCGAAGAAGGCCACGATCAGGTTGATGCCGAAGGCGCCGCCGAGCTGGCGCATGAAGTTGGCGACGCCGGCGCCCTGGCGCACCCGGTCGGGCGGCAGCGCCTTCAGCGCCGTGGCGTTCAGGCTGGGGTTGATGAAGCCGAGTCCCAGCCGCGAGACCATCACCATGCCGACCAGGGTCCAGAACGTCGTGTCGGCATCGGCCGCGACCATCAGGGCAAAGCCCGCCGCGAACAGTATCAATCCACCGATGATCATGAACGAAGCCGGCATGGCGTCCGAGAGACGCCCGGCCAGCGGGAAGATGACGGCCAGCATCAGCCCGGCCGGCATCATCATCAGGCCGGCCAGCAGCGGCGTGAAGCCCACCATGGTCTGCACGAACACCGGGATGATGTAGGTCGAGCCCATCATGCCGGCGCCGAAGATGAAGGCGA
>LNFM01003841.1_pt1 | contig 28765 bp, 24 predicted proteins | sample 596031 | NCBI WGS metagenome assembly LNFM01 (sample SAMN04254537, study PRJNA301005) | activated carbon metagenome | isolation source: dual media filters at the Ann Arbor, Michigan drinking water treatment plant | place: USA: Ann Arbor
CGTTGATAGGCCGGGTGTGTAAGTGCGGCAACGCATTGAGCTTACCGGTACTAATAGCTCGATTGGCTTGATTGCTCTCATTTCCAATGCTCACACGCTGCTCTTGCAGCGTCTGGGACAAAGAGAAATGATTTTAGCTGTCGATAAGACAGCGGTTGAAAATGAAAAACCGTTTGCTTCAATACGTCTTTAGCCGGACTGGTGGTTTTAGCGGGGGGCCTGTACCCGATCCCATCTCGAACTCGGCCGTAAAACTCCCCAGCGCCGATGGTACTAAGTCTTAAGACTTGGAAGAGTAGGTCGCTGCCAGTCCTGCCAAAGACGTATTCCTCATCACGATGACGGTTTTGAAGCGTTATGCTTCCAACGCCAAAACGGCCGCCAGCAATGGCGGCCGTTTTGTTTTTGGAGCTGCCCTCCAAAAACAAAATGAGCCGCCGTGGTGTCGCATCCACGGCGGTTTTTTTGTGCGCGGAAGCGATTCGAAACAGTTCACGATTTGCTGTTGTCTTCCTTTGCCTGCCACAGCGCGCCGATGCGTGCGCGAAACGCTTTCGGCTTCTCGGCGAACAGCCGGCTCGCCAGTTTCGCCGCCGCGTTGAGATGCGTGGCACGGCGATCCGCTGTCAGTGGCGTCAGCCGCGAGCGCCACGGTGCCAAAACCCGATGCGGTGCCATCAGGCTTTCAAACACGGCGAGATCCTGACAGGCGCCTAGCCGCTCGCGCAGCCGCTGCGCTTCCTGGGCCCAGACCTTGGCTAGCCGCGGCCATAGCGGCTCGACCAATTCCATTTGATGCCGGTGCTCGACCACGCGCTTGCGCAATTCGTGCAGGTCTTCCGGCTCGGCCTCGAGCCATTTGTCGGGCAAAAGCCGGCGCGCGCGCCGGTAAGTGACCGTCAGTTCGTCGGCGATGGCGTCGAAGTTGATCGCGGCAAGCGGCCAGCCGTTCACCGCCAGCGCGGCGGCGTCGAGATAATCGCTCAGGCCCTGCCGCAATTCCGGCGTGAAATTCGCCGCCTCGACCTCGCCGCGCATTTTGGCGAGACGCGCTTCGATCGTCTTCGCCGACGTCGGCGATAGCGGTAGCTCCGACTTGCGCAAGTCGGCGAGCGCATCGAGCGCGGCCTGGCCGTCGCGGCTGCCGGACAGCGCGCGCATCAGCTCGCGTGCCTGGCCGCGTAGTTCGTTGGCCGGCTTGCCGAGCGGCCCGGATAGCAATCGCAACAAGGCCCGCCAGCGCTTGAACGCCTTGCGCAGCTCGTGGACCTGCTCGGCTTCGCTGAGTTTCTGGTCGGACAGGGCATTGCGAGCGTCGCCAATGATGGCGCGCGCCGCCGTGGCGAGGCTTTTGCCAAAGCCGCCGGCCGCCTCGTCATCGCCGTCTCCTGCAGCCCCCGTCATGCCCGGTTTTTTCCCGAACTTAAGTGACAAGTTGATGAAAAGAGGCCCATTTTGCCCTTCCCATAGGCGTCCGCCATTGCTACATACCCCATCGAAAGGCGCGGGGTTAACTCCCGCGCTTCGCATTTCGGCTCATCTGAGCAGATTTATCGCGGGGTGGAGCAGCCCGGTAGCTCGTCAGGCTCATAACCTGAAGGTCGTAGGTTCAAATCCTACCCCCGCAACCAAACTGAGCGCACAATTTAGGCCCGGCAATTGCCGGGCCTAAATTGTTTTTGCGCGAAGTTTGTCCCCGCGAAGCGAGGACCCAGCCTTTATAGGGGAGCAGCCCGTTCGGCGCGGGCAAGGTCCACTGGACCTTGCCAAGGCGCGCCTCACCTCGTCAGGCTCATAACCTGAAGGTCGCAGGTTCAAATCCTGCCCACGCAACCAAATTGAGCGCACGACTTAGGGCCCGGCTATCTTAGCCGGGCCCTAAGTCGTTCTGGCGCGAAATTTGTCCCCGCGAAGCCGGGACCCAGTAGACCAGCTAGGCTGGCACGTCCCCGCGCACCAGGCGCGAAGCGCCGTCTTGTCGAAAAAGCGGAGACCCAGCCCGCCGCCCCAGCCGGCCTTTACGTCATTGCCAGTTGCAAAAACGGCACCAACTCTTCCGGCAGGTCGGTGCGGCTGGAAATGGCGTTCGCCAACGCCCGGTCTTTCTTGGCCTTGTTGATCAGCTTGACGAAACCGGTTTCCGAAATACGCGCGCCAAGATTGGCTGAGACCTTGCGCGACACTTCGGCGTCGCCGCGTTCGACCAGAACGTTCGTCACCGCTTCGCTGATTTCCTTGCGTCCGGCGATCGCTGATAACTGCTTCTGGCCTTTCTTGCCGGCGATCGCGACCAGCACCTTGTCGGGAAGCGTGTTGGACTTGGCCAAAGCCGGGCCGGAAATGGCGATGTCGTCGGAGCCCGACAACTGCGCAATGACGTTCTCCGGGCATTTGCCGACCGAAGCCAGCCGGTCGCTGAGTTCGACCAAAGCCGCCTGGCCGGTGTTCTCGATGAGACGGCAGATGACGTCGTCGAAGATCGCGATCTGCTCGTCGGTGTAGCTATCGGCGCCGAGCAGGAACAAATCGGTGACGCGCTTGAGGATGACGAGCTGCCGCGCATTGGGAATCTTGCTCAGCGTCTCGTCAAGCTCTGCAATCAGCGATTGCGATTCGGGCATCATCTTCGGATACATCCAGCCGGCGCACGATGGTCCGGTACTCAGGTCCGTGCACAAATGCACACGTCGATCCTTACGCGCCAATTTGCAAAAATGACTTAACGCAAGCCCGGTGGCCGGCCGGCAAGGACGTTCCGGGGTCGAAAATGTTAATCTACTTTATGACTGCAGCAACATAGTCAAATAAATCATTTAATTAAAATAAGCAGGTATCTCTTTACGACCTTAGGCCGCATTGCCCCACCTTCGCCTCACGGCGACGGCCGTCACAGCTGCCATCAGCCCTGACACCTGCCGTCGGATGCTGAAACAAGGGTGCTCGGATGAAGACCATCAAAGCGAAGTTAATGGCCGTTTTCGCCTTGCTCATTCTGGCGCTCATGGCCACCGGCGGCGCCGGATGGTATGCGGCGAAAGTCGCCAATGACGGCCTTTACTCGGTCTTCAAGGATCGCGTCGAACCGCTGCGCCATCTAAAAAACGTTTCCGACCTTTACGCCGTCAATATTGTCGATACGGCGCACAAGGTGCGCAACGGAAATCTTGATTGGGCCGCGGGCCAAAAAGCGGTCGGCGAGGCGATCGAGGGCATCATCAAAGACTGGAAGGGCTATTCCGAAACCTACATGGAGGCCGACGAGCGAAAGCTCGCCGACGAAACCCATGCGCAGATGAAGACCAGCGACGCCGCCGTCAAAGAGCTTCTGGAAGTGCTCAAATCGCAGGACAGGGCGCGTCTTGACCGCTTCGTGCTCGATCGCCTCTATGCTATGATCGACCCGACGACGAATGCCATCACGCAGCTGGTTGACCTCCAGATCCGCGCCGCCAGCGAGCAGTATGTCTCGTCGTCCGAGAAGTTCGGCTACGCCCGCATCGGCATGATCGTCGCTTTTTCACTCGGCGCGTTGGTGCTTCTGGCCTTCCTGCGCATTCTGTTCGTCCAGGTTCTCAAGCCTGTCGCGGCTTTAGCCGGCGCCATGCGCAAGCTCGAACAAGGCGATTTCACCGTCGTCTTCCCGGATTTAGGCCGCAAGGATGAAATCGCCGACATCACCAACGCCGCCAGCGCGATGGCCGGCAAAGTCAGCGCCACGCTCGGCGAAATCAAGGCTTCGGGCCGCGAGGTGACCAACGCCTCCGCCGAAATTTCGACCAGCACCACCGATCTGTCGCAACGCACCGAGGAGCAGGCGGCCAGCCTGGAAGAAACGTCGGCCGCCATGGAACAACTGTCGGCGACGGTGCGCAAGAACGCGGATAATGCGCAGGACGCCAGCCGCTCAGCCAGCGAAACGCGCGATGTGGCCGACCGCGGCGGTCAGGTGGTGGCCCAGGCCGTCGAGGCGATGGCCAGAATCGAGGAATCCTCGCGCAAAATCTCCGATATCATCGGCGTCATCGATGAAATTGCCCGCCAGACAAACCTGCTGGCGCTCAACGCCGCCGTGGAGGCAGCTCGTGCCGGTGAAGCCGGCCGTGGCTTCGCGGTCGTCGCCTCAGAAGTCCGCAGCCTCGCTCAACGCTCCTCACAGGCCGCCAAGGACATCACCAGCCTGATCACCAACTCGAACGGTCAGGTCAAGGACGGCGTCGCTCTGGTCAACAAAGCCGGCGCATCGCTGACCGAGATCGTCGAATCCATCAAGAAAGTCGCCGTTGTCGTCTCCGAAATTGCCAATGCAAGCATCGAACAGTCGACCGGCATCGACCAGATCAACAAGGCGCTCGCCCAGATGGACGAAGTGACCCAGCAGAATTCGGCGCTGGTCGAAGAGAATGCCGCGACCGCCAAGACTCTGGAATACCAGGCCCAGGCCATGGACGATCAGGTCGCCTTCTTCCGCATCGCGGGCATGGCCGAGGCCGATGCGCCAACGCCGGCGCAGGACGCGCGGCGGCCCGCGGGTCTGTCGAAAGCGGCCTAACGGATATCGGCATGCTCGTTGGAAAAAGCCTGCAATCGCCCGCCGCGATTGCGGGCTTCTGTTTTACGCGCTCACTGCGCCGCAAATCCATAAACCAGTTTATCGATTCAGTTTGCGCTTCCACATGCAGGTCCAATTAAATTCTTTTCTCACGCCCTTAAACTAGATTCGCCCGCATGGACGCCGCATTCGCGGCTCCTGCCGCCAAGACGCTCGTATGCATCTCACCGATCATGCAGACGAATGCCGAACCGGCATCGATGGGTAATCGGCCTTGCAACAGGCTTTTAGGGCGAGTCATCAGCACATGAATCAAACCGTCGCTTCGCTGGACAACGCGCCGGCGCCGATCAATCCGAACAGCTGGAATGGTCCCTCGGCCGCGCAGGCCACCGCCGCGCACACCCAGTTCATCAGCTTCGCCATCGGCGACGATCAGTACGGCGTCGACATCATGGCGGTGCGCGAGATCAAGGGCTGGTCCGACATCACTCATTTGCCGAAGCAGCCGGAATATGTCCGCGGCGTGCTCAATCTGCGCGGCGCCATCGTGCCGATCGTCGACCTGCGCTGCCGCTTCGGCCAGGGCCTGACCGAAACCACGCCGCTGCACATCGTCATCATCGTCCAGATCGGCGGCCGCCAGGTCGGCCTGATCGGCGACCGCGTGCTCGACATCGTTTCGGTCGATGCGTCCCAGATTCAGAAGGTGCCGCGCACCGGCCATGGCGAGCAGACCGACTTCCTGTCGGGCCTCGTCACCCACGACAACGTGATGATCGCGCTGATCGACCTGCCGAATCTTCTGTCGGTCGAGGGCGCCGCCGCCGACCACTGATCGCCATCAACCGCTGGTGTCCGGCCGGCGGCCACTTCTTCCATAGCTTTGTCGAGCGCCAGCCTCTGAAGGGGCCCCATGTTCAAACTCTCGAATATCAGTATCGGTCTTAAACTCTCCATGATGTCGGGTCTCGGCATCCTGTTCGTCGCCGGCATCATCGCCGCCATGGTGATGGGGGGCGCATCGGTCAAGTCGTCCACCGACGTCGCCGAAACTCAGTCCGAAATCGTCCGTGGCGTTCTGGAAAACAAGGCCTCGATTCGTGGCTTGCAGATGGGCGTCAAGGATATGCGCCTCAGCCACAACGAACAGCAACTGCAGGCTGCGGCGAAGTATGTCGAGAGCCGCCTGGCTTCAGTACGCAAATATGCCGAACCGCTGCTCCCGAAATTCCGCAACCCGGAGAACCGGGCGCTTGTTGAAAAGATTATTGCTTTGTCCGAGCAATATGCCAAGCGCGCGAGAGACATCGTTCCCGTCCGCATGCAGTACTTTGCTGCGGAGGCCGCACATAAAAAGGTAGATCCGAGCGACTCGAAAACCTACATGGCCACAGAAGCGGCGATGACCGTTCACGCCAACAAGCAGACTGAGATTGCCAGCGAAACCGTGGCAATTGCGGCCGAACTGGAAAAACTGGCCAACGAATCGTCCGAGAACGCCGACAAGGCCCGAATCGCTGCTGTGGCCCAAGCGGAAGCCACCGCAGTGTTTGTCGAACGCATTTCGTTGGCGCTCGGGTTGATGACGATGCTCGTTCTGGTAGGCGCTGCGTTTCTGGGCGCCTTCACCATCGCCAAGCCGCTCAAGGCGCTGGTCCGGCCGCTCGAAGACGTTGCGGCCGGCAACTTCGCCATCACCGTGCCGGGTGTCGGCCGCAAGGACGAAGTCGGCCAGATCGCCAACGCCGTGCAACTGATGGCGCAAAAGGTCTCCTCGACCATCGCCGAGATCAAGGCCTCGGGCCGCGAAGTCACCAACGCCTCGGCGGAAATCTCGACCTCGACCACCGATCTGTCGCAACGCACCGAGGAGCAGGCGGCGAGCCTGGAAGAAACCTCCGCCGCGATGGAAGAGCTTTCGGCGACCGTCAAGAAGAACGCCGAGAACGCTCAGCAGGCCAGCCAGTCGGCTGTCGCCACCCGCGACGTCGCCGATCGTGGCGGCCAGGTCGTCGCCAAGGCTGTCGAAGCCATGGCGAAGATCGAGGACTCCTCGCGCAAGATCTCCGACATCATCGGCGTCATCGACGAAATCGCCCGCCAGACCAACCTGCTGGCGCTCAACGCGGCGGTTGAAGCGGCGCGCGCCGGTGAAGCCGGCCGTGGCTTCGCGGTCGTCGCCTCGGAAGTCCGCAGCCTGGCGCAGCGCTCGTCGCAGGCCGCCAAGGACATCAAGGACCTGATCACCAACTCGAACGGTCAGGTCAAGGACGGCGTCGAGCTGGTCAGCCGCGCCGGTCAATCGCTCACCGAGATCGTCGAAGCGATCAAGGGCGTCGCCACCATCGTTGCCGACATCGCCAACGCCTCGATCGAACAGGCCACCGGCATCGAGCAGATCAACAAGGCGTTGACGCAGATGGACGAAGTCACCCAGCAGAACTCGGCGCTGGTTGAAGAAAACGCCGCCACCGCCAAGACCCTGGAACACCAGGCCAAGGCGATGGACGAGCAGGTCGCCTTCTTCCAGATCGGCAGCGGCGACGAGCGCCGCGAGACGGTCTACGCCAAAGAACCAATGGCCAAGCCGGCCCCGCGCAAGGCGGTTGTTTCGCCGCCGTCGCGCGGTCCGGCGGCGCCGAAGGCCCAGCCGATGGCCGCGCCGAAGCGCGCGGTTGCCGGCGGCGGCGGCGCCCGCGGCATGCAGACCGCTCTGGCCACCGCGGTCAACAGCGATACCGACTGGAAAGAGTTCTAGAGCGAGTTCGCGTGAAGCTCTAATTCCAAGGAAAGCCTGACGATGACGCAAGGACATCAGAACACGGCGGCGGCGTTCGCCAATAACGGACCCGCCGCCGTGGCGGACTCGGACCGGGAATTTGCATTCTCCGACGCCGACTTCCGGGGCCTTGCGCAAGTCGCTTACGAACAGGCTGGCATTGCGCTTTCTGACAGCAAGCGCAATCTCGTCTACAGCCGGTTGTCGCGCCGCCTGCGGGCGCTGGGATTGTCGAGCTTCCGCGATTACCGGGCATTTCTTGACGAGAACACGGCCGAGCGCGAAAGCTTCATCAACGCCATCTCGACCAACCTGACCAAGTTCTTCCGCGAGTCGCACCACTTCGACCATCTGCGCTCCGAGGTGATCGGCAAATTCGCCAAGGCGCACATCGGCAAGTCCGGCCGCCTGCGCATCTGGTCGGCCGGTTGTTCGAGCGGCGAGGAGCCGTACACGATCGCGGTCGTCATCAAGAAAGAGATCCGCGATCTGGAGCGCCACGACATTCGCATCCTGGCCACCGACATCGACACCGAAGTTCTTGGCCGCGGCTCGCGCGGCGAATATCCGGGCAATTCGGTCGACGACATTCCGCGGCCGTACCAGGAGTATTTCCAGGCGACCGGTGCCGGCGACACGCTCGCCGTGGATCGCCAGGCGCGCAGCCTGGTCGCCTTCAAGCGGCTCAATCTGATGGAAGCGTGGCCCTTCAAGGGCACCTTCGACGCCATCTTCTGCCGCAACGTCATGATCTATTTCGACGGGCCCACCAAGGCGAAGCTGATCGAGCGCTACACCGAAAAGCTCAACCCCGGCGGATTTCTCTACATCGGCCATTCTGAATCGTTGAACGGATCGCACCCCGGCCTCAGCCTGGTCGGGCGCACGATCTATCGGAGGGAAGCGTGAGCACCGCAGCCGCACTGCCACGCGCAACTCCCGCGCCGATCGGCGCCGACCAGTCGGTGGCAACGCGAAAGTTCTTCGACACGGCCACCCAGACCTGGATGGTCAAGGTGTTCCCCGGCGAATACTTCGTCACCGGCAAGCCCGACGAAGTGCTGGTCACCGTGCTCGGTTCCTGCGTCTCGGCCTGCATCCGCGACCCGCGCGCGGGCATCGGCGGCATGAACCATTTCATGCTGCCGCACAGCAAGGCCGGCAACTGGGCCGGCGACATGCAGTCGACCCGCTTCGGCAACTTCGCCATGGAAAAGCTGATCAACGAACTGCTGAAAGCCGGCTGTTCGCGCAATTCGCTCGAGATCAAGGTGTTCGGCGGCGGCAACGTCACCGACACGCAGAACGCCATCGGCACCGACAATTCCGATTTCATCCTGCGCTATCTCGAGGCTGAAGGTCTCCGCATCACCGCGCAGGATCTGCGCGGCCAGTTGCCGCGCCGCATCCATTACACGCCGGCAACCGGCAAGGTCATCCGCCGCCTGCTCGGGACCGGCGAATCCTCCGCCGTCGCGCGCGAGGAAAAGGATTACGTCAGCCGCCTGTCGCAGCGTTCGGCTGGTGGCGAAATTCAGCTTTTTGACTGACGGGACAGAACATGAGCAGGCGCGTCAAGGTTCTCATTGTCGACGACTCGGCGGTCATTCGTCAGTTGCTGACCATGCTGTTGTCGGAAGACCCGGAAATCGAAGTCGTCGGCACCGCCGGCGACCCGCTGATCGCGCGCGCCCGCATCAAGGAGTTGAACCCCGATGTCGTGACGCTCGATGTCGAGATGCCGAACATGGACGGCGTCACCTTCCTGCGCAAGATCATGGCGCTGCGGCCGATGCCGGTGGTCATGATTTCAACCCTGACCCAGGCCGGCGCGGAAACCACGCTTGAAGCGCTTGAAATCGGCGCCGTCGATTTCATCGCCAAGCCGCATACCGATGTCGCCAATGGATTGGCGGCCATCGCCCACGAACTGCAATCCAAGGTGAAGGCGGCGGCGCGCGCTCGCGTCAGCGTCCGCACCGCTACGGTCGCCAAGCCCAAAGCGGCGCGGCCGCAATGGAGCGGCAGCGGCGAGCGCATCATCGCCATCGGCGCATCGACCGGCGGTGTCGAGGCGCTCAAGACCGTGTTGATGGCCATGCCGTCGGTATGCCCGCCGATCCTTATTACGCAGCATATGCCGCCGCGTTTCACCACCGCTTTTGCCGAACGCCTCAACCGGGAATGCCCGATGAAGGTGTCGGAAGCCGCGCATAATCAACCGGTCGAGCCCAATCACGCCTATATCGCGCCCGGCGGTCTCCAGCTCGAACTGATCCGCGTCGGCGGCTATTACCGCTGCAGCGTGACAGACGCGCCGCCGGTGTCCGGTCATTGCCCCTCGGTCGATGTGCTGTTCCGCTCGGTGGCGCATGTCGCCGGACGCTCGGCGGTCGGCGCGATCCTGACCGGCATGGGCCGGGACGGCGCCGAAGGCCTCCTGGAAATGCGTAAAGCCGGCGCCACCACTTTTGGCCAGGACGAATCCACGTCGCTGATCTACGGCATGCCGCGCGCGGCTTTCGAGCGCGGCGCGGTGACGCGACAATATCCGCTGACCGGCATCGCCGATGCCATCATGGACGCCTGCGACGGCGACGGCAAAGCCCATGCCGCGCCGGCGCGCACCGCCAACGGTCGATAGAAGTGCTGGAAATCTTGCAAGCAGGTTACGTCGATGAATGACACGGATGTCAACGCCCCCGTCCTGCTGCCGGAAACGCTCGATATCGCGGCGTCCGAAGCTTTTCTGGAGCAGGTCCGCAAGGCCATGGCTGCTGGCGGTCCGCTGTGCCTGGACGCTTCCGCGGTCAGGATCCTGACGCTGCCTTGCGTTCAGATCATTGTTGCCGCGGCCAACAGCGGCCAGGCGGTCACGATCAAGGACCCGTCGGAAGCGTTCGCGTCCGCCTTCGAGGATTTCGGGCTCGACTGGATGCAATACGTCGACCGCGGCGAGCCCGCCGCGGATGGCGTCGATCAGGCCGTTAACGTTATCGAAACCACCGACGCGAATGGCGCAAGCGGCACTTCGGATTCATCGAATGAAGTTGAACTTCAAACCACCAGTGAGAAGGCCATGAGCAAGCGAATCCTGACGATCGACGATTCCAAGACCATGCGCGATATGCTCATGCTGACGCTCGTCGAAGCCGGCTTCGACGTCGTCCAGGCCGTCGACGGCCAGGACGGCCTCGATGTTCTCGAAAAGGAAACCGCGCCGATCGATGTCATCATTACCGACATCAACATGCCGCGCATGGATGGCTACGAAGTCATCCGCAACCTGCGCCGCGACCCGGCGCACAAGTCGACGCCTATCCTGGTGTTGACCACGGAAAGCGACGGCGACAAGAAGAACATGGCGCGCGACGCCGGCGCCACCGGCTGGATGGTCAAGCCGTTCGACCCGGATCGCCTGGTGGCCACCGTCCGCAAGGTCGCGCCCTAAGGCTCTGGAATTCATTAAAGGCTCACGCTCATGGCAAGTCTGGACGATCTTAAAAAGACATTCTTCGACGAATGCGACGAAGCCATGCAGCAGATCGAGCTGGGCTTGACCGATATCCGCTCTGGACAGGGCTCGGATGAAACGATCAACGCTGTGTTCCGCGGCGTTCATTCGGTCAAGGGCGGCGCCGGCATTTTCGGCTTCGAGCAGCTGGTCGGCTTCGCCCATGTGTTCGAAACCGTGCTCGACGGCTTGCGCAACGGCAGCCTGACCGCGACATCGGAAAACCTCGATGTCTTGTTGACGGCGAGCGACGTGCTCACCGACCTGGTGTCGATGTCGCGCTCCGGCCAGGTCGCGCCCGCCGATTTCGGCGGCGAATGCCGCGCCGGACTGGAGCAGATCATCGAGCAGGGCGGCGCCGGCGGCGGCGATGACGGCCCCGCGCCGGCCGAATTCGACGGCCTCGATTTCGTGCCGGTCTGCGTCGACATGGATGCGCCAGACGATGCGGCCGGTGCGCCGACTGCCGTTGCCGATGGCTTGAACATCTTTGCCATCACCTTCAAGCCGAAGCCGGAAATGCTCAAGAAGGCGAACGAGCCGCTTTACGTGCTGCGCGAGCTGCGCAATCTCGGCGAAGTCGATCTGGTGTGCGACACCAGCATGCTGCCGATTCTCGGCGAGCTTGAAGCCGACTATCCGTATTTCTGGTGGAAGGCGACGTTGCGCACGTCGTCGCCGCGCACCAAGGTCGACGAGGTGTTCGAATTCGTCGTCGGCGATTGCGATCTTGACATCATCGACGAGACACCGGTCGCGGCAGCCGCCACTATCGACGAGGCGCCGCAACCCGTTGTCGCTGCGCCGCCTTTGGTGCCGAGCAGCGAGGCGCCCATGAGTGCGCCGCCCATGAGTGCGCCGCCGGCGGTCGCCAAGCCGTCAACGCCCGTCACCGCTCCCACCGAGACCGCCGAAGCCAGCGGCCGCACCAAGCCGGCCGCGACCACGACGCGCATCGAACTCGAGCGCATCGACCGCGTCGTCAACATGGTCGGCGAACTCGTCATTTCGCAGGCCATGCTGGGCCAGATCGTGCAGGACATGCCGGAAGGCGTCGCCGGCCGCCTGACCCAGATTCTCGAAGAAGTCGTGCACCATACGCGCGAATTGAAAGACAGCGTCATGTCGATGCGCGCCCAGCCGGTCGGATCGGTGTTCCAGCGCATGCCGCGCCTGGTGCGCGAACTGGCCACCAAGACGCACAAGAAAGTCCGCCTGGAAATGGCCGGCGAAACCACCGAGGTCGATCGCTCGATCATCGAGCGCCTCGGCGATCCGCTGACCCACATCATTCGTAATTCGGTCGATCACGGCATCGAAACGCCGGCCGTGCGCGCCGCCGCCGGCAAGAACGAAGAGGGCGTCGTCCGCCTGTCGGCCGAGCATCGCGGCGGCCGCATCGTCATCGAGATCAAGGACGACGGCGCTGGCATCAATTCCGAGCGCGTACTCAAGATCGCCAAGGAAAAGGGCCTGGTCGGTCCCGACGTCTCACTCAGCGAAGATGAAATCGGTAACCTTATCATGCTGCCCGGCTTTTCCACCGCCGAGACGGTGTCCGACATCTCCGGCCGCGGCGTCGGCATGGACGTCGTGCGCAGCAATATTCAGGATCTCGGCGGCCGTATTTCGCTGAAATCGGTACGCGGGCGCGGCATGACGATCACGTTGGCATTGCCGCTGACGCTCGCCGTGATGGACGGCATGGTCATCAAGGTCGGCCAGCAGACCTACGTCATGCCGCTGTCGGCGATCGTCGAATGCTTGCGGCCGCAGGCCAACGAAATCAGCAACCTGATCGGCACCCACGGCATGCTGCAACTGCGCGGTGAATTCGTGCCGATCGTCATGCTCGGCGATCTTCTCGATATCAACTCGCCGGCGGCCGTCTCCGGCGAACGGGTTGTCATCATCACCGATGCCGGCGAGGGCACGCGCTTCGGCCTGGTGGTCGATGAATTGCTCGGCCATCAGCAGGTGGTCATCAAGAGCATCGAGGAAAGCTACGGCGCCGTGCCCGGCATCGCCGCCGCGACCATCCTCGGCAACGGCCGCGTCGCCTTCATTCTGGACGTCGAGAAACTGTCCGACATGGCGGTCAATTCGCCGATCGGAAACGCTATCACGATGAAAGCGGCTTCACCCGCTTTAAACTAAGAGTCAGGTAGAAAATGGTCCGCCGCAACGCGCGACGCGGCGGCCTTCAGGAGTAAACTAAAATGCCTAGTGCAACTGCCATCAAGGTTCTCATTGTCGACGATCAGAACAGCGTCCGGCAAATGACACGGATGACGCTCGAGGAACTCGGGTTCCGCGTGATTCATGAGGCGGAGAACGGCGTACAGGCGATGGAAACCGCGTCGGTTCAGCCGCTCGATCTGATCATCTCGGACTTCAACATGCCGGAGATGGACGGCCTCGGCCTGCTGCGCGCCGTGCGCGGCCATCCCGCCGCCCGCAAGGTGCCGTTCATCCTCCTGACCGGGCGCGGCGATCGCGAACTCGTCGTCAAGGCGGCCCAGGCCGGCGTCAATAACTATCTGGTCAAGCCGTTCACCGCGGACATTTTGCGCGGCAAGATCGAACAAGTTATCGGCAAATTGACCTGATCGCGGCTTTTCAGCCGCGCCGGCCAGAGGTAAGCGTCCGTGCCACTCGAAGAGTCAGAAAACGACGTCGGAGCATTTCTTGCGGTTTTTTCCGCGTTGCTGCTCGATAATGCCCTGCGTCTGGACGAGACGGTCGGGATCGTGACCGACTATGTGATGGCGACCAAGCCGAGCCGCGATCTCGTGGTGACGTTGCAGAGCTTCGACCGCCTGAAGCAGGAGTTCGAGGCGCTCGGCGAGGCGCTGACCCGCTATGCCGAGGCGCATAATTCGGCGCCGATGAGCGGCGACGAGCGCGCGCAGTTGGCGCGCAACGTGATCGCCGGCATCACCGTACACGACCTCAAGGAACGCCTGTTGAACCGCTTGCAGGACGATATGGCCGATTTGCCGCTGCCGGTGATAACGCCGGAACAGGCGGCGGAGATCGGTCTCGATGTTGTCTACTGACGTTGACCGCCGGAGGAGGCTCTGATGAGCGCGAAGAGTTCTTTCCTCAATGAACTGGAAGACGCGCTCGGCAGCGGCCCGGCCGATCGGCGCGCCTCGACTTTGCGCCGCGTCACCGATTTGTTCGTGTTCGGCTCCAGCCATTTTTCCGGCGATCACGTCGCGCTGTTCGACGGCGTTTTCACCCATCTGATCGCCGATGTCGAAACGTCGGCGCGCGCCATGCTGGCCGATCGCCTCAAGAATGTCAGCAATGCGCCGGCCGGCGTGATCCGGACTTTGGCCTTCGATGAATCGATCAGCGTCGCCGGGCCGATTCTGTCGAATTCCGACCGCATCGATAATGAAACCCTGGTCGAAACCGCACTGACCAAGAGCCAGGATCACCTGCTGGCGATTTCGCGGCGGCTGACCTTGGTGGAAACCGTCACCGACGTTCTGGTCGAGCGCGGCAACCGCGACGTCGCGCTCAACGTGGCGCGCAATGCCGGCGCCCGGATTTCGGAAACCGGCTATATTCGCCTGGTCAAGCGTTCCCAAGGCGACGACGAGATGGCGCAGTCGGTCGGCTCGCGCAAGGAGATTTCCCGTCAGAACTTCCTCAAGCTGCTAACGACCGCCTCCAAGGCGGTGCGGCTGGCGCTTGAAACCGTGCATCCGGAAATCGCCGGCGACATCAGAAACGCCGTCGCCAAGGCGGCGAGCCAGATTCAGGTCAAAGCGGCGAGCGCCTCGCGCGATTACGGCGCGGCCCGCGCGCTTGTTAAATCGCTGCGTGATGCCAACCAGCTCTCGGAAATCGAAGTCGACGGCTTTGCCCGCGCCGGCAAGTTCGAGGAGACGGCCGTTGCGCTGTCGATGCTGGCCATCCTGCCGGTCGAGGCGGTCGAGCGCGCCATGGTCATGGATCGCGAGGAAGGCATCCTGATCGTGTCCAAGGCCATCGACCTTTCGTGGCCGACCGTGCGCGCGATCCTCAATCTGTGCGCCGGCGAGGGCGGCATTGCCGCCGCCGAACTCGAGCGCTGCCGCTCGCTGTACGGCAACATCAAGCGCGACACCGCGTTGCAGGTCGTCAAGTATCAGCGCGAGAAGCGCTAGCTTGCTTCCGGTCAGCCGCCGCGCTGCCGGCGCTTCGCGTCTATTTCTGCGGCGTCTTTGAGGGAATGATGCTGGCGATCTCGACGACGCGCAGCAGGCCTTGCGTCATTTCCGGCACCTGTTCGGGCGTCAGGTGGCGATACTGCTCCATGCGCGCCAGCATGAAGGCGTTGGAGTGGCATTCGACCACTTCCTTGTCATAGGCCGCGCCGGCGATATAGGCCTCGAGAATGTCGCACAACGTCCGAGCGACGAACGTGACCAGCTCGTAGCCCATCGTGCCGCTGACGTCGCGCAGTTGCGCGCAACTGTGAAAGGCGCGCTGCATCGCGCCCTTATCGCGCGGATCGCTGTCGATATCGGCCAGCGCGGCGTTGAGCGCGTCGAACTCCTGGTCGATCCAGACCGCGAACTCGGGCTTGATCTTGTCGACCGCGGCCTGCGCCTGTTCCAGCGCTAGTTCGCGCTCGACGCCGCCCGGCCGCCGCGCCAGGCGTTCGAACCGCGTATCCGGATAAAACAGGTTAGCCCCGGTGTCGTTGTTCTTTGCCATTAGGATTGTCCGGCTCGCGAGTTGCTGAAAAGACTGTCGATGTCGTTCTGGTCGAGGGCGGGGCCTTCTTCGGCGGCGACGTCAAGAACCTTGTCGCCTTTGCGACGGCCGGTGCCGCCGGGATAGCCTTCGATCTTGAAGCGGCGGTCCGGACCGAAATAGTTGGCGGTGTCGACGAAGGGCCGCGGATTGAACACGATCCAGCCGAGCCGGTCATACAGGCTGTTCGGCGACATCGGCTTGGCGACGACAATATTGGCGCCGGCGTCGCGGGCGTTCTTGACGGTGTTCTCGCTGGTGTCGCTGGACATCAGCAGGATCGGCATGGTGCGGTTTTCGTTGTCCGAATTGCGCCGGATGGTGCGGGTCAGCTTGAGGCCGCCATGCGGCGGCAGTCGCATGTCGCACAACAGAATATCGATTTTCTGGTTGGACAGAGCCTGAAACAGGTTGTTGGAATTTTCGACCTCGATCACCTTGTTGGCGCCGAAGCCGCGCAGCATGCCGTTAACGACGCGCCGTACATAAGAGTTCGGATCCGCAACGAGGATCACCAGATCGCGCAGGTTGATGCTGGAATTCTTCATAACGAACCTGGAACAAACATCGCCCCGAAGCAGTCGTCTGTCGCGTCGATGGCGATGACGCGCGCGCCGGCTTGTCGGTTATTGCAATGCCTGCCGCACTGCCAGAATTCACGATTCCGAATAATTCGGCGTTAAGTAAAGTTGTCGCTGAAAATGACAAACTAGAATATCAAGTTTGGCGAAGACGGTTCTGTGACACGCCCCGCGATGGCGACGGCGACTTTTTATATGCATCTACTTTGCATGCCGATCATGCGCCATTGCATCGGTATTTGAGATTGCGCCGGAACGCGCCGAAGCGCGGCTTAAGAATGCCGGCGCGCCTTGCGCTAGCGAGCCTGAAAAATCTGGCGTTTCTGATTATTGGCCGTTTTTGGACCGTTCTATCAGTGTTCGTTAGATGGAAATATGTATTCGCAAGAATATCCAAGTACCTACATAGTTATTCCGGGCCGGCAAGAAAAACTTAAAGTTTAACTCATAAGCCTATTGCGCGAGGCAGACCACGTTTTCAATCGTCGCTTTTCCCTATTCGCCGCGTCATCGAACCATCGGCCAAAGCTAAAATAACAATCTAGTTTGTACTGATTGCGCTGTACGCGGATTGATGAATACGGCTAGTTAAATAGCGCAGTGATTCGGAAAATACGACTTGAGGTAACTAACCTCAGTCGGGCTATTCTCCGAAGTATTTGAATACCGAAGTAACGTGCTAGAATACCCTAGTATAACGTAGACAAGAACGAGGTCATCTCGACCAAGTCTTGCCACTTCGATCACAGGACGCCACAGTGACCACCACCGCCATTAAAGCTTTGCCGAAGAGCCCCAGCCCGGCCGGGTTCGGTGCGAGCGTGCCGACAATGCCGCCGCTCCCGTCAGCCAGCCAGGCCTCGGCTCTGACACTGCGGCCGGAGCAGGTTCCACAGGTTGTGGCCGCCAATGCGATGACCTGTGACGTCGCCTGCACCATGTGCCCGGCCTTCAATCTGCTGTGCTGTGGCATGAAGGAAGGCGATGCGGACGGCGAGGGCCGTCCGGGTACTCAGTCGCTCTCGGTGACGGTCCACACCATTCCGGCGCGGCGCCTGATCCTGCATCCGAAGGAATGGTCGGACTTCGTGCCGATCATTTGCAGCGGCTGGGCGATGTCGTCGGTCGCCTTGCCGGACGGCCGGCGCCAGATCATTTCCTTCCTCCTGCCGGGAGATATTGTTTCGGCTGGCAGCCTGCTGGCGCCGATGTCGGGTCACACCGTCGAAGCCATCACCGAGGTCACCTATCGCAAGTTCAAGCGTGAGGAGATCAAGGGGCTGATGTTCGGCCGCGCCGAGCTTCTCGAAAAGCTGTTCGCCCTCTGGAACGAAGCCAAGATGCGCGCCGATCAGCTTGCACTTGATCTCGGCCGCCGCCGCGCTGACGAACGCATCGCGCGCTTGATCTTGCGTCTGGCCGAAAAGGTCGCCAAGCGCACGACCGTGCGGTCGCAGACTTTCGACTTCCCGCTGCGCCAGCGCCACATTGCTGACGCCACCGGCCTGACGCCGGTCCATGTCAGCAAGGTGCTGGGCGAACTTCAGCGCGCCGGTCTGGTCGAGATCAGCAGCCGTTCGCTAACAATCAGGAATGTCACCGAGTTGCAGCGCGTCGCCGATTGGCGCTGAGCTTAAATTTTTTTGTGTTCACGATCGACGATTTTTTGCCGCATTGCGGAACGATTAGCGGCGCCGGCCGCACCGCCGGCGGATGCGCGCGTCGCGGGCCAACCGCTTTCCTTGCCTCATAAATTCCGGATTTCCTGAGTCGCGCGCCGCATCTGCGCGTGCTGCGATGCAGCACGGCTGCGGCGCTTTGCCCGCTTAAAGACCCGCTCCGACGAGACGTGCCGGATATACAAGCGTCTTGAATTGGTATTATGTATAACAGAGGCGACGAGAAGGGCTGCTTAAAGCCAATTAAAATTGCGTCCAGCCGGCGGTAAGCTCGGCAGCGCGTAATAATCCAAGGGAGGTCTCATGTCAGTTACCAGCAAAATTCTGTCTTTCGGTGCGGCGGCCTGCGTCGGCGCCGCGTTTGCGATGTCTGCCGCGCCCGCCAATGCGTGGGAGCCCACTCACCCGATCGAAATCATCGTTCCCGCCGGCACCGGCGGTGGCGCCGATCAGATGGCCCGCACGATGCAGGGCATCATCACCAAGCATAACCTGTCGAAACAACCGGTCGTCGTCATCAACAAAGCCGGCGGCGCCGGCGGCGAAGGCTTCCTCGACGTCAAGAACTCGAAGGGCAACGATCACAAGCTGATCATCACTTTGTCGAACCTGTTCACCACGCCGATGGCCACCGGCATTCCCTTCTCCTGGAAGGACATGACCCCGGTCGCCATGATGGCGCTCGACGAATTCGTTCTCTGGGTCAACGCCGAGAAGCCCTACAAGACCGTCAAGGACTACGTCGACGCCATCAAGGCCGCCCCCGACAACACCTTCAAGATGAGCGGCACCGGCTCCAAGCAGGAAGACCAGATCATCACCGTGGCGCTGCAAAAGGCCGTCGGCAAGAAGTTGATCTACATCCCGCAGGCCGGCGGCGGCGCCGTCGCCGTTCAGTTGGTCGGCAACCACGTCGACTCGACGGTCAACAACCCGATCGAAGCCGTCGCTCACTGGCGCGCCGGCAAGCTGCGTCCGCTGTGCGTGTTCGATCCCAAGAAGCTCGACTACACGGACAAGATCGCCGGCGACATGTCGTGGAACGATATTCCGACCTGCAAGTCGGCGGGCCTCGACGTCGAGTACGTCATGTTGCGTGGCTTCTTCATGCCCCCGGGCGTGAGCAAGGACGCGGTCGCCTACTATGTCGATTTGTTCAAGAAAGTCCGTGAAACGCCGGAATGGAAGAAGTTGATGGCCGATGGCGCCTTCAATCAGACCTTCATGGTCGGCGACGAGTACGCCAAGTGGGTGGCCGATGCCGAAAAGCTGCATGAAGGCTTGATGAAAGAAGCCGGCTTCATGGCCAAGACCAACTAGGCGCCTGCGCAACATCGCAGCCAGTCGACGTACTTCAGAGGAAGTCCATGAGTGAAACCGCACATGAAACCGGTGGGACAGGCCCGTCCCACCGGAGCGTCGAGGCCGGCGTTGCCGTCGTCGTCGGAATCGTAGGCCTCATTACCATTCTCGGCAGTCTGCGGGTTGGTATTGGCTGGGGCGATGAGGGGCCGAAGGCGGGATTTTTCCCGTTCTATATCGGCTTGATCATCATCATCTCGTCGGTCGTCAATCTGGTCCAGCTGTTCGCCGTCAAAAACGACAATGCGGTTTTTGCGACCTGGGGGCAGATCAGCAAAGTTCTGTCGGTCGTGATTCCGACAGCGATCTACGTCTCGATCATCACTTATTCCGGCATCTACGTGGCGTCGGCCTTGCTGATCGGCCTGTTCATGATGTGGCTGGGCAAGTATCGCGCAATTGTCGCGATACCCACCGCGATTGCGGTGCCGATATTCTTCTTCGTAACATTCGAGCGCTGGTTCCTCGTGCCCTTGCCGAAAGGGCCGCTCGAAAAGCTGCTGGGGTTCTAGCGCGCTCCTTCGCATAGGCCTGGTCGCGGTCCGCTGCCGCGGATCGATGGGTTCCTGCGCCGGAAAATTAGGCAGAGCCGCGGTGCGGCTCCTCGGGATAGAAGTCTGGGGTCAGTCACCGCCGGTGCAACGCCGCCGGCGGTTCAAGGGAAACACGAAAATGTTCGACGATATCGGCAATCTCATGCACGGTTTCTCGGTCGTGCTGCAGCCGCACAACATCGTTTATATGGTGGTCGGCATCGTGCTCGGCGTGATCGTCGGCGTGTTGCCTGGATTGGGTGGGGCCAATGGCGTCGCCATTCTGCTGCCGCTGACCTTCTCGATGTCGCCGACCTCCGCGATCATCATGCTGTCGTGTATTTACTGGGGCGCGCTGTTCGGCGGCGCCATCACCTCGATCCTGTTCAACATACCGGGCGAGCCATGGTCGGTCGCGACCACGTTTGACGGTTATCCGATGGCGCAGCAGGGCCGCGCCGGCGAAGCGCTGACCGCCGCCTTCACATCGTCGTTCGTCGGCGCGCTGTTTGCCGTCATCATGATCACTCTGGTCGCGCCGCTGGTCGCCAGCTTCGCGCTGAGATTCGGTCCTGCCGAAATCTTCTCGGTCTACTTTCTCGCCTTCTGCAGTTTTGTCGGCCTGTCGAAGGAGCCGCCGTTCAAGACGGTGGCGTCGATGATGATTGGCTTCGCGCTCGGCGCCGTCGGTCTGGATCAGATGACCGGCCAGTTGCGTCTCACGTTCGGCTTCGAGACGCTGCTGGGCGGTTTTGACTTCCTGATCGCCGTCATCGGCCTGTTCGGCATCGGCGAGATCCTGCTGACGATGGAAGAGGGCCTGAGCTTCCGCGGCAAGTCGGCCAAGATCGACCTGAAAATCGTGCTGCAGACATGGAAGCAACTGCCGCGCTACTGGATGCTGTCGCTGCGCTCCTGCCTGATCGGCTGCTGGATGGGCGTGTCGCCGGCTGGCGCGACGCCGGCCTCGTTCATGAGCTACGGCATCGCCAAGCGCATCTCCAAGCGCGGCAATAATTTCGGCAAGGGCGAGATCGAGGGCGTCATCGCGCCCGAAACCGCCGCGCATGCGGCCGGCACCGCGGCGCTGCTGCCGATGCTCGCGCTCGGCGTGCCCGGTTCGCCGACCGCCGCCGTGCTGCTCGGCGGCCTTTTGATCTGGGGCCTGCAGCCCGGTCCGTTGCTGTTCGTCGAACAGACCGAATTCGTCTGGGGCCTGATCGCCTCGATGTATATGGGCAACATCGTCGGCCTGATCGTGGTCTTGACCTGCGTACCGCTGTTCGCAGCGATCCTGCGCATCCCGTTCAGCGTCATCGCGCCGATCATTCTCGTGCTCTGCGCCATCGGCGCCTACACCGTGAACAACAACAGCTTCGACGTCGTGATGATGCTGGTGTTCGGCGTGATCGGCTACTTCATGAAGAAAGCCAATTACCCGCTGGCGCCGATGGTGCTGGCGATCGTGCTTGGCGACAAGGCGGAGGAGTCGTTCCGCCAGTCCTTGCTCGGTTCGCAGGGCAGTCTCGGCGTGTTCTTCTCGAACGCGCTGGTCTCCACCGTGATGACGCTCGGCCTGATCGCGCTGTTCTGGCCGATCATCCAGAACCTCATTTCCCGCGTGCGCGGCGCCATGGGCGCGGCGCGCCCGGTGCAATAATGGGCGCGGCGCGCCCGGTGCAATAATGGGCGCGGTGCGCCCGGTGCAATAACCAAGGCCTAAGTCGGGCCCGCATGGCGGGTTCGGCTTAAGACCCCCCGGCATCCGCGAATGGGCGCCGTAGAAGGAGAGAAGGCGCATTTTTGCGGGTCTAACCAAGGGCATTGCGCCTGCGGGGGCCTGCTGGCATATTGTATACCAGCCATGAACACACGCGATGCAACCCCCCGCCGCGACTCGATCCGTGCCCGAGGTGCCACTGTGGCGCGGTCGCCGGTGACGGCGTCGCAGCCATCACTGGCGCCGATCGATCCGGCGCCGAGCTTCAAGCACAAGGCCTATGCCGCCTTGAAGAACGCCATCGTGGCGATGGACATCTACCGCAATCGCGACGACATCCGCCTCGACGAGCGCAAGCTGGCGCAGGACTTCGGGATCAGCCGCACGCCGGTGCGCGAGGCGATGGCGCAGCTCGAGAGCGAAGGCTTCGTGCGCTCGGTGCCGCGCCGCGGCATCTATGTCGTGCGCAAGACCAAGACCGAAGTCATCGAGATGATCAACGCCTGGGCCGCGCTGGAAAGCATGGCGGCGCGGCTGGTCACGCAGAACGCGACGGCGGAAGAGATCGCCGCTTTGCGCAAGATGTTCACCACCTTCGAGGGCGACGAAGTGCGCGCCCACCTCGACGAATATTCCGAGGTTAATATCGAGTTCCACCAGACCATCATCAAGCTCAGCGGCAACCGCGTGCTGATCGAGATGGCGGAAAACCTGTTCACCCACATGCGCATGATCCGGCGCAAGACCATCGTCGAAAAGGATCGCGTCGATCGCTCGATCCGCGACCACATCAAGATCATCGAAGCCCTGGAGGCACGCGCCACCGACCGCGCCGAAGTGCTGGTGCGCGATCACGCGCTTGGCCTCGCCGACCACGTCAAGCAATACGCCGATTATCTCGATTAAACGAAACAGTTTGAATTAGTAGAGGAGAGCGGGATGTCCGCAGTCGTACAGAGCGCCACCGAAGCCGAAGAGAATCTCACCGACGGCTTCAATCTCATCATCGATGCGCTCAAGCTCAACGGCCTGAACACGATCTATGGCGTGCCCGGCATTCCGATCACGGATTTCGGCCGTATGGCGCAGGCCGCGGGCATCCGAGTCCTGTCCTTCCGTCATGAACAGAACGCCGGTTACGCCGCCTCGATCGCCGGCTTTTTGACCAAAAAGCCCGGCGTCTGCCTCACCGTGTCGGCGCCCGGCTTCCTCAACGGCCTGACCGCTTTGGCGCATGCCACCACCAACTGCTTCCCGATGATCCTGATTTCCGGTTCGTCCGAGCGCGAGATCGTCGATCTCCAGCAGGGCGACTACGAGGAAATGGACCAGCTCGCCATCGCCAAGCCTTTGTGCAAGGCGGCGTTCCGCGTGCTGCACGCCGCCGATATCGGCATCGGCGTCGCCCGCGCCATTCGCGCCGCGGTATCGGGACGTCCCGGCGGCGTCTATCTCGATCTGCCGGCCAAATTGTTCGGCCAGGTGATGAATGCCGATGCCGGCACGAAATCGCTGGTCAAGGTGATCGATCCAGCGCCTGCGCAGATCCCGGCGTCGGACGCGATCAAGCGCGCGCTTGACGTGCTCAAGTCCGCCAAGAAGCCGCTGATCATTCTCGGCAAGGGCGCGTCCTACGCGCAGGCCGACGATGCCATCCGTTCCTTCGTCGAAAAGACCGGCGCGCCGTTCCTGCCGATGAGCATGGCCAAGGGCCTGTTGCCCGACACACATCCGCAATGCGCGGGCGCCGCGCGCTCGACTGTGCTGAAAGAGGCCGACGTCGTCATGCTGATCGGCGCGCGTCTCAACTGGCTGCTGTCGCACGGCAAGGGCAAGGCCTGGGGCGATGCCCCGAAGAAGTTCATCCAGATCGACATCGAGCCGAAGGAAATGGACTCGAACGTCGAGATTGTCGCGCCGGTCGTCGGGGATATCGGCTCCTGCGTCTCGGCGCTCCTGAACGGCATGGACGCCAAGTGGCCGGCAGCGCCGGCCGACTGGATCAAGACGGTGACCACCAAGCGCGACGATAACATCGCGAAAATGGCGCCGAAACTGATGAACAACAACGTGCCGATGGATTACCACGGCGCGCTCGGCGTGCTGCGCACCATCGTCAAGGAGCGTCCCGACGCCATTCTGGTCAACGAAGGCGCCAACACGCTCGATCTCGCGCGCGGCATCATCGACATGTACCAGCCGCGCAAGCGCATCGATGTCGGCACCTGGGGCATCATGGGCATCGGCATGGGCTACGCCATCGCCGCCGCCATCGAAACCGGCAAACCGGTCTTGTGCGTCGAGGGCGACTCGGCGTTCGGGTTCTCCGGCATGGAGGTCGAAACCATCTGCCGCTACAAGCTGCCGGTCTGCATCGTCATCTTCAACAATGACGGCATCTACCGCGGCACCGACGTCAACACCTCGGGCAGCGGCGATCCGGCGCCGACCGTGTTCGTCAAGGGCGCGCGTTACGACAAGATGATGGAAGCCTTCGGCGGCGTCGGCGTCAACGCCACTTCGCCGGACGAGTTGAAGCGCGCCGTCAACGCGGCGATGGATTCCGGCAAGCCGACCCTTATCAACGCGGTTCTCGATCCCGCCGCAGGCAGCGAATCCGGCCGCATCGGCAATCTGAACCCGCAGAGCAAGTTGAAGAAGAAATAAATCGTCATTCCGGGGCGCGCGAAAGCGCGAGCCCGGAATCCAGAAATAACCTCAGAGCTTCGGCTCTGGATTCCGGGTTCTCAAGCTCGCTTGAGCCCCGGAATGACTAGAAAAGTGGAGGACCAGTGATGGCCAAGAAGAAGTCGAAGACCAAGGCGAAACCGGCGAAAAAGCCCGCCCGCAAGGTGGCGAAGGCTTCAGCGAAGCCAGCCGTCAAAAAGGCCGCCGCCAAGCCCGCCGCCAAGAACGGCAACGGCGCGCCGCGCATCTCGAAGAAGCCGTTCGGCATGGACGGCAAGGCGCTCGACGGCGTCCGCATTCTCGACTTCACCCATGTGCAGTCCGGCCCGACCTGCACGCAGCTGCTCGCCTGGTTCGGCGCCGACGTCATCAAGGTCGAGCGCCCCGGTGTCGGCGACATCACGCGCGGCCAGCTGGTCGATGTGAAGGGCGCGGACTCGCTCTACTTCACCATGCTCAACCACAACAAGCGCTCGATCACCATCGATAGCAAGCATCCGCAGGGCAAGCGCGTGCTCGATGCGCTGATCAAAACCTGTGACGTGCTGGTCGAAAACTTCGCGCCCGGCGCGCTCGACCGCATGGGCCTGACCTGGGAGTACATCCACAAGCTCAACCCGCGCATGATCGTCGCTTCGGTCAAGGGCTTCGGCCCGGGCCCTTACGAAGACTGCAAGGTCTATGAAAACGTCGCGCAATGCGCCGGCGGCTCGGCCTCGACCACCGGCTTCCGCGACGGTCCGCCTTTGGTCACTGGCGCGCAGATCGGCGACTCAGGCACCGGTCTCCACCTCGCGCTCGGCATCGTCTCGGCGCTGTACCAGCGCATCCGCACCGGCCGCGGCCAGAAGGTGCTGTGCGCCATGCAGGACGGCGTCCTGAACCTTGCGCGCGTCAAGCTGCGCGACCAGCAGCGCCTCAAGCACGGCCCGCTCACCGAATACTCGCAATACGGTGAGGGCATCCCGTTCGGCGATGCCGTGCCGCGCGCCGGCAATGACTCGGGCGGCGGCCAACCGGGCCGCATCCTGAAGTGCAAGGGCGCGCCGGAAGACCCGAACGCCTACATCTATTTCATCACCCAGGCGCCGGTCTGGGGCCCGATCTGCGACCTGATCGGCGAGCCGACCTGGAAAACCGATCCGGAATTCGCTACGCCGCGCGCGCGGCTGCCGAAGCTCAACCAGATCTTCGCCCGCATCGAGGAATGGACCATGACCATGACCAAGTTCGAGGTCATGAACGCCTGCAACGCCGTCGATATTCCGGTCGGGCCGATCCTGTCGATGAAGGAAATCGCCGAGGAAGAATCGCTGCGCGCCACCGGCACGGTGGTCGAGGTCGATCATCCGGTGCGCGGCAAGTATCTCTCGGTCGGCAACCCGATCAAGATGTCGGACTCGATCACCGAAGTGGAGCGTTCGCCACTGTTGGGCGAACACACCGACGAGATTTTGACCAAGGTGCTCGGCTTCAAGGCGGCGGAAGTCGCCGAGATCAAGAATTCCGGTGCCTTGTCGGCGCCGGAGAAGAAAGAGAAGGCGGCGTAGAAATAAGCGCGAATAGCGAATAGGGAGTAGGGAGTAGGGAGTAGGGAGTAGGGAGTAGGGAGTAGGGAGTAGAAAGGCACTGGCGAGCGGCGGGGTTCTATTCGCTATTCGCCACTCGCTACTCGTCTTTTATTGAAAAGCAGGGAATTCGGGAGCTTTCACACATGCGTATCGTCGTCCACGGCCAGCAGGCCTTCGGCAAAGCCGTTCTCGAAGCGCTGTTGAAGCGCGGCGATGAGGTCGTCGCCGTCTATGTCGCGCCGGAAAAGGAAGGCGCCAAGGCCGATCCGTTGAAGGAAGCGGCGCTCGCCGCCGGCCTCAAGGTCTATCAGCCGGCGTCCTACAAGGACCCGAAAGTGTGGGAAGAATTCAAGGCCCTTAAGCCCGACCTTCAGGTCATGGCCTTCGTCACGTTGTTCGTGCCGGAAGACTTCCTCAACATCCCGACGCATGGCTCGATCCAGTATCACCCGTCGCTGTTGCCGCTGTATCGCGGCGCCTCGGCGATCAACTGGCCGATCATCAAGGGCGAGAAGGAAACCGGCCTGTCGATCTTCTGGCCGGACAACGGCTTAGACACCGGCGACATCCTCATTCAGAAGAAAACGCCGATTTCCGACACCGACACACTCGGCACCGTTTACTTCGACCGCCTGTTTCCGATGGGCGTCGAGGCGATGCTCGAAGGCGTCGATCTGGTCAAGGCCGGCAAGGCGCCGAGGATCAAGCAGGACGAATCCAAGGCTACCTATGAAGGCATGTGCAAGGCCGACAACGCCAAGATCGATTGGGGCAAGCCGTGGGAGCAGATCGACCGCCTGATCCGCGGCTGCAATCCGGCGCCGGGCGCCTGGACCGTGCTCGACGGCAAGACCATCAAGATTTTCGACGCCAAGCCGCTGCCGGCGCGGGATCCGAAAGGCATCGCCGGCAAGCTCGGCGAGATCGTCGCCCAGGATGCCGACAGCATCACCGTGGTCTGCGCCGACGGCCGCTTCAAGATCACCCGCCTGCAGCCGCCCGACGGCAAGAAGATGAGCGCCGGCGAATGGGCCGCGTCCGCCAGTCTCGCGCCGAAGACAAGGTTCAGCTAGTCGTCGTCCTCCGCGAAGGCGGAGGACCCAGTAATCACTGAATCATCGGTGTTTACTGGATGCCCGACGGAGTTTAGCCCCGACGAGATCGGGGCCGGGCATGACAAAAAGAAGAATTCGCCGGTTCACTCTATCACTATTGGAAACCCACAAATGCCCGCCTCGCAGCACCAGTCGCCGAAGTCCGACATCGAAATCTCGCAGACCGCTACCAAACGCCGCATCCTTGACGTCGCCAAGGACAAGCTCGGCGTCGCCGCGGAAAACCTTGACCCCTATGGCCACTACAAGGCCAAGGTGTCGATGGACTACGTCAAGTCGCTCAAGGACAAACCGAACGGCAAACTGATCCTGGTGACGGCGATTTCGCCGACGCCGGCCGGCGAGGGCAAGACCACGACGACGGTCGGCCTCACCGATGCGCTCAACCACATCGGCAAGAAGGCGATCTGCTGTTTGCGCGAACCGTCGCTCGGACCGTCCTTCGGCATGAAGGGCGGCGCCGCCGGCGGCGGTTATGCCCAGGTCATCCCGATGGAAGACATCAACCTGCATTTCACCGGCGACTTCCACGCCATCACCTCGGCGCACAATCTGCTGTCGGCCTTGATCGACAACCACATCTACTGGGGCAATGCGCTCGGCATCGACTCGCGCCGCGTCGTCTGGCGCCGCGTCATGGACATGAACGACCGCGCGTTGCGCGAAATCGTCTGCTCGCTGGGCGGCGTCGCCAACGGCTATCCGCGCGAAGCCGGCTTCGACATCACCGTGGCGTCGGAAGTCATGGCGATCTTCTGCCTCGCCAAGGATCTCGACGATCTGAAGGAACGCCTCGGCAACATCATCGTCGCCTATACCCGCGAGCGTAAGCCGATCCGCGCCAAGGAATTGAAAGCCCACGGCGCCATGACCGCGCTGCTCAAGGAGGCCATCGCGCCGAACCTGGTGCAGACGCTCGAAGGCACGCCGGCCTTCATCCACGGCGGTCCCTTCGCCAACATCGCGCATGGCTGCAACTCGGTCGTCGCCACCACGACCGCTTTGAAGCTCGCGGATTATGTCGTCACCGAAGCCGGCTTCGGCGCTGACCTGGGCGCCGAGAAATTCCTCGACATCAAGTGCCGCAAGGCCGGCCTCGAGCCGTCCTGCGTCGTCATCGTCGCCACCATCCGCGCGCTCAAGATGCACGGCGGCGTCAAGAAAGAAGATTTGAAGAAGGAAGACCTGAAGGCTTTGGAAGCCGGCATGTCGAACCTTCAGCGTCACGTCGAGAACGTCAAGAAGTTCGGCCTGCCGGCGGTGGTCTCGATCAATCGTTTCTCGGCCGACAGCGAGGCCGAAATCGCTTTGGTCAAGGACAAGTGCAAGGCGCTCGGCGTCGAAGCCTTGATGGCCGATCACTGGGCAATGGGCGGCGAGGGCGCGGCTGACGTCGCCAAGGCGGTGGTCAAGACCATCGACGCCAGCAAAGGCAAGCTCAAGTTCCTCTATCCGGACGAGATGGCGCTGTTCGAGAAGATCCGCACCATCGCCAAGGAAATCTACCGCGCCGACGACGCGACCGCCGACAAGTCGGTCAAGGATCAGCTCAAGGCCTGGGAAGAAATGGGCTTCGGCAAGCTGCCGGTCTGCATCGCCAAGACGCAGTACTCGTTCTCGACCAACCCGGACGCCAAGGGCGCGCCGACCGGCTTCTCGATTCCGGTGCGCGAGGTTCGCCTGTCCGCCGGCGCCGAGTTCATCGTCGCCATCTGCGGTGAGATCATGACCATGCCCGGCTTGCCCAAGGTGCCGTCCGCCGACTCGATCGACGTCGGCGCCGACGGCAAGATCGTCGGGCTGTTCTAGGCCGCGGTCGTCAAGAAAGCGCCCTTCACCCTCCCATAGGCGAGCGAACGCTCGCCGTCCGGCGAGCTTTGGAGGGGGAGGGTCGCTTGCCGGAGTGCAACGTAGGCAAG
>LNFM01003842.1_pt1 | contig 28755 bp, 24 predicted proteins | sample 596031 | NCBI WGS metagenome assembly LNFM01 (sample SAMN04254537, study PRJNA301005) | activated carbon metagenome | isolation source: dual media filters at the Ann Arbor, Michigan drinking water treatment plant | place: USA: Ann Arbor
CTCGCGGGAAACACCACGAATGCGAGCAGGTCAACTGCAGACTGAAGTGCTGGACCCGCAACGGAAGAGATCTGGATGCCGCCAGTAGTCGCCATAACTTATTGATACCCCTCGGGAAGTCGCCGTGTTATACGCGTCACACTTGCCAAAGTAAAGGAACGGGAATGCCTACATTGACACCCCGATTAGTGGATCCGTAGAGTCGAGCCACACTTTGAGCTCCAAGGGGGAGTTTGAATGAGAAGCACGGGAAACACTGCGCGGCCTGCCGCGCGTAAGGGTGCGTCGGAGAAGCGGGCGAAGAAGACGGTGGCGGTGGCCTCGTCGAGAAAGTCCGAGCCCATCATCCAGATGGTCGAGCGTCGGTCATCGCCGAACATGAACGCGGAGCTGCCCAAGAAGTCGGGCGAGCTACCGGTTCCGATGGCGACGTTCGTCTTCTAGCCTTCAGTTTTCCGAATCAGATTCACTCCCAAGTAACATCGCGAGATTCTTGGCGTCAGCCCACCGAGCTGGCGAGTCAAACGCGATAGTTACCGGCGTATCTTCGTAGCTCTCCACGAGGGCGGCGAGCTCGTCGAGGCGCTCTGTCCCCAGCGGGGCGGGGCGACCGAGACCGCTCACGCGCAAGTAGAGCGAGGGGACCTCGAGGCCTTCGTACAGCTCCGGTCCCTGACCGGGCTCGAAGACCAGTGGATCGATCGCGACCGTGATCCCGAGCTCGGTCGCGAAGGACGCGGCCGCCCGCGGCTCCCACAGGCCGTCGGGTACCCACACGCGCTCGGCGCCGACATCGGGTGCGACCTCGGAGAAGAACCTCCGGAGCTGATCGCGGTTCGCCGCGCTCGGCGCGAACACGGGCGGCGAGCGAAACACCACACACGCCGCCGACAGCTTCTTCACCGACTCGACCACGTGCGTGAGCGCCTGGCGGCCGAACACGCTGTCACGGAAGTCGCCGACGCGTGCGTCATGCGGCCAGAGCTTGGTCGACTTCGGCGGGGTGCGGTGGGTCAGCACGAAGGGTGCGGCGAGGCCGATCGAGCCCGGCGGCGCGAGCTCGGCCCACTGCGCGAGCGACGACTGCTTGAACGGCCCTGCGAACATCGCCGAGAGCTCGAGGTAACTGAGCTCCTTGAAGTAGCGCTCGCGCTCTACGCGCTCGGGAATGTCGACGGTGCCGATGCGGACGTTGGCCATGGGGATTCTGTGGTATCGAGCGAACCGCGGAGGCTATACACCATGAAGTTCTTCATCGATACCGCCGATGTGAAGGAGATCCGCGAGGCTGCCTCGATGGGCCTCGTCGACGGCGTCACCACGAATCCCTCCCTCGTCGCCAAGACGGGCCGGAAGTTCCGGGACGTCTTGCTCGAGATCTGCGACATCGTGAAAGGCCCCGTCTCGGCCGAGGTCGTGAGCCTCACGCACGACGACATGATGAAGGAGGCCCGCGAGTACGCCGCGCTGCGCCCGAACATCGTCGTGAAGATTCCGCTGATCCCGGAGGGCCTGAAGGCCGTCCGCACGTGCAGCAACGAGGGCATCAAGACGAACGTCACGCTGTGCTTCTCGGCGACGCAGGCGCTGCTCGCGGCGAAGGCGGGCGCGACGTACATCTCGCCGTTCGTCGGTCGCCTCGATGACATCTCCACCGACGGCATGCAGCTCATCGGCGAGATCGTCCAGATCTACGACAACTACGGCTACGAGACCGAAGTGCTCGTCGCGAGCGTGCGCCACCCGATGCACGTGCACCAGGCCGCGCTGATGGGCGCGCACGTCATGACGGCGCCGCTCTCGGTGCTGCTCGCGCTGTCGAAGCACCCGCTCACGGACATCGGCCTCGCGAAGTTCCTCGACGATTGGAAGAAAGTTCCGCAGTGAACGAGGCCCGGCGCGCATTCTCCGTGGCGGTGTATGCGCGCCAAGGTGAGCGCGTGCTCGTGATCGAGCATCGCCGGTTGAAGACGTGGCTGCCGATCGGCGGCGAGGTCGAAGCGGGCGAGACGCCGCTCGAGGCCGCCGTGCGCGAGCTCCGCGAAGAGACCGGGCTCGTCGGATCGTTCCGCACGCTGCGCGGTGCGCTCGACGGCGTGCCCGCCGGCTTCATCGGCTACGAGGAGCACCAGGCCGGATCGAAGGGCCTGCACATGAACTTCGTGTTCGTCGCCGAGGTGGCCGCGAACGCCGAGGTGGTCCCCAACGACGAGTTCGGGGCGTTCCGCTGGGTCGACCGCGCGGAGCTCGATCGCCTCGAGTCGCCGCTCAACGTGCGTCAGTTCGGGTTCGTCGCGCTCGACGCGGTCTTCGCAGCGTAGGGGCGCGTGCGAATCCGCCAGCACGTCAATCCGAAGCTCGCGCACTTCGCGACGTTTCGGGGCGAGCTTCCGCCGTACGACGGTCGCCCCGTCGAGTGCGAGATCGGCTGCGCTGACGCGCAGTTCCTCTTCGAACGGGCGGCGAAGGATCCGTCGCGACTCTACGTCGGCCTCGAGGTCCGCGAGGATCTGACGAAGCTCGTGAACCGCCGCGCGCGTCGCGAGAACCTCCCCGTGTACGCGGTGTTCTGCCAGGCGCAGCTCCACATGCCGACGATCTTCGCGGAAGGATCCGTCGAGCAGATCTACGTGAACTTCCCCGACCCGTGGTTCAAGCGCCGCCACGCCGATCGCCGCATGGTCGACGAGGAGCTCGCGGAGGGCATCGCGCATGCGCTCAAGCCCGGGGGCGATCTCTTCGTACAGACCGACATCTGGGACCTCGCGCTCGCGAGTCTCGCGACGTTCGAGCCCGACGAGCGCTTCACGAATCGCGCGGGCGAGTGGACCTTCTGGCGTGCCGGCAATCCCTACGGCGTGCGGTCCTGGCGCGAGCAGAACGCCGAGGAGACGAACCTCCCGATCTGGCGCCTCATGTACACGCGGGGCTGAGCTCGAACCAGTGCGGCGTGAACGTGTCGCCCGTCGGCACGAGCTGCACCACGTAGTGCCGCATCCCGAACCACAGCGTTCCCGCCGCGTCGGCCACGCCACTGTCGGGATAGAGGCCAAACAGCGTCAGCGGCCTGACGACCGTCGCCCGCCGTGTCTTGTCGAGCCGGGTCAGGCCTTTCGTCGTCAGCACGTACGTGGCGTCGCCCACGCGGGTCATGGCCTGGGGCGCGCCATCGAGGGTCGCGGCCGCGACCGCTTTCCACACGCCGCCCTGCTTCGCGATCCAGCGTGCCTTGCCCTCGTCGAGCGATAGGTGCGCGAGGCCCTCGAGCGAGAGCACCACCCCGCCGAGGTCGATCAACATGGCGACGTTTTCGGTCCCGAGCTCCGTCATCTGCTGGCCATCCTGCGAGGCCCACAGGAGGGAGCCTCCCCATTCACCCGCATCCGTCCCGACGAGGAACCCGTCGTCGACGGCCACCACCGACTTGCGGCCGGGAGCCGCCGCTCCCTGGGGCAGCGCGAACGGCACCGTCGGTCCGCGGCTCGGCTCGCGATTCGTCTGGGGCGTGGCCACGACCCGACCGTCGGCGAGGCTCAGCTCCCATTCGTCGTTCGCGTGGTTCGCACAGCGCAGCGACGCCTCGGTGGGCTGCACCTCGACCCAGCCCGCGGGCGGCGGCGAGGCGGTATGGGTCACGGCGCCCGGCGCTTGCGGCGGCGCTTGGTTGTCGGTGGATTCGACGGGCCCAGCCGTGCTTCCGCACGCGACCAGGACCAGGACGCAGCACCGGTACATCTCGTGATGGTGCGCGGTCGGCGTCGATCCTGCAAACGTCCGCGGCCTTCGCGTTCAAGGCCGTGGCAAGCGGCTCACGTGGCGCGTGAACGTGACCGACGACTGGGCCACCAGTCGCTGATCACTGCGGATTGGGATCCATCACGGTCGCCTGCTTGATCTTGTCGAGCCGGAACTGGCGGTCCTGGCCCGTCTCCAGATCGACGACGTTGAGCAGCGTCTGCGCGCGATCGAACACGAGGTTGCGAATGCGCACGAGGCGCGGCGTGAGCTCCCACGCCTTCTTCTCGTAGACGATGCGGAGCGCCCGTGACTCGAACCAGGCGGTCTCGACGGCGTCTCGCACCGCGCTGGGGATGGGCAGGGCCGGGACGCCGACGAACTGGAGCTCGCCGACGAGCTGAAGGAGCTCGCGCTGGGCTGACGTCGTGAGCGCGGCGCGGATCTTGTCGGTCGCGCGCTCGATCGCCTTGGGGAAGGGCATGAGGCGTTGCTCCGACGCGAGGCGCGCGAGGGCGATGATGAGGGCCGCCTCGCGCGCGGTGAAGTTGATCGGCGGGAGCTGGTAGTTCTTGTCGAGGGCGTAGCCACCACCGCGCCCGCGGTCGGCCTTGATGGGCATGCCGGCGTCTTGCAGCGCTTCGAGATCGCGGTAGATGGTGCGGAGCGTGACGCCGAAGCGGTCCGCGAGCTGCTGCGCGGTGATTCCCGTGCGTCGGGCACGCAGGGCCTCGGCGATGGCGAACATCCGCGACTTCTTCCGCATATGCTGACAGAAGGCTGTCACATGCGAGGTGCAAACACCATGCTATGGTGCGAACCGCCGTGGCGACTTACAACCGCAGGAAGAAGCTCAAGGCGGGTGGTGACGGCCCCGAGCCGGGCCTGTTCGAGGGCCCGAGCCGGCCCCAGGTCGAGGCCAGGGCCAAGCTGGGCGACGGCTTCCATCTGAAGACGCCATTTCCCCCCGCGGGCGATCAGCCCAAGGCGATCCAGGAGCTGACCGAGGGCCTGAAGCGCGGGGACGAAGCGCAGGTGCTGCTCGGCATCACCGGCTCGGGCAAGACGTACACGATCGCGAACGTCATCAACGCGGTGCAGAAGCCGACGCTGATCATCGCGCACAACAAGATCCTGGCGGCGCAGCTCTACGGCGAGTTCAAGGAGCTGTTCCCCGACAACGCGGTCCACTACTTCGTCAGCTACTACGACTACTACCAGCCCGAAGCGTACGTCCCGACGACCGACACGTTCATCGAGAAGGACTCGATCGTGAACGAGGAGATCGATCGGATGCGTCACGCGGCGACGTTCGCGCTGCTGTCGCGCAAGGACGTGATCATCGTGGCGTCGGTGTCGTGCATCTACGGTATCGGCGCGCGCGAGACGTACGCGGCGATGACGTGCGAGATCGATGTCGGGACGAACGTCGACCGCGACACCGTGCTGCGCCGGCTGGTGGAGCTGCAGTACGAGCGCAACGACGTCGACTTCCATCGCGGCACGTTCCGCGTGAAGGGCGACACCGTCGAGGTGTTCCCGGCGTACGAGGCCGACACCGCGGTCCGCATCGAGTGGTTCGGCGATCAGGTCGAGGCGATCAGCGAGATCGATCCTCTGCGCGGCGGCACGAAGAAGAAGATCGAACGCACGGTCATCTTCCCGGCCTCGCACTACGCCACGCCCGACGACACGATGCGGCGCGCGGTGCAGACGATCCGCATCGAGCTCAAGGAGCAGCTCGAGCTGCTCTCGAAGCAGGGCAAGTTGCTGGAGCGGCAGCGGCTCGAGCAGCGCACGATGTACGATCTCGAATCGATCGAGCAGATGGGCTTCTGCTCCGGCATCGAGAACTACTCGCGACACCTGACCGGGCGCGCCGAGGGCGCCCCGCCGCCGACACTGATGGACTACTTCGGTGACGACTACCTGCTCGTCATCGACGAGTCGCACCAGACCGTTCCGCAGATCGGCGCGATGTTCAACGGCGACCGCTCGCGCAAGGAGACGCTCGTCGAGTTCGGCTTCCGGCTCCCGAGCGCGCTCGACAACCGGCCCCTGCGGTTCGACGAGTGGCGCGAGCGTGCGAAGCAGGCCATCTACGTGTCGGCGACGCCCGCCGAGTGGGAGCTGAACCAGGCGAAGGGCGTCGTCGTCGAGCAGATCATCCGTCCGACGGGCCTGCTCGATCCCGAGGTCGAGGTCCGGCCGGTCGCGCACCAGGTCGACGACCTGCTCGCCGAGATTCGCGAGCGCGTGGCGAAGGGCGATCGCGTGCTGGTCACCACGCTCACGAAGCGCATGGCCGAGGACCTCACCGAGTACTACCGAGAGATCGGGATCAAGGTGAAGTACCTGCACTCGGACATCGACACGCTCGAGCGCATCCAGATCATTCGCGATCTGCGTCGGGGCGAGTTCGACGTGCTCGTCGGGATCAACCTCTTGCGCGAGGGCCTCGATATTCCGGAGGTCTCGCTCGTCGGCATCCTCGATGCGGACAAGGAAGGCTTCTTGCGCAGCGAGCGCTCGCTGATCCAGACGATCGGCCGCGCGGCCCGCAACCTGAACGGGCGCGTGCTCATGTACGCCGACAAGCAGACCGAGTCGATCCAGCTCGCGGTCAGCGAGACGAATCGGCGCCGCGCCGTCCAGGCGGCGTTCAACGCCGAGCACGGGATCGTGCCGAAGTCGGCGACCCGCTCGATCATGGACATCCAGCCCGCCGAGCCGATGCCCAAGGGCAAGCGCGCGCCGCAGATCGCGGCCCTCGAGCTCGACAAGATCGACGATCTCCACTCCCTGCGCTCGGCGATCGAGAAGGTGCGCAAGGAGATGAAGCAGGCCGCGGCTGATCTCGAGTTCGAGAAGGCCGCGAAGCTGCGCGACAAGGCCCGTCAGCTCGAGCAGCTCGAGCTCCAGATGAAGTGAATGCTCGTCCGGGACGCGATCCGCGGCTACTACGCGATCCTCGATCGCGACGACGAGGCGCTCGCGCGCGTGCTGCTCTCGCGGTCGCGCGTGCTCCAGATCCGGCTCAAGCCCGCCGCGGCGAGTGACATCCTGCGGGTGGCGACGTGGGCCCGCGCACTCTGCACCGCGCAGGGCGCGGCCCTGATCGTGAACGACCGGGTCGACATCGCGCTCGCGGTTGGCGCCGACGGCGTGCATCTCGGCCAGACCGATCTGCCGCTCGCCGAGGCTCGTACCCTCGTCGGCCGCATGTGGATCGGGGTCTCGACGCACAACCTCCCGCAGGTCCACGCCGCCCTCGCGGGAGGGGCCGACTACCTGGGCTACGGCCCGGTGTTCCCGACCCGCACCAAGGCGAATCCGGACCCCGTCCAGGGCCTCGACGCCCTCGCGGCGGCGGTCCAGGCAGCGGGCACCACGCCCATCGTCGCGATCGGCGGCATCACCCCGGCCACCGGTGCCAGCGTCTACGGGACCGGGGCGGCCGCTCTCTGCGCGATCTCCGCCGTCAACGATGCTCCGGATCCGGCGCGTGTCATTGACGAGGGATTCCGCCCCGTTGCACGATTGAATTCTCTCTAGGCACCGGCCGTCTCAAAGGACTTCCATGGTCAAGCTCGCTCTCGCCGCCTCCATCGCCACCGTCATTGGCGCCCTCACGTTCGCCAACATGTCGGAACCCTTCGCGGCTGATCCGCCGTGTGTTGCCAAGACCTTCAAGACGAAGCTCGTCGAGAAGGCCTGCAAGGAGGGCGGGCAGAAGAAGGCCAAGGAAGTGATGAAGGCCTGGAACAAGAGCAAGAAGATCAAGAGCTGCAATCAGTGCCACACGAAGCTGGCGCCGAAGTACGAGCTCAAGGCGGACGGCCTCGAGCAGTACAAGAAGCTCGGCGGCGAATAGTTCCGCGCGACTTGTGGTGCGCGCACCATCCGTGGCGTCCTGGACACTTCGGAGGATACGGATGAACTTCAAGGCACTCGGGGTTTCGTTGGTGGCCGTCGCGTTCCAGCTCGCGGGTGCGGTCCCAGCGTCAGCGGACAATTCCTCGATCGGCACCCATAGCGACTGCAAGAAGCTGAAGGGTAAGGACCGTGCGAACTGCACGAAGTGCCTGAACAGCGGCGACGGCTTCTTCAACAAGGAGCTGACGACGGGCAAGTGGGTCTGCGGCATGACGAGCGACATGCACACCGTCGCCGACAACGAGCGAGGCGATCCGCCGCCCAAGGCGCTGAAGTCGATGCCCGAGACGCAGACGAAATACGCGTCGATCCCGGCGGGGACGTTTCGCATCGGCACTCCTGCGCCCGCCGACGGGTCGTACCGCTCGGCCGCACAGGCTGACTCCAACGTCACCATCACCCGCCCCTTCATGATGAAGACGACCGAGGTGACGGAGGGCGAGTGGTTCTACGTGATGAAGAAGATGACCAAGCGGTACAAGGCGGGCAGCCTCGAGCGACCGGTCGTCCAGGTCTCGTGGCTCGACGCGATCGCGTACCTGAATGCGCTCTCGAAGCTCGAGAAGCTCGAGCCCTGTTACACCATCGTCAAGGGCAAGGAACCCGAGGACACGAAGGTCACCTGGAAGGGCCTCGACTGCGCGGGGTATCGGTTGCCGACGGACGCCGAGTGGGAATACGCGGCGCGTGGCGGCAAGAAGGACGCGACCTGGGGCCCGATGGACGACATCGCCTGGCACGACGGCAACAGCGGAAGCACGCGCCACCCCGTCGGAGAGAAGAAGGCGAACGGCTACGGACTCCACGACATGCTGGGCAACGTGGCCGAGCACGTATGGGACGAGTACAAGGAAGGCGCCTTCGAGAAAGACTCGACCGATCCGGTGATCGGCGGCCTCGAAATGAAGAGCATCTATGACGACCGTGGCTTTCGCGGCCAGGACTACCTGATGAGCGCACAAGGCGCGACGGTCGCCTACCGCGGTGGCAGCGTCGATCCGAACTTGGGCGGCGGGACGATCGGCTTCCGCCCCGTGCGAACGGTCAAGAAGTAAGAACCGATCCGAAACATCGCACCGCGCCGTTCTCCTTCTCGGAACCTGAAGTTCAGGATCCGTTCCAAGCCCCCGACGCGGCTGGCGGCGGAGTCGCCCGGCGTCCACGGAAGCCACACCGTGGCGCTGCCTGGATGCTGGGTGGCGCGAGATCCACGGGAGACCGGCCAACCTGGGCCGTGGGAGCTGGAACGGGGCTCGCACAAAGGGCGCCCATGGCGAAGCGCATCCTGATCTCGCTGGCCCTCGCGGCGTGCACGGACCCGAGCCCGACCGACGAGCCGCATATCGGTCCGCGCATGACCACCGTCGCGGGCGCGAACACGGACGAGCCGGGCCTCGTGGACGGCCCCGCGGCCGATGCGCGCTTCGCGTACCCCGAAGGCCTGGCCCTCGATCCCAGCGCGAACATCCTCTACATCGCCGACGGAGGCAGTCACACCGTCCGCAAGCTCGACCTCGCGAGCGGGATGGTGACGACGATCGCGGGCATGGGATACCCCGGGTCAGGGCCCGGCTTCCTCCAGTACCCGCGCAACCTCGCGCTCACGCCCGACGGCGCGGGTCTCTACATCACGGACACCGGCAATCACGTGATCCGCCACCTCGACCTGGCCACGGGCGAGCTCACCACCGCCTTCGGCAGCCTGGGGACCCCGGGCTATGCGGATGGCGTCGGGACGCAAGCGCTCTTCGGTGGCGGTCCGTTTCGTCCCTGGTCCGGAGGCATGATGCTCGATCCGTCGCCGGCTGGCGGCCCCGTCCTGTACGTCGCCGACTCCGGGAACGAGGTCATTCGCAAGATCGAGCTCGCTTCGGGCATGGTCACGACCATCGCGGGCCGGGTGAACGTGCGAGGGGCGGCCGACGGCGCGGGCGCCAGCGCGACGTTCAACAAGCCCGCGGGGCTCGCCCTCGGAGCGCCGGGCGTGCTCCTCGTCGCGGAGGCGAACAACCTGGACCTCCGTGCGGTCGACCTCGCCACGTACGAAGTCACGACGGTCGCGGGGCAGGCCCCGGGCAACCCCGATCACTTCTGCGAGAACATCAGCCCGGTTCTTCCGCCCGAGTGCGGCGACACGGACGCGCCTCGCGGCGTCGACGCACGGTTCCGGTTTCCGTTCGGGCTCGCGGCGGATGGTACCGGGGGCACGTTCGTGGTCGACAGCCACAGCAACGCCCTCCGCCACTACGACGGTGCATCGACGGCCGTCTCGACCGTCGCCGGTGTCCCCAGCGAGGTGCTCGACGATCTGCCACGCCCGAGCCTCGACTCGTCGCCTCTCGCGGCCGGCACGTTCTCGCACCCGAGCCACGTGGCGTTCCTGCCGCCCAACCAGCTCTTCGTGTCAGATCGTTCGGCGAACTGCATCCGCCTGATCGAGCTCGAATAGGGAGCGTCAGGTCGTGACGCTCAGCCCGCGCACTTCGACTTGTTCTTCGCGTCCTTCTTGAGCTCGGCGTCGAGCGACGCCGCTTCCTTGGTGACGTTCGACTTGCTACCGAACTTGGACTTCAACGTCGCCAGGTAGCTCCGCGCCTCGGTGCACTGCTTGATCTGCTGGGCGGCGAGGGCGGCGAAGTAGAGACCATCATCGGTGTAGGAGCTGTCCGGGAACTTCTGGGACAGCTGCTGGTAGACGCCGATCGCCTTGTCCCACTCCTTCAGCTTCCCGTGCGCCTGACCGCGGAAGTAGATCGCGTCGTCGGCGCGGTCGTGCGTCGGATAGGTGGTCGCGAGGCGCTTGAAGATATCGACGGCCTCGTTGTAGCGGGCGGCATCGAACGCCTGCGAGCCGAGGCGCCAGAGATCATCCGCCGACGAGGCCGCGGAGGGCTTGCCGCTCTCCAGCTCGCCGAGCTTCGCCTCGAGGGCGTCGATGCGCGCCTTCTGCGCATTGAGCTCGGTCTTCAGCTCGTTCACGCTGTTGTTCACGGCCGTCACGAGGCCGTTTGCGGTGCGAACATCGGCGCGGAGACCGTCGACGTCGGCGCCGAGGTCGGCGCTGTTGCGCTTGAGGAGCTTGGTCGCATCCTCGAGCACCTTCTGGAGCTGGCTGATCTGGTCGTCGAGCGCCTTCTCCTTGGTGTCGAGGCGCGTGGTGAGACCGGTGATGTCCTTGCGCATGGTCTCGCCCTCGCTCTTCGTGGTCGCCCAGAAGCAACCTCCGGACGTCGAGACGATGGCGAGCACGAGGCCGAGACCAAGAGATGAGGAAGCCCTCTTCATCGTGACTCTCCTAGTACCACTGGAATTCGCAGCGGCGATCCTTGTCATCGCCGAGGCCCGTCGGTTCGGTTTCACCCTTCGGCACCACCTGGAGGCGTGCCGGATCCGCCCCGAGGCGCGACAGATAGTCCGCCACCGACTGCGCGCGGCGCTCGGAGAGGGCGATGTTGTATTCGTCGGTGCCCGACGTATCGGTGTGACCGAACAGGTAGAGCGACTTGCCCGGGGTCTTCTCGATGCACTGCGCGTTCGCGTCGAGCCGGTCGCGCTCGCTCGGCTGGATCGACGAGTCATCGAAGCCGAAGTAGACCGTCGAGAGGGGGCAGCTCACGCCCGTGTCGTTGCTCGCCCCGGCCCGCACGCAGACGCCGGTGATGCAGTCCTCGTCATCGGCGCAGTCTTCGTCCGTGGCGCACGTCTTCTTCGAGCACTTGCCGGCATTGCACGTGCCACCCAGGCCGCACTCGCCGTCGCTCGCGCACGGCTTGCACTTGCCGGCCTGACAGACGCCGCCGTCACACTCGGTGTCGCTGGTACAGCCGGGCTTCGGCACGCAGGCGTTCGCCGTGCAGACCTCACCGGCATCGCACTGCGAGTTCTGGGTGCACTGCACGCACTTGTTGGCGAAGCAGACCAAGGGGTCCTTGCAGTCCTTGTCGGAGTTGCACGATCCCGGCTTCTTGGTCTCGTCACCACAAGCCCAGTACAGCCCGATCGTCATGAGGATGAGCAGTGGGCCCAAGGCTCGACGCATGCCCGGAACCTAACCTGGTAGGGTCGGGGCTGCCATGGCGCGCGCCACCATCCTCGTCATCGATGACGAGCCGAACATTCTGAAGACCGTCCGGTTGAACCTCGAGGTCGAGGGTTACCAGGTCCTCGTGGCGAACAGCGGGGCCAATGGCCTCGCCCGGCTGGCCGAGTCGGATGTCGACATCATCCTGCTCGACGTGATGATGCCCGGGGAGACCGGCCTCGAGGTCCTCCCGAAGATCCGCGCCGCGAAGCCCGAGGTCGTGGTCGTGATGATGTCCGGCAACGCCACCATCGAGACCGCCGTGCAGGCCACGAAGGGCGGGGCGCTCGACTTCGTCGAGAAGCCGCTGTCGGGCGACAAGCTCCTCATCACCGTCCAGAACGCCCTCAAGTTCAAGCGCCTCGATCGCGAGCACGAGCGCCAGCGCGGCCGCACGAAGTCCGACTTCGCGATGGTCGGCAAGGGCGCCGCGATGCGCGCGATCTTCGAGAAGGTCGGCAAGACGGCGCCGTCGACGGGGCGGGTGCTCATCACGGGCGAGAACGGCACCGGCAAGGAGCTCGTCGCCCGCGCGATCCACGAGCACAGCAAGCGCGCGGACGGTCCGTTCGTGAAGCTCAACTGCGCGGCGATCCCCTCGGAGCTGATCGAGAGCGAGCTCTTCGGTCACGAGAAGGGGGCTTTCACCGGGGCGACCCAGCAGCGGCGCGGCAAGTTCGAGCTCGCCGACGACGGCACGCTGTTCCTCGACGAGATCGGCGACATGAACGCGTCGGCCCAGGCCAAGGTCCTCCGGGTCCTGCAGGAGAACGAGCTCGAGCGCGTCGGCGGGGCCGAGACCATCAAGGTGGATGTCCGCGTCGTCGCGGCGACCAACAAGAACCTCCCGGCCGAGATCGCCGCCGGGCGCTTCCGCGAGGATCTCTACTACCGCCTCGCCGTCGTCCCGATCGAGATGCCGCCCCTGCGCGGCCGCCGCGAGGACATTCCCTCCCTCGCCGAGCATTTCCTCGAGCAGGTCTGCGCCGACAACATGCGCCGGCCCAAGAAGATCGTCTCGGGCGCCATGACGCTCCTCATGCAGCACGACTGGCCGGGTAACGTCCGCGAGCTCAAGAACGTGGTCGAGCGCCTCGCCATCCTCACCGGCGACGCCGATCTCATCACCGAGGGCGACGTCGGGGACGCGCTGCCCCGCGTCAAGGCGGTGAAGACCGAGCACGTTCGCGGCACGCCCTTCAAGGACCTGGTCGCCGCCGCCGAGCGCGACATCATCGTGGCCGCCCTCGAGGCGAACGACCACCACGTCTCGAACACCGCCCGCGAGCTCCAGCTCGAGCGCAGCCATCTCTACAAGAAGATGCGCGCCCTTGGCATCGACCACCGGGCCGACGCCGCCGACGACGGCGAGTAGCTCGAAATACCCGGTGGGGGCAGGGCGTTCGATCGCCCATGGTGCGTCCCCTCGCGGTGATGGTGATGCTTGTTGGCTGCGCCTCCATGCGCCCGTCGGCCGTCGGCCCCGCCGATGACGTCGTCGTTCGCGAGGCTCGGCGCAGTCGTTCCTGCCAGCCGACGAGCGAGCCCTCCGATCCCCTCGTCGAGCTCGCCACCTCACCGGCCCCCGAGCCCGACGAAGGGGACCTCGAAGCTGCGCCCCTCCAGACCGACATGCTCCCAGTGGTGCCCGACGAACCCGAGCTGCCGGAAGCGCCGCCGCGTCCGTGGCGCGAGATCGTGGCCGAGCTCGAGCGCACCGACCCGGACTCCACGGATCGAGATCCGGAATCCGAGCTCACCGAGGTCATGACCTCGATGCCCGCCGAAGCACCCGACTTCGTCGAGGCCACATGTCACGCGAGCCGGTGGATGACCGACGAGTGGCAGATCATGCGTGCGATCTCCGAGGTGCGGCGTCGGGCAGGATCGGATGTCCACAAGCTCTACGGCTCGTTACGCTCCACTTCCAAGGTTGACTGTGCGCGTGCCGATGTCGCGTCGTTTCGCCTCGAGCTTGCCGAGCTTGGCGGGCGCCTCGACGCGGCCATGCGCGTGAAGCTGGAGGGAATCGAGCGCATGCGTCGGTTCGGAGCCGCCCCCCGGATGGACATCACAGCTGTGCGCGAGACCACGAATCGCGCCGCGCTCGAGCTGTCCGGACTGCGGACGGAGGTGGCTGCGGCCGCACCCGGTTCGCTGGAGCTCTCGAACCTCGACGAGATCATTCGCCAGCGTTGCGAGGCCGCCGAGACCGAGGACCAGGTCTGCGCGGCCCCGTCGATCGAGAGCCTCGCGCAGCTCGTGAAGGTCCGCGTGAAAGCGTTCGGGGCGAAGCACACCGAAGTGGCAGCGGCCCGGCTGCGCTATGCCCGCGCGCTCCTGGCGTCGTCGGATGCGAAGCAGCGCTCGCTCGGCGAGAAGCAGCTCCGGACGATCCTCTCCCACGCCGTCTCCGGCTCCACGTCGCGCGCCCTCGCGACCGCGGAGCTCGTCGTGATCCTACGGATCCGTCAGGACACAGCAAGGGCGCTCGTCCTCGAGCGCGCGTTCGTGACCGAGCTGGCGAGCCCGACGCCCGATCGCGATGTCACGCTCCTCGGGGGGGCCGCGGCAACCATCGCGACCATCGCAATGTCCGATCATCGGGACGACGACGCCTATGCCGTGCTGGTGGCGCTGATGAAGGCGTACGCGGTCTCTCCGCTCGACGTCTGCGGCGCCGAGCACTGCGACGTGCGTGAAGGCCAGATCGAGATGCTGGAGAAGCAGGCCTCGATCCAGCCGGTGCGCGCCTACGAGATCGAGCAGCGCATCGCGGAGATCCAGGCCTCGATCGAGGCCTCGGAGCGTGTCGGATCAGAGCGGTAGGACGCCGAGATCGCGCCGTGGCCCGCGGCGAACCGCGCGCGCGTCGCTGGCCGCGCCGGTCGGATAGATGACGCGGCCCCGGGCCGCAAAGCCCGACCGGTCGGGCTCGTTGGCGCTGTCGTCGCTCCACACGACGGCCCAGGCACCGCCCGGCAGCGCGACGGCGGACGGGCCGGACTGATCGCCGATGGTGGTGGTTGGAACGACAAACTCGCCGCCGCTGAGCGCGCCCGACGCATCGATCAGCTGCCCGAAGACTCCGCAGCCCGTGTCGTCACCGCGCTCGCCGCACGCATGCCAGACGAGCAAGATGGAGCCGTCGTCGGCGGCCGCCACTCCGAAGGACTGCTTCGACGCGAAATCAGAGCCGCTGCGCTCGGTGACGATGAGCGGCGGACCCTGCTTCACGCCCATCTGATTCACGCGCTGCATCTCGATCCGCCCCGGCCCCTCGGTCATGCCGATGAGGCCCCAGCGCGAGAAGATCGCGAAGCCGGAGGCGCCGAGGGAGGCGATGCGCACGTGCTCGACCCGCTCGGTGGCCGTGGGCGCGACGACCTGGAAGTCGACGGTGACGGGCGCGTTGGTGCTCGACATCACGCGACCGCGCACGGAACCGCTGAGGAGCCAGACGTACATGAGGCCATCGCGACCGGCGGCCACGGCACTCTTCGACGGATTGCCGGGGACCGTGGAGATCTGCGTGGGCGTGCCGATAGGCGAGCAGGTGGGAGAGACGATGGCGCCCTTGATGTTGTCCTCGGTGCCGGTGCCGCTATCCCAGGCGATCGCGAAGTTGTTGCCGATCGCGGTGACGGAGACGATGTTGGGGAAGTCGTCGAGGGCCACCTCGACCTGCGAGCTCTTGGCCGCGCCTTGCGTGTCGAAGGCCCGGCAGGCGACCGAGTAGCCGGCCTCGTCGTCGGCATTCCAGGCCACGAGCGACGTGTCGCTGGTGGCGGCGACGGCGGGGGTGCTGAACGACGAGGTCAGATCCGACGAAGCGGGGAAGGCATTGCGGCCCGCGGCGAGTGACGACTCGACGGCGCTGCCGGTCTCGTCGAAGCGGCGGGCGAAGACGTCGCACGGGTTCGCGCAGTCGGCGCGATACGCGGTGGTCCAGATGCCATCGTCAGTGGCGGCGACCTGAAAGCCGTGCTCGCCGGAGAACTCGGATGGACGCTGATCGCCCGCGACCTCGGTGTTGATGACGAAGTCGACGCTGTCGAGCATGAGTGCTGCGTTGTCGTCCGCGAGGTTCGCCGAGCCGGTGCCATTGCCGACGAGCATGCCGTCGGCGTTGCGCGCCTCCACCGCGATGCCGAGCTCGCCCGTGGCCCCCGCCGGGTCGACGGCGAACGTGACGGGGAAGTCGTCCTCGAGTTCGACGTCCGTCGAGTTCGAGCGGCTCTCGTTCGTCAGCGAGATCTTCAACGACGCCACGTCGTGGACGGCGGGCCGCGCATCGATCTCGACGACAAGATAGTTGATCGCGGGCGGCTCGCTGCAGGCAGCGAGGGCGAACGCGAGAGCGAGCGGGGCCCACCTCACGGGGCCTCGATCACACCGAGATCCGTCGGCGGCGCCATCATCGCATCGGTCTTCGTGGCGAAGTACACGCCCGCCCCCACGCCCGCGGCGACCACCGCCACGCTGGTCCAGAACCACCACTTCTTGTAGAGCGGACTGCTCGACTGGCCCGGCGGGACCTCCCGGATCGGATCCGGCTCGGTCGAGACGATCGGCTTCTCCGTCGGGCCGGGGTCCTCCTCGACGTTGAGGTTCACCGCCTTCGCCTGCTCGATCTCGTCCTCGAGCACGGCGATGAGATCCTCGACCTGATCCCGGTTCTCGGCGTCGGGCGCGAGCTTCAGGTAGCGCTTGAAGCTGAAGATCGCCGCCTCGTTGTCGCCGAGGTTGCGATGCGTCTGCCCGATCATGAACAGGATGCCGGGCAACGGCTTGGTGTCGAACGCCTTCTGGAACAGCTCGAGCGCGCTCTCGAACTTGCGCAGGTTGAACTGCTTCTGCCCCTTGTCGAACAGCTTCTTCGCCGCCTTCGTGCTCGAGTCCTCGGCATACGCCACCTCGGTCGTCGACGCGACGAGCGTCAGCGACGCGCAGGTCAGGCAGAGCGCGAGGAGCAGCGGGCGGGTCATCGTCACTTGAACGGGTCGATCGTCTCGGTCTTGTCGATCGGGCCGTGTTTTTTGCCCTTACCCGTCGGGTCGATCAACTCGGTTCCGGACTTGGGGGGCTTCTTCACCGGCGGATCGGACTTCTTGCCGGACTTCTTCTTGGGACCCCTCTCGGGTGTGTCGGTCTCGGTCTCCGTCGGGACCTCGGTCGCGACGGAGGTCGGCGGCGGCTCCGCCCGGGGCGGTTCGATGCGCACGAGCGGGACGTGGTAGTCGCGCCGGGCGCTGCGGAGATCGATCTCGACGCTGGTGTCGCGATAGCCCTCGGCCCGGACCACGTACGTCCGGGTGGTCATGGATCCGCCGTCGGCGGGATCGATCAGCACGGCGCACGGCGTGTGGCAGAGCTCGGCGGACTTGCCCTGGGCGTAGACACCGCCCGCGGGCAGCGAGTCGAACTTGATCTCGAGCGGCTTGGTCGGCACCGTGACAGCCTCGGGCTCGATCGGCGAAGCGGCCACGGTGTCCTTGGCGGCGGGAGCCAGGCCTGGATCCGTCTTGCCGGCGAACCACACGGCCGCGGCGATGCCGATGCCGACGGCGGCCGCGCCTCCGACGAACCACACCCACCACGGCGTCGGCGGCGGCGACACCCCCGTCGCGGGGATGATGTAGCTGTAGTGCTGCGACTGGTAGCCAGCCGAGGGATGGGCCCCGGAGACCTCGGAGCTCGGTTGCGAGCCGAGCGACGGCACGAACGGCAGCGGCGCCGGCACCGGCAGCATCTGGTGCTCGGGGAGGAGGATGCCCGTGCTCGTCGGATACGGCGTCGGTGGCAGGAAGCTGTGCGGTACCGGAGACACGAGCGGCGCGGGGAGCGGCAACACCGTCGAGATCGACGAGGGCAGCGCCCGCACCGCACTGCCCGTCAGCGTCGCGATCGGCGGATGCGTCTCCATCGTGGCGAGGATGCCGAGGAGCGCGTCGCGCAGCTCGAGCACGTTGGCGAAGCGCTGGTTCGGATCCTTGGCCAGGCTGCGCATGATCAGCGCGTCGAGGCGCGGATCGAGCCCGGCGCCCGCCTGGGTCGAGCGCGGCGACGGCGGCATCTCCGTCAGGTGCTTGCGAACGTACTCGCCGAACGAGCGCCCGCGGAACATCGGCTGGCCGCAGAACAGCTCGTACATGATCGCGCCGAGCGAGTAGATGTCGCTGCGCGCGTCGATCTGCATGCCGCCCGCCTGCTCGGGGGACATGTACGCGGGCGTGCCGATCACCGAGCCCGCCGCCGTCTGGAAGCCCACATCCTCGTCGTCGCGGTTCAGCAGCTTGGCGACACCGAAGTCGAGCAGCTTCACCGTCTCGGCGCCGTCCTGCGTCGGGACGACCATGATGTTGTCGGGCTTGAGATCCCGGTGCACGACGCCCACGGCGTGGGCCGCCGCGAGCCCGTCGCAGATCTGCACGAGCACCGCGAGGGCGCGCGGGAGATCGATGCCGGTCCGCGCCCACTTGCCGAGGCTCGTCCCCGACAGCAGCTCCATGATGATGAACGTCGTGCCGTCGGGCAGATCGACGCAGTCGGTGACGTCGACGATGTTGCGGTGGCGGACGCGGTTGACGGTCTTCGCTTCCTGGAAGAAGCGGAGCACGGCGTCGCGACGCTTCGCGTAGTCGGCGCGCAGGAGCTTGAGCGCGACCTCGCGGCCGAGCTTCGTGTGCTCGGCGCGAAACACGTAGCCCATGCCGCCCTTGCCGAGGAGCTCGAGCACGCGGTAGCTGCCGAACATCCGGCCCGTGAAGTCGCCCTCGTCAGCCTTGGGCACCGGTGGCGGCTTGGTGGCCTTGGGCGACGAGGAGACCGGCCGCGGTGGCATCGGCGTGCGATGCCGGGCGTTCGGGGAGTCGACCTTCGTGCGGTCCTCGGGGGGCGGCACCGAGCCTTCGGCCTCGTGGGTACCGAGGGCCAGCGACGGATGGATCGGCTGATCCGAGGGCTCCTCGGGGCCCGCGAACGGGTCGTCGATCGAGAGCGACTGGGTTTGCTCGCGCACACCTCCGGCGCCGGCGCCGACGCCAGTCGGCTCCGTGCCTACATGGCCACGTGAACGCGGGTCGCGAGTCGTCACCGCACCGCGGATTGTACGATCCAAACCAGGGGCGCAGCAACCAAAGGATTTCGAGCGTTTCGGACGGGTGAGACCTGGATCACCGGGGCTGCATGCAGGCGTCGTCGGCGGTGAGCCGGAGGGCCTCTTCGAGGGCGATCTGGACCTGCGGGAGCGGCTCGACGCCCAGGCGGGTGCGCAGCGCCGTGCTGATCTCGCATCGGAGCGTGACGTTGTCGTCCATCTGGGCCTGGCTCGCCGAGAGGGCGCGCACGGCGGTGGTCCGGATGTCGCGGCTCGGGTGGCGGAGGAGCTTGGCGAGGACGTCGATGTCGGTCTCGTCCGTCGTGCCGGTCGCGCCGAGGGCCTCGATCGCCGCCCGGAGCCGGAGGAGCGGCCACTCCACCGTGATCTGGGCCTGCGCCAGCTCGCTGGTCGGGATCAGCGACCGCAACGTGTCCAGCACCCGATCGCAGGGCTTGGGATCGCAGTACGCGGGGAGGGCGCGGATCGCGCGGAGCTGGGCCCCCGGGTCGTAGTCGAGATCCGTCGCGTAGAGGATGACGGTCTCGAGCGGATCGTCGAGGAGCGTGTCGAGATCCTCGCGAGTGAGCGAAGAGTCGATGACGGTGAGCGTGTGGAGCGTCCGCTCCTCGAGGGTCTCGTCACCGCGAGCCGGCAACGCGCAGAGCGCCACGATCCCGACGTAGGCCAGGCCCCTCATCGCAGCACCGGACTCCGCAGGAGGATGTCGATCTGGCCGCGTGACAGGTTCGTGCCGCCGAGCTCCGAGAAGAACATCAGGTTGCGCCCGGTCGCCGGATCCGTCGCGCTCGACGGGCTGTCGGCGATGGGATCCTCGAGGTTCGCGCGCAGCTCGCGGTTGCGATACAGGCCCATGTAGCGCGCGATCTCGTGCCCGGTGAGGCGGGCGACGGTGCTCCACGAGCGGTAGCAGAGCGTGTCGGCCGACACGACGACGCCCGATTGCCGCGTGTCGGCGAGGCCCGGCCCGGGACCCGGGGCGAAGCCCTGCACCCCGACCGGCGACATGGTGCGAACGAAGAAGATGTTCACGCCGTCGGCGTACTTGCCGAGGGTGAGCAGCGAGCCGGCGTCCTTCACGTCGAGCCCGTCGAACTCGGGACGATTCGTGATGTCCTCGTACGTGATCTCGCCGAACGAGATGCCCGTCGGGCTGAAGATCTGGCGCAACGGCTCGAGGTAGTCGCTCTGGAAGAACGAGGCCTCGGCTGCGGTCTGCGCGTTCAGCGTCTGATTCAGCGTCGCGTCGCGGCACGGATGGTCGGTCAGGTCGAGGAAGAAGAAGTGCAGGTTCAAGCGCACCGCCCCATCGAGGCGAATCACGCTCGTGATGCGCGGGATGGTCGTCGTCGACGCGCCGCTCGCCGTCTTCGCGGCGATATCGACGGCGTAGATGCCGGTCTCGAGCGCGACCTCGGGGCGCGACGGCATCGCGAGCACGGACTGGCCATACCCCGGTGAGTGCCGCACGCGCTGGCCGGCGAGCGCCTCGAGCTCGGAGATGAAGTCACCGTTGCACGTCGTGCAGTGGGTGTAGAGAGGGTCGCCCCCGCTTGGCGCGCGCAGGGCGTACGCGCCGACGCGTAGCCCCGGATCGTCGACGGACATGACGAGGGAGACCTGCGCCGCTCCGCTCGGTACGGCCAGCGGCGCGGGCCGCATGGACGAGTACGCGACGGGATACGTGATGGTGCCGCGCGATGGCAAGCAGCCCGCGAAGGTCGACCAGTCGGTGGTCGTGCCGAACGGGATCGTGTTGCAGCTGCTCCCGCGCGCACAGTCCCGCGTGTCCTCGCAGAGGTCGATGCAACGCCCGAGCTCGCAGTTGCCGTTGCGGCAGTCCGCGCCCGTCGCGCAGCTCGCGCCCGCCGGGGCGCCCGGATCCGTCGCCGCACAGCTCGAGACGACGCGGCCATCCTCCTCGACGTCGTCGATCTTGCACGCCAGGCCCGGCGCGCAGTCGACCTCGCTCGCACACGAATCGCCGTTCTGGCCCTCGGCGATCACGCAGTGCTGGTCTTCGTCGCAGGCGTACCCGTCGCCACAGTCGGGCGCGCGAATGCAGGTCGGCACACACCTGTCATCCAGGCACTGCAGATCCGATGCGCAGTCGCCATGACTCGAACAGCGCTCACCGAGCGCACCTCCGCCGCCCGAACATGCGACGAGCGCAGCCGAGGTGATCAGCGCAACATTGAATCGACCAGAACCCATCCGCGCCGCGTGCCTGAGTATATTATGGCCGCTCCTTTGGGGGACTCATGAGGATTCGCGTCGATTCATTGGTGATTCTGGGGGGATTGGCCCTCGTGGCCACCGGCGCCGGCACCGCCGCGGCCGAGGACTCTCCTGACACGAAGGTCGACGCCACGACCGGCGACGAGGTCACACCCGTCGAGGATCCGGCCAACAAGGTCGAGTTCGGCCTCGGCGTGCGCATCCGCAACGTCCGTGGCCCCAGTGCCATGGTCGAGCTGTTCGTCGAGAACGCGGCGGGCGGGAGCAGCAACCTCGGCCTCGGCGTCGAGCTGACCCGCCGCAAGGGCAACAGCGAGCTCCAGCTCGGCATCGAGTTCGAGCACATCACTCCCAAGGCCGGCGTCTGGATCGCCCGGGGCGATTCGGTCCCGCAGGACGAAGCCGACTACATCCTCGACCCCGAGAACACCGACGGGAACGTGAAGCTCGGCTGGCTCACGGCCGAGTTCACCTACTTCCATCACGTCCCGCTCACCAAGCAGATCGCGCTGCGCTTCGGCGGCGGTCTCGGCATCGGCATCGTGACCGGCGAGCTCCAGCGCATCGACGTCGTATGCGCCTCCACCGCGACGAACGACAACCCCGAACCGGGCTGCGTCCCCGATCGCTTCCAGGGCGGCGCGGTCTCGGAGGGCAATCCGGTGGCGTACGACCTGCCCCCGGTCTTCCCCGTGATCAACGCGATCGCCGGCGTGCAGTTCCGTCCGATCGAGAACGTGACCGTGAACCTCGAGGGCGGCCTCCGCACGTTCCTCTTCTTCGGCCTCTCGTCGTCGTACTTCTTCTAGGCTCGGGCTCGGAGCCGGGAGATCCCGGATTTCTTACCGCCGAGGCGCGGAGGACACCAAGGCCGGAGGATCTGGGCGCTTCGCGCCGCCCCGGTCCTCTCCTTCGCTCGCTGAATCGATGGGTCCGAGTCCGTCCCCTCGTTCCGATCAAAGTGCTCCTTGGCGTCCTCCGTGCCCTTGGCGGTGAAATTCCGCGAGGTCGCGAACATGTACGCGGCCAAGGGCGACGTCAGCGGCGGCGGCGGAGGTCGCCGACGCGCAGGGTGACCTTCTGGGCGTCGAAGTACTCGGCGAGCGGGATGGTGAACTTCCGGCTCGCCCCGGTGAGGTCCTTCCATTGCTGCGCGTCGATCGTGCCGTGCTGATCGAGGAACGCGAGGAGCGCTCGCTTCAGCTCGTCGAGGGGCTCGGTGTGGATGATGAAGTCCGGCTTGATGCGCACGACCTGCTTGGCGGCGACGAGCTTGCCGAGCGCGGTGTCGACGAGCTTCGCGTCCAGCTTCAAGAGCTCGGGGAGATCCTTGGGCCGCGGGGGCTCGTAGCGAGCACGGCGCAGGGCCTCCGCGACCGTGGTCTCGATCGGTGACAGGGCAGGGCGGGCCGGGGTGCTCGAGCGGCGCACGCGCTCGGCGTCGAGGACGATCGCAGATCGCCTCACGAGTCCATCGAGGATCGCCTCGAAGGCTCGGACCGGCAGGGCGGCAGGGAGCTGGGTGCGAAGCTCTTCACGCGGCACGCCGTCGACGGCGAGATCGTTGATGCGCTGCTCGAGCGCCGCGACGGTGGCCGCGTGCAGGTAGTGGAGCGTGTCCCCGCTGCCGGTGGCGAGGAGCTCGCCGCTCGCCACGAGGGCCGCGAGAGGATCGGTGAGGGCGTCGGCGGGCAGCCCGAGGCGACGCACGAGCTCGGGGCGCGCGAGCCCGGCGGCGGCGGCCGTCTTCACGTCGAGAGCGAGGCGCTGGTCGAGGGAACCGCGGCGCCCCTCGGGGCCGCTGCCGAGAACGAGCGAACCACGCCGCCCACTGGCGCCGCCGAGCTCGGGGGAGCTCCCGAGGTCGAGTCCCGCCGCCGCGAGCTCGGCGACCACCTCGGCATGACGAGGGCCTCGGGCCCGCGGTGCGAGCACGCGGATGATCCGCCCGCCGCCGATCGTCGAGCCGTGCTGGGCGGCGGCCGCGAAGCCACGCACGATGAAGTGATCGCCCGGCACCGCACCGAGTGGATGGGTGGCCGGCAGGCGAAGCTGCGCCAGCCCGGTGGCGCCCGGTGCGAGCGTGGTCTGGCCGACGAGCGCGACCGTCGCCAGCACCTGGGCCGTGCCGTGATGCACGAGCACCTTGCTGCGGGGGCCGAGCGGGGCCGTGTGTCCGATGAGCCGCAGCTCGATGTCGAGGATGTGCGAGCCCGCGACGCGTCCCGGATGGACGAGCAGATCGCCTCGCGCCAGCTCGTCGACGGCGAGGCCCCCGAGATTCACCGCCACGCGATGGCCGGCGACCGCGCGCGGCACCGACGCCCCATGGACCTCGAGCGAGCGCACGCGTGCCGTCAGCTCGCTCGGGATCACGGCCAGCTCGTCGCCGACGGCCAGTGAGCCCCCGAGGAGCGTACCCGTCACGATCGTGCCGTGGCCCTTGAGCGTGAACACGCGATCGATCGGGAGCCGCATGACGCCGGTCGCCACGCGCGGGGGCAAGGCATCGATCATCTTCGCGAGCGCCCGGCGCAGCTCGTCGAGTCCGGCCTCTGTCTTCGCCGACACGGGCAGGATCGGCGCCTGCGCGAGGAAGGACCCGGCGAGGAAGCTCCGGACCTCGGAGCTCGCCATCGCGAGCCACTCCGCATCCACGAGGTCGGACTTCGCGAGGACGACGATGCCGCGCCGCACGCCGAGCAGATCGCAGATCTCGAGGTGCTCGCGGGTCTGCGGCATCACTCCTTCGTCGGCGGCGATCACGAGCAGGACCAGGTCCAGGCCCGTCGCGCCCGCCACCATCGACTTCACGAAGCGTTCGTGGCCGGGGACGTCGACCATCGCCACCCGGCGTGCGCCGAGATCGAGCTTCGCGAAGCCGAGCTCCGTCGTGATGCCGCGCGCCTTCTCGACGGCGAGCCGATCCGTGTCGATCCCAGTGAGCGCGCGCACGAGCGCCGTCTTGCCGTGATCGATGTGACCAGCCGTGCCGACGACGATGGGATGCATCGCTACCGGCGCAGGTCGCGCAGCTCGCGCTTCAGGACTTTGCCCGTCGGGTTGCGGGGCAGCTCGGGGAGAAAGGTGACGGAGCGCGGCCGCTTGAAGTCGGCGAGCTCGCGGCGACAGAAGTCGATGACCTCGGCTTCCGACAGGGTCTTGCCGTTGCGCAGCACGATGAACGCGCGCAGCGTCTCCCCCCACTCTGGATCGGGGACCCCGATGACGGCCGCCTCGAGGATCGCGGGATGCGTGACGAGGTGGTCCTCGATCTCGCGCGGGTAGATGTTCACGCCACCGGAGATCACCATGTCGTGCTTCCGCGACTCGAGAAAGTAATAGCCGTCCTGATCGATCCGGCCGAGATCTCCGACGGAGACAAAGCCGTCGCGCTGCGCTTCCGACGTCGCCTGATCGTTGTTGTGGTAGCCACTCATGAGCGTGGCGTTGCGCGCGTACAGCTCGCCGATGCCGCCGGGCTCGACCTCGTGGCCGTCGTCCGCGAGCAAGCGGATCACGTTGCCGCGGAGCTTCTTGCCGATCGTGCCCGGCCGCGTGAGGTGGTCGTCGGGGCCAGCGAGCGTGACGAGGCCCGTCTCGGTCGCGCCGTAGAAGTTCCACAGCACGCGTCCGAAGGCGCCCATGAACCGCCGGGCCGCATCGGTGGTCAGGGGCGCGGCCCCACTCATCACCCAGCGCAGCGAGCCCGTACGGTAGTTCGCGAGCGTGGCTTCGGGGAGGTTCGCCATGCGGATCAGCATGGTCGGCACCATCATCGTGCACGTGATCTTCTCGCGCTCGATGATGGCGAGCGCCCCCTCGGGCTCGAAGTGATCCATGAGCACGATGGTCGCGCCGAGCGACGCCATGATCGCCACGAAGGCCGGCGCGGCCGAGTGATAGAGCGGGCACACGCACAGGTGACGATCGTCGGCGTTGATGCCGACCTGCAGCACCATGTCCGCGACCGACTCGAAGCCCGTCTTCTTCCACGATCGGTTCGCGCCCTTCGGCTTGCCGGTCGTCCCCGACGTGTAGACGATCACGCCGCCGCCATCGCCGGTGCGGCTCACCGGCGGCAGCTCGGGCTCGGCGGCCGCGAGCGCGCGCTCCCAGCCATGCTCGTCCGCGCCGCCGACCACGATCATCGGTCCGCCCTGCTTCGCCTGCATGCGCGCGTCCTCGATCGTCGCGACGTAGTCCACGTGCACGATCGTGACCACCGGCTCCGCGTTGCCGAGGATGAATGCGATCTCGGCGGCCTTCAGGCGGTAGCCGATCTGCACTGCCGTCGCGCCGAGGCGCGCGAGCGCTTGCTGCGCGATCAGGTACTCGCTGCCGTTCGGCAGCATGAGCGCGACCCGCGATCCGCCCCCCGCTCCCCGCGCGGCGAGGGCATGCGCGAGGCGATTCACCGTCGCGTCGAGCTGCGCCCACGTGAAGCGCTTGATGGCGGCCGGATTCGTCTGCCACCCCTCGGCGTACTCGACGAGCGCTTCCTTGTCGGGATGAGCGGCCGCATGGAACATCACCGCGACGTGCGGCCCGAGCTTCGTGCGACTCGCGCTCTTCACGAGCTTCGCGAGCCCCCCCGGTCCGATGAGGCTCAGGGCGCGCGTGGTCCGCGCGACCTTCGTCAAGAACAGCGCCCGCTCGGCCCGCTTCAGCAGCTCGTCCAGCACGCCCCGGACAGTACCTCGCGCGGCGGGCAGGTCTACGGGCGTTGATACGCCTGTAACGTCGTGACCAAGGTGCGGTTCACCTCGTCGCGCCGCGGCCCCGGCGGGGGCTTGCGATCGAGGAACCTGTACCAGGCCGCGGCCGCCTCGGCCTCCTTGCCCACGCGGAGGTTCGTCTCGCCGAGGGCGTAGTAGGCGTCCGTCAGCCACTTCACCTGGAGCCCGGTCGCCTTCTCCTGCTCGGCGCCGAGGCGCGTCGCCTGGTCGAAGGCGGCCGCGGCCTGCGCACCCTTGTTCGTGTCACGGTACAGCCCGCCCAGCTCGTAAGCAGCCTCGGCCGTCGGCTTGAGCGCGCGCGACGACTCGAACCACTTGATCGCCATATCGATCTCGCCGAGCTCCTTGCTCACGCGCCCCATCAGGTAGTGCGGCTCGTAGTCGTCCTTGCGAAGCTTGACCGCCACCGTCAGGGGCTCGATGGCCTTCCTCGCCTCGTTGCGGGCGACGTAGAGGCGACCGAGACCGGCGACCGGGCTGTACATCTCCGGCGCGAGCGCGCGGGCGTCGGTATACGCGCGGATGGCGACGTCCTGATTCGACGAGTCGTTCGTCAGCGCGAAGAGCGCCTCGCAGGCGCGCCCCAGTGCGTCGAGGTACTGGGCATCCTTGTCGCGGGCCGTCGCGTTGGTGAACTCCTTCTTCGCCTCCTCGGGCTTGCCGGCCGCGAGCAAGCCTTCGCCGCGGAGGTACATGCCGGCCGCGTGATCGGGCTCGGCGGCGAGGATCGCAGCGCCCTGTTTGGCCGCGAGATCGACCCGCCCGGTGCGGGCCCAGAAGCGTCCCGCCCGCGCGCGCAGCTCGGTGCTCGCCTCCTCCGCTTTGACGAGCTTGTCGTAGATCGCGCCCGCGTCGGGGTCCTTGTTCGCCGCTTCGAACGTGCGCGCGAGCTCGAGGCCGACCTCGATGCGGGTGGCGTCCGCCGCATAGACCTTGGTCAGGAGCGTGAGCGCTTCCTCGGTCTTCCCGAGCTGCTGCAGCGCGCGCGCGAGCTGATACTGCGCCTCGACATCCTCGGCGTTCGCCGCGCTCGATCTACGCAGCCACGGCTCGGCCTTCGTCGCGTCGCCCATCTGGAGGTACGCGGTGCCGAGGGTGAGCGCGATCGCGGGATCGGCCTCGGCGGCCGCGGTCGTCTTCGCGAGCAGCTCGTCCGAGCGTGCGCGGTACCCCTGCGCCACCTCGGGCGCGGCCTCGGCCGCAAGCGCCGTCAGGATCCGGACCGCTTCAAGGGTCGCCGGGAGCGCGGTCTCGCCTCCGAGCTCCGCGGCCTTCGCATACGCCTCGACGGCGGGCAGCGCCTGCTTGTTCTGCTCGAGCAGGAGCCCGGTCACCATCTGCAGTCGGGCCGCGTCCGCCTTCGACGGGGCGGGCCGCTCGGCGAGGAGCTTCAGGCGTTGCTCCGCGCGACCGAGCGCCTTCTGGGCGAGCTCGATCTCGGCCGTCACGAGCTGCGCGCGGAAGTCGTCCTTGTTCTGCGCGACGGCCTTCGCGATCTCCTTGCCGGCGGCTTCCAGCTTGCCTTCCTTCAGCTCGACGGTCGCGAGGCCCGTCAGCGCGGGCACGTGATTCGGGATGACCTTGAGCGCGCTGCGGTAGCGTTCGCGCGCCGGATCGACCCGCCCGCCGCGCATCGCGATGTCACCGGCGAGGACCCACGCCTCGGCGACCGCGCGGGGGTCGGCCGTCTTGATGTCCTTGCGCTGCAAGATCGCGAGGAGGTCGCTCTCCTGCTGGGAGGCTTGCGACGCGGGCAGGGACGCCGCGAGGGCGACCTGCGCGGCGACGTGGTCCTTCGCGATGGCGAGGAGCGCGCGGAAGTCCTCCGCGGCCCCGGCGGCATCCCCCAGGGCGCGCTTCGCCATGCCGCGCCCATAGAGCGCCGGGACCTTCGTCGACGCATCCTCGGCGGCGCGCGAGAACTGCACGACTGCCTGCTCCGTCAGGTTGCCGATGGCGTAGGCCCATCCCAGGTACAGCGCGAGCCGCGCGTCCTTCGGCGACGCCTTCACGAGCGCCTCGAGCTTCGGGGTCGCGAGCGCGGGCTGATTCTCGACGACGGCCTGCAACGCCTGCGCGCGGAGGAGCTCGGGGCCCGTCACGGCCGCCGTGCGCGCCTCGTTGATGGCCGCCTTGCCGGCGGCGATCTTGCCGGCCCCGTTGGTGCCATCGGTGAGGGCCGATGCGAAGCTCGCCTCGGCGAACAGCCCGAGCGCGGCCGGATTCGTGGGGTCGAGTCCGCGCGCGGTCCCGGCCGCACCCATCGCCCGCTCCCAGTGCTTCGCATCGGAGGCGGCGAGGGAGCTGCGTGCCGTCGAGATGCCCTGCTCGATGCTCGCCGTCCGCTCGGCGGCGGCCGCGCGGCGCTTCATGAACCAGACCCCACCGCCTCCGAGCGCGAGCGCGACGACGACACCCGCACCGATCAAGCGAGTGCGCTTCTGCCGGCGGAGCTTTGCCTGCGGATCGTCGACGGGCCCGGTCTTCTCCTTCTTCGGCGCGAGGCGCTGAGAGACGCGCGGCTCCTCGAGATCGAGGCTATCGGGAGACTTCGCGACGCTCACCGGTGGCAGCGGCGCGGGCGGTAGCGGCTCGACGGGGACGCGTTTCGGCGTCTCGACCCGGATCGGCGCGGCCGTCGGCGCCGAGAGGTCGAGATCGTCGAACTGACCCTTCGCGGGCTCGTTCGACCGGGGGGGCTTGCCGATGTCGAGCGCGGGCGAGCTCGTCTCGAGGGCGAGATCGATCGGCTGCTCCGATCCATCAAGGGTGAGATCGAGCGCCGGTCCCGAGGCCGCAGGCTTCGGCTCGAACTTCGGCTTCGTCGGGGCCGGCAGGTCGTCGAAGAACCCGGGCGTCTTGTCGGCGCCCGGCTTGCCGGGGAGATCGTCGAAGAAACCCTTGGG
>LNFM01003846.1_pt1 | contig 28740 bp, 19 predicted proteins | sample 596031 | NCBI WGS metagenome assembly LNFM01 (sample SAMN04254537, study PRJNA301005) | activated carbon metagenome | isolation source: dual media filters at the Ann Arbor, Michigan drinking water treatment plant | place: USA: Ann Arbor
CCAAGAAGCATGGGCGACGAAGATCAACCCACGGCGTCGGTGGTGCGCCCGAAGGTAGAAGGAACGCGCTACGCATGCCCGTGCTGTCGCCACCTCACGCTCGACGAGCGCGGCGGCTACGAGATCTGCCCGGTCTGCTTCTGGGAGGACGACGGACAGGATGACCTCGACGCCGATCGAGTCCGCGGCGGTCCGAACGGAGAATTGAGCCTCGCGCAGGCGCGACGAAACTACGCGGCATGGAGTGCTTGCGAGGAGCGATTCAAGCAGCACGTCCGCCCGCCCCTGCCCTCGGAGAAGGTCGATGGCAGGCAGTGAGGAAACGCGGCGAATCGCACGACTTCGCCAAGCGACGTCCATCGACGAGCTCCACGCCGTGCTGACTGCCGCGCTACAGGCTCGCGACTACGAGAGTCTCGTCATCAAGCGCTCGGGCGACAAATGCTACCTGGTCGTCGCGCACCGCGGCAGCGCGCACGTCTACGTCGATCACCACGGAAAGCAGGTGATCAGGCGCCATGCCTGGCAGATTCGGGAGTGGCTGAATCGTGCGTTCGGCATCGATCCTCGCGACGTCCCGGTCGAACGCCTTGCGAGGTAGCCGCTCCGCTCCCAGGATCGTGCGGGCGCCGCGAGCCCTCTAGAACCGCCCGCGCACGCTCACCGACCCCACCCCCACCCCAACCTTCGCGGTCGCCTTCCCCTTCGCCGCCTTCTTCCTCCCGCGCTTCCCACTCGTCGTCAGCAGCACCGCCGCCCCCAGCGTCACCAACGTCGCGGCAGCCAGCGACGTCCCGAGCACGATCCACTCCGTGTCCCACAGCCGCTTGCAGTCGCCCTCGGCGTCCTTGTTGTCCCCCGAGCACGCGCCGCCCACCGAGAACTTGCGATCGTCCAGCACCGCGAACGTCGCCGCCGCGCCGACGCCCGCGATCCCGATCCCGAGCGACACCCAGCCCCACGGGCGCTTCGGCAACCGACTCGGGACCTTCTCGAGCGTGAACGCGAGTTCCTCGGCGACGCCGTCGACGACGGTGACCTCGCGCTCGACCGCGATGTAGCCCTCTTTGCTGACGCGGACGATCTTCTTGCCGCCGATCACAGGCCGCTCGAGCGGGGTCACGCCGACGATCTGGCCGTCGACGGTGACCTCGGCGTCGCCGGGGTCGCTCTTGATCGACAACACCGAGGGGCCCTTGGCCAGGGCGTCGAGCTTGGTGCGCAGCGTCGCCGCGGCCGAGGCCATGAGGCTGCCGGCGTCGACGACCCCGCAGATCTCGCAGCCCTCTTCGCTCTTCGCGACGACCGCACCGGTCGCGCCGTCGACGAGCTCGACGCGGACGTCGTAGTCGCGATCCTTGACCACCACGCGGGCACGCACGACGTGGGTGGCGTCGGTGCTCTTGGCGACGCGTCGGTAGCACTTCTCGGCCGCGCACTCGATCGCGTCCTTGTCGGCAGCGACGACGTCCGCCGGGGGGACGATGGCGAAGGAGCCCCGCTGCAGGCCACCCACGAGCTCGCCGAGCAGCGCCTCGCGGTCGACCTCGGAGAGCTCGCCCTCGACCGACAGCGGCAGGATCGCGGCCCGCAGCGCCGCCGTGGCGGGCTCTGCTGCGGCCGCCTCGGCCCCCTCGACCAGCCTCGCCGCCGCGCTCGGGGCCACGCCGCCGGTCGCCACCGCGAGGCCGACCGCGATCGCCCAGATCCGGTGCCACGCCCGAACGTCACGCAGGTTCACGCCACCACGGTACCACGCTTGACCGCGTCCCAGCCAGGGCGCGACGCTGCGGGACCGTGGCGAGATCGCAGCGCAGCCCGCCGATGCTCCGCGCGATCGCAGCAGCGCGGTCGCGATCGGATCGTGCGACGAGCGCGGTCGCGGCCGCAATCGCGTGCCTGCTGTCCGCGTGCACGCGCGAGCCCGAGGGACGCTTCGCCCAGGAACAGGCGCCCGAGCCCGCCACCGCGACCCCGGGCGCGCTGCACTTCACCCCCACGATCCGCGCCAGCGTCCGCGACGGCGAAACCGTGGTGCCACTGCTGGAGCTGGCCACCGCGACCGCGGGCCGCGTCGATGCGGTGGTCGCCGTGGCCCGGCCCGGGCAGGCGCCGGCGATCGAGCTCTGGACGTTCGAGCAGCCCGAGCCCACCGCGACGCTGCGCCGCGTCGGCGATCCCGAGCCGCTGCTGCGCGTCGGCGCGACGGAACCCTCGTCTGCGGCCCTCCAGCCGCTGCGCCTGCGCATGGCCGCGCCGGGGGCCACCGTGCAGCGGCGCCTCGGCGTCGCAGGTGCGGACCCGCAGGCAGTCCTCGTGCAGCTCGCCGCCGCCGCGACGCGCGTGCGCGACGGCGCCGCAACGCCCGCGATTCGCACCGACGCCCTCGCCACGGTCTTCGCCGGCCTCGACGACGGCATGCTCTTCGAGCGCGACGCGCTGGGCCTCGCGATCGATCGACTCGCGGCCGGGGCCTGGACCGCGCAGCGCGTCGACGCGGCCTCCGATCGCCGCGCCCGCGTGCAGACCCGGGACGGCGACGCGCTCGAGCTGCTGCGCAAGGGCGATGGATGGGTCGTCGCAGCGATCGAGACCCCGTGAGCGCCGGTCTCGGAACTCTCTGACACCCGCATTCGCCCGGGGCATCGCCGTGCGGAGCCCTTCGCCGGCCGGCCCTGCAGGCGCGCCCACCCGGCGTTGTCTCGCCGGCGCCGACGCGTCACGATTCGTCGGTGATCGTCGCCGTCGTCAACTCCGGGAGCTCCTCGATCAAGGCGGAGGTCATCGACACCGCGACCGGCCGCCGAATCGCGCGGCTGCGGGCCGAGCGGCTCGGCACCGAGCAAGCCGTCGCGCGGCTCGACGACGACGCCCCGGATCCGATCGGCGCCGTCGCCCCCCGCGACGCCCTCCGCTCGTTGCTCCTGCGTCTGTTCGAGCGCGCCCCGGAGCTCGCCGCCATCGGGCATCGCGTGGTCCACGGAGGTGATCGCTTCGTCGCCGCGACGCCGATCGACGACGCCGTCGTCGCGGCGATCGAGGCCCTCGGACCGCTCGCCCCGCTGCACAACCCCGCCAACCTCGCCGGCATCGTCACCTGTCGCGAGCTGCGCCCGGACGTGCCGCAGGTCGCAGTGTTCGACACCGCCTTCCACGCGACCCTGCCGATGCGGGCGCGGACGTATGCGATCGATCCTGCCCTGGCCGGCAAGCACGGCATCCGCCGCTTCGGCTTCCACGGCACCAATCACGCGTGGGTGGCCGCCCGCGCCGCCGACCACCTCGGCGAGCGCCTCGAGGACCTGCGCATCATCAGCTGTCACCTCGGCAACGGCGCGAGCGTCACCGCCGTCGAGCACGGCCGCAGCATCGAGACCAGCATGGGCATGACGCCGCTCGAGGGCCTCGTGATGGGCACGCGCTCGGGCGACATCGATCCCGGCGCCCTGCTGCACCTGCTCCGCGCCGAGGGGCTCGGCGTCGATGCGCTGGACGAGCTGCTCAACCGCCGCTCGGGCCTCGCGGCGCTGTCCGGTGTCGGCCACGACATGCGCGACATCCAAGAGCGCGCCGCCGACGGCGACGATCGCTGCCGCCTGGCGATCCGCGTGTTCTGTCACCGCCTGCGCAAGTACATCGGGGCCTACGCGGCGGTCATGGGTGGGGTCGACGCGATCGTGTTCACCGCGGGCATCGGGGAGAACAGCGCGGAGATCCGGCACACGGTCGCGTCGCGCCTCGACTACATGGGCGCCCGGCTCGACGAGGATCGCAATCGAGATGCGCACGTCGACGCCGCCGCGCCCGTCGCCGAGATCTCGACGCCGCACAGTCGCGTGCGGCTCCTGGTGATCGCCGCCGACGAGGAGCTGGCGATCGCGCGGCAGAGCGCGGCGGTCGTCGGCGGCCTCGCGCAGGTCGACGACGAGCGGCGGATCCCGATCGCCGTCTCCGCACGGCACATCCACCTCACGCACGAGGCCGTCGCCACCCTGTTCGGCCCCGGGTACACGCTCACGCGGCGCAACGACCTCTCGCAACCGGGGCAGTTCGCCTGCGAAGAGACCCTGAACATCATCGGACCCAAGCGCCGCATCGACGGCGTGCGCGTCCTCGGGCCCGTGCGCCCCAAGAACCAGGTGGAGGTCTCGCGCACCGACGAGTTCTGGCTGGGCGTCGACGCGCCGGTGCGCAACTCCGGCGACACCGCGGGCTCGGCAGGCGTGACCCTCGAGGGGCCGGCGGGCACGCTCACCCTCACCGAGGGCCTCGTCTGCGCGGCCCGCCACATCCACATGACCTTCGCCGACGCCGACGCGTTCGGCGTGGTCGACGGCGATGTCGTCGAGGTCGCGGTGGACTCGGCGGGCCGCGACCTGATCTTCGGCGACGTCGCCATCCGCGTGTCACCGCAGTTCCGCTTGGAGATGCACATCGACACCGACGAGGCCAACGCCGCCGAGCTCACGGGCGACGCCGAGGGCGTGCTCACGGCCACCAGCGGCAACGCCCGGCTCCGCCGCCGGTCCCTGCCCCGCGGCACGTGATGACTCCGAGCGGCGTCGACCATTCGTTTCTATCGAATCAATGCTGAGATAATTCGATCGTCGTCCGACCGGGCGGCACGGAGACTCCAGGGCCTGCGCTCGATCGAGCGGCGCCGCGAATTCTCGCGTCCTCAGGGCGCTACGCAGGGTTTCGACCCAACACGCCGACCGACGCCATCGCGCGCGGCGCGATGAACATCGACACGCGCGCGCGGCGACTCGTCGAGTTCTGCAGCCGACGCGCAGATCCAGCGCGTGACCGGCTCCCATGGCTGGCTAGAAGTGATGCGACGCCGGGTGGTCACCATCCGACACGGAGTTCCGACCCAGCATGAAGCACCACACCGAAGAATCCTGGCGCGGTGGCTATGGCGTGATCGAGCACCGCGACTCCACGCGCGAGCGCGTCGCCGCGATGGCCGAGCACCTCACGGAGACCGGCGACGGCGTCCACTTCTGGGACCTCATGGCGGCCGCGGACCGCCTCGCCTCGGCGGCGATGTGGCTGACCGTCCACGACACCTACGCCCAGCGGGTGTATCAGGACGGCCGCTCGCTGCGGCGCGAGGATTTCAAGGCTCGGCCGGAGGGGCACACCGGCAGCGCGCTCAACATCGTCCCCGCCTACGTCGGCTACCTCTTGGCCAATGCGCTCACCGGACACACCCGCGCCTGGATCGCGGAGCAGGGACATGCGGTCTCGGGGATCGACTGCGTGAATGTCCTCGTCGGCAACGTGACCGCGGCCCATTCCATCTACGACCGCACGGACGAGGGCTTGAGCCGGTTCGTGTCCGACTTCTATCGCTACGAGCTCGGTCCCGGCGGACGGCGCGTGTCGCCGCGGGGCAGCCACGTCAATCCCAACACCGCCGGCGGCATCCTCGAGGGCGGCTACCTCGGATTCGCCGGGCTCCAGTACGTGCATCTGCCGCTGCCGCGCGAGCGCGTGGTCGCCTTCTTGAGCGACGGCGCATTCGAAGAGCAGCGCGGCTCGGACTGGGCGCCGCGCTGGTGGCGACGCGAAGACACCGGCCTGGTCGCACCGTTCCTCATCAACAATGGACGGCGCATCGATCAGCGCACGACCACCCAACAGCAGGGTGGCACTCGATGGTTGGTCGATCACCTGCGACTGAACGGCTTCGATCCGATCGAGATCGACGGCCGCGACCCCGCGGCCTACGCGTGGGCGATCTGGGAGATGGAGCGACGACTCGAGGCGAGCTGCGGGTCACCCCCGGTCCGGCTCCCGTACTGCATCGCCACCACGATCAAAGGCTTCGGCTTCTTCGGCGCGGGCACCAACGCGGCGCACAACCTGCCCCTTCCGCCCCTGCGGGCGTCGACCTCGTCGAAGAGCGCGAACGACGATCCGGCGGTCGCGCTCTTCAACGAGCACGCGCTGCGCCTGTGGGTCGCCCCCGAGGAGCTCGACCACGCGCTCGGGCTCCTCACGCAGCACAGGGATCGGCCGCGCGAACGCGACCACGCGCTCGCCACGAGGGATGTGCGGCTCTCGACGCCGCCGCGGATCGAATTCCTCCCGGTGGGCGAGCTCGCGTCGGCGATGCGCGCGGTGGATCAGGCGTTCGTCGCGACCTGCCTCGCCAACCCGCACCTGCGGCCCCGCGTCGGCAACCCGGACGAGATGCGCTCGAATCGTCTCGATGGGACCCTCGACCTGCTCAAACATCGCGTCACCGATCCTGAGCCGTCGGTCGCGGAGGCCATCTACGGGAAGGTGATCACCGCGCTCAACGAGGAGGCCGTCGCCTGCGCGGCCCTCGCCAACAAGGGCGGCATCAGCCTCGTGCACACCTACGAGGCGTTCGGCGCGAAGATGCATGGCGCGCTGCGCCAGGAGATCATCTTTGCACGGGGCTGCGAGGAGGCGGGCCGGCCCCAGCGATGGCTGTCGATTCCCGTCGTGCTGACCTCGCATACGTACGAGAACGGCAAGAACGAGCAGTCGCACCAGGATCCTGCGCTCGCCGAGTCCCTCATCGTCGAGCCAGGCGACACGTCTCGCGTGCTGTTCCCGGTCGACTTCAACAGCGCCGCCGCGGTGATGCAGGAGGTCTACCGCACCCGAGGCCAGATCTGGACCGTGGTCGTGGCCAAGCGGGACCTCCCCGTCGTGCTCACGGCGGAGGCCGCGAGGGACCTCATGACGAACGGCGCGGCGGTGCTCGACGCGACCGAGGACGCCGCCCTGCCCCCGCAGGTGCTCCTCGTCGCCGTCGGTGCCTACCAGTTGCGCGAGATCCGACGCGCGGCACGCCGACTCCACGCGCGCGGGATCCCGAGCAGCATCGTCGTGTTGCTCGAGCCTCGGCGCTTCGCCGAGCCCCGCGACCACCGCGAGGCCGCCGTCGCCGCCCATCCGCAGACGTTCGAACGCTGCTTCCCGCGGGGGACCTCGGCGCGGGTGTTCGTCAGCCACACGCGGCCGGAGCTCATGCGCGGCCTACTCGCGCCCGTCGACACCGGGACGAGGACGGCGGTGCTCGGCTACCGCAACGCCGGCGGGACCCTCGACGTCGATGGAATGCTCTACGTCAACCGGCAGTCGTGGGCGCACGTCGTCCACGCGGCGTGCCGCGTGCTCGAGCGGCCCGCCGCCGACGCCCTCGACGCCGACGAGCTCGCCGCGCTCGACGGCACGATCGCACCCGGCGTGTTGTTCGCCCCGGAGCCCCGATGATGCACGCTCGGCCACTCGAGGGCCTGACCTCCGAGGAGGCTCGGCGGCGCCTCGCCGACGTCGGGCCCAACGCACTGCCCAAGGCCGCGGCGACGCCCCTTTGGCGGCGCTTCGTCCGTCAGTTCCAGAGCCCGCTCATCTACATCCTGCTGTTCGCGCTCGCGTTCGACATCGGCGCGTGGACCCACGCGGGGGCGATGGGCTGGCCGGTCGAGGCCGTGGTGATCGCGGCGGTGCTGCTGCTCAACGCGGGGCTCGGGACGTTCCAGGAGCAGCGGTCCGAGCAGGCCCTCGCCCAGCTCGCGGCCCTGGCGGCCCCGCAGGCGTGGGTGCTCCGCGACGGCAAGCTCGTGCACTTGCCCAGCCAGGAGCTCGTCCCGGGGGACGTCATCCGCATCGAAGCGGGCGAGCGGATCCCCGCCGACGGCGCCGTCGTCGAGGCCCAGGGTGTGATGATCGACGAGTCCGTGCTGACGGGCGAGTCGGCGCCGGTCGACAAGGCGATCGACGACGAGGCCTTCAGCGGCACGCTGATGGTGCGCGGCAAGGGGCACCTCCACATCACGGCGACCGGACAGAAGAGCAACATGGGCAAGCTCGCGACGATGCTCGGCGGCATCATCGCGGAGAAGACCCCGCTCGAGAAGCGGCTGAACGTCCTCGGGCACCAGATCGCGCGCTGGGTCGGGGCGCTCGCCGTGGGTCTCGCGGTGGCTGGCCTCTTGACCGAGGGCCTGGATCGATTCGACGAGGTGGTGCTGTTCGCGGTCGCGCTCGCGGTGGCCGCGGTGCCCGAGGGCATGCCCGCGGTCGTCACGTTGACCCTGGCGCTGGGCGTGCAACGGATGGCGCGCCGCAAGGCCGTCGTCCGCCGCCTGACGGCCGTGGAAGCCCTGGGCTCCGTCACCGTGATCGCGACGGACAAGACCGGCACGCTCACCGAGAACCGAATGGTGGTGCGCGAGCTCGAGAGCGGCGACGCGCCTGCGGCCCTGCTCGCGATGACCTTGGCGAACGACGCGGACACCGACGGGCTCGCGGGCGACCCGCTCGAGCTGGGGCTGCTCGAGTACGCCCGGTCGCGCGGGCTCGACGTCGCCGACGTGCGCGGTACCCATCGCCGCATCGAGAGTCGGCCCTTCGACAGCGCGTGGAAGTTCATGCGGGTCACCGTCGATGACGACGGACAGACGCGCAGCTACCTGAAGGGGGCGCCCGAGGTGTTGCTGCAGCGCTCGACGCTCGCGGCCGACGAGCGCGCCGAGTGGATCCGCCGCGCCGATGCGGGCGCCGAGCGGGGACATCGCGTGCTCGGCCTCGCCATGGCCGCGGGCGAGGCCGAGCAGGGGCTGGAGTTCCTCGGGCTGGTCATGCTGTGGGATCCACCGCGCGAAGAGGTGCCCGCGGCCATCGCCAGCGCCCAGAGCGCTGGTGTCCGCGTCGTCATGATCACCGGCGATCACCCCGGCACCGCGCGGGCCGTCGCCACGACCATCGGGATGACGAGCATCGATACGCTGGTCGGCGCGGACATCGAGCACATGTCTGCGGAGGCGTTGGGGCAGGCCGTGCGCACCGCGAGCGTGTTCGCCCGGGTGAGTCCGGCGCACAAGCTCCGGCTCGTCGAGGCGCTCGAGGCCAACGGCGAGATCGTCGCGATGACGGGGGACGGGGTCAACGACGCGCCCGCACTCAAGCGCGCTGCCGTCGGGATCGCGATGGGTCAGCGGGGCAGCGATGTCGCGCGGGAGGTGGCGGATCTCGTGCTCCTCGACGACAACTTCGCCACGCTCGTGGGCGCCATCGAGGAGGGACGCAGCATCTACGAGAACATCCAGAGCTTCATTCGCTTCACGTTCTCGACCAACGTCGCGCTGATCCTCCTCATCGTCGCCGGAGCCGTGGGCTCGTACGCGCTGGACCTGCGCGACGCGACCGGAATGTTGCTCTTGCCGTTGACCGCGCTGCAGCTGCTGTGGATCAACTTCCTCGGGGATGGACCCCCGGCGCTCGCGCTCGCCCTCGATCGCAATCCCGGTGTGATGACGCGACCGCCTCGGCCAGCGAAGAGCCCGCTCCTCGATCGGGCGTCCGCACGCTTCATCGGGATCAACGGCCTCTTCAAGGGACTGCTCGGGATCTCGCTGCTGCTGCTGCTGCCCGCGCTCGGCTACACGCTCACGGCCGTCGTGACGGTCATCTTCCTGTACGAGTCGATCGGGAAGCTGGTCTCGGCCTATCCGGCGCGGAAGATGTTCCAACGCCCCAGCAACAACGCCATCCTCCACGCATGCGTCGGCCTCGCGATCGCCCTGCAGATCCTGACGGTCGTGGTCCCGGGTCTGCGGGAGCTCTTGTCCCTGACGGAGCTCGACCTCCGAGCGGCCGCGATCCTCGTGGGGGCGGTCGTGGTCACCTGGGGCGTGGCGGAGCTCAGCTGTCGGCGGCAAGGAGCGTCGGGGAGGCCATGACGACGGTGCTCTGGATCCTGGCGGCGGTCACCAGTGCGATCGCCATGATGGCCGCCACCCGGTTCGCCGTCGGCCACGCGGTGGCGGTCGCAGAGAAGCTCCGACTGCCGCCGTTCTTGGTGGGCGTGACGCTCGTCGCCCTCGGTACGGACACCCCGGAGATCGTCAACTCGGTCGTGTCGTCCTACCTCGGGCATGGCGACATCAACGTCGGCGACTCGATCGGGTCGGTGTTCACCCAGGGCGCCTTGGTGCTCGGTCTCGTTCCGTTCATCGTCAGCTCCGCCGTCCGCGTGAAGCGGCGCGAGGTCCTCATGTTCTCCGCGCTGACGATCGTCGCGCTTGGCGTCGGTGCATTTCTGTTCCACGATGGCGGTGTCTCCCGGGTCGACGCCGCGGTGCTGCTCTCTGTGTGGGCCATCGCGACCGTCGTGGCCTGGCGCTACGGCCCCGCGACGCCACCGACCGCCGGCAACCCAGCACCGCGCGGGGCCCTGCTGCACGCCGTGCTTGCGCTGCTGGGGCTCGCGGCGGTCGGCGGAGCTGCGGCGGTCCTCGTGCAAGCGATCATGTCCATCTCCGCGGGCTTGGGCGTTCCAGAGTACGTCCTCAGCTTCTTCGGGGCCGCGGTCGCGACGTCTTTGCCCGAGCTCGCGGTGGAGTTCACGGCGTTGCGAAAGGGACACCACGAGATCGCGTTGGGCGACGTGCTCGGCTCTTGTCTGATCGACGCTTCGTTGTCGGTCGCGGTCGGCCCACTGCTGTTTCCGACCGCCATCACCGCGGCGCTCGCGCTCCAGGGCGCCGCGGTGGCGCTGGCCACGATGGTGCTCGTCGGCGCGCTCATCGGGATCCGTGGCAAGCTCGATCGCGCCGCGGGGGCCGTCCTGTTGATCGCGTACCTGGGCGCCTACTTCTCGTTCATGTGACGTCCGTGAGTGTCGATCCAGAAATTTCCCGAGCGCGGGTGTCGAAGCTGCGTTGCCACGCCGAAGCGCCGCGCCGCCGCTCGTGATCGTCGCCTGCCTCGCGTCACCGCTGCAGGGCGGCTGCGCGACCGAGACGGCCGGTGGTGCCGATGGCGGCACCGCCGAGAGCGGGATCGACCCATCGCTCGACGGCTCGAGCACGGCGGCCGTCGAGTCGAGCACGTCTGGCCCCGTCGACACCTCGGGCGTCGATCCCGACAGCAGCAGCGGCTCCGCGTGCCCAGGGGCGATCAACGCCTGCGGCGGGTGCACCGAACTCCCGGTCGAACTCGACACCCCGTGCAACGGCTGCGACGCCCTGCAGTGGGCCTGCGACGGCACCGACGCCGCGGTCTGCGACGGCTTCGACGCCGAGGCCACGCGCTGGTTCCCGGACGCCGACGGCGATGGCTACGGCGACGACGACAGCGACGGCGAGCTCCACTGCGACGCGCCGCCCGACGGCTGGGTCGACAACGACGACGACTGCAGCGACGACGACGAGGCGGTGAACCCCGAGGGCGTCGAGGTCTGCAACGGCATCGACGACGACTGCGATCGCGCCACCGACGAGGGCGTCAACGAGTTCTGCGACGACGTCTGCTGCAGCTTCGAGCTGATGTGCGACGGCACCGCCTGCGTCCCCAAGTGCGACGGCACGGCGATCTGCGGCGCCGACCTCGACGTGTGCTGCGGCGTCGGCGAGATCTGCTTCGCCGAGGACTGCACCGTGCCGGGGGCCGACTGCGAGTTCACCGAGGAGTGCCCGGTGGGCCAGGTCTGCGCCCAGGCCAGCGGGCAGTGCGTCCCCGAGGACATCGTGCCCGACTGCGAGTTCATCCCGCCGACCGGCGAGTTCAACCCGCAGATCGGCTGCCAGTCGAGCACGGTGGGCCTGTCGAACCCGGCCCGCGACGACGTCGTCGCCACCCCGATCGTCATCGACGTCACCGACGACGACATCCCGGACATCGCGACCCTGACGTACGATCTCGGCGGCGACGGCTGCTGCAACTCCGAGGCGACGATCCGGCTGTACAGCGGCCAGTGCCAGCCCGACGGCTCGATGCTGCCGATCGCCGACCTCGACGAGCAGCTCATCGCGGCGTTCGACGCCAGCGGCCACTACATCACCAACGACTCGGGCATCGCCGCCGGCGACCTCGACGGTGACGGCGTCGCCGAGATCGTCGCCATCACCAAGACCTCGACCGCGAACAACAACGTCCAGGGCACCGTGGCCTTCCGACGCACCGCGGCCGACGGGTCGACCTGGGAGGTGCTGTGGCACAACCTCGACTACCCGACGTGGAGCGTGCACACCCGCGGCGGCGCGGCGATCTCGATCGCCGATCTGGACGCGGACGGTGACGCCGAGGTGGTCATCGGCAATGTCGCGCTCGACGGCCAGGACGGCGCGCTGCTATGGGACGGCAACGTCACCGCGGCCGACGCCGGCTTCGTCGGGGGCATCGGCAACAACGGGTTCCTCGGCCCCAGCTCGGCGGTCGCCGACATCGACCTCGACGGTCTGCTCGAGGTCTCGGCCGGCAACACCGTGTACGAGCACGACGGCACCGTGAAGTGGGAGTACCCGTACGTCGGCAGCAACAGCGCGTGCGGGGCCAGCGGCGGCATCGTCTGCGACGGGTTCAGCGCGATCGCCAACTTCGACGACGACGCGATGGGCGAGGTCGTCATCGTGCGCCAGGGCGAGGTGTTCCTGCTCGACGACGACGGCACCGAGCTGCGCCGCATGCAGATCCCGGTCATCGACTGCGCCAACAACGAGGCCGGCCCGCCGACGATCGCCGACTTCGACGGCGACGGGCGGCCCGAGATCGGCACGGCGTCGTCCGACTACTACGTCGTGGTCGACTGGGACTGCGATCCCGCGGCGCTGCCGGCCCAGTGCGCCGGCGACTGGGTGCTGTGGCAGGCGACCAACCAGGACTGCAGCAGCCGCGTGACCGGATCGAGCGTGTTCGACTTCGAGGGCGACGGCGCTGCCGAGGTCATCTACGCCGACGAGACCACGATGCGGATCTTCGACGGCTCGACCGGCAACGTGCTGTTCACCGACGACTCGCACAACAGCCACACCCGGCTCGAGATGCCGGTCATCGCCGACGTCGACAACGACGGCAACGCCGAGGTCGTGATCCCCGAGAACGGCACCAACACCGGGATCGTGGTCTGGGAGGACGCGAGCGACAACTGGGTGCGCACCCGCAGGGTGTGGAACCAGCACGCGTACGCCATCACGCACATCACCGAGTCCGGGGCCGTGCCCGCCGTGCCCGAGATCAACTGGCAGAACGAGCGCTTCAACAACTTCCGCCAGAACGTGCAGCCCGACGGCCTGTTCCACGCCCCCGACGCCGCCGTCGAGGGCAGCATCTGCAGCGTGAACGAGGTCGTCGACGGCTTCGAGGTCGACCTCGCGGTCCTGGTGCGCAACTTGGGCGCCCTGGCGATCCCCGCCGGCACGCCGGTCGCCCTCGAGCTCGTCGAAGGCGTCGTCGTCACGCCGCTCGGCACGAGCGCGACCAGCATCGCCCTGCAGCCCGGGCAGTTCGAGGTGCTCGCGGTGACGGTCGCGATCCCGATGGGCGCGCAGCCGCCGTTCACCGTGCGGGCGACGATCGACCCGCCGGCCGAGGACGCGCCGGCGGGGGCGATCAACGAGTGCAACGAGGCGAACAACGCCTTCGACACCGAGTGCGCGCTGCCGGGGTGAGCGCGTCGCGACCGTCCGCTACGGCCCCGGGTCACCGCCCTCGGCGAGCGCGTCCGCCGTGACCGCGAGCCGGCGGAGCAGCGATCGCTTCTTGGCGTGGTGCGCCTCCATCCGCTCGAGCACGTCGACCAACAGGTGGACCGCGTCGACGACGAACGGACCCTTGTTGAGCATGACGCACTCCGAGCGCGCGCCCATGGCCGCATCGGTGACCTCGGCGCGGGACGGCATCCCGGTGCGGGCGAGCTGATCGAGCACCTGCGTCGCCCAGATGCAGGGCAGATGCGCCGCCTCGCACAGCCACAGGATCTCCTCTTGGACCTCCGCGAGCCGCTCGAAGCCGACCTCGGCCGCCAGGTCGCCGCGCGCCACCATCACGCCCGCGGGCATGTTGGCCAGGGCCGCGAACAACAGCTGCGGGAGCTGCTCGAACGCGTGACGGGTCTCGATCTTGAGCACCAACCCGAGGTCGGGGCGGCCGGCCTCGGTCACCAGCTGGCGCGCGTGCTCGACCTCGGCGGGCGCGTGCACGAACGACAGCCCGATGAGATCGACGTGCGCAGCCACGGCGCGCAGCGCAGCCACGTCCCGTTCGCGGAACAGCGGCAGGGCCAGCGCCGTGTCGGGGAGGTTGATCCCCCGATCGGCCCGCAGGGTCGCGCCGCCACGGCGCGTGTGATCGATGCGGACCAACACGCGCTCGGGAGCCGCGTGCTCGATGGTCCCGGCGAGCTTGCCGTCGTCGAACAGGACGCGCTCGCCCGCGCGGACGAACGCGAACACGGCCGGTTCGAGGCAGCCCACCTCGGGGTGCACGGGTCGCGCCGACCGCGGCGCATCCTCGGCGACCAGCGTGAACCGATCGCCGGCGACCAGCGGGAGCCCGAGGTCGAACAACTCGTCGTCGAGTCGGAACAACGCGAGGAGCTCGCGGCCCCGGGACGCCTCGACCTGGAGCCCCGGCGTGACGTAGCTGGTCCGATCGCACAGCCCGAACACGGCCTCGCCGGAGCGCTCGATGATCCACTCGCGCTTGCGCCCCCGCGCGTCCCGCAGCCGCAGCGTGTCGCCGTCGGCCAGCGTGTCGAGCAGGCCAGCCGAGATCGGCACGCCCGCCGCCGACGTGCCGCGGACGCGCAGGGGAATGCGCGCGGGCGTGACCGTCGCCCCGAAGCGATCGCGCAGCGGTCGGTAGCGCACCACGTCGCGCCGGGCGACGACCGTTCCCGTGCGCAGCTTGGGACCGGCGAGGTCGGCCTGGATCCTCACGTCCCGACCGCGCGCCGCCGCGGCCGCGCGCGCGTGCGTGGCCATCGCGACCCATTGCTCGGGCCCGTCGTGGGCGCAGTTGATCCGCACCATCTCGGTGCCGGCGTCGATCACGGCGTCCGCGAACGAGGGATCCAAGGCGGCCTCGCCGGGCAACGTGACCATGACGCGAGTGGGGCGACCGCCGGACGCAGGGCCCAACAACGCGTTCGCGTGCGCGGCGAGGCGCCGGCTCGCGGCGCCGAAGTCGATCGAGGGGAGCTCCATCGTCTCGCCGAGCAGGCGCGCGAGCACGGCACGCACGGTCGCGAGCGAGCCCGCGACGTCGTTCTCGGCGCGGCCGAGCGAGCTCAACCCGAGCGACGCGAGTTGCTGTTGCAGGGGCCGGAGATCACCGCTGCGCAGCGCGAGGTAGTGCGCAAGGTTGCGCGCGCTGGGCCGCGTGGGCGCCGGTGTTGCGGCGAGCAGGTGGGCCAGCGTCGACTCGCGGGCCGATACCTGCTCGAGGAGTCCATCGAGGGCACGTGCGAGTTCTCGGAGTTCGGCCGCCACTGCACGCGAGCATAGGCGACGGTGGGGTTCGGTCCGTACGCGAAAAATCGGCGCCGAGCGCCGCGTCCTCGGTGAGCCGATGCAACGACCACGTCACAGAACCCCCGCTCAACCGCAGCGCTCGCCGAGCGCCCGCGCGCGCTCGATCCACCCCTTGCGCTCGTCGTCCGTGCGGTGGCGCGTGCGCGTGAACCGGGTGACGCGCACCGGGGTGACGCCGCAGAACTCGAGCACCGCGTGTTTCATCATGGCCACGTCGGAGTTGCGGTACGCGAATCGGATCCACCACCCGGGCGCGTCCGCGGTGGTGATGAGGAGCGCTCGGCCTGCGACAACGCCCCCGCGATGCGGGACCATGGGCGATGACCACGACTCGGACGATGCTGATCCTCGCGCTCGCCTCGGGCTGCGTCGCCCGCGACGGCGACACCGAGGGCTCGACCTCGGCGAGCGCGTCGGGGACCGCCGACGACTCCACCACGGGTGACGTGCCGGCCGCGTGCACGCAGGCCGGCTGGGAGACGTCGCGCGCCGCGTACGACGATCTCGCCGCGCAGGCCGGCGACACCTACTGGTACGCGGTGCGGTCGTTCGAGTACATCGACGACTTCCAGTGGGCGTGCTCGTACCGCACGACGATCGAGTTCGTCGCGGGTGCGCCCGCGCGCCGCACCTTCGAGCTCGCCGAGGTAGCCGAGGGCACCACGCAGGACGAGTGCACCGGCGCACCGTTCGTCGAGGAGGGCGACGCGGTCGGATCCACCGACGCGTCCTTCGTCGCCGCGGTGTACTCGATGCCGCAGCTCTACGCGGGCTGCTGCGACCTGCTCGCCCTCGAGCCCGCCGACGCCTACTCGTTCGCGTTCGAGGTCGGCGCCGACGGGGTGGTCTCGGCGTGCTACGCGATCGAGCTCGGCTGCGGCGAGGGCTGCGAGGCCAGCGTCGACGGGTTCTCCGGCTTCGACTTCGACGGGTTCGGCTTCGGCGCGCCGCCCTGATCCGCCCCCGATGCGGCGCGACGGCGACGCAGCAGCGCCGTCACCACCGTCACCAGCAGCAGCGAGAGCCCCCGCGTCCCGCCGCGCGCCACGGAACAGCCGCCGCCGAGCCCCGCGCTGCCGCCGAGATCCGTGTCCTCGAGATCCACGTCGACGTCCACATCCACGTCGACTTGCGCGCCCAGATCCGCGATCGCCTGCGCGCACACGTCGACCCCCGCGCCGGTGGCGATGAGCTGCCCGTCGCAGAACAGGTTCCCGCCCGCGCCGCAGCCGGCGTGGCACTCCTCCACGAACGCCGCCTGGCAATCGGCGAAGCCGCTGGCCTGGCACGAGATCTGGCAGTCGAGGTTGACCTGGGCCGTGCACGAGCCGTGGCAGCACTGGTTGCAGTGCTCCTCGCAGGCGGCGTCGACCGTCAGCTCGCCGCACTTGTCGTCGCACGTCGTGGTGCAGGTGGCCTCGCACGACGAGCGGCACTTGCCGGGGTCGTCGGCGTCGCTGCACTGATCCGGGCAGGCCACGATGCACTCGGGCCTGCAGTTGTCCTGGCACTTCAAGTCGCCCACCAGGCACCGCTCCTCGCACATGGACCCGCAGTCGTCCGTGCACGTCACGTCGGCGCTCAGATCGCAGTCGCCCTGGCACGAGATCGACAGCTCGTTCGCGCACGCCGTGATCGCAGCGTCGAGATCACAGTCCACGTCGCAGCCGATGTCGATCTCGAGCGAGCACGCCGCGTCCGCCTCGACGTGGATTCCCCCACACTCGGGGATTCCCGCCTGGGCGCTCGGGGCCGCGCCCCACGTCGCGAGTCCCATCACCACCGCCACCACCACCCTGCGGCCACACGCGCCGCGGTCGTCCATCCAAGCCATGTCGCACACCCCTGTCGTAAGCAAAGCCGCAGCGGTTCCCGACGCGCCGACCATCGACGCGCCCGACACGGATCCGCCGCGGGGCCCTGCCTAGCAACGGGCGCGCCAGGGTGCGGGCGCCGGGTGCGGGCGCGAGCCTGCCCGAGGATCGGACGGCGGGCGTGGCGAGTTGCGACGACGGACGTGCCGGGGCGGCGACATCGATGCCGCGGGCGCCGGTGTCGTGCGACGGGCGGCCGCAGGTTCGCGATCAGTCCTCGACGGCGCCGGCCGCCGAGCCGTCGCCCACCGCACCCTGCCGCTGGAACAGCTCGACCGCGGCCTCGTGCTCGGCCACCGTCTTGCTGAACTGGTGGGTGCCGTCGTTGCGCGCGACGAAGTACAGGAACCTGGACTTCTTCGGCGCGAACACGGCCTCGAGCGCCTGCTTGCCGGGGTTGGTGATCGGCCCCGGCGGCAGCCCCTCGTGGGTGTACGTGTTGTAGGGGTTCTCTTCGTCGCGCAGGTGGATCCGGCGGATCCGCCCCTCGAACTTCTGGCACGCGGCCGACTTCGTCGTCGGCACGGTGCAGCCGTAGATGATCGTCGGATCGGTCTGCAGCAGCTTGGGCTTGAAGCTGGAGAACTTGAGGCGGTTGAGGAAGACGCCAGCGATGAGCGGCCGCTCGTGCTTGGCGCCGGTCTCCTTCTCGACGATCGAGGCCAGCGTCACGACGTCGTTGTCGTCGAACTGCAGGTCGTCGGCGAGGTCCTGGGCCTCGTTGCGGTAGCGGCGGCGCAGCTCGGCGTAGACCTCGCGGTGCCGCGTGACCATCTTCTCGAGGATCGCGTCGGGCGTGTCGTCGACGTTGAACTGGTAGGTGTCCGGGAACATGTAGCCCTCGGCGGTGGCGCCGGGGATGCCCAGCTTCGCGAGGAGCTTCGGATCCCGCATCGAGGCCTCGAGGGATGCGGCGTCGGACAGCCCGGCGGCGGCGAGGATCTGCGCCACGTCGAGCATGTTCTTGCCCTCGGGCACCGTGGCCCGCAGCGTCTTGCGCTGCTGCTTGCGCTGGAGCTCGTCGAGGATCTCGGTGGGCGTCATGTCGCCGCGGAAGTGGTGCGGGCCCGCGGTGACCTTGCGCGCCGCGCCCTTGTGCAGCACGAACAGGCGGAACTTGGTCGCCTCGTCGGCCGGCAGCACGCCCGCCTCGGTGAGCAGCGCCAGGACCTCCGGGAAGCTCGAGCCCGGCGGCACCACGACCTCGATGGGATCGGCGGTGCCGATGCCGGGGCGGTCGGGATACGTGAGCAGCTCCTGGTACGAGGCGCGCACGAACCACGCCGCCGCGACCATCGTCGCGATGACGACGACGAGCATCCACCGCTGCACGCGCCGCGACTTGCGGAGCTTCCACCACGCGCGCTTCATCGGCGGGGCTCCGGGCGCTGGGCGTCGAGCCAGCCCTGCAGGATGAACTGGGCCGCCATCGCGTCGATGTGTTGCTTGCGCCGGGCGCGGGACATGTCGGCCTCGATCAGGGTGCGCTCGGCGGCGGCGGTGGAGAACCGCTCGTCCCACGTGGTGAGCTCGACCGCCACGCCGGTGGTGGTGAAGTGCTCGCGGAGCACCGCGATGAACGCACGGACCGCGCGGGCGCGGCGGCCCTCGCGACCGTCGAGCTCGAACGGGAGCCCCACGACGACGAGCCCGACCTCGCGCTCGGCGACGACGCGGGCGACCTCGCGGGCGTCGTCGACGTGGCCGCGTCGGGCGAGCGTGTGGCCGGCGGTCGCAATCATCCGATCGGTGTCGCTGAGCGCGAGGCCGATGGTCTTGCTGCCGACATCGAGCGCCAGCGCGCGCATCCGTGGTCGCGTTGTAGCATGTTCGACCGAGCACGGCGAAATCGCGGCGGGAGCCCGTCCAGGCCCGCTCCGCTGGGCACGGCCGGGCCGCGCGGTCGAGCATGCGGCCGGGCTGCCACTGCGGGTGCCGCCCCGAAGCGGCGCGACGTGCCGCGGCTGTCCCCGTGCGGTAGAGTCGAGCGCACCGAGCAACGCCTCGGCGCGCCGATGGAGCCATCCGCCACCGCAAGGACGGGCGCCGCGACGATGGGCGAGCGCTGGGAGCTCGGGGACGAGCTGGGCTCCGGGGCGATCGCCCGCGTCGTCCGCGTCTTCGATCGACTGTCGGCGGCGCACTACGCCGCCAAGCTCCTGCACCCGCGACACGAGCGCGACGCCACCGCGATGCTGCGGTTCCGCCGCGAGGCCGAGCTGTCGAGCCGACTCGTCCACGACAACCTCGTGCGCGTCTGGGGCACCGACACGATCGCGGGCCACACCGCGCTGGTGATGGAGCTGGTCGAGGGCCCGACGCTCGCGCACGTGCTCGCGCGCGGCGGACCCTTCGACGAGGGGCGCCTGCTGGAGGTGGCCGCGGGCCTCGCGGCGGGGCTGGCCTACGCCCACGGCTGCGGCGTGATCCACCGCGACCTCAAGCCGGCCAACGTGCTGATGGGCGAGCGCGGGCCGAAGATCGCGGACTTCGGCATGGCGCGCGCGTCGTCGTTCGCCGAGGCCGATCGCGGCGCGCTCACGGTGCTCGGGACGCCGCCGTACATGGCGCCCGAGTGCCTCGATCCGCTCGCGGTCGATCCACGGACGGACCTCTACGCGCTCGGCTGCATCCTGCACGAGCTCGCCACCGGGGCGCCGCCGTTCACCGGGCCGACGCCGTTCGCGGTGCTCGAGGCCCACCGCACCGCCGCGATCCCGCGGCTGCCCGAGGGCTTCTCCGAGGGCACGCGCCGGCTGGTCGCGTCGCTGATGGCGAAGGCGGCCGGCGATCGACCGCAATCGGCCGGCGCGGTGCTGCACGCGATCGCGGCCCTTCGCGATCCCGACGCATCGTCGACGGGGACCGCCCTCGCGCTGCCGAGCGCCCCCGAGATCGCCGCGGGGCGCTGCGCCGGCTGTGGCGGCGAGATCCTCACCGACGTCCGCGTGTGCTTCCGCTGCGGCCTTGTGCCGGTGATGCTCGAGCCCGGTCGGCAATCGGTCGTCGTGCTCGGCCCCGGCCGCGCCTCCGACAAGCTCGACAGCGAGCGCCGCGATCGGCTGGTGCAGTGGCTCACCGCCAACGCGCGCGTCGGCTTCGGCACGGCGCGCCTCGAGCAGAAGATCCCACGCCTGCCCTTCGTGCTCGTCCGACGGGTCTCGGCCGCGAGCGCGCAGAGCATGGTCGCCTCGCTCGCGCGCCTCGGCATCGACGCCGAGGCCACGGACGCGCCGATGCAGCACCCGATGATGCGCGCCCACGTCCGCCGCATGGCCGCGCGTGGCTTCACGTTGTCCGCCGCGATCGTGCTCGCGCCGGGGCTCGTCTACATGCCGTTGGCGATCATGCTGGCGCCGCTCGTCGGCGTCGCGGCGCTGGTCTCGTACGCGGTGTCGCGCGGCACCGCGGGTCGCACCACCGTCGGGACCTCGCAGGCGCCGCATCCGAGCCTGCCCGCGGGCCTCGGGCGTCGCCTCGGCGTGCTGCCCGGCGTCGTGGCGCGCATCGAGCAGCGACGGCACCGCGAGGCGCTCGGCGCGGTGGTCCGCCGCGTGCTCGTGCTGACCCGCAGCTGCGATCCCGACAGCGCCGCGGCGACGGCCCCGGAGCTCGAGCACGCGATCAACCTGGCGGGCGTCGCGGCCGGGCGCATGGACGACATCGAGCGGAGCATGGCAGAGCGGCTCTTCGACCCGGCCCACGCCGAGCACCGCGCGCTCATGCACGAGCGCGACACGTGGGCGGCGCGATTGCTCGAGCTGACCGCGACGCTCGACGCCCTGACGGCGCGGGTGATCGCCGCGCGCAGCCGCGTCGAGCTCGGCCGCACCGATGACGCGCTCGCCCCGTTGCGCGCGCAGGTCGAGGCGCTCGAGGAGGTCTCTCGGGCATGACGAGCGCGGCGGAGGGACCGGCCCCGACGACGGCCACGCTGTCGTTCCTGCCGTTCGGTCACGTCGTCACGGCGGCCGCGATCGACGTCGGCACCGAGACGCGTTGGCGCGTCCGCCTCGACGATGGGCGCGACGCCGTGGTCGGCCAGCTCGCGCCCGATCTGGCGCGCGACGTGTCGATCCGCCGCCGCTACGCCCACGATGTCGAGCGGGTGCGGCTGCTGCCCGCCCACTCCCTCGCCCCGACGATCGCCGCCGGGCCCCAGCCGGATCCCTGCGATCCGACGGCGGTCGCGCCGTGGCGCGTCCGACTCGAGCCCGCCGGCGAGCCGCTGTCCGAGATCCTCGCCCGCGCACCGCTGCCGCTCGACGAGGCGGCCAGCCGCTTCGCTGCGATCGCCGACGCGGTGTTCGCCGTGCACGCCCACGGCGCGGTGCTCCGCGACCTCCGACCCGAGCAGATCGTCGCGATGTCCGGTGGTCACGTCGTGCTCGTCGACGTCGGGCTGGCGCGCGTGGACGTGCTGTCGAGCCACACCGCGTCGAGCCTGCTCTTGCGCGGCTCGGCCTACGTCGCGCCCGAGCAGCTGATGCGCACCGCGGTCGATCAGCGCTCCGACGTGTGGAGCGTCGGCGTGATGCTGTGGCAGGCGCTCACCGGCACGATGCCCTTCGGCGACGGGCCGCCGCTGCTCGCCGAGCACGATCGCCTGCCGCCGCTCGGCGAGCTGCGCCCCGACGCGCCCATCGTGCTGGCCGAGCTGCTCGCGCGGTGCCTGAGCCCCGATCTCGCCCGACGCCCGCCGAGCATGGCCGATCTCGCGTGGGTGCTGCGGGGCGGCCAGGCCCTGTGGGACGCGGACGACACCACCGTGTGCCAGCACTGTGGGACCCGCCTGCATGTCGGGCAGCGGCTGTGCATCGCGTGCGGACGGGTCGCCGTGCGCTTCGAGCACGGTGACCCGGACGGGCACGCGTTCGGCCTCGAGCTGCTGACGCTGAGCGAAGACGCCGCGCCGCTGAAGTGGCTGCAGGGGTTCCTCGGCGACGTCTCGAAGCAGCCGGTGCGCCGGCCCGAGTTCGTGATCGGATCCGTGCACATGTACTCCGAGGAGGAGCGCGGCCAGCGGATGCGGCTGCCCGCGCGGCTGTTCAACCACCTCACGCGTGAGACCGCCCTGGCGCTGCAGCAGCTCGCGACCGAGCACGGGGTGCGGACGCGACTCGTCCACCCGACGGCGGTGCGGGACTCGAGCCTCAAGGCCCTCGCCTTCGCGGCGGTCACCGTCGCGGTGTCGTTCACGCTCGGGGCCATCGGCGTCTCGGGCGGGTGGATCGCGGCGGTCGCCGTGGCGGGCTTCGCCGCGGTCGTGCTCTCGATGGCCGACCTCAGCAATCACCTCGCGGCGCGCAAGACCTACGCCCACTACCGGCTCCGCGCGGTGCCGGCGGCGTTGCCCGCCTCCGATCCCCTGGTCGCGCGCCTCGCCGCCCTGCTCCGCGGGGATGTGCCGGCCGACGTCCGCGGCGTCGTCGGGGAGCTCGCGCTGCTCGTGCAGCGCCTCGTCGACCACCGCGCGACGTTGCTCGGCGTCCAGGTCCGCGAGGTCGAGGTCTTGACGGCGCCGGTGCTACCGATCGTCGACGCGGTCGAGCACCACGTCGCCGAGCTGCAGCGCATCTCGACGGAATCGGCGACGCTCGACGAGGGCGCGATGGTCCGCGCGCTCGCGGTGTCGGAGGCGCGACGCGAGCCCCCCGAGGCCCGCGCGCCGATCCTCGACGGACTCGATCGTCTGCGCCTGCTCGAGGAGCAGCGCGCGGCCCTCTTCCACCGCCTGCTCGAGGCGCGGTCACTGCTCGAACGCACGGTGCGGATGGGCCTGGCGATCCACGACCCCGCGCGCGAGCACGATCGCCAGGTCGCGCTCGCGCTGTCGACCCTGGGGCGGTGAACACGGCGTCGGCCGCCAGATCACGCGGCCGCTCGCGGCCCTGATCATCTCGTCGACAACCAGGCGTCGAGCTCCGCGAGCACCTCGCGATCGCGATCGCCGGCGCGCAGGACCTCGCGGGCCTGCTCGGCGAGGGCGCGGGCCCGGGCCGCGTCGTCGCCCGCCGCCCGCAGCGCCCGCGCGAGCCAGACCCGCGTCAGCGCGAGCTCGCGGGGATCGACCGCCTGCCCCTCGCGCAGCACGAGCACGGTCTCGAAGGCCTCGACCGCCGCCGCCGGCTCACCCAGCGCGAGCCGGGCCTCGCCCAGCGTGTGCAGCGGGTACGCGACCATCGGGTGCTCCGGCCCCAGCCGCCGCTGCAGGTGCGCGAGCGAGTCCTCGAGGTACGGCAGCGCCTGCGCCGGGCGACCGAGGCCGACCAAGGTATCGCCGAGGTTGTTGCGGGTGATCGCGGTGCTCGGGTGATCGGCGCCCAGGGTCCGCTCGCGGATCGCCAGCGCGCGCTCGTACAGCCCGAGCGCCTCCTCGCGGTGGCCCAGCGCGCTCTCGACCGTGGCCAAGGCCGTGTACGCGGTGCCGACCTCGGCGTGATCGGGCCCGAGCGCGGCGACGCGGATCGCGATGACCTCGAGGATGCGCGCCTTGGCGCCGGCGTGGTCGCCGAGCTGGTGCATCGACACTCCCTCGTTGAGCATCGTCGTCGCGACGTCGGGGTGGTCGGGGCCGAACAGATCGCGCTGGGCCGCAGCGGCGCGGCCGAAGTCGTCGCGCGCCCGCGCATGATCGCCGCGCATGCCGTAGGCGACCCCGAGGTTGTTGAGCAGCGCCGCCTTGCGCTCGCGCCACCCCGAGCCGACCTCGCCGATCGCGAGCGCGGCCTCGAAGCGCTCGCAGGCGGCGGGATAGTTGCCGCGCGCGACCTCCATCGTGCCGGCGTTGAGGCCGAGATCGGAGTCGAGATCGGCGAGCACTTCGGCCGGCACCGACGCGTCGCTGCGCGTGCGGGCGTCACTGCGCAGGCGGGCGACCAGCAGCTCGGCCTGCTTGAGCGCGGCGGTGGCCTCGTCGAACTCCGTCGCGCTGCCCGCGACCCGCACGAGGTGGATCCACCCCCGCGCCTCACCGAGGGGATAGCGGGCCGCGGCCGCCGCGGCGATGCCGTCGCGGTACATCGGCAGCGACACACCGCGCTCGCCGTTGAAGTCGTGGGCCTCGGCGAGCAGCAGCGTGACGTCGGCGTGCAGGCGCGGGTACGCGACCAGGCGAGGATCGTCGAGCAGCGCCGTGAGTTCGGCGATGCCCTCGGCGTAGCGTCCGGCCCGCGTCGCCGCCCGCCCGCTCACCGAGCGCGCGCGCAGGTCGGCCGCGTCGGCGTCCAGCTCGACGCCCTCGCCGGCGTCGACGCAGCGCTCCGGATCGGGGAGCCGCTCGCTCACGATCACCGCGCGCTTGATCAGCGTCTCGTCCGCAGCGGCGAACAGCGTCGCGGTGGCATCGAGCTCGGCCAGCGCGTCGTTGAGGCAGACCATGGTCGCGTCGAGGGCGGCCTCGTCGCCGTCCCGTGCCGCCGCACAGGCCCCGTCGTAGCTGCGGTTCCACGCGTCGACCCAGCCGTCGAGGCTCGACTGCAGTCGACGCGCGCTCTCCTCGGTGTAGGCCTTGCCGGGCTGGGCGATCGCGTCCGCCACCGCAGCGCGCCGCTGGTCGCTCCAGACCGCGGCGCTGCGCTCGGAGCCCGCGTCACAGCGGCGCGCGCCCTCGGGCCACGCGATCCACAGCGCGGTCCCGACCGCGACGCCCGCCAGGCCCGCGCCGATCAGGAGCCGACGCCGACGCCCGCGCACGCGGCCGAGCGCGGCGAGCAGCGCGGCCATCGACGGGTAGCGCTGCGCCGGATCGAGGGCGAGGCCCCGCGCCACGATCCGCCGCAACGACGCGGGCACGTCGATCTCACCGGGGGTCTGCAGGGCGCCGCGGCGGACGTTCTGGCGCAGCTCGGCGAGCGTCTCGCCGGCGAACGGCGCGGCTCGCCACAGCGCGTGGTGCAGCGCGACGCAGAACGAGAACTGATCGCTCGCGGGGGTCAGCGGCTCGCCCGCCATCTGCTCCGGGGCCATGAACGCCGGCGTGCCGCGGACCATCGCGTCCGGGCCGAGGTGCTCGCCCGAGCGATCGGTGGTCGCGCTGGAGCCGATCGCCTGCGCGAGGCCGAAGTCGAAGACGCGCGGGCGACCATCGCTGCCGATCATCACGTTCGTCGGCTTGAAGTCGCCGTGCACGATGCCGGCCTCGTGCGCGGCGAGCAGGCCGCGGCCCGCGGCGATGAAGACGTCGACGATGTCGCGCCACTCGGGCCGCGCTCCGCCGTGCAGCCAGCGCTGCAGCGTCTTGCCCTCGACGAGCTCCATCGCGAGGAACACCCGTGCCTCGTGGGTCCCCGCGTCGTAGACCCCGACCACGTTGGGATGGGACAGCCGCGCGAGCGCCTGCGCCTCGGCGAGGAGCGCCCGCTGCTCGTCGGGATCCGCGGCCGCGCGCCCGTGCACGAGCTTGATCGCGACCATCCGATCGAGCCCGGGATCGAGGGCGCGATAGACCTCTCCCATGCCGCCCTGGCCGACGCGGGCCTGCACCTCGTAGCGGCCGACGCGATCGCCGGGGCCGAGCGGCGCGACGATCGGCCCGCCCGTCGGGACGCCGGTCACGCGGCCCGAGGTCGCGAGCTGGACCGTCGGCGCCCCTGCCACCGCGTCGGCGGACTCGGACACGATCGCGATCGTAGCAGGCCCGGATCGCCTCAGGGCCGCGACGCGCCGATGGGCCCGAAGCTCCACCGCCACGCGAGCTGCTGCAGCTTCGCGGTCACGCCACCGCGCCCGGTGCTGCGCCAGAGCTGATCGATGCGGCTGCGCCACGTCGATGTGTCGGCACTGTAGGCGGATGGCCCCTGCGGATCGAGATCCGCGAGCGTCGCGGCGACCTGCGGCACGAAGCCCTGCTGCTCGGCGAGCTCGAACGCGACGCGCAGGGTCGGCAGCGGCAGCATCCGCAGCGCGGCGCTGCCGAGGAACATGACCCGCTGCCCCGCGATCGGCAGGTTCGCCGGCAACATCGCCATGGGCACCTCGAGCACCGCGCCCTCGGAGCCCTCGAGCGGGTAGCAGCCGCCCTCGGCGTCCTCGGGGAGCGCGGCGATCCGACGCGATGCGTCCGTGGTGTAGCCGGCCGCGGCGAGGCCCTCGCCGAACCATGGATCGCAGCCGTCAGCGGAGAACTCCGGGGCGCGGTACGTCGTGACCGCGACGCCCGCGGCCTCCTCAAGCGCCTCGCGGCCGCGTCGCGCGTCGTCGGCGAATTGCTCGGGACCGAGGCGCCCGACGATCGTCCGCGACAGGCCCATCGAGCCGAGCTCGTGGGCCGCGGCGATCCGCGGCCACCACGTCCGCGGGATCTCGGCGACGAGCCGCCCCTCGGCGAAGAACGTCGCGCGCACGCCGAGTCCCTCGAGGGTCTGCAGCGCGCGCTCGAGCCGGCGCTCGACGAGGGCCGGATCTCCCGGCGCCGCCTCGCCGCTGCGCTGCCGCTCGAGCCGCACCTCGTCCTCGAGCGCGATCGAGAGGATCGCGCGGGCACGGCCGCGCTCGGGCTCGGACGCGGTCATCGATGCCCTCCGCGGGCGACGAGCTGCTGCAGATCGTCGAGGTAGCGATCGGCGAGCGCGATCCGATCGAAGTTGGCCTCGACGTAGGCGCGACCCGAGCGCCCGCGGGCGCGCGCGTCGTCCGGCTCGGCCTTGGCGCGCAGGATGGCGGCGGTCATCGCGGTCACGTCCTCGGGCGGCGAAATGTACCCGCAGCCGGCGGCCTCGGCCAGGCGCTTGGCCTCGCCGCCCACGGCGAGCAGCAGGGGCCGCGCGGCGCCCATGATCTCGAAGAGCTTCGACGGCAGCACCGTCTCGAACAGCGGCGTGTCCTTGAGCATCACCACCGCGAGATCGGTCGCGGCGAGCACCTCGGGGATCTGCGCGCGCGGCCGCTGACCGACGAAGCGGACGTTGACCAGGCCCCGCGCGGCAGCGTCGGCCTCGAGCCGCGCCCGCTCGGCGCCCTCGCCGACGAGCACGAACACGATGTCCGTGCGATCGCGCAGGCGCTCGGCGACGTCGAGCAGCGTGCCGAGCCCGTGGGCCATGCCGATGGTGCCGATGTAGCCGACGACGAACGCGTCGCCGACCCCGAGGGTGCGACGCATCGACGTCCCGTCGACGTCGGGGCGGAACGCGGCCAGATCGACGCCGTTCTTGATGACGCGGATCTTCGCCGGGTCCACGCCCTGCGTCCGCCAGATCTCGGCGAACGAGTCGGTCACGCCGACGAGGAGATCGGCCTTTGCATACGCGAACCGCTCGAGGGCGCGCAGCGTCGCTACGATGGGGTGGCCCGGCGGCAGCGCGCCGACCTCGACGATGCTCTGCGGCCAGAGATCGCGGATCTCCAGCACGTACGGCACCCGCCACAGGCGCGCGAGCGCGAGGCCGGACAGCGCGCAGAGGAACTGCGGCGAGGTGGCGATGACGACGTCGGCGCGCCGGACCTCGCGCGCCAGACCTCCGATCGCGACCGACGACGCGGCGAACGATCCATAGGCGAGGCCGCGCCGCAGCACGCCCTTGTTCGCCGTCGCGTAGATCCACGTGCGCAGCACGTCGACGCCGCGCCACGTCTCGCGCAGCGCGACGTGCCCGCGGTACGCCTCCGGCACGACGCCCGTCGGGTGGTTGGGCATCCCGGTCAGCACGGTCACCTCGTGGCCGCGCTCGACCCACCGCGCCGACAGCTCGGACACCCGTGCCGCGGGCGCGCCCATCTCGGGCGGGAAGTACTGCGACAGATAGAGGATGCGCATGCGGGAGGCGCCGCAATGTACCGCGGGTCGGCGCTCGGACGCGCCGCCTCGGGGCGTGCGGCCGCGATCACAGGTCGGCGGCGACGCGGGCCAGCTCGGGCACGAAGTCGCCACGCGCCGCGATCAGGCTCGGGAACTCGACCGGGCCGCTCGCCGCGACGTGGACGCCGTCGGGCTGCCGCACCCGGACCTCGAGGGGATCGCCCACGTCGGCCGCGCGCGCGACCTCGGCGTCCTCGCGGCGCAGGACGGGGACGGGCGCGACGGTGGGGGCCGCCGCCGCCGCGCGCGGGGGCCTCGTCGGCGCGGCCGCGACGACCGGCACCGCGGCGCGCGGAGGATCCTCGGGCGCCGTGGGGATCGTGACCGGGGCCGCGATCCCCACGCGACGTGCGAGGCGGACGGGTGGCCGCGCCTCGACCGGCACCTCGGCACGGTCGGTCGCGGCGCCGACGTCGGCGGTGATGGCGGTCGTCGCGGGCGTGCGCGCGCCGATCCACACCAGCGACGCGGTCATGCCCACGGTCGCGATCGACGTCGACGAGGCCGCGAACATCGGCGCGAACGCCCGCAGGAGCCGCGCCCCGAGCGAGGCCGGCGCCTCGCCGAGCAGCTCGGCCTCGAGGCGCATCCGCGTGGTGCGGACGCGCGCGTACGCGGTGTTGAGGTTGATGCCCAGCCGCGCCGCGATCTCGGGTCCGCTGTAGCCCTGCAGGTGCGCGAGCACGAAGACCTCGCGCATGGACGCCGGCAGTCGCTCGACGAACGCGGCCACCCTCGCGCTGGCCTCGGCCCGCGCGAGCGCGTCGTCGAC